>Ga0209598_10003843_pt1 | contig 11245 bp, 8 predicted proteins | sample M_140807_EF_Meta_FD_187317 | JGI IMG/M metagenome (GOLD analysis project Ga0209598, IMG submission 187317) | Freshwater microbial communities from Lake Montjoie, Canada to study carbon cycling - M_140807_EF_MetaG (SPAdes) (version 2) | ecosystem: Environmental > Aquatic > Freshwater > Lake... | reverse complement strand
CCGTTGAAAAACGCATCGGTGGTTCGTCACTCTCTTCGAACCAAACCGCCGCCTTCCCATGGCCAAGTCGAAACGCAATTTCGAGCGCCTCGCCGACCCTCGACCGGTCCGCACCCTGGAGTCGGAATCGATCTTGAATCACCCACCATAGGGGGCTGCCATCCGCCGCCTGGTCTTCGCGGTGGATCTTGGTGTAGCCCTGGGCTTCGAGTGCACCACGGACTTCGTCTGCGCTGAAATTTTCCGGAACAGGGACTGGGAAAGTGACGACGGCGCGGGCTGCGGCCTCACGAGCGATCAGTTGCTCGGCCGCGCGCTGGGGGGTGTCCCGGCGGACTACCGCCGCGCATTGTCGGCAATGCAAGGTGGCGGCGCGGGCGAACAACAGTTTCAGATGATCATTGATCTCTGTCATCGTGCCCACGGTCGAGCGCGACGTGCGCACGGGGTTGGTTTGGTCGATCGCAATGGCCGGCGGGACGCCCTCGATGCGGTCGACCTGGGGCTTGTCCATGCGGTCCAGAAACTGGCGCGCATAGGCCGAGAACGTTTCAACGTAGCGGCGCTGTCCTTCGGCGTAGAGCGTATCGAAGACGAGCGACGATTTACCCGAACCCGAAACCCCGGTGACTACGACCAACTGATTGGTCGGTAAGTCGATATCGATATTCTGGAGGTTGTTCTGCCGCGCTCCGCGGATACGGATCAAGCCAGAATCAGCAGCCCCGGCGGTCCCAGCAAATTCAGCCACCCATCATGCCCCGCATCCCGCGCATGAGATTCTTCAGGCCCCCTTTCTGGACCTTTTTCATCATCGTGGCCATCTGATCGTATTGCGTCAGCAAACGATTAACTTCCTGCACCTGGACCCCTGCACCAGCGGCAATCCGTCGTTTTCGGCTGGCCTTCAGTAATTCGGGTTTGGCCCGTTCTTGTGGCGTCATGGACTGGATGATTCCGGTCATGCGGCGCATTTCTCGTTCGGCCTTGTTCATATCGGCGCCAGCGGCCGCTTGCTGAAACTGCGAGGGCAGCTTGTCGACGAGCGACGACAGGCCGCCCATTTTGCCCATCTGCTGCAACTGCGAGAGAAAGTCCGAAAGATCAAAACGATTGCCGCTTTTTAGCTTGGCCGCGAGCTTTTCAGCGGCCGCTTGATCGATCCCTTTTTGAGCTTCTTCGACGAGCGCAACGATATCGCCCATGCCGAGCACGCGTTGCGCCATCCGGTCTGGATGAAATGCATCGAGCCCGTCGAGTTTTTCGCCGATCCCGACAAATTTGATCGGCTGACCGGTGACATGGCGCACCGACAGGGCTGCACCGCCACGCGAATCGCCGTCGAGCTTGGTCAGCACGATCCCGGTGAGCGGAAGTGCTTCGCCGAACGCCCGGGCGGTGTTCACCGCGTCCTGGCCCTGCATGGCGTCGACCACAAAAAGGGTTTCGATGGGCTTGAGCACGTCGTAAAGCGCGCGGATCTCGGCCATCATTTCGGCATCGATCCCCAATCGTCCGGCCGTATCGACCAGCAACACATCGTGGTAATGCGTGCGTGCCCATTGGACTGCGGCGCGCGCAATGTCCACAGGTTTTTGGTCCGGGGTCGAGGGGAACCAGTCCGCATCGACCTGCGCCGTGACGGTCTTTAATTGCTCAATGGCTGCAGGCCGGTAGACGTCGCAGGACACCGTAAGGACCTTGCGCTTCTGTGCCCGCAGACGTTTGGCCAGTTTGCCGACGGTGGTGGTTTTACCCGCACCCTGCAGGCCAGCCATCAGGATGATCGCAGGGGGTGTCGTCGCAAGGTTCAACTCAGCGGTCTCGCCACCCATTAGCGTTGTCAGTTCGCGATGCACAACGCCGACCAGCGCTTGGCCGGGGGTGAGGCTTTGCAGGACTTCCTGGCCGAGTGCCCTTTCCTTGACCCGGCTGATAAATTCGCGAACCACCGGCAATGCCACGTCGGCCTCGAGCAACGCGATGCGAATCTCGCGCAGCATGGCGTCGGTGTTGGCTTCGGTCAGTCGCGCTTCGCCCTTGATGGTCTTGACGACGCGGGCCAGCCTTTGGGACAGTGTGTCGAACATGAGCGGTAGACTAGTGAAATGTCGATCTTACTGTACGGATTGCCCACCCTTCTTTACGCGCTCGCCTGGCGGCTGGCCTGGCCTCGCGCATTCGTTACGGCGCCCGGCGCTCAAGGGGCCGTCACCGCATCGCCGCAAACGGGTGGTTCGGTGTTGCCCCAGCGTTGGATTGTGCTTGCGGCGCTCCTGATTCAGGGCGTTTCATTGGTGTTGCCGGTTGCCGATGGCGATCCTCATTTTGGGTTTGCCCACGTGCTTTCCGCCGCGATCTGGCTCGCGCTGGGCATTTTGTGGCTGGAAAGTCTGGCCGTGCAGATGGGTGCATTGTGGTTGCTGGTGTTACCGCTCGCGGTAGCGGTGGCCTGGTTACCCGGGGTGTTTCCGGGGTCCCCGATCAGTCTCCCGGATGCCCCTCTGTTTGTGCCACATCTCTTGTTGGGTGTTTGCGCCTACTCCTTTATGACCCTGGCCGCGCTCCAGTCGATCCTGATGGCGATGTCCGAGCGTGCCCTGCAGGCGCCGGTGCGATTTGGTGTTATGGCCAGCGGCCAGAGAGAGGGGACTTTTGGGGGAACTCCGGTTAGCACGGCGACGGGTAATTCATTGGGTAATTCGCCCGGTATTGCGGGCGTTTGGGGTGCATGGATTGACGCCTTGCCACCGCTGCTCACCCTGGAGCGGTTGCTGTTCCGCCTCATCACGGCGGGTTTTGTGTTTTTGAGTCTGACCGTTTTGACCGGGATTGTGTTCTCGGAGTCGTCCTTCGGGCGTCCCTTCCGGCTCGACCACAAGACGGTATTTACCCTCCTCGCATGGTCCCTGTTTGCGACGCTTTTGATCGGTCGCCGTCTGCATGGCTGGCGCGGGCGGACGGCGTTGCGCTTCACCTTGGGGGGCTTCACGCTGTTGATGTTTGCCTACGCCGGCAGCCGCTTTGTCTTCGAGGTCATCCTGAATCGCGGTCCGACTTGAACCGTCTCTGAATCACCTCAATCACCGGAAACCCGGACGTTGACCAAGTTTTTGATGTGGATCGTGCTGGGGTTTTTAGGCTTGCTGGCCTGGAAAGCACTGTCAGGTCGCCCGAAATCCTTGCGCCGCGACGATGGTAAGCACTCTGCCCGGTCCGGCTCGGCTGCGCCCGACGCGCCCAGCCCGGATCAAGGTGAATCGATGCAACGCTGCGCTCATTGTGGCGTGCACTTTCCGGCCTCTGAAGCCGTCATGGCGGATGGAGGCGTCTATTGCAGCGCAGCGCATCGGGATCGCCGCGGTGATCCCAACGCGGGAACCCACCATGAGCGCGATCACTGACGAGTTTTTCGTGGACGTCGAGGGTTGGTTGCCGGCGGTGCGCCAACTCCGATCCCCTCATGTGGACGCCCGTCCGATCGGGACGATGATTGATTTGGTGGTCATTCACCACATCAGTTTGCCTCCCGGCGAGTTCGGGGGGGATTCGGTCGAGCGCTTGTTTATGGGCACGCTCGACGCCACCGCGCATCCCGCATTTGAACCGTTGGCCGGCGTGCGCGTATCGGCGCATTTTTTGATCCGCCGCGACGGCTCCGTCACGCAGTTCGCCGCCTGTAGTGCCCGGGCCTGGCACGCGGGTGAATCCCGATTTTTGGAGCGAGAGCGTTGCAACGATTTCTCGATCGGTATCGAGCTTGAGGGCACTGGGGATATCCCTTATGGCGACGATCAATACGGCGCTCTTGTGCGCTTGATTCACTGCCTTCAGCGCGCCTATCCCTTAGTCTGGATCGCTGGGCATAGCGATGTTTCTCCAGGCCGCAAAACCGATCCAGGGGCCTCATTTGACTGGAATCGGCTCCAGGCAGGCCTCGGTTCAGGGCGTTTGGTGCGGCCTTTTTAGGGTGTGGCTTCGGCCTCGGCCGGTCGTTGTTCTACCCCCAACTGGCGGTTCGAATTGCTTGCAGATTTTGGCGGCCAGGCGCTAGACTTGGGGCATGAACTCGCTCCCGGGCACTACAGCTAGTGTTTCAGGAACTTTTAACCGATCGCTGTCATCGCGAGGAAAGTCGGTCTAAGTGCGGGAATTTATTCACATTTCGGGTTGAGAGTTTTTCATGATGCATAGCGTGAGCGAGTCATCACAGATTGAGCGATCGGGCACCGTCGGGCGCCCGGGTTCAACGTCCGAAACGTCGCTCGGCGGCCTTGCCGGCGTGGGCGATACGGTACGGATCACCGACTTCGGTGTGATCCGTCGTAACGGAGCCGTGGTCCCATTCGAGCCGTCCAAAATTGCCATCGCGATGACCAAAGCCTTTTTGGCGGTCTCGGGCGGACAGGGTGCGGCCAGTGCCCGGATCCGCGAGTTGGTCGAGCAAATGACCCGCGGTGTCGTGGGTTCGCTGATCCGAAACAAGCCCGCTGGCGGCACTTTTCACATTGAAGATGTGCAGGATCAGGTCGAACTGGCTCTGATGCGCTCCGGTGAACATGAAGTCGCCCGAGCGTATGTGCTGTATCGGGAAAAGCGCTCGCAGGAGCGGGCCGCCCGGTCGGCGACTGCCCCAGAGGTCGCGCAACCGCTGCTGCACGTGTTGGACGGTGGTCATCGGCGGCCGCTCAATCAGGCCGACCTCCGGGATCTGATTGCCGCGGCTTGTGTAGGTTTCGATGGCGTGGCCGACCCCGAGGCGATTTTTACTGAAACCGTCAAGAATATTTATGACGGGGTTCCCATCGAAGAGGTCTATAAGTCGGTGGTGCTGGCCGCGCGTTCGCGGATCGAGCTCGACCCCGCCTATTCTCAGGTGAGCGCCCGTCTCTTGTTGCATTCGGTGCGGCGCGAAGTGTTGGGCGAAGAAGTGGCTCAGGGGGCCATGGTGGCTCGGTATGCCGAGTACTTCCCCGGTTTTGTTCGCCGCGGAATTGACGCCGGTTTGCTCAACGAAGAACTCGGCCGCTACGACCTGCACAGACTCGGGGCTGCGCTGCATGCTGAGCGGGACTTGCAGTTCACCTATCTGGGTTTGCAGACCCTGTACGACCGTTATTTCCTGCATATTCAAGACGAGCGGATCGAGTTGCCGCAGGCGTTTTTCATGCGGGTTGCGATGGGCTTGGCGTTGGGCGAAGTCGACCGCGAGGCGCGGGCGATCGAGTTCTATGAACTACTGTCCTCGTTCGACTTCATGTCCAGTACGCCGACCTTGTTTAATGCAGGGACTCAGCGCTCACAGCTATCGAGCTGTTACCTGACGACCGTGGGTGACGATCTCGACGGCATTTACGAAGCGATCAAAGAAAATGCCTTGCTGTCGAAGTTCGCCGGTGGTTTGGGGAACGACTGGACCGCTGTTCGGGCGCTGGGCAGCCATATCAAGGGGACGAACGGTAAGAGCCAGGGCGTCGTTCCGTTTTTGAAGGTTGTTAATGACACCGCGGTCGCGGTCAATCAAGGCGGTAAGCGCAAGGGCGCGGTATGCGCTTATCTCGAGACCTGGCACCTCGACATCGAAGAATTTCTGGAACTGCGTAAGAACACGGGCGACGATCGCCGCCGTACCCACGACATGAACACGGCCAACTGGATTCCGGATCTGTTCATGAAACGCGTGATGGAAAATCAGGAGTGGACGCTTTTTTCGCCAAGCGACTGCCCGGATTTGCATGACAAAGTCGGGTCAGCGTTCGAGGCCGCCTACGTCGCCCACGAGGCCCGGGCAGAACGGGGAGATCTCAAGCTGTTTCGTAAATTACCGGCGGTCCAACTGTGGCGGCGCATGCTCAGCATGTTGTTCGAGACTGGACATCCGTGGGTTACGTTCAAAGATCCGTGCAACCTGCGCTCACCTCAGCAACACGTGGGTGTAGTGCATTCCAGCAACCTGTGTACCGAAATCACTCTCAATACCAGTGCGACAGAAATTGCGGTTTGTAACCTCGGCTCGGTGAACCTGCTGGCGCATCTGCATGAAGTGGGTCGGGATGCCGATGGCCGTCCTCGCTATGCACTGGATCACGACAAGTTGGGTCGGACCATCCGGATTGCGATGCGGATGCTCGATAACGTGATCGACATCAACTATTACGCAGTTGCCAAGGCCCGTCATTCCAATCTAAAGCATCGCCCAGTTGGTTTGGGCATCATGGGCTTTCAAGATTGTCTGCATCAGCTCCGAATCCCCTACGCCAGCGCCGATGCAGTCGAATTTTCAGACCGTTCGATGGAAGCGGTTTGCTATCACGCTTATTTGGCCAGCACCGAGCTCGCCGAGGAGCGTGGTCGCTACTCGAGCTACCGCGGCTCGCTCTGGGACCGCGGGATTCTGCCGCAAGATTCCCTCGACCTGCTTGCCGAACAGCGGGGTGGTTACCTGGACGTCGATCGTTCAAGTACGCTCGACTGGGAACTTTTACGTGACCGCATCCGTCAGTACGGCATGCGTAACAGCAACTGCGTTGCGATTGCTCCGACCGCGACGATCAGCAACATCATTGGCGTGTCGGCTTGTATTGAGCCAACGTTTGAGAACCTTTATGTGAAATCAAACTTGTCGGGCGAATTCACTGTTGTCAACGAGCATCTGGTTCGAGATCTCAAACGCCTGGGCCTTTGGGATGAGGTGATGGTCTCGGATCTCAAGTACTTTGATGGGTCGCTGGCCAAAATTGACCGTGTACCTCAGGAGCTCAAAGAGCTGTACGCGACGGCCTTCGAGGTCGACCCCAGTTGGTTGGTCGAATGTGCTTCGCGCCGTCAAAAGTGGATCGACCAGGCCCAGTCGCTCAATATTTATATGGCTGGAGCCTCCGGTAAGAAGCTCGACGATACTTACAAGATGGCGTGGCTGCGTGGTCTTAAGACAACCTATTACCTGCGAACGGTTGCCGCAACTTCTGCCGAAAAGTCAACGAGTGACCGTGTCGGCCAGCTCAACGCCGTGTCGGCGCAGCCGGGTGGGCATGCCGGCTTTTCGTATGGCGCGGCCGAGGCAGCGGCGGGGACGGGTCTAACCACTTCCGCGGGCGCATACCCGCCAGGTGCGGGCGCTGGTGGCGAACACTTTAGTCGCAAGGAGGAAGAGATCGCCCCCAAGTTTTGCGCGATCGACGATCCGGAGTGCGAGGCCTGTCAGTAGGGGTCAGTAGGTGTCAGTAGGGGGCAATAGGCCAATTCGGCCTGATGTTTCAATCGTTCGAGTTCTATCTATTTTGTGGTAAGGCCAAGCTATGCTCTCCTGGGATGACGCTCCAAATTCTGCCCCTCTGACCGGTCGGGTTCCTCCCCTGGCGCCCCCCCCGGCCGCCCCAGTCGCCGCTTTCCCGATTCTTGGGCGCAACGCATTCGATGAGCATTCCGTCAGGGTTCCAGGGACCCCGGGTCAGACTGCCGAGCCGACCGCTGAGCCGACTACTGATTCGACCGGCGTTGCACGTCGGGTTCGGGTCGATGACAAGCGGGTGATCAACGGTGGCGCCGACGTTAATCAGCTCGTGCCATTCAAGTACAAGTGGGCGTGGGATAAATATCTCGCCGGTTGCGCCAACCACTGGATGCCGCAAGAAATCAACATGAGTCGCGATATCGCGCTTTGGAAAGACCCCAACGGTTTGACCGATGACGAGCGACTGATCGTTCGGCGCAATCTCGGGTTTTTCGTTACCGCTGACTCGCTGGCTGCCAATAACATTGTGCTGGGGACTTATCGGCACATCACCGCGCCTGAATGCCGGCAGTTTTTGTTGCGTCAGGCGTTTGAGGAAGCGATTCACACCCACGCTTACCAGTACATCGTCGAATCTCTGGGCCTGGAAGAAGGCGAGATCTTTAACGCGTATCACGAGGTCAAGTCGATCCGGGATAAAGACGAGTTCCTGATCCCGTTCATTGACACGCTGACTGACCCGCATTTTAAGACCGGAACCCCCGAAACGGACCAGGCACTTCTCAAGAGCCTGATCGTGTTCTCCTGCCTGATGGAAGGCCTGTTTTTTTACGTCGGTTTCGTCCAGATCCTTGCGCTCGGACGGCAGAACAAGATGACTGGTGCTGCCGAGCAGTACATGTACATTCTTCGTGACGAGTCGATGCACTGTAATTTTGGAATCGATCTGGTTAATACCATCAAGCTCGAGAACCCTCATCTCTGGACAGCCGCGTTCAAGGAAGAAATTCGGACCTTATTCCTGCAAGCGGTCGAGCTCGAGTATCGATATGCGGAGGACACCATGCCCCGCGGTGTTCTGGGGTTGAATGCGCCCATGTTCAAAGGTTACTTGCGATTCATCGCCAACCGGCGTGCGCAGCAGATTGGCCTTGAGCCGATGTTCGCAACTGAAGACAACCCCTTCCCGTGGATGAGCGAAATGATTGATCTGAAGAAGGAGCGCAACTTCTTCGAGACTCGCGTGATCGAGTATCAGACCGGAGGTGCGCTCAGTTGGGACTGAGTCCCTGTTTTTAATCATGCCCAGAGCAGGTACGAGGAGAACATCATGGCAAAGGCCAAAAAAGATGAAGTCAAGGCCAAGGTAAAGAGCCCCAAAGCGGGCAAGTCCGAGAAAAAGGCCGAAAAATCGTCGAAGCCTGCCAAAGTCGTAAAGTCCGCCAAAGGCGCAAAACCGGCAAAGGTACTCAAACCCGCCAAGGCCCTGAAGCCGGCCAAGGTTGAAAAACCGGCCAAGCCAGCGAAGGCCGAGAAGTCAAACAAAGCTGAGAAAGCAAGCAAAGCTGAGAAAGCAAGCAAACTCATTAAGCCCGCCAAAGCGGTCAAAGTTGTCGCTGCCAAGGCCACGGTCAAGACGGCCGCCAATGTCGCCCCGATTACCCCTTCAGTTAAAGCCGTGACCACCAAGGCGGCTCCGATGAAGGCTCCCGCGAAGGTCGTTGCGAAGGCTGCGCCAAAAGCGTCGATCAAAGCATCGGCCGAGGCTTTAGTGAAAGCGGCCCCCAAGGCGCCTCCAAAGACCGCCACCAAAGTACCCGCAAAGGCAGCCGCAAAGGCAGTCTCAACGCCAGCGGTGAAGGCTGCGCCTATCTCGGCAGCACCTAAGTCACCCGTCAAAGCCCCCGCTAAGGTAATCGTCGAAGCCAAGCCTAAGGCACCCGCCAGAGTCAAAAAACCTGTGTCTGTCGCGCCAGAGGTTCCGGTACCCACCGCGCCCAGGGCTCGCGTCGCCAAGCCCGTCGCTAAGCCCGTCGCTAAGCCCGTCGCTAAGCGGGGCGCTCAGCCAGCCCCACTCGCGGCCCCCGCGAAGGCTCGGGCCCCAAGCGCATCCCGCGTGAGGACGAAAAAGGCTTCGCCCCCCACCGCGGTGGACCCAGGAGCCAGCGCTGCATCGGACGCCGAGTCGGCGAAACTTTGGCCGTTCCCGACAGGGGCTCGCCCCTGATCGGTTTCATCGGTCGGTTGTTGACAGGTCCTTGGCCAAGAGGACCTGTCTTCGTCGGTCATGAGACCATGGCGGCCTCGTTTCACTGAGAGGGGGGTTCGCTATGTTCTCGAGTGCGATCTGGCTCGTCATTGAAACCGTCGGCGGTTTGCTTGCTAGCGCTTGCGTTTTGCGGGTCTGGGCTGCTTGGGCCGACGTGCATCCGCGCAATCCGCTACTGGTGTTTGCGGCGGCATTGACGGACTGGCTTGTGCTGCCTCTTCGGCGTCTCGTTCGGCCGTCGAGAACGATCGATTGGCCCAGTGCTCTGGGCGCACTCCTGATTGCGCTATTACTGTTGCTGATTCAGTTCGTGCTGTTTGGCGACCTCGATCGGGTCGATAAGGTGCCAGCATTCGGAACGATTTTGTTCGCGGCTATTTTGCGGATCGCCCGGTGGTTGTTGGTCATGCTGATGGCCACTGCGATCCTTCAGGCCATCCTTTCCTGGGTCAATCCCCACGCGCCAATTGCTCCGGCTCTGGAGCAATTGACGCGGCCTTTCTTGGCGCCGATTCGGCGGTTCATTCCGCTGCTGGGCGGGGTTGACCTCTCCCCGCTAGTCCTGTTGCTCGTAGTCCAGTTCTTAATGAGTCTGATCGATCGAACGTTGCCGATGTTGGGCGTCGGTTAATCAGGTCCACTGGTGGTGATGGTGGTCATCGTCGAGATCGGTGGCTACCGCATCTTCAGATACGGGCCATGGGCGCTCACCATAGGCGGCCTCATGGCGCTCGGCAATGACCTTGCGGTCGACCACGTGGCTTTGGGCGCCGGAATGCTCGATTTTCATTGCGCCCAATACCGACCCCAGACGGGCTGACTCGACCCAGTCTTTGCCCGTTGACCGGCCATAGAGCATCCCAGCCCTGAACGCGTCGCCACAACCGGTCGGATCGACGGCATGCGAAATCGCTGCGGCCGGGATCGTATGCCGTTCTCCGTCCACCCAAACCGTGCAACCTTCACCCCCTCGGGTGACGATCAGCGCGTTGACCAGGCGCGCGAGTTCGGATTCTTCGAGCCCGGTTTTTTGGGTGATCATTCCGCACTCGTAATCATTGACGGTGACCGCAACCGCGCCTTCCATCATGCCCCGCAGCGCATCGCCATCGAACATGGGGAGCGCCTGACCCGGGTCGAAAACGAAGGGCACCTCATTGACCCGAAAACTGGCCGCATGGTCGATCATGGCCTGGCGGCCGTTGGGCGAGATGATGCCGAGCGTCGCGGGGAGGTGTCCCGCAATTCGGACTTCATGAGCCCGATCCATCGCGCCGGGGTGAAACGCCGTGATCTGGTTGTCATCAAGGTCGGTGGTGATGTAGGCCTGCGCGGTCCAGAGGTCCTCAATCTGCATGATCCCCGACACATCGACCCCAATGCGTTTCATTCGATTGATCTGATCGTCACCATCCCGTCCGACCGCCGCGAGAACGACCGGATGGGCGCCCAGACCGGCTACGGAATACGCGATGTTGGCGGCGGTGCCGCCGTACTTGCGTTCGAGTTTGGGAGCCAGGAAGGCAACATTGATCATGTGCACCTTGTCGGCCAGGATGTGATCCTTGAAATGGCCCTCGAAGACCAGGATCGTGTCATAGGCAACAGAACCACTGATCAGGATTCGGGGAGCATTCCAGGAGGTGTGCCAGTGCGAACTCATGGGCGTTGGGTCTCGGTTGAATTGGAAGAAAATGAGCGGCGGCCGGCCAGGCAGACCCAGCCATCACGCTCGGCAACGA
>Ga0209598_10003842_pt1 | contig 11246 bp, 8 predicted proteins | sample M_140807_EF_Meta_FD_187317 | JGI IMG/M metagenome (GOLD analysis project Ga0209598, IMG submission 187317) | Freshwater microbial communities from Lake Montjoie, Canada to study carbon cycling - M_140807_EF_MetaG (SPAdes) (version 2) | ecosystem: Environmental > Aquatic > Freshwater > Lake... | reverse complement strand
GAGACGCCCTACGCGTTCGAGTTCGTCGTCGTCGCCGACGAGACCCCCAACGCCTTCGCGCTGCCCGGTGGCAAGGTCGCCGTGCACATGGGCCTGCTCACCTTCGCGCAGACCCCTGACGAGGTCGCCGGCGTCTTGGCGCACGAGATCAGCCACGCCACAGGGCGACACACAATGCGGAACATCGCCGAGGGTCTCGGCGGCACCGCCGCGCTCGGCATGCTGCTCGGGTGGGTCGACCTGTCGACCATCGCGGCGCCCGCGCTCGCCCTCTCACAGAAGGCCTATAGCCGAGACCTCGAGCGCGACGCGGACGCCGAGGGCCGCGCGCTGCTGCTGCGGGCGCGCATGGACCCTTGGGGCATGAGCGAGTTCTTTCAACGCCTCAAGGACCAGCACGGTGACGCCCTGCCGCCCGCGATCTTGTCGACCCACCCCGACCCCGGCGACCGGGCGCAGGCGGCGGCGAGCGGGCCGGAGCCAGACGGCCCCCTGCGGGCGCTGCCGGCGCTGCCCCGGGGTCTGAAGTGCGAGACCGACGCCGCTGAGGCTGCCGCCACCGAGTGACCGCCTCAGGCGTCGCGCCGGTAGGTCACCCACGTGCGATAGGTCCAGAAGCCCAGCCCTCCCGACCAAGACGCGGCCGCGTCATTCGACTGTCCCACACGCAGCTGGACCCCGAGTCGGCTCGCCGCCGCCCGGCGCATCAGGTCCGTCAGCAGGCAGCGGCCGACCCCCAGCCGACGCGCCTCGGGCAGGACGGCGAGGGCGTCCACCTCCCAGGCGTCCCCCTGCCGATGCGCGGCGACGACCCCGACCGCGCCATCCCCGCGCTGCGCCACGCGCAGGTGAACGGCGTCCTCGGGCAGCGCGCCCAGCGCCCCGAGGCGGGCCCAGGACGGCCGGGGGTGCGCCCCGCCGCCCGCCGCGCGGACCAGCGTGAGGACCTCGTCGATGTCGACGGCGGGCCGCAGCTTCGCGCTCACGAAGCCGCCGGCGACCTCATCGGGGGCGCCGTCCCAGCGCTGATGAAAGACCACGCCAGACACCGAGAAGCCCAGCCGCTCCAATGCGCGGCGCGCAGGGCGGTGCGCGGCGTCCGTGCTCGCGAGCCACGGTCCACGAGGCCCCGCGACCGCGTCAAGGAGCGCCCGGCCCACGCCGCGTCGCCGCGCCGCAGGGTGAACACGGGCGTCGATGATCGCGCCGTCGGCGCCGTCGAAGCGCCACGCGACCCCGAGGTCGCCGCCGTCCGAGCCAGCGACCGCGAGCGCGTCGGCGCGGTCGAGCGCGGCGCCCGAGACCGGGAGGACGAGTGGATCGCGCGCCGCGACGGACGCGGCGCAGGCAGCGGCACGGGCAACGCCGGATTCGTCCGACGCGTCGACCACCTCGATCTGGGCGGGGGCACTCTGCACATGTTCACGCTAGCGGGCGCCGCCGCCGAAGTGCAGGGCAAAATCGCCGCGTTTTGACCTCAGTGAGGCGCGTGGCCGTGGTCGTGACCATGGTCATGCCCGTGCCCGTGGTCATGGCCATGGTCCGTGTGCGACTGCGGCGGGGCCGCGATGCCCTGCATACCCGGCAAGCCCACGATCGGGTAGCCCGCGCGCTGCCACGCGAACAGCCCCTCGTCGAGCACCGCGGTGTTCTTCCAGCCCCGCTGCCGCAGCGCGTCCACGACGACCCCCGAGGCGTGGTGCGGGCACCCGCAGTATGCGATGACCCACGTCCCGTCATCCTTGGGCAGCTTGTCGAGGAGCGTCAGGTCGTAGTACGGCAGCGACACCGAGCCCTCGATGTGCAGCGCCACGAAGTCCGATGGCGCGCGGGCGTCGACGATGATGAGGCGCTTCTTCTGTTCAAGAGCCCGCGCCACCTCAGCCATCGGCGCAAAGCGCCCCTCCCGCAGCGTGAAGGTCGGGTGCGCCCCCTCGGGGTTCAACGGCAGCGGTCGCCAGTCCGGGACCTGGACGGGCGCCGCAGTGACCGCCATCGGGGGTTGGGCGGCGTTGAGCCCAGCGAGCGAGCGCAGATAAGCGACCACGTCGTTCGTCGCGGCCCCGTCGAGGACGCCGGCGAACGGCGCCATGCGTGTACCGGGCCGCCCGTTGACGATGGCATATCGAATAAAAGCGTCGCTCGCGAGCTGCAGGAACACGGGGTTCGCGAGGTGAACGGCGTCACCCCGCTGCGCGGTCGTCCCGTGGCACGACTGGCACTGCTGAGCGTAGATCGCCTCACCCTTCTTCGCGTCGCCCGCGCCGGGGGGGTAGAGCGTCGCCCGCTCGGTCGGCCGCTGGGCGCGGATCCAGACGGCGAGCGCGTTGATCTCTCGGTCGTCGAGCGGCCCGCCGACCCGCTGAGCGTAGCCGGCCATCGCGGTGCCGGGGCGGCCGCGCGCGATGCTGTCGCGCAAAAAGTTGTCGGTCGCGGACGCGAGGAACGTCTCGCTGACGAGCGAGGGCGCGTTGTCCGCGGCGTACCCTGTGGCGTCCGCGGCGTGGCAGAGCGCGCAGTACCTTGTCCAGAGCGCCGCCGCGTCAATCGGCGGGAGCGCGGTGGGGGCGGCGCTGGGGGCCGAGGCGGTTGCCGCGGGCGTCGGGGCCTCGCGGTCTCCGGCGCTGGTGGGGCGCTGACACGCGGTCGTCGAGGCGGCGATTGCCAGAGCGAGCGCGAGCGGCGCGCGGGCCTGCGTGCGAGTGCGCATCAGTGGGAGCCCTCAACTTTTCGGCAGTGTGCCGGGGATGATGCGGCAACTCGCGGTCTGGTGTCATGCGTTCCCGCTCACTCCTCCTCACGCGCGGGCTGACCCGGCAGGTAGTGCGTGTAGAGGTAGACCCGCGCCTCGAGGTCGCCGAGGTGATGCGCCACGAGCGGCTTGACCTCACGCCACGGCAGGCCGCCTGCGCCCGTCGCGAGGCGGGGGAGCGCCACGGACGGGTAGTTCTGCTTGAGGATGAGCTCCCGGAGCGACCGGAGCGCGTGGTCGACGCTCTCCACCGTCGCGTGGCCGTTGTGGCCATTGTGGCCGTTGTGGCCGTTGTGGCCATTGTGGCCACTGTGACCGTTGAGCGCGGGGGCGTCTGCGCGCGGGGCCTCGGCCGAGGGCGACGTGGGCTGGGCAGTGGGGTCTTGCGCGAACAGGGCGTCGTCGTCGGGCTCCACAGGGGTCTGCGTGAGCAGATTGGCGACCACGATGCCCGGTCCGTTCCAGGTCCAGACCTCGCCGGGCTCCATCCTGTCGATGTGGCTCGCGTGCCGGAACTCCCGGTACATCGCGGGCCATCGCTTTCGCATGCCGAACGCGAGGCCGGACCGAAAGTCGTCGTCCGGCCCGATGCCATGGGCGTAGACCTTGGCCTTGCTCAGCAGCAAGTCGCCGATGACTTCGCGGATCATGGGGCGCACCGAGCGCAGACGCGCGTATAGGGGATCGCGAGCAAGCGCTCTGGCGCGATCGGGTCGAGGCAGTACTCGCAGCGCCCGAAGCGGTTGTGTTCGATCCGCTCGATCGCGCCCCGCAGGGCGATGATGCGCGCGCGCGCGCCGTCCTCGAGCCGCTCGACCACAGGATCGTCCGAGTGCAGCCCGCTCACGTCGATCCAGTCGGCCGGCGCGGGGCTCGGCGAGTTCCGCAGGTGACGCTGCAAGCGCGCCTCGCGCGCCTCGATGCGAGCGAGCTCTTCGCGGAGCTGTTCCTTGACGGTCTCCAGGTTCATTCGGACCTCCATTCCGCATTTACTCCTATCTTCTTGGGTACAAACACTTAGGCAACATTCGGACCACGCTGAATTTCTGCAGGGCAGCGCGGCGCCGGCGTCAGCGTGGGTCCGGGTGGTAACCCCACCCACGGGCACGTCACCGACCGGTGACCTTGGGCGGCGCGTTGCTTTTGGGTCAGCCCGCGTGACAATCCACCGATGACCGAGCGCCTGCGCCCCTGCCCCCCGATGACGTTTGATGAGCCCGCCGCGCTGACGGACGCGCGCCGAGCGGTCCCGGTGACGCCGCTGCATGTCGACCTGCGCGTCGAGGTCGACCTCGCCCGACAACGCGTCGCGGGTCAGGTCACGCACACGGTCCGCGCCCGTGCCCGACCCATTGATCGGCTGCGCCTCGACGCCGGCGGGCCTGAGCACATGCGCATCTCAGGCGTTCTCTGGGACGGCGACGCAGTCGAGTTCACACACGTGGGCGAGGTCCTTGAGGTCGAGCGCGCGACGCCCCTGGCCTCGGGTCAAGACAGCGCGCTCCAGATCACATTCGAGGCGCACCCCGCGGCTGGGCTCTACTTCGTCGCGCCCGACCCCGAGGTGCCGTCCCAGCGCGCGCAGGCCTGGACTCAGGGCGCGATGGAGGACCACCACTACTGGTTTCCCTGCTTCGACGCGCCGGAACACATGGTGACGACGCGCGTCGACGTCACGGTGCCCGCGCCGTTCGTGGCGCTCTCGAACGGTGACCCTGAGCCACCGCCAGAGCCGCCCCGAGCGGGCCACCATCGCGCGGTCTGGCGTATGAACGCCCCGCACGCGCTGTATCTGCTGACGCTGGTCGTCGACGACGTCGTCGAGGTGCGTGACCAGGCGGGCGACGCCTCGCTCCACCACTGGGCCCCGCGCGGTCGCGAGGCCGACGTCCGCGCCCTGTTCGAGCGCGTCCCTCAGATGGTCGCGTTCTTCGGCGAGGCGACGGGGCGGCCGTATCCCTTCGGCCGTTACGGTCACGTCTTCCTGCAGGAGTTCATGTGGGGCGGGATGGAGAACTCGACCCTGACGAGCCTCACGGACCAGGTGCTCGTGGAGGGTCGCCACCGCGCCGAGGAGGATGTCGAGCGCCTCATCGCGCACGAGCTCGCGCACCAATGGTTCGGCGACCTCATCGCGCCGCGCGGCTGGCCGGAGCTCTGGCTCAACGAGTCGTTCGCGACCTACTTTGAGCTGCTCTGCATGCAAGCCCTCGAGGGCGACGACGACTTCACTCGCCGCCTGATGACGGTCCGTGACAACTATTTCACCGAGGTCGAGACGCGCTACGCCCGCCCCATCGTGACGCGGCGCTACGCGCACCCCTATGTGCTCTTCGACCGCCACGCCTACGAAAAGGGCTGCCTTGTCCTCCACACGCTCCGCGACCAGCTTGGCGAGGCCGCGTTCTGGGCGGGTGTGCAAGCCTATGTCGCGCTCGCGGCGGGCCGCGCAGCGGAGACCGCAGAGCTCCGCCGCGCCTTCGAGGACGCCAGCGGCGAGGACCTGACGACGTTCTTCGAGCAATGGGTCTACGCCCCCGGTCACGCTGCGGTCCGCCCGACCTGGCGCTTCGTCGAAGGCGTCGGCCTCGAGGTCACGCTGGAGCGCACGGACCCGCATCCACCCCCGCACACGCTCGCTGTCACCGTGGCGGTTGGCCGCGCCCAAGGGGGCATGACGACGCACCGAGTACGCCTGTCGACTGAGTCCCGCGCGCTCGTGCTCCCCCTCGACCGCGCGCCGCGCTGGGTTGCGCTCGACCCGACCTCCGCCTGTCTCATCCAGCTCGATGAGCGCGACGAGCCCGACACCGCGCTCCGGGCGCGGCTCTCACTCGAAGCCCCCATCGCACTGCGCGCGCGGACGGCCCGCGTCCTCGCCGCTCGGGGCACGCCTCAGAACCACGCCGCGCTCACCCACGCCCTCACGTCGGACCCGGCGTCAACCGTGCGTGTCGAGGCGGCGCGCGCGCTCGGGGAGCACCGCTCAAGCGAAGCCCGCGCGGTCTTGCTCGCCGCTGCGGCCACTGACCCTGAATGGCGTGTGCGCGCGGCGAGCGCTCGCGCGGCGGGCCTCGACGCGGGTCCAGACTGCGTCGACGCCCTCGCGACGCGGCTGAAGGACGAGCCGAGCCACCGCGCGCGGTGCGGGGTGCTTCAGGGCCTCGGGGGGATTCAGGACCCGCGCGCGCGGGCGCTCATCGAGGGTCAGCTCGAGGTCGAGTCGCCGCGGGCGTGTATCGCCGCGACCGCGATCGCCGCGCTCGCGGCCCAGGATGCGCCGGACGCGCTCGACGCGCTCTTGAAGCGCACAGAGCGCGCCGCGCCACGTCCGGTGCGGGTCGCTGCCGTCGCCGCCGTGGGCCGCCTGACCCAGCTCGAGGCGACGCCGACCGCCGACCGAAAGCGCGGTCGACAGCGCCTTGAGGCGCTGCTCGCGGACCCCACGTTCGCCGTGCGCGCGGCTGCCATCGAGGCGCTCCGGACGGTGGGCGGCGCCGCGAGCTTGCCTGCGCTTCGCCGCGCGCACGGCGCAGAGCCCTTCGGCGCGCTCCGCCGCAGTCTGCGCGAGGCGCTCGGCGCCCTGGAGAACGACGACAGGAGCACCCCATGAGCGCACCGACGGACCGAACGTTTCTGGACATGACCCGCTACCAGTGGACGGTCTTGCTCGCCGCGTGGCTCGGGTGGGGCTTCGATATCTTCGACAGCATCCTATTCAACTTCGTGGCGCCCAACTGCGTGCCCACGCTGCTCGGCCTGACCATCGGCAGCCCCGAGGCCCGCGCGGCGACGCTGAACTGGACCGGCATCGTGACGAGCGTTCTCCTGCTCGGCTGGGGGCTCGGCGGCATCCTGTTCGGCAAGATCGCGGACCGCGTCGGGCGCACCCGGACGCTCCTCCTGACAATGCTCCTGTACTCCCTCGGCACCGCGGCCTGCGCGGCGGTTCCCAACATCGAGGCCCTGCTCGTGTGTCGCTTCATCGCCAGCCTCGGCATTGGCGGCGAGTGGGCGGCGGGCGCGGCCATGGTCGCCGAGGTCGTCCCGGAGCGACGCCGGGTCGAGGCGGGCGCGTTGCTTTACACTGCGGCGCCCCTCGGCCTGCTGCTCGCGACGCTCGTCAACGCGGAGATCGCGGGGGACTGGCTGCGCGACTCACCGCAGACGTCGTGGCGCTGGATTTTCTTGTGCGGGCTCGCCCCGGCGGCGGTTGCGTTCGCCGTGCGCTTCTTCGTCAAGGAGCCGGAGCGCTGGGCGCAGGTCGCGCAGACCACGGTCGCGCCGCGCTACCGTGACTTGTTCACCCCCGAGTGGCGGCGCTACACCGTGACGGGCACGCTCCTGGCGCTCACCGCGCTTGTCATGTGGTGGTCGTGCAACGCGTTCATTCCCGTCGTGGTGGGGGGGCTTGGTGCGCAGGCGGCCGCTGCGCAAGGCCTCTCGGGGGGTGACGCGCAGGCGGTGATCGAGGCGTGGAAGACCCGCGCGATTCACATCTTCAACTTCGGCGGCTTCGTAGGAACGCTCTTGACCGTGCCTGCGGCCAAGTACCTGGGACGCCGTGCGATGTTTGGGGCGTACTTCCTGCTCTCGGCACTGTCGATCCTGTGCGCCTTCGGTCTTGAGCTCACGCCCGAGGCGCGCCTCTGGATGTACCTGCCGATCGGCCTCACGGTCTTCGGTGTCTTCGGGAGCTTCACCTATTACTTGCCGGAGCTCTTCCCGACGCGCCTGCGGGGGACGGGCGCGGGCTTCTGCTACAATTTCGGACGTTTCTTCGCCGCTGCGGGGCCGTTCATCGTGGGCTATGTCGCCTCGCGCGGCGCGGACGCCGCATCGACCGCGGTCGACGTGCTGTTCTGGGTCGGTGTGGTCCCGCTCGCCGGGCTGTTGCTCATGCCCTTCGTTGTCGAGACGAAGGACAGGCCCCTGCTCGAGTAGACCTAGTCGACGCGCTCGAGCGAGAGCTCAAAGCGCGTGGTCTCTGCACCCTCGAGGGTCGCACTGAGCCGCCCCCCGACCGCGCCCGCGAGCGCATGTGCTACGGCCAGGTCGAGGCCGCTGCCCGAAGGGTCTCGCGGCAGCGCGTAGGGCTCGAAGAGCGAGGACATCATGGTCGGGTCGAGCGGCTCGCCATCGTGCCGAATCCGCAGCGCCCAGCGGCCCGCCTCGGCGCGGATCGCCAGGCCCATCCGAGTGCCCGCGCGGTGCCCCTGCGCGGGTCGAGTGACGCGCTCCGCGACGTGCCGCATCAGCGCGGCGACCGCACGGTCAAGGTGCTCTTGGGTCGCTTGGACGAGCACGCGCCCCTCCGGTGGGGGGGTGTCCCACGCCACGGTGAGGCCGCGAGCCGCCCCGTGGGACCAGCGCGTCTGCGTTCGGCTGCGCTCGCGCTCCGCGACCTCGACGAGGGAGATTGGGCGCGCCACGCTGCTCGTCGGCTGGCCCACCGAGCTCACGAGCGCCGCCAAGCTCTGACCGATGCGCGCCGCGCGCTGCACGCCGTCGAGCGCGTCCGTGACGACGCTCCGCAGCGACTCCGGGAGCTTCTCTTCGTCGAAGATGTCGACCAGGTGCTCCATGTTGGCGAGCGCGAACGCGAGCGGGTTGTTCAGATCGTGCCCGAGGCCCGCCGCGAGCTCAGCCAAGCTGCGGGCACGCTCGCGCGCGGCGGTCTGTCGGTGGAGCTCGAACTCGGCGGTCAGGTCCGTGCCGGCGACGATCCAGCTCTCCCCTTTGGAGGCCAAGGGCACGACCCGCCAGACGACCCGGCGGCTCTGTCCATCGGCGCCTTGAAAGAGGCGCTCGCCCCGCACCGCGGCGGGGTCGAAGCGCGCCTCGACGGCCTTGGTGCCGAGCGCCGCCGCGACGACCTGGGCCGTTGCGTCGGTGTGGTCGGCGCCCGGCGGCGAGGTCGCCCGAGTGCCTGCGCCGAGTACGACCCGTCGCGTGAACGCGTTGACCCACCACGCCCCCTGGTCGACGACCAGGACCATGACCGGCAGGGCGTCCAGCACCGCGCGGAGCTGGGCGTGCTGCGCCGCGAGGACCTCGCGCGCCTGCTCCAGCTCCCGCGTCCGCGCCTCGACTTGGCGCTCCAGGTCGCGAGACAGCGCCAGGAGCGACTGCTCGGCGCGCTTCTGCGCGTCGGCCCGGACCTCGGTCACGATGCGCCCGGCTTGACCGGTGATCGGGTCGAGCGTGTCGTGCACGACAACGTGGTGCCAACGAATGCCGCCGCGGTGGCGGACCTCGAGGACATCTGAGAAATCTGCGCCGGTCGCGATCCGCTCTCGGGGCGGGGGGAGCCGCAGCGGCTCGACGAAGCGCTCGCTGAAGTCTCGCAGCGCCTCGGGTCCATAGGCGATGTGCGCCGCAGGGTTCGCGAGCAGCAGCGTCCCGTCTGCGTCGAAGATCGACATGGGCACATGCGTCCGGCGGAACGCCTCAAGGCCACGTCGCGCCTCGAGGTCCGGCTCGATCGGAGACGCAACGGTGAAAATCCCCACTCGCCCATCGGGCAGCGGCGTGCCGTTGTTCCACGTCTCGCACTCCACCGGCTTCAGGCCCGGGGGGTAGAACGTCCACCGCATCTGGAGCGTCTCGCCCGCCTGAACACGCGCGTACATGTCATCGAAGCGCTGCTGAACGGCGGGAGACATCCCGGGGTTGAGCTTGCGCGCTTGAATCGACGCGAGGCTGTCGTGGCCCCAGAGCGCGATCCCGCGCGCCGACGCCCACACGATGTGGTGCGTCTCGGGATCGTAGATCCACATCGCGACGGGCGCGTTCGCGAGGAGTGCCTCGGAGGCCATACCTCATACTGGCAAAGTCTCAAGGCGCGCTCCATTACGGATAACCCGATGCGGCGCACCTTGACTCAGCGCGCGCCCGCGCCGATGGTCCCGCCATGCGGACCGCCCCCGAGCGCGCGCTGAATGTCGCCTTGGCGCTCAACGCCACGTACCTCGTCATCGAGGCGGTCGTGGGGCTATGGAGCGGTTCGCTCGCGCTCGTCTCAGACGCGACGCACATGGTCGCGGACGTCGGCGCGCTCGCGCTGGCGCGCTACGCCGCGCGCGTCGCGCTGCGCCCACCCACGCCCGCACACACCTTTGGATGGGCCCGCGCGGAGCCGCTGGGCGCGTTCACGAACGCGCTCGTTCTCACGCTCGCCTGCGGCGCGATCCTCTTCGAGGCGGGAGAGCGCCTTGTGCGCGGCGCACCACCGATGCAGGCGGGGCCGGTGCTGTGGGTCGCGCTGGGCGGCCTCGTGACCAACCTCGTGAGCGCGCTCGTCCTGCACCGCGCGCAGCGTCACGGGCACTCACACGGGGGCCACTCGCACGGGGGGCACACGCACGCGGGTCAGCCGGACTTGAACCTGCGTGCGGCGATGCTGCACATGGCGGCCGACGCCCTGGGTTCAATCGGGGCCATGGCGGCGGCCGGCGCGACCCTGCTCTGGGGCGTGACCTGGGCCGACGCCGCCGCGAGCGCGGGCATCGCGGTGCTGGTGCTCGTCGGCGCATGGTCAGTTCTCCGCGACGCAGCGCGCGTGCTGATGCAAGCCGCGCCGAGCACGCCGAGCGTCGCCGAGGTCGAGGCGCTGCTCTCGAAGGTTCAGGGCGTCGAGGCGCTGCACGACGTCCATGTTTGGACGCTGGGCGGCGGGCGCGTTGTGGTGACCGCGCACGTCGTCTGCGGGCGTGACGCCGACGAGCGCGCGACCCTCGACCGCGCGACCCGCGCCGTGCGCGCTCCCCACCCGACCGCGCACGTCACGCTCCAGCTCGAGCGGGCAAGACCCTGCGGCCAACCTGCGGCGCACGCCCCCGCCGCACATGCTTGCGACGCCTCTCACGACTGACGGTCCATCGCCCCATGCTCAGCGAAATCAAGCGCATCTACCGCGCGAGCCAAAAGCCCGCGGACAGCCTCTTTAATCGCTATGTGGCGCGCCCGCCCGCGGCGGCCGTCGTCGCCGTCCTGGCCCGCACGCGGGCCACGCCGAACCAAGTCACGTTCGGGTCGATCGGGGTCTTCGTATTCGCGGCCGCCGCACTCGCGCTCATCCCCGGCTCGCTGGGCCTGTGGCTGGGCGTCGCGCTCGTTGAGCTGTCCTATGTCTTCGATTGCGCGGACGGCCAGCTCGCGCGGGTCACAGGCCGCAGCTCTCCCGTCGGCGCGCTGCTCGACTTCTTGATGGACGAGCTCAAGGCGTACCTGCTCGTCGTCGCGATCGCCCTTCGCCTCGCCTGGCACGGGGGGATGGGCGAAGTCGGCCTTTATCTGGGCTTGGGGGGCTTGGTGGTCGTCGGGAGCGCCCTGAGCCTGACCAAGTTCGTGCGCACGCCCGAGTACGCCGAGGCGACGGGCACGCGCACGCTGAAGCACGGCGAGGCCTCGGGTGCCTCTCACGACCGGTCGAACCCGCTCTGGCCTGTGCTCTTCGTGGTGCGCATGGTCAGCCAGTACCCGACGACCTTGC
>Ga0209598_10003838_pt1 | contig 11255 bp, 10 predicted proteins | sample M_140807_EF_Meta_FD_187317 | JGI IMG/M metagenome (GOLD analysis project Ga0209598, IMG submission 187317) | Freshwater microbial communities from Lake Montjoie, Canada to study carbon cycling - M_140807_EF_MetaG (SPAdes) (version 2) | ecosystem: Environmental > Aquatic > Freshwater > Lake... | reverse complement strand
ACGTCACGGGCGGTAGTTGGCGCAGCGGAGGCGGCAGGCGCGGCGGAATCCGCAATCGCAGCCATGGACGGCGATACCGGTTTGCCAGCGGCCCGGGCAGCGGCCACCACTTCGGGAATCGATGGCCAGTTGGCATTCTGCGACCGGCCCGACTCGTAAACGGCGGCATCCATGCTTGCCATGTCAGGATTGACCGGCACGGCGGCGGCGGGCGCGGCTCCTGGCTTGGCGGTGGCAGCAGCAGGCGATTGCACAGCGGGCGCAGCCGTCCCTTGCTGTTGGCCCGCTGTGCTTTGTGTCGCCCTGAGTTTTTGCACCATTGGATCTCTGGCAAGCAAATCGCCAAGTCCCGGGTGATTTTCCAACAACTCCGCGCGGCCTTCGAGACTGACCGTGCGCACCATCTGGCCGCTGTCGGTTTTCACGTTGGCAAAGTAACTCTCGCCCTTGGCCGTCTTGGCATATTCAATTGCCTTGACTTCGCTGCGCGTCAGTGTCGCCTCATTACCAGATGCAACTTTCGCCATGCCTGAAACAAACGCGCGTTGCGCTGGATCGGTGACTTCGGCAATCTCGCGAGCGGCGGCAATCGTTTGCTCTTCCTCTGTTGCGATAGCATCTAGCTTGGCTTGAGCCGCTGCTTTGTTGATTGCCTGCATTTCCAGCGTGCTACCAGACGGGCTGTCGATTTGCGCCTGCAGCATGGCGGTTTCTTTTGACAACTGCGGATTTATCAAGGCGCGAGCAAGACCAGCGGCTTCGGGCGTGATGGGATTAAAGCCGGGCGTGTTGGCCATCTGCACGTTGTAGTTCTCTGCCATCTGCGCATCTTTGGCTTGCTCTGCCTGATCGGCTACACCATAGCCAAACATCGGCTTACTTGCAGAGGAAAAGCGAAGCTGTGGTAGCGCGCCACCGACAATCCCGCCCATCAGGCTTGCTTTGACGGTTTGATCAAGCAAATCGCCTAGCTTCATGTCCTTGCCGAGAGCAACGACCGAAATCAAGCCGTCAAACATCTGATTCAGGCCTTCTTCGAGAGTTTCATCGGCGGTATCCCCGAGGATCGTGCGCCCCATTTGTTTCAACTCTGCTTTCAGCGTGCCGTCTGTCAGAGCCTTTCGGCCATACTTTCGAGTCAGATCAAGAATTGTAAGGTTTTTCGCGCCACCAAGCGCAACGCGTTCAGAACCGCCGCCGAGCAGCTTGGAAAGAATGGCTGTCTGGAATCCGTTGGTGATCGCCGCAATTTGCGTATCAGACCGACCAAGCGTTTCGGCAACCTCAGACTCGCTTAGATCGCGCCCAAGCTCTTGCTTGCGCATTTCAAGAGCGTCTTGCAATTTGCTGCCATATCCCTGCGCTGCCGCCCATCCATAAACAGACATGCCGCGAGTTGCTACTTGAGACAAACCTTTCATGCCGGCAGCAGCACCGCCTCCAACAATCATCGGAGCCATTTGCGTGACGGTATTGGAAAGATCCATGGCAATGCCATAGCCGCCAGTGAGTCCGCGCTGTTGTCCCGCTTGGATAACGCTTTCGCCCGCGCCAGAAATCATCGCGCTCGTTTTGCCGATTGAACCGGCTAGTTCATCCGCGCCCACAAGCGCAGAAATACCCGCAGCACTGCCCACTACCGTGCCCACAACGCCTACGGCACCAGCCTGCGCACCCGTGTAGACGGCATCACCTGATTTGAATATCCAGTTGCGATTCGCCTGCTTTTCAGTCCAAGCATCAAGCATGCTAACCTTGTCGCCTTCCCATTTATCGGCAAATTTCTTGAATCCGCTATCAGAAGAATACAGATCGGACTCAAGTTTTTCCGCCATCACTTCACGCATGCGCTCAAATCGACGCATGGCGCTGGCTTTCTGTTCCGGCGTGCTGTTGCTCTCCTCGATTTCCTTGAGAACTGTGGATTGATCGGAGGCGAAAACACGCGATGGATTGATGACAATATCCCCACCAGAAAGAATTCGCGTGCGGTCAGTGGTTTCAGCAGTCCATGCGTATTCCTTGGCTGAGTCTTCCGTAATGCGGGTTGCTTCACCAAGTTCAAACCCGCGCATTTTCAACTCGTAGCGTATATCGTTCCGCTGCATTTTGTCGATTTCGTGCGGACTTTTGCCAGAAATAATACCGGAACCGAGATCGTTGAAACTGTCTTTCATTTCTTCCCAGAATCCGGGTTTAACACCAGATATGGCCTTGCCGAGACGACCCACACCCATGATTTCTATGATAGCCTTCCGCGCTTCTTGTTCGCGCTCTGCTTGCTTTTGCGTGATAATGGGATCAATCGGGTCGAGTGATTGCTTGTAAAGCGTTTTTAGCAACATCTCGCCAGTGTTAACAGAGATTTCACCGGCATAGACTTTTGCGCGAATGCTCGCAGAGTCTGCGCCAATGTCGGTAATGAGCTTTGCCGATTGCGCGGCGGTGAGCGGGTTTTCTGCATCGCCGCGCATTGTTCGCAGCGTGTTGACCGTGTTGCGCACCCATTCCGCCTCATCCTGCACGCTTAGGCGTTTGGGGGTGGCGCGGTAGTAAAGCGGCATCGATCCGGGTTTAGCGGCTTGCGCTTCGATCACTTCCCAGTCTTGTGCATTTGGCGGATTTTCGCCGCTCAAGAAAAGAGCTTGCGCACCATCAACTTCGCGAATTGTTGCCACGCTTTTGACACCACGAAAAAAACCTATTTCTTTGTCTCCTTGGCGAAAACTCGTAACGCCTGGCAGGTCGGCCATTCCGCCGAGCGCACGCTTGCCGCTTGGGCTTAGGTCGGTTACGGGGGCTTTAGCGTCCGCTGCAGATGTCCCTGTGGCGGCGTTTGCAATAGCTGCAATTTCTTGCGCAACAACATCACCATCAGTGGCTTCGATGGTTGCGTTTTGCTTGGCAAATGCGGCGGCGAGATGGTTGAACCCGGCGGGGAGCCCCAAGGCGAGCGCGGCCCGCTCTTCGGCGAGTTGCTGCTTGCGCTGGTCGATCTGCGTTTCCGCATCGGTGATTTGATTGTGCTGGTCGACGAATGGCGCGTGTTTCTCCGTGGCCGCCTTCAATCGCGCAGCCGCTTCCGCGCGGCGTTTCTTGTCAAAATCGACTTCGGCAGGAGTGACCATGGTTTCCTTGCCAGTTTCCGGGCTGATCCGCACCCACGACGATCCGCGCAGTTGCAGCGGTTCGGGAAGGTCCGCGACCTGCTTTTGCGCCTCCTTCAATTCCTTGTCGACCGGAGCGAATTGGGGCTCGAACTGCATCCGGGCCCCTTTGACCTGTGCATCATCCAGCGCGAGAACCTTTTCCGATTCGTCCAGCACCGCGGCACGTTGCGCTTTTTCCTGCGCGGCCAGGTCGCGGCCCATCAGCACCTTGTCTGTCTGCCCGGTGACTTCATTCTTTTTGTCGAACGTCACGGCACCAGTTTTCGGGTCGGTCTTGCTTTCCGGAGTGACAAGCGACACTTGCCCCCGGTCATCGCGGACCTTTTGCCCCCATTGCGCTTGCGTGGTCGTGCCGTCGGCGCCGAGCACCCCGTTGTCACCGAGTCCCCCTCCCAGCATTAGGCCGGCATCTGGAACCGCAGCGACTTTCCCGGTGGTTTCATCCTTCATCGCCGTGCGCGATTGCCCGACAATTATCGGATCACCCTGGGGACCAGCTTCCCACACGGGCGCGCCGTCCGGGTGCCGGACAATATCGCGGCGACCTGTTTCCACGTCAGTCGCGACCTTCACCCCAGCGGCGGCAGCCGCGCGGACATCCCGCTTGCGGAGGTCTTCGGTTTCCTTGGCTTGCGCGGTGGCGGCATCTTCCGCAGCTTTGGCCTGCTCTTTGGCGGAACGATCTTGCTCTTTGGCGACAAAATCCGCAGTGCGCTGGTTTTCTTCGTCTCGGGCCTGCATGTTTGCCAACCCGATTTTCCGGGCGCGAGGGTCCGAGGACCGCGCCAGCGTTTGATCACGAGGATTTTGACCGGCTTGGCCGGACTGGGCTGCACGAATGTATGCTTTTACTTCGTCTTCGTCGGGATTAGTGAATCGGGACATGCGCGAATTGTGGCATGTCAGGCGGTCGAGCGTTACGGGCGGACGAATAAACCAATCACCAGCCCTTTTTCACGTTGTTCACCGTGCGCCAGCCCTGCCGCTTGCTGCCGGGTTTCACCATGTCGGGAGGGTTGACCGAATTGCGGACCTTGCGAGCGTAAACCGTGGCCGAGGGCAGCACTTCCCAGGCCATTGCACCACAGAGAACGTCGTCGTCATGCGCTCCCGATGCCGCTTCCGCCTTGCCGTTCGACTTGGTGACGAATTTCATCGCCTCATCGATCCATTCCTCGTCGAGAACTTCGATTTCTTCATTGCGGATTGCCGCGGCAAGTCCGGCGATGACCATGCGCCGCTGATTCATGTCCGTGAGCTTGAACCCGTATTGCTCTTCTTTCGAGTTAGTCTTGTGACTCAGGACAATGCGCTTGAAGAGGGGCACGCCAGCGTCCTTGAGCACGCGCAGCACTTGCAGACCTTGATTGACTTCGAGGCCGACGATGCACCGGCCATAGAAGGCGCTCAACCGGTCGATATGACCGCCGGACTCGTCATCGTCACCGCGGAACGGAGCGCGCACGCGGGCCACCATCTTGGCCGGCATCGGTTTTCCAAGCGCAGGGTCGTAATACTTTTGCCGCCAGACCTGTATCGATGTCCGGTCGGGGTCGGCGCTGACAGTTTGACTTTCCCCGGTGGCTGGGTCACAACAAACGATGTACGCCATGCCCTCGCGCGGGTGCTCCCAAATCTTGATTTCCCCGGTCCCGTCATGCGTTCCGCTCCACCCGACAATGCCATTATCCTGCCGGACCAGATACCCGGTGTCGTATGGAACCCCCTTGGCGCGGGATTTCATCTTGGCAAGCACGGCCAGGTCAAAGCGCGGCGATCCAGAGGACAGCCAGCACGTAACCGGGTCGGAAGGATAGTAGTAGGCAAATATCCTCGGGTCGTTGTCGCACTCGGAGGCGATTGTCTCCCGGCGCCAGGCGAGTTGCTCGTAGGTGAGCCCATACTTTTTCCGCTCTTCTCGCTCGATGTCGGACAGCGTGCGGTCGATTTCTTCTCGCTCCACCGCGGTGACGGGCGTTTGCCGCGCGTAGTCGGAGAATTCCCACCATGCCGCAAAAACTTTGATCCATTGCTGTTCGGGCCGGAATCCTTTCGCGTATCGCGCCAAGAAGTCCTCCAACGTCATCGCTTCGTCAAATGTGCCGTAGAACCACCCTGCCGCCCCTTCGGGGGTGCTTTCGGCGATGCAGGTTGTGTCGTCACCGGAAAACGACGGCATGGCGGCCGTCATCGTCTTCACGTCATTCTTGACCGTCGTTTGCGGAAACTTCGAACACTCGGAGAAATGCCCGAATTGCCGGGTGCCGCCCACCCCGGCATCGGGGTTTTCCGCCGTGTCGATGGTCCACTTGCTGCCGTTCTGCCATTCGAAGATACCCTGGGGGTTGCGCACGATGGGATTCTCCCACGGGTAGCTGTCATGGGTCGTGAACTCTCCCAATCGCTCGGAGAGCATTTGAGAGTTCTTTTTCGTGTCGGCGATCGTGATCCCCTCGATCTCGCGTCTCATCGCCTCGTGGTAGCCGCAGTGCAGGGAGAACGTCGAAAGTCCTGCACGGCGAGGCTTCACGCCAACAATCCGGATCCTCACGCCCGGGCATCTTTCGCGCAACGTCTCGATCACTTCGGAAATGCGCAGCTGCAGGACGTTGGCCGTGGGCCGCACCCACCGCTTGTTTTTGTCCTTGATCTCCATGTAGAGCGAGAAATGAACGGCCGGCGATTGGTACGCCAGCAGCTCAAGCTCCTCCTCGGTGCTTTCTTCAAGAACCTTGCGGAAGCGGGTGACAATCTCAGGCTCCAGGCTCATCAGGTTTCATAGCGTATTGCGAGACGAGGGCCCCGGCGATCTGCATGGCGCGTTCCTTGATGCTTTGCAGAGTGGAATTTCCGAGTTGAATTTCGGTGCGGTCAGGTTCGAATTGTCCTGATAGCTTGGCATCGATCTCAATCGCTTTCAGACGCGCCTCGATCTTTTCCACCGGATTTTCCATGATCAGGTAAAGCATTTGCCGCTTGTGATCGCGCGTGCTCAAGGTTTTGCGGGTCACAGGTTTTCGTAATTCCGCAATCCGCTTCAAAATGTCATCGTTTGTCATCATGCGCGCAGCGTGCTTGCGAGCATTCGCCCGGGTCGTCTTGAATCCCGCCTTGACGTAAGCGCTTGTTTGATTCTCGCCTGCTGCCACAAACTCACAAAACCGCTCTTGCTGAGTTGTGAGACCTTTCCGCGTCTTTGCGGTCTTTTTCGCTGCTTTCATGATCTTGGACGGTTGCGCACCTGTCTGCGTTCGGGGGTATCTTGCCATGAATGGCTGAGAATTTTAACGGGCGGAGCGTGAAATGTCTGGATTCGTGCTTTACGAGAATTTTCGACTTTGTAGAATGAAAAGGCAGTTTGACGAGTCAAGCGGTCGGTAGAGAATGACATTCGCCATTGCGATCCATAGTTGTGAGTGTTTTCAAAGTTCGCTCTCGGCAGCGATGCCGGAGCTAGGAGTTCAGCAGAGAAACATCCCGCCCGAGAAGATCGCCGCCACCGTTGACGAGTTCGAGGCGACTTACAGCCGTCCACCCGCGATAAGAGCAGCATCGGCCATTGACCTCATACAACATCCCGATTCCTTTGTTGATTCTTTTGTGAAGTTTCGTTTTCGAGTTCGGGCGCTCATCCGGCAGAAACAGGTGTTCATTGTTTCTAGCCCATTCGGCAAGGTTCGTGAATTTGTAGATTTCTCCGCGAGGTGATCGGATTATCCAGTGATGTGCATGGGCGTTTCCTTCACCGGTCGCACAACCGCCAGTTCCCGGCATTCCCTTCCTGGCTTTCGCATTCGCTCTGATCTTTTCCAGTTTCAGAGGGCTCATCGTTTTCCCTCCCTTGCGAGCGTTTGCGATTCTTTCCTCTTTCGGTCGCATCTTCACCCGACCCTCGGCGTACGCCTTTCTGATACTCTCCCCGACTTTCACATGTGAGCTTTTGGGATTGGCCTTGCGCGTTCCTGATGCCCATTTGGCTTTCAGTGATGCCTTGAGCTTCTCGATGGTTTCCGGCGAGCGAGGCTTGCTGTTCGCTTCCCTCATCCTTGCTAATCGCTTGGCTTCGATCTCGGGGTTATCGCGGCCAAACGGAAGATTCTTAACAATGGGCTGGTGGACAACAGGCGCGTGATCGTCCCCATAAGCAATCCTGTTGCAAAGCTCACGAAAGCCCACGTCGTCGATGTATCGTTGGCATCCGCGGCGAAAAATGTAAACGCAGGTCGATTCGATCATGCGCAGGGAGTCAGCGGTTGCGGCATGGGAGAACCCGTTGCAGCCCAGCACGTAGATCAACGCTTGGCGGGCATTGAGAACGATCGGCGACCGGTTTTTCAGGTCCAGCAAACTCACTCGCAGCACGCTGTCAATTCGCATGACGCGCTCGTAAAACGGCTTTGCGGCATCCGCGAGTTGCTCGGTGGTCCGGAACTTCTGCGGACCTGCCCGGCGGACCGGCGGCTTGAGTGTTGGGGCGAGTGATGGATTCATGGTGCTGGTTTGCGTTCGATTTGGAAAACCGGTGATTTTTGGACCGGTGGCGCCGTGATCATGACCCGAGCACCAGGTGGCATTTTCCGGCCAATGGCCGATTCCACGGCGGCGATCAGGCGCGGCGTGATTTGGACCGCGCAAGGGAATTCGATTGGTTTTGGTGGCTTATTGCTCATAGGTCTGCAATCGTTTGGTCGAAATTGGAATAGGCCTTTGAGTTGCGTTCTGGATCCGCATGCCGGCCGACAATGGTCTTGTCGAGTTGGCCGCTCTGGCGCAAATCGTTCATGACCTCGTGCAACGCGGCTTCGGCCTGATTGTCGTCAGCTTCCGCTTTTTCCCTCTCCTCGCGCATGCGGACATTTGCGGCGACTTCCGCGATAGCCTTTGACCTCGCGTTGTTGGTGGCCTTTCGGAAAATATCGATCTGAGTCCCCCAATCAAACTTGTGCAGATGTCGACCGATCACCCGAGCCAGCAAAGCCATTCCCGTGGCTCCTTTTGTCTGCGCGGTTTCCAGAAGTTTCGTATGGTGAATAATCCCTTCCGAGTTCAATCGTTCAACGAACTTGATTCGTTTTAGCGGGTCTTTTTCGTAGTCCTCGATTGCCCAAACGGAATAAAGCACAGCGTCGCAGCGGGCGCATTGGATTCCCTTCGGGGTCGAAATGCCACAGGCACATTTCCGGTAGATGATTTTTGTTGATGATTTCATGATTTCAGTGGTAAATGTCGTCAGTTTCGGCAGATTTCGGTTGATTTTTCTTGGACCAGCGGTCGGCGGATTCCAGAACTTGAGGGAAGGTCTCGACGAACTTGATTCGCGTCCTGGGAAGCCAGAATTCCTTTTGCTCAGGAATCATCGGAGCGCGAAAATACCCGGTCAGCATCGTCCAATCCTCCTCGGTCATCTCAAGCATTTGCGCGCCGGACCCTCCGTAGAGCAGGTGCATCTCGCTGGCGTTCCAGTGCGCAGGCTTGCCCCATGCAGGCTTGAGTCCATTGACTTTCTTCATGAGCTGCTGCCAGTGGCTCAATTCAGCATCTTCACCCAAAACTCTCTCTCTCTCCGGCTTTGGCTGTTTGATCGGTGGCGGTGGCACTCTTAGCTCTAAAGCATTGTTGAGAGAGAGAGATGTACTTAGTTCTTTCTTAATAGTAGATGTAGAAGAAGATGAAGATGTAGGGCCGTAACCTGACCCATCACCAAAGGGGGGGATAGGTGCGGCCTTTGGTTGTGCCTTTGGTGGCCCTTTTTGTGGTTGATTGTCGTCACCAAACCTAGTCGATTGACCTCTCCTAAGCCTCACCCATTCGTCTCGAACGAGGCGCGATGAGTACCAGCATGGTTTATCATTTTCGACAAAAACCAGCGTTACTGGATCGCCATCACGGTTAGCGTGGCGCGGTGTGTAGACAAATGGCGCGGGCGTTTTGTCATCACCTTTCAAAACGTCTTTATCGACCAGTTCTTTTGCCAGTCTGATGGAAACTCCTGCGGACCGCGCAATGTCGGCCAAGGGCCAGCGTAGAACGCCGTATTCCTCGCTATCGTGAAGACAGCATAGAATATCCATCCATGCACCGCGAGCGGCCTCAGAGCATCGCCGGAGCTTTGCGTTGTTGCGCCAGTCGGCAGGATAAAATTGAAATGATGGACGTTTCATAATAGAATTGTGCTGATGTTGATCGGGGTTAAACAAATGCCGATCCCGACCTTGTGACCCCAAAACTTGGAGACGACGAGGCACGAAACTTGCGAGTCATCGCCGTAGAATTGCAGCTTGGTCAGCACGTCGCCGATCAGCTTCGCCATGTTATCGCAGTCAGGCTTGGTGGTGTGCGGAATCCTCGGGAAGCGAAGGTTCGATTTCTTCTCAGACTTGCGCCAGGGAAAGGTAAATTCGATTTCCAGTCGCACAGGCCCGTCGAGTTGTTGCGCGGGCTTGTGAGGTGCGCAGAGCAGTAGTAGGTCATTTTCCGCGCTCTGGTGCTCCTTCTTTTTGAAGAACATGGGGCGGCCAGCTACAACCATCACGCGCTTGCCTTGGCTAGTGCTGCGTGGTGGGGTGATTGGTAGCCAGAAAGTGATGGGATTCATAATTCAAATTTGTTGGCCCCACAATGAAACGCTGCGTAGGCGTCCCAGATTTGGTCAGCGGTTTCTGGCCCTGGTTGCACGTAATCTGGATGGATGTTCGTCACTTCTTCGATCAGGCGAATCACTTGGCGCACGATCCACGTCGGCGGCATCACCGCGATGGTTTCGTCAAGATACCGAAGCGGAATTGTCACAAGGGTTTTCCCATGGTATTTCCCAAAGGGCATTTCAATGTTGCAGCATTTGTCGTATTCAGGGGTTCCGGTCATAATTCAAAGGGCTAACAAGTGAGTGGATGCGACGGCGAGGAAGTCGGTGGCGAAGTCGGGCCGTCCACGCGCCGTCCATCACCTTGATCGTTATGCTGAGAATGATCCCGCATCGAATCGTGGAAGGCTTCCGTGGCGCGGCGAAGCTCTGGCGAGATCGACAGCTTTTCATTCCACTCGCGCATCTGGAGTTCCATTAGGTAGGCCATGCCGGGGTTGTCGAGAGTCATCCGGCGCATGCTGTGGAAGGCTCGGCAGTAGATCCACCAGTCCCATTTGCGGCGGAGTTTTCCCAAAAAAGAAGCATAACAAGACAGTGGTGCGCAACATTCGGGCGCAGTGGAGTTGGTTTGTTTTTTCATAGCTTTTTTTCGCGCCCTTGGTGGCACACTTCATCGTTCGGCAGATTTATTTTCCGCATTTGGGGCAGATGGCTTTTCCGTTTCGGGTGTAGTTGACGGGCGATCCGCAGCGGTAGCAGAGTCCCACGAAGTTGACCAATTTTCTCCAGTAATAGCGGACTCGATAACACAGCCGAACAAGGCGTGCGAGGCAACGCGAGAAGCGTTCATTGTTGGATTCGGGCTTCATTGGTCGCGCGCCTCCATTTGATCGTTCGCGGAAGAATAAGCATCACGCGCCATCTTCCGAAGTTCTCCGGAGGTTTTCCAGTCGGCGACAGCTATTGATCTGAGTGATTCGACAGCAGCATCTCGCTGCTTTATGGTTCCCAGCAATGATCCATTAGCGACCTCCTTCCATTCGTCCCTGTCGGTTGCGAATCGACGGTCGCACACTCCGCCAAGCTGCCAGTTGCGGTAGCCATTGGACTCCATCCACACCCTGACTTTTTCGGCGGCATCCACGATTTCGGCGGGAGGCAATAAATCGGAAAGAGCGCAACAAGGATCCTGCTGGCAACCTGCCATCTGGGGCGAGTTCGGGACGGGCTTGGTATCAGGAGTTTCCATTTGCATCGTAAATTTGATTGTCGGCAGGTGCCAGAGGGCGGACGTTCCCTGAAATCTTCTTTATCGCGCTAGTAATCTCCCAAAACTGCTCCTCGTATTGGTTGCGGAACTTTTTCAGCGAATCCTCCAGCACGTCGGTAAACGCATCGCGCTTTACGTGGACGTAAAACAGCGGTTTCCCTTTGACGTAGCCACCGAAGTGAGCTTGATCTACCTCGCAGATCGCCATTTCAGCGTGCACTTGCAGCTT
>Ga0209598_10003835_pt1 | contig 11256 bp, 7 predicted proteins | sample M_140807_EF_Meta_FD_187317 | JGI IMG/M metagenome (GOLD analysis project Ga0209598, IMG submission 187317) | Freshwater microbial communities from Lake Montjoie, Canada to study carbon cycling - M_140807_EF_MetaG (SPAdes) (version 2) | ecosystem: Environmental > Aquatic > Freshwater > Lake... | reverse complement strand
TAACTCTGATATTTTGGAATTTTTCGATGCTTCGAAAGCTAACTACCCGCGGCTGGGTCATGGTCCTTTGGTTTGAACTGATGCTCACGGTGTTGCCTTCCATCGAGAGAATCCAGGCCCAAGAGATCTACGACAGCCAAAAGGAAACCATCCCAAAGATGGCACCCCAGGAGGTTGTCCGTACGGCGAAGCTTCCGGATGGGTTTTCGATCACAGCCATCGCCAGCGAGCCCGATGTGCAACAACCCATCGCGATGGCTTGGGATCCGTCAGGTCGACTTTGGATCGCCGAAAATTACACGTATGCGGAATCTGCTCTTCGGGTGGACAAAGCTCTCTCGGATCGGATCGTGATTCTCGAGGATGTGGACAAAGACGGTGTTTTTGAGAAACGCAAGATTTTCGCCGAGGGGCTCAAGGGTCTCACGAGCATCGAGATCGGTAAGACATCCAAGCGAGGTGTTTGGGCCTTGGCTCCCCCGCATTTGTTGTTCATCCCCGATGCCGACGGAGATGATCTCGCCGATTCAAAACCCATATCGATTCTCAATGGTTTCAATGCAGAGATCCGCCATAATTTTGCCAATGGGTTGCGTTTCGGACCCGACGGCTGGCTCTATGGACGTCATGGGATCTTAGGTACAAGCGAAGTTGCTATGCCCACCAAAGGTCAAAGACCTCCCGGTTATGAGGCGCCTAAGACGAAGTTGACTTGCGGTATCTGGCGTTTCGATGTCGTCAGCGAGCGGCTTGAGATGGTCTGCGAGGGGACCACGAATCCATGGGGAATGGACTGGGACGATCACGGAAACCTCTTTTTCATCAACACGGTTATCGGCCATCTATGGCATGCGATCCCCAATGCGCACTTGCAACGCATGTATGGCGAAGACTCGGACCCTTACGCCTACGAACTGATTCCCCAAATCGCAGACCATGTCCACTGGGACAGCACTGCCGAGGATTGGCGGGAGACTCGTAAAGGCCCACCCAGCAGCGGAACCGATTCAGCCGGTGGTGGGCATGCCCACAGCGGTTTGATGATCTACCAGGCCGACCAGTGGCCCGAGGAGTATCGAGGCAATGTCTTTGCACTGAATCTTCACGGTCGTCGAATCAATCGCGATTTTCTGAAGCCATCGGGATCGAGCTTCGTGGCTTCCCACGGCCCAGACATGGCCTTTTGGCAAGACCCCTGGTTTCGTGGTTTGGATATAATCCAAGCCCCCGATGGTAGCGCCGTGGTGATCGATTGGTCCGATATCGGCGAATGCCATGATGACGATGGCGTGCATCGTACCTCGGGACGCGTTTATCGAATCTCCTACGACAACAAAACCCAGATCCCTTACGATCACCTGATGAAAATCCTCGATCGGCTCTATCGCGCGCGCAGCACCGGGCAAACAGTCATCACAGGTCAGGAAGCCGTCTCCCTTATTTCTCACCCAAATAGTTGGTTCACCCAACAGTTGATGAAACAACTCATGCCAGGGTTGCAAGTCCAAGATCCAGCTCCTCTGATCGATCTTGCTACCAAAACGCCTAAGGATTTCAGAAACCCGGCAAATCGCTTTGAAGTCACCAAACAGCTTCGAGCCATTTGGGCCCTTAAGGCTTGCAAGCTGATCGACAATAACAACCTCTTTGGGATCCTCCGACGCGATCAGCATGAATCGGTGTATATTTGGGCGAGCAAGCTGCTACTCGATCCGATCGCTCCGCCAGTATCTCAAATCTACCTCCGAGGCCAATCGATCGTGCCGAGCGATACACAGACTCGGGAAATCGAGGCCGAGATTCTGGATTGCTTGTACGCGCAATCCAAGCCTCATGCACCGGCTCAACTTCGCTTGGCCTTAGCCTCGATGCTTCCAAAGTTCTCGAATGATTTTCAACCGCTAGTGACCAAGCTCCTTCAAAGCGATGATCTCGCCGACGACCTGACTTTTTCTCTGGTTCTTTGGTATGGGATCAAAGACAAGATCACCGAGAGCCCCATGGAGATGGTCAAATTGGTACAGAGGACCAAGCTCACCAAGGTACAGGAGCTGGTTATCCGACGCACTGCCGCGATCGCGGTTCAGAAGAATAATGATAGCCCGTTGGCCGCAGGGGCTCTTTCGTTCTTCTTTGCAGACGCCGTGGAGCGAGAGAATCCAGAGGTCCATGCGGCCTGCATCCAAGGTCTCTGGGGGGCTTATCAAGGCCGATCGGGGGTCGAGAAACCCGCTCACTTTGACAAGCTCGCCTCCTTGGGTAGCAAGCATCCAGACCCTGCCATCCAACGCTTGACCGTTCTGCTCGGATCCATCGTAGAGGGCCCCAAAGACCTTGAGCCACTCTTGCAAATAATCGCCAAAAAGGATGTCCCGCTCGCAGAGCGCAAGGCCGCCGTGGACGCTATCGGAGGGGTCGATACCCCCGAGGCCTTGGAGTTGCTCAAAGGCCTATTCGCAGACCAGGAACTAGGAAACGCCGCTGCGTTCGCCACACGCAAGACGCTCAACAAGCAACGAGCGGAGCAATTGGCAGAGCTTTACGGCCAAGCCAGCCAGCAAACCCGTTCCGGAATCGTTTCAGCGATAGCCAGTCGAGTCGACACCCTGAATGTGCTTCTGGATTCGATCGAAAAAGGGATCATCCCCAAAGATTCCGTCGATGCGACGACCTGGCGCCAATTCCTATCGGCCAACGACTGGCAACTGCTCGAAAAAGCTCGGAAATTCACCAAAGTCCTGGAACTTCCGGAAAATCGACAGGGCATGATCGCCAAGGAGGAAACCCTTTTGACTCCTGAATTCATCTCCAAGGGGAACGTCAACAGCGGTCGGGGGATTTGGATCGCCAAGTGTGGAAATTGCCACAAGCTCTATGGCGAAGGTGGTCAGATCGGCCCGGAGCTCACCGGTGCACAGCGCAGCAACCTTCGTTACTGGCTCGAAAACATCCTGGCACCCGCAGCGGTCGTTGCCGAGAACTATCGCTCCACGGCGTTTCGCACGGTCGACGGGCGGGTCATCACCGGAGTGGTTCTCTCTGAATCTCCAAACGAAGTCAACATCCAAACGGCTCAGGAAAAAATGGTCCTCGCGACAGGGGAGATCGAAGAGCGAACCGTTTCGCAGTTTTCGCTCATGCCCGAAGGCCTTTTGGAAGGGCTCACCGATGAGGCCAAAGCGAACTTGTTCAAGTACCTGATGTCCAGCCCTCAGGAATTGTCCAAGTAGCAATGAACCGCAAAGAGCGAGCCGAAATGGTTCATCGCAGGCTCGATGAACTTTATCCTACCACCGATGTTCCACTCGAGCACACCGATCCCTATACGCTTCTGGTTGCAGTCGTGCTCAGCGCCCAGTGCACCGACAAGATGGTCAACCGGGTTACTCCGAGCTTGTGGGAACTTGCCAATACCCCAGAGGCCATGAGCAATCAACCCGTGGCTCAGATTCAAAATATTATCAAGCCTTGCGGACTAAGTCCGCAGAAGGCCAAGGCGATCTCGGGGCTATCGAAGATCTTGGTCCAGGAGCATGGTGGCAAGGTTCCCGAGGATTTCGAAGCCTTGGAAAGGCTACCTGGAGTCGGGCACAAAACCGCTTCGGTCGTTATGGCTCAGGCATTCGGTGTGCCTGCCTTTCCAGTCGATACACATATTCATCGTCTGTCCCAGCGATGGGGACTTACCAACGGGAAAAACGTCGTGCAGACCGAAAAAGATCTCAAGAGACTCTTTCCGAGTGAGTCGTGGAATCGGCTGCATTTGCAGATCATATTTTACGGCCGCGAGCATTGCACGGCACGTGGTTGCGATGGAACCGTGTGCGGTATGTGCAAGGATCTCTATCCGAAGCGTCGCAAGGCTGTACTCGCAAAAAAGCCCTAGAACGTAGGATCGCTAATCACGATCATTGAGGTTTGCGAGGTGGGGCGAACTTGATTCGCTCGACCAAGCGTTGGATTTGATCCCCCTGTCTTTGCCCGGTGACGGCTGATATCGCCGAGATGACGTGGGCATAGCGAAGGTTATAATCCAGGTCGATCTCTACCTCTGGGCCTTCTTCGGGGTTCGGAGGGGCGTTCCCACCGGTCTGCTGCAGGATAAAAGCCCGGAGCTTCCCAAAGTCGTTCCCGAACGATCGGGTCTCATCCACGACGATATCGACGAGTTCTCCGTCGGTGTTGGATCGCAACCGTAGCTTGATCGGTAAATTCGTTGTATCGGCGGCTCCATCCCCACCGCCGATCGGCATGCGGATGTTGAAATCCCCTTCTTGGGCTGCAATTTTGAAGGTCATCACAAAGAAAATCAGCAGCAAAAAGATGATATCGATCATCGATGTGAGCTGCATTTCGACTTTTTCGTTGCTTCGCGATTTGAACTTCATGATTGTTATTGACCGACCTCTTCTTTAGCCCGCAGAGCGAACTTTTCGTAACCCGATTCCTGACATTTCTTGATGAGCTCTTGGACCATTCCGCCAGCGGTGTTGCCGTCGGCTCGGATGATGACGTTGGCGTCCTTGGCACTCTTGCCGTTGGACTTAAGAACGTTGGCTTCTAGCTCGAGCAGCGGTCGCAGACCGGCGATGGACGAAGTCTCGGGGCCCATGTAGACATTGCCATTGAAAGCCAGATTCAAAACGATTGGATTTTCCAGTGGCAACTCTGCGGGTTTGGCCAACTCGCTCGATGGCAATTTGATCGATTGGTTCTGATCATCCTGTGAAAAGTTGATCAGCACCATGAAGAAGATGATCAACTGAAACACCATGTCGATCATGGCGGTCATGTCACCTTCGGCAGCCTTGGTATCGAATTTGCGTTTTAGTGCCATTGCGGAGCTTCGTTACTTAGCGGCTTGCTGGAATTTTTCGATCAACTCTTCGCCCTTGGTACCGGCTTGCATGATCTGCTTTTGGATCATGTTTCGAAGAATGTTGTAGATCACGATAGCGGGGATAGCCAGCCAAAGTCCAACAAGCGTCGTGTAGAGGGCTTGTTCGATACCACCTGCCAAGGCGCTTGGTTTTGGTGTCTGCGGACTGCTTGCGATCGTCCCGAAGGAGGTCACCATCCCCTGGACCGTCCCGAGCAATCCGACCATCGGTGCGATGTTGCCGATCAACGCGATGTATCCGATCAAATGCTCGACTCGCATCGTCTCGGCATCCCCTGCGACCTGCATCGACTCAAGGACTGCTTCCTTCCCCTTGGTTAATTGACCAAGCCCTGCATTGAGCAAATTGCCGAGAAAACTTTCGTCGGCTTTGACCAACTCCGCGGCGGCTTGGGGATTGTTTTCGGCCAAGCTCGTTTCGATTCCGTTAACCAAGTCCTCTGGGATAAAGTTCGATCTCTGGACGGCCAAAATGGCTCGGACCACCAAGGCCCCCAGGATGACCGACATGACCGCGAAGATGATGAAGTACATCGGCCCCAAACCGACCCAGAACTTTTCAAGCATGTTCACGTTGGCTGCGTTTGTTGGAGCCTCGGCAGCGGCTTGCTGTGCTAACGCAAAGTTTGTAGTCCAGAGGCTAGCAACTGCAAACGCGACGATCTTCGTAGCGCTAGCCAGGAGTTGGGTTGGCAACATGCAAAATCGGGACGGCATAGTAACTCCGTTAGGAATGGAAAAGTTGACTGTGTTCGAGAGTTGTTCGAATGTTGTTCGAGGTGTGTGGGGACTGGTGGCTAAGTCCCAATTGGGTCGACGGTGTCGATGGTAAAGTGAAGAGATTTGAGATGAGTTTCGGTGTCTCAATTCTAGCGAATACTTAGCCTGATGGGGTAAATCTGCTAAAGAAAGCATGGCGTTTTTTGGAGCCGAATTGGTTCTGCTTGAAATCCATAGCTCCTAGATCGCTGCATACATTGCTGGTTACTTCCTGACCCAAGGGGAGGTCGGGTAGAGTTTTTCAAGCTTCTGCTTGGCGTCTGCGGCACGTTGGCTGGAACCCATCTTGGTCCACAGTTGGGTCAGGCGATACAGAGCCTCGGCATGCGGTTCGCTCTGAGCTCCATAAAGCTGGTCGGTTTTCAGATAGGACAGCACGGCTTCTTCGTTTCGCCCCGCGGCCGCAAAGAGCGATCCTAGGGTGTTGAAAAGCTCGGCAAAAAGTTCTCCGTCGGTCGAGTCACCTTCGTCGACCATCTTTTCCAAATCGCCGATGGCTTCGTTGGCTTTACCCTCCAAAGCATCGCACTGGATGATTCCGATTCGTGCCATCTTTTGGTACTTGAGCGATACAGGATCGGAAAGCTTGGCTTCCATAACCGCCTGAAATTTGCTCTTGGCATCCGCATTTTGCTTTGAGGCCATCAAGGCCTTGCCTTGCAGAAAACTCCCCTTGGTTTTGAGTTCTGGAAAAGGTGCAGCGGCCAGCCCGCCATAGTATTTGGCGGCTTGATCTGGGGTCCCGGCGGCCACGGCCAAATCCCCCATAAGTTCGGCGGCGGGATAGAACTGGTACGACTGTGCGTTGTCTTTGACCCAATTGGTCATTAGCGTCAATGCATTCTTCGGATCGCCCTTGCCTTTGATGGCCAGAGTCCCTGCGATGTATCCACGAAGGAATTGGTAATCTTGCTTCATGTCCTCCGACGGGAGTGATGCTGCATCGATCTTTTTGAACTCCTCGACAGATTGCTCAAATTGCCCTTGGGCTACGAGATCCTTGGTCCTAGATAATGTGGGTGGTTCCCCTTCGTAGAGCACCCGCAGAACCTCGTTGGACGGGAAATTCTGGTTATTGCCTCGAACCTCAATGACGACTCGATCTCGATTCTTTTCGACGATCTTCCCGGTCACCGCCGCTCCTTTGACGGGATAAACCCGGTCACGCTCTTGGGCCTCGAGGGGCTCGAGTCCTAGCCAACAAAGGGCCGAAGTTGCGATCGCTAAAACAGTTCCGAAGCGATGGGTCATCATAGGGGATAGCTAACGAAAAAAGGAAAAGGATGGTTGGTTGTGAAAGGGCCTACATGGTTCTATTTGTCGAGTGCAGGCTCGGCGTCGATCTTGGGCAGTCCCGCAAGGCCGGTCGCCGGCTTGTTGGCTTTCTGCTGCAACTCACGCAGCAAACGGTCGAACTCGTTGCGTGACTCCGGACCCCCCAATTCGGGAAATCTCGAATAGGTCTGGGATATGTCTGCAATCGCAGCCTCGTAAAGCTTTTGCTTGTCTGCCCCAGTGCCTGCATCCCCGATGAGACTTCGGCAACGAGCGATATTGAGCCGTGATTCGAAGAATTCTTTTTGGAAGTTGGGGTACCTTGAGGTGACTTGGGCGATCTGTCCCCAGCCCCAAATGAGCTTCTTTTTGTTTGGCAATGTCTCGGCTCCGAGCATCGCCGATTTGAGCTTTTCTGCATCCTTGCCAGCCGACCACTGTTGCAAGTTCCTTGCAGCTTCCATCTGGACAGTGATGTTGTTCTGATTTTTCTGCAAGGCTTCGATGAAGAGCTTGTTGGCCTCCTCGTATTTCTTGGCACCACGCTTGGTCAAGGCTAGCTTGAGCATGATCTCCTCTGGTTTGCGTTTGATCTTTTCAAGCTCCTCAGGGGACAAACTCGAAAGCTTGGTATAGGCTTTTTCGGCCGTTGCCATCATCTCGGGAGCCTTGGCCGCCAATGCAGGGACCTTTTCCAGATTCGTGGCCAAGACGATCATCGCGGCCCCGGCCGACTCGATCACGGCAGGATCGCTGCTGACGCCCGTTAGTTGATCGATGAGGATTTTGAAGCATCCTGCAAGTTTGGCTTGCTGCTCTGGATTCTTATTGGTCTCAAGCTGGCTCTGGAGTTCTGCGGCCAGATTCTGAAGGGACTTCGGAAGCATGGTGGTATCCCCTGCTTGGTCGCAAAGTCCTTTCATGGTCGTGATCGCCGAATCGATCTGATCGGCGCTCAGGTCCGAGCGGCCTTGGCCAGCCGATTGCACCATGGCTTGCAAGTTGAGCCGATAGGTATCGAGTTGTGCTGGCAGGGGTGCATCTGGCATGGCCTTCATAATGGCCAGAGCACCTTTCGTAGGTTCCGTGAGAACTTTGAGAGCTTCATCGAGCCGGCCACCTTGGAGGTAGAGTCCGACCAAGTCGTTGGCACCTTCGAGAACGCCCGATGCGCTGCTTTCAAGGTTTAGATTTCCCCAAGCCTCAGCAAGGAGCTTTTCGGCTCGCTGACGCAACGCCTCATCGGCTGGCGTAGGCTCGGTCTTGGCCTGACGATGAGCGTAGATGGCTCGGCGGTAGTCGGCCCATAGGATACGCCCAAGCAAAAATGCTTGTTCTCCCCCGGCGGTCTTCTTGCTTGCTAAGTATTTCTCTGCCTTGTCGTAGTCCTTCTCTCGCAGAGCGAGGCGTACCAAGATGTCGATCGCTTGTTCGCTTTCCGAGGAGCCCGGGGCGGATTCATTGAGGTATTTGGCGAGCTTTTCGAGGCTAGTGATGAGCGTTCCTTGGCGATCCGCAGGCGAACTTTCGATGATCTGTCCGAGCGACAACAGGGCAAACGAACCCGCCTTTTGTGCGGTCTCAGTCCCTTTGCTGCTTCTGAGAATCACCTCTGAAATCGCCAATGTTTCCCAATAATTTTTGAGCCGGAGATTCAGATATGCCTGCAGGAATCGGACTTGAGCAAGGTCCTCGCGAGAATCGTCGTCTCGGTACATTCGCAGGGCCATATTATTCAGTTCGATGGCTTGTTCACGATCCCGCTTGGCATCGGACTCGACGAGCTGAATCTGTTCTTCGATTCCCTTGCGGTCGGCTTCGGGGGCACCGCCTAGTTGCCTATCGAGGAGCTTGATGGTCGTTTCACCTTCTTCGGCTCGATCTAGCCGCGAGCGGGCTGCCTTCATCGCCTCGGTAAAGTTCTTGACTTCTGGGAGTTTGGTGTCGTCGTTGGCCTTGGCTTCTATCCCAAGGTCCTTGAGATAGTCTCGGGCTCGGTTGGCCGTCGGCCCGCTTTTCTTGGCTAGCGTCTGGAAGGCTTCACGGGCCTCACGCCGAATGTTTCGGATCTTGCCTTCATCGGATTTTTGATCGAGGGATTTCATCCAAGCCACGCGAGCCTCGGCCACGGCCAACGAAAGTTCTTGCCACTCGGGTTTCTCTCTCTCGCGATAGTCGGCTTGCTTGAGTTGCTCTTCACCTGCCATGACAGCCGCCTCGTACTTGCCGGAGGCAGGTGTGCTGTCGAGCCGGACCATCTCGGCAATGGCTTGGATTCTCCAGGTTCGAAAGATCCCAGCCTCATCGTTTTCCGCAACCCGTTTGAAGGTTTCCCGAGCCCCATCGATTTGGCCGAGCAATGCTTGGACGCGGCCTCGATTGAGCAGACTCAGGTACTTCGCTCCAGCGTACTTGGCACCCGTGCTTTTCTCGGAAACGTCCAAGAGTTTTTTGTCGGCGTCTTCGAGCCGCTGTTTCCATTCAGGCGTGTTGGGATCATAAGTCTCAGCGATGAGCTTGGATGTGATCGCCTGAAGGATTTGTGCTTGGCGATATTCCTTTTGGAGTTTCTCTCGAAGGGCCAAGCGGTCCGTTTCATTGGGTTTGACGTTGGCACCCTGCATCTGTTCGAGGGTCGGGCGAAGCGTATCGAGCGTGGTTGCGAAAGTGTCAAAGGATTGCTGGAGTGAAGGCCTCGCTTTTTCTCGAAGCTCCTTGGCTTTGGGAGCCGTCTCGGGTTTGGACGCGTCTTCTTTGGCATCATCGAGGTACTTCGTTCCTCGATTGAGGTATAGATCCGCGAGCTTTAGCAGCGTCTCGCCCCTGCGTGGATGGTCGGGTGAATTGGCCAAAAACTCCTTGAATCCCTGCTCGACTTGGGCAAGCTTCTGATCGAGGTCCTTCGATGTCCGCACCTCGGCTAGCGAAAGCTGCAAGAGCATGATCTTTTCCAAACCAAGATCCGCTTTCATCGACTCAGGTAGCCTGTTTCGCTGGGCACTGACCTCGAGGTACTTTAAAGCTTCGTCGTAGTAGCCAGAGTCTTTGAGGCTTTGAAGGAACTTGGCCGCCGGCTCGTCGGCCATCGCAACTTGGAAGTGACCAGTCAGGGGTAAAAAGGCCAAGCCGCTGAGGAGACAACTCAGCAATCCTCGGCGAGCTTGATCCGACCGTTTCTTGCTCACGGGAGGATAGTTTTCGGGAGTTCCCAATCCAAAAGGCTGCTGGTTGCAACTTGGAAGCATAGATCGCTCGTTTGACAAACGCGGGTACAATGAGGAAAAGAGGTCCGATGCATTATAACGGTCTTCGGACTGGATAAAACGTCCCGTAGAGAACGTCCCAGAAGAAAACTCCCTGACTCTATCTTTCGACCTGCGGATTTTTACTATGGCTCCTAAACGTCGAGAACGATGGTATTCCCTGGACGGCCAACGCCGAATCCATGAATCGGCGATTCAGGGCAACAGCGGTCCAAGGCGATTGATCTCCTTGGTCTTCCTGTTGGTCCTCGTCACGCTGCTGATTCAGCAGGTCTCGGACCCAAAGAAGGTCGGTAGAGTGGCCGGGGCCGTCGGACTGCTCCCGCCCGAACATGCGAATGCAGACAATCCGGTCCCAGCCAGCGAATCCGCTCAGCAGCAGGCAAACCCATCGCAGCAGGCAAACCCAGCCGATTCAACGGACTTGGTCGGACAGGCCGAAATCAATCTGGCCGCCGAACAACTCGGACTTGTCTCCTCCGACCCAAGCGTCGAGCTCAGCGCACAGGTTCTCGAACAGCTCATGAAGAATCTCCCAGAGGATGTAAAATCGAAACTTGTCGAGCGGGCGTTCCAAATCGTAGATCGCACTAAACAAACAGCGCCCCTGGAGTCGGACTCGGCCGACTCGATTCGCCAATGGTTGGCCTCTTCCCTGCACAAGCTCACACGCTGGATCGATTTGGCCGACTCGAAATCTTCCGAGCACGCATCGCTGCTGGAATTGCAAGGAACTTTTCAGGGCTTGGCCAACAGTGGGTCAGAGGCGCCCCTTACCGACTTGCCGATCGGTCTGCAACGCGGTATGGAACTTTCGCTAGACAGAACGTTATTGGCGGACCTTTCAGACAACACGCCCTGGAGGACCACCGAACGACTGGCCCTTGCTCGACTCCTGGTCCGCGCCGCGGAACTCTCAAAACTATTCGGCCAGACGATCGAGATTGATGCAGTGCCATCGATTGCAATTCCGCAACTCCTTTCTCAGACCGACACGCTCCGCGGTCGATGCTATCGCGTGCAAGGGACCATCGGACT
>Ga0209598_10003833_pt1 | contig 11257 bp, 8 predicted proteins | sample M_140807_EF_Meta_FD_187317 | JGI IMG/M metagenome (GOLD analysis project Ga0209598, IMG submission 187317) | Freshwater microbial communities from Lake Montjoie, Canada to study carbon cycling - M_140807_EF_MetaG (SPAdes) (version 2) | ecosystem: Environmental > Aquatic > Freshwater > Lake... | reverse complement strand
GGCGACATAGTCTCCGTTGGTTTTGTATTGGATAGATTTAATAATAAAGTGACCATATCTGGTTCTGTTTTCAAACCAGGCTCCTATGCGCTCGAATCTGCTCAAACCATATTAGCCTTAGTTCAAAAATCATTAGGATTAAAACCTGAAGCTTATCAGGAGCGTGCCTTACTATTCAGAATTGAGGCAGATGACAGAAAAACGGTCATCAATTTAGATCTAAAATCAATATTAGGGGGTGAGATACCTGATGTAACATTAAGAGCAGGAGATGATCTACTCATAAAGAGTATTTTTGAATTAGAAACAGCTACAACTTTAACGGTAAATGGATCGGTACAGAGTCCTGGTGTTTTCCCATTCAGGGACGGCATCAGATTAAAGGACTTAATTTTTTTAGCAGGAGGATTATTGGAAGATTCATATAATGAGAGAATTATCATTTATAGAAAGGGCATAGATAAAAATATAGAAACCATTTCCTTTCCAATTTCAAATGATTTGAAAGATGATATACTTTTAAAAAGCGGAGATATCATCAATATACAATCTGAGATGCAGATGAAAGAAGTTAGTTTTGTAACGATTACAGGGGAGGTTAAAAAACCAGGAATTTATGCCTTTGGTGAAGGTTTATCTTTACAAGATGTGGTGGTATTATCGGAAGGATTAACGGAATATGCCTCAACTTCTAATATTGAAATTACCCGAAGACTGGATAGCATCAATTTATATGACAGGAGCGGTGAAATTTCAAAAAGTATTACATTTTCGATTGATACAGATTTATCAAACAAGGGAAATGAATTATTTTTAAAGCCTTATGATATAATTACCGTTAGAAGGAATCCACAAATCAGAGAACAATCATTTGTTAAAATTGAGGGGGAAGTGTTATTTCCTGGAGAATATACCCTACAAAAAAGGGATGAACGAATAAGTAGTTTATTTTTAAGAGCAGGTGGCGGATTACCAGAAGCTAATCTGCAAAGAGCGAGATTAATAAGAAAAATTGCTATAGATAGTTTTAATCTTAAAGTTAGTAAAGAGAAAATTATTGATGATGAGAATATTGGAGAAATACAAGTTAATACAGACCTGAAAAGGAGTGAAATTGACGTTGCCATAAATCTCGCGGAAGCAATCAAGAATCCAGGTTCAAATGCGGATATATTTTTAGAAAATGGAGATATCCTGACGGTACCTAAGTTGAGTAAACTAATTATTGTGGAAGGGGAAGTTTTCCAACCCATTGCCATAAATTATTTAAGTGGGAGAGGGACAAAGTATTATATCAATCAAGCTGGCGGATTTAAATCCATTGCTGAAAAATCGAAAACCTTTATTATTTATCCTGATGGTAGGGCCATTGCAACAAAGAAAGTTTTTGGATTAATAAATTCTTATCCCAAAATTGAACCCGGTTCTATGGTTACGGTACCTAAAATAGAGCCAGTTGTTAAGCAAAGACGCCCTATTAGCATCAGTGATTTGGCTTTAGCATCATCGACCATTGCGGGCATTTCCACATTTATACTAGGTTTAGTACAATTGATTAAATAAAAATGGAGGAAGAAAAGGATTTATATCCAGGTGAAATTAGCATTGAAGAGTTTTCTGAAAAGGTAAAAGCTAAATTTAACCAGGTCAGGAAGCATTGGATGGGTATTTTGATTGTTTCCATTTTATTTGGATTAGCAGGTTGGTTTTATGCCAAACAACTTCCTGAGTATTATGCCGCAAATATATTATTTATACTGAGTTCTTCTGATAAACAACAAAGTCAAGACAATCTTATTGCCCAACAATTAGGATTAGGGCAAAAGGGAAGTAATGAGGAAGGGTTATATACTGTTCAAAATTTTTTAGGATTACTTGTACATAGCAAAATGATAAGGGAGACCCTTTTATTGCCTTATCCAACGGAAAATACCCATACATTTGCGTCGAAGTATATGGCATTGGCAGGAGAAAATGAGCGAGGGATTTTTACCACTAAAGAACCATTTAATCCAATCAATAAGGAGCAAATAAGTTTACTAAGGAGCCTTGCAGAGCAAATAAGGCCAGCATTAGTGGTTAAACCTGCAGCAGACGGGACCAGTTTTACCCAGTTTTCAGGACGGTTTGAAAATGAAGAGTTTGCCAAATATTTCACAGAATCACTTCTTAATTATACTTTAAGTTTTTATGTAGAGGGAAAAACGAAGGAAATTAAAATCAATATCAGGCAGATAGAAGAAAGAAAGGACAGTTTACTAAGGCTATTAACTATAAAATCACGTCGAATAGCTAATCAGCAAGTACAATCTATCGATTTAAATCCAGCGTATAGTTCAGCCATGGTAGAGGGACAGATCATGAGTAACGAGGGTGAATTCCTCAGTAAATTATATGCAGAATCGGTCGCAAGTTTAGAAGTCGTAAAGAGTGAATTAAGGCAACAAACACCGCTTTTTACCATCATAGAAGGAGCAGAATATCCTTTAGTGCTTGAAATACCAGCCAGGATGAAATGGTTTTGGGCTATGCTGGTATTAGGTTTTTTACTTGGGGTGATATATTTTGGGTTGAGGGGTTGAAGGTATTAATTGTTTTGCCAAAAATTATATCCTTTAGGAGGAGTGGTGAAATATCATTATATATTTGAAAATTAAAGTTATTGTCTAGGCTAAATTTATAAAAAAAAATCACAAAATTATTTCTTTCGAATATTTAGATTGGTTTATTTTTCCATATTTATTATCATATTAACTATAATTAGGGTTATTTTTGGGTGTTTCAAATATAAATACATATTATTGGCTTTATCGATTTTATGTTTTGAATTAATATGAAATGGTAAACACTGACATTTTTTTAAAATTAAACTATCTTTTTTTAATTTAAAATGGAGAACAACCAATTTTTTTTTTTACTTCCAAATCTAAAATTTGGAGGAGCCGAAAGAGTTTCAATTAATCTTGCAAGAAATTTAAAAGAAAGAGGGTTTGAAGTTTATTTTTTGCTAATGTCTTTAGAAGGTGAGTTTTTAAAAGAAGCGAAAGAAGAATTCAATGTGTTAAATCTATCTTGTAATAGAACTTATAAACTCCCTTTTAAATTAATATATGCATTATGGAAATATCGTCCTTATGCCATTATTTCGAGTTTTTGGAAACTAAATTTATGCAACTGTCTGGCTCGTTTATTTTATCCGAAGGTTAAATCTTTCTTGTGGGAACACGGACTTCCAAGTTTGAATGAACATAATAAACCCAAGTGGCTTTTTTCAATTTCAGCAAGCTTAATTTATCCAATTGCAAATAGAATTATAGCAGTTTCTTCTTCAGTTTCTTCTGACATTAAAGCTATTACTTTTGGATTAGAACACAGAATGAGCGTAATTTTTAATCCAATAATTCCTCCTGATTTTGAATTTAAAAAAACAAAGGAAATAACAAATATAAGGCGTCTGATTTGGGTTGGAAGATTGGAAAATTCAAAAAATCCTGAGTTAATGATTGACGCTTTTTTGCAGCTAAGTGAAAATTATTTTTTAGATTTTATAGGAGATGGAGCTTTAAAATTAAAACTAGAAAATAAATGTAAAAAGCATGGTTTAGAAAAAAGAATAAATTTCCGAGGATTTCAATCCGATGTATATGAATGGATGATTAATGCTGATATTTTAGTTGTAACATCTGATCATGAAGGCTTACCATCTGTTATAGTAGAAGCTTTATATTGTGGACTTAGAATTGTTAGTACTGATTGTAGAGGCGGAATCAGGGATATATTATGTAATGAAAAATATGGAAAACTTGTCCCAATCCGTGATCCAAATGCTTTAGCCATTGCAATTGAAAACTCTTATAATATTTCTTATAGCATTGACTTCCAAAAAAAAGGAGGGGAAAGATTTTTACCTAAAGTCATTACAGATCAGTTTTTAAATGAAATATTAGCTTAATTTTAAAAATAAAATGAAACTTCTAGTTATCGACACTTCTTATTCATATGAAAAAATTGTAAAACTAGGTCTACAAAGTTCAGTTCTATGCAGAGATTTAGATGGTTATTTTGAACATGTTTGGACTATTCATCCATTTGCCTCTTTAGTTACATCATCTGATTGGGGCAGTCAATATGGAAGATTTGATACTTTCATGATTTCAAAAAATCACACTTTTATTGAGGGTAAAATTGGACGATTTAAGTTTTTAAGATTTTTTAAGCGATTAAATTTTTTTTATTCTCAATTAGGAATATTAATATATTTAATTAAGTTGGTAAAAAAAGAAAAAATATCAGTACTTCGAGTTGGTGACCCACTTTATTTAGGAATTTTAGGATTTATACTTTCAAGAATTAATAAAATACCTTTTGTTGTTCGTGTTGGATCAAATAATGATAAAATCAGACAAACAACTGGTCGTTGTATGATGCCTAGATTTTTTAATTCAATAAGATTAGAAGAGGTTACAGAGAGATTTATATTTTCAAAGGCCAATCTTGTAGCAGGTGCAAATTATGACAATCTTAATTTTGCATTAAATAATGGTGCTAATCCAAATAGATGTACCTTATTTCGTTATGGTAATTTAATTAACCCTGTTCATTTTATTCATCCAGCTAATAGAATTAGAATAAGGGATAATTTTGATTTTAGTTTTGACTGTTTATTGTTATGTATTGCAAGACTAGACCCTGTAAAAAAGGTAGATGATGTAATTAAGGTTACTTCTGAGGTTAAACGAGCTAAATTTAGAGTAAAAACTCTTATAGTTGGGGATGGTTGTGAAAAGGAAAAGTTGATAAATTTAGCAAAATCCTTAGGTGTTCTTGAAGATATTATCTTTTGTGGTAATAAAAATCAAGAATGGATAGCAAATATTATTCCAGAAGCCACCGTTGTATTGTCCCCACATACTGGTCGAGCTCTTACAGAGGTTGCTTTAGGAGGAGCACCAATTGTTGCATATGATATTGATTGGCAGTCAGAAATAATAGAATCTGGATTTACGGGAGAATTAATTAGTTTTGGTGATAGTCAAGCATTTGCAAATGCTACTATTAAATTACTTAATAATAGAGTTTATGCTCGAGAATTAGGAAGTAATGTTAGAGAAAAGGTAATGAAAATGATGAATCCTTTTACTTTAAATGAACATGAACGTGATCAATATAATAAATTATTAAATAATTGAAAAAAAATATTATTCACCTTATCCCTGTTGAAGCTATTGGAGGTGTTGAGAGAGCTGCTCTCACCATGCGTTTTATTTCAAATGATTTTCTCAATTTTAATGTTACAAGTATTTTTCCCTCTCATAAAAAGATTAATTTTTTTATATTGTGGAATCCTTATTATTATATAAAAACTATTTTCAGGCTTCTTGAGGCAAAGCCTGAGATATTGATTTTGTCTTTATGGAGGTCTTGTATTGTAGGTTTTGTGCTAAAATTAATTCAACCTAAAATGAAGGTGGTCTTATTTTTACATCTTCCTAACAATGTACATTTTTTAGATAGATTTTTCACTAATTTAATTTCCAAGATTTCTATTCAGATTTGGGCAGATTCTTCTGAAACTATTAAGGGGCGGCTTGAATTGAATTTACATATAAAAAGTAGGGTTATATCATTTGTTACGGAAAAAATATATGTTGAAAATAATTTAATTAATTTGAAGCCAACTTTTTTCTTTTGGGGAAGAATACACAGACAAAAGAATTTAATAAGTTCACTATCTTTATTTTCTGAGATTAAAGCAAAAATTGAAGATGCTAAATTCGTTATTATTGGTCCTGATGGAGGTGATTTAGAACTTGTTAAAAAAAAAATTATAGAATTAAATTTAATTGATTCAGTAAATATCACTGGACCACTTCATTTTTCTGAGATTAAAAAACTTTCTTTAGATGCATCTTTTTATCTCCAGACAAGTGTCCTTGAAGGAATGGCTTTATCTGTCGTTGAAGCAATGCAATTAGGTTTAGTGCCTGTAATAACACCTGTTGGAGAAATTAAAAATTATTGTGTCGATGGATTTAATGCTGTAGTTATTGATAATGAAAAAAATACAGTTAATAAAGTCTTAGACATATTAAATGATGTTGAAAGCTTCCAAAACCTGAGAAAAAATGCAATCAATACTTGGGAAAATAGTATGATATATGAGGATAATATTTTATTTAATTGTAAGAAATTGTTAAAAGAAGATTATTAAATAGTTAATTTATACTAAATGAATAATATTGACTTTAAAACTGTTGAGTCTTTTGGGAAGAATGGTTTCTTTTTTATCAATAAGGTACGAGTAAACTAGAATCTGAAGTTGCATTTAAACAATATTTTGCCATCTTTCCATGGTATATTTTACCTGCCTCTGCTGAGGGTTTTGATATGGGATGTGGTAGTGGCCGTTGGGCTAAATTTGTAGCTCCAAAGGTTTTTCGGTTGAATTGTATTGATCCCTCTAAAGCTATACATGTCGCAAAAAAATGTTTGGTAATTTTGAGAATATTGTTTTCCATAAAACTTCTGTAGATAATTCTGGATTAGTCGAACAAAGCCAGGATTTCGGTCATTCCATTGGTGTCTTACATCATATTCCAAATACGGATGAGGGATTAAATTCTTGTGTTAAGTTACTTAAAAAGGGTGCACCACTACTACTGTATATTTATTATTCATTTGAAAACAGACCATTTTGGAGTAAATTATTATGGAAATCTAGAGATTTAATGCGGAAAGTCATATATCGTTTGCAAAATTAAATTAAAAACTTTGTAACCGATACAATCGCAATTTTATCATATTTTTCTATTGCTAGGCTAAGTAAAATTTTGGAAAAATCAGGAATCAATGTAAGAGAAATACCGCTTTCATATTATCGAAACCGCTCATTTTATACATTACGCACTGATTCAAGAGATAGGTTTGGAACCCCTCTTGAAAAACGTTTCACTCGTTCACAAATAGAAAAAATAATGATTAACGTAGGCTTAGTAGACATTCGTTTTTCTGAGAAGGAACTTTATTGTTGTGTAGTTGGAATTAAAGCTTAACTTATGTGCGGTATAACTGGATTCTGGCAATTAGAATCTTTAACTTCGGATTTAAAGTTAGATGAATCTATTAAAAAAATGGCAAATACATTAAGCCATCGCGGTCCAGATGATTTTGGCATTTGGGTTGATTATAATTTGAAAATAGCTTTTGGTCATAGGAGATTATCGATATTAGATGTATCTAAAGCCGGACATCAGCCGATGGTTTCAAAAAATGAGAATTATGTAATTACCTTTAACGGGGAAATATATAATCATTTAATACTGAGGTCTGAGTTAAATAATTTTTTATTAAATAGTGGAAACTTAGCTGTAGTCTGGAGCGGAAATTCAGATACCGAAACTTTATTAGAGTGTTTTGCATATTGGGGAATTGAGCAAACTTTAAGTCTTACGGTGGGGATGTTTTCTTTGGCACTTTGGGATATAAAAAATCAAATATTGACTTTAGCCAGAGATAGACTTGGAGAAAAACCTTTATATTATGGTTTAATTGGTCAAGGTGATAATAGGGCAATGATTTTTGGTTCTGAACTTAAGGCTCTAACAGTTTTTCCAAATTTCCCTAAATTTATTTCTCGATCAGCATTAATTGAATATCTTAAATACATGTATATTCCAACACCTTTATCAATTTATGAAGGTATATTTAAACTTGAAGCTGGTTGTATTTTAACTTTAACTAAAAAACAATTAAAAAATTGGAGTAATAATGCAGAATTTAATATAAAGCCATATTGGTTGTTTTCTGATGTTGTTAAAAAAGGAAAAAATAATTTAATAACTGATAAAAATCAAGCTATAACAGAATTAGAAAAAATTCTAGTGGAATCAGTTAAATCACAATTAGTGTCTGATGTCCCTTTAGGTGCATTATTATCTGGTGGAATTGATTCTTCTACCGTAGTTGCCTTAATGCAAGCCAACTCAACAAATAAAGTGAAAACGTTTACTATTGGATTTGACGAAATAGATTTTGATGAAGCACCTTTTTCAAAATTGGTAGCTAATCATCTTGGTACGGATCATTTTGAGATGAGAGTTACTGAGAAGATGGTTAAAGAAGTAATTCCAAAGCTACCAATTATTTATGATGAACCATTTGCTGATTCTTCACAGATACCTACTTATTTAGTTAGTGAGTTTGCAGGAGAACATGTTTCTGTGGTACTCAGTGGAGATGCTGCGGATGAATTATTTGGAGGCTATAATAGATATTTATTAGGTAATAGATTGTGGAATTTTTTTAAATGGGTTCCTTTCTCTTTAAGAAAATATATTGGTACTCAATTAAAGGAAATATCAATTGATAAATTAAATAAATATAATAAGGTATTAAAATTCAATCATTTTGGAGAAAAAGTACATAAGCTTGCGTCACGTTTAGAGTACGTGAAAAATTCAGAGGATTTATATAGTAGTTTGGTTACCGAATGGTCTCAAGTAGAAAACTTGTTATTAAGTGTTCAAGAGAATCATAATATTATAAAAAACGATAATTTGTATGCTAAAAATATTATTTCTTACAATAATATAAAATCAAATGATATAAGGTTTAATCCAATTGAAAAAATGATGTATAATGATACATTAACTTACCTTAAAGACGATATATTATGCAAAGTGGACAGGGCTTCAATGGCTTGCAGTTTAGAAACCAGAGTACCTTTTCTTGATCATCGTTTAGTTGAATTTTCGTGGAGGCTTCCACATAATATGAAGATAAGGAATAACAAGAGTAAGTGGATATTAAAACAGGTTCTATATAAATATATTCCTAAAAAATTAATTGATAGACCTAAAGCAGGTTTTGCAATACCTATTTCTTATTGGCTTAGAGGTACATTGCGTGAGTGGGGTGAAGATTTATTGAATGAGACACATCTTAAAAAAGATGGAATATTTAATTCTGATGCAATAAAACAACTTTGGGTAGAGCATCAATCTAAAAATTTTGATCATTCTAATAAACTTTGGAGTATTCTCATGTTTCAAGCCTGGTTTAAAGAAAATTTTTAGATGGATAGTATTTTAGGGCTTATTGGATTTTGTATTGGAATTTTTTTCTTAATGGCTTTAATGAAAAAGTATGAAAATTTAAATTTTATACTATTTATTGGGTTTTTAAACAGGTCTTTTTTTTCCTTTTATCATACATATATTAATCTCTTGCCGGATAATTTAGATCCTACAAAATTTGAAAATAGAGCTTGGGTATATGGAGGAAGAGGTTTTTTTGAGGCAATTATTGGATTTGGAGACCTCGGCTCAAGTTATACATATTCGCATTTTGTTTCGATTATATATTCACTTATTGGTAGGAGTCAGTTTTTTATTCAAATGATACATGTTACTTTTGGTTTATTCAACATTATTTTAACTTATAAACTTAGTTTCCAAATTTGGAATAATGAAAAAGTTTCAAAGCTAGCAAGTTGGGCCATTTGTTTATTTCCTACAGTTATCATGTATAGCGCTTTAACAAATAGGGAGGTTTTTATATCTTTCTTTCTTCTCCTTTCATCTATTAATATTGTTAAGTGGATTAAACATAATAACCTAAAACATTTCCTCCTCGCTTTTGCGTTTTTTATTCCGCATTATTTTTTACACGGTCCTTTAATTGTTGGAGCCTTTGTGTTAGTTGGTATTTTTATTGTTAGCGAATTTAGTAAAGGCTTAAAAGCTTTTAGTTTAGGTAGAATAAATTTTAACTTCATTGCCATATTGATTTCACTTGTAATTTTGTTTTGGTCATTTGGTTTTTTTCTTACTGGTTTTTCTATCCCCTACATTTCAAATAATTTGAAAGATATAAATCTAACACTGATATTTGAGCAGGCAATTTATTTAAATACTGGTGGGGCAGCATATCCTGATTGGTTGCTTCCAAATGAATATTTTGATTTTCTTTCATTGACGTTTCCAAGAATAATATATTTCTTTTTTTCTCCTTTCCCTTGGGATGTTAGAAAATTAAATCAGCTATTAGGTTTGATAGATAGTTTTATATATATGTATTTAATTTATCAGATATACAAAGGCTTTATTCTTAGACGTTCTGTGTTGAAATTGAATAAATTTTTCGTAATTTTGGGAATATTATTTATTGTTTACTCCTGGGGTGTTAGTAATTATGGGACTGGATTAAGACATCGAGCTAAGTTTGCCCCCGTTTTGGTGGCCTTAGCTTCTTCTGGTTTATATGGTTTAAAGCTAAATTTAAAAAGGAATCAACAATAATTTATAAGATATTTGTGAAAAGAATTTTGTTTGTTGTTAATAGTGATTGGGGTTTCTTATTATACAGAACACCATTAGCGAAGGCTGCCAAGAGTCAAGGTGTTGACGTTTGGGTTGCGACGCCTTATACAGGAGTTTCACACGAAATTATAGAAATGGGTTTTAATTATATTGAATTACCTATTTCAAGAGATGGAAAAAATATTTTTAGTGAACTATTAACTTTTATTAGAATTATAAGAATTTATATAAAACTTTCTCCCGACATCATACACCACGTTACACTCAAACCTATTATCTATGGCACTTTAATAGCATCCCTTCTTAATAAGTCATACGTTGTTAATGCTATAAGTGGCCTAGGTTATACTTTTTCCTCTAATTCGAGTGGCTTGATTTTTCGAACTTTCATTAAATTTTTATTGAAAATTTCATTAAAATATAGAAAAAGCAGGATTATTTTTCAGAATCCTGATGACTTTAAAACTTTCTTGGATAATCGTTTAATTGAGAATTATCAAGGAAAATTAATCAGAGGATCGGGAGTAGATTGTAGTGTTTTTGCTCCTTCAAATATACAAAGTGATAACAATATTATTCTTCTTCCCGCCAGAATGATTGTAGAAAAAGGGATTTATGAATTTGTTGAAGCAGCCAGATTACTTCACATTGATTATCCAAGTGTTAGATTTGTTTTGGTTGGTAAAATTGATTCAGAAAATCCTTCTTCAATTGACCATTATCAAATTATGAGTTGGGAAAAGGAAGGTATCATTGAATGGTGGGGTCACAAAAATAATATGGCAGAAATTTTAAATGAATGTTTTGCCGTTGTATTACCTACCTTTTATGGCGAGGGGCTTCCTAAAGTTCTTCTCGAAGCTGCCGCTTGTGGCAAACCTATTATTTCCACCAACGTCCCCGGTTGTAAAGAAATAGTCAGACATGAAGTTAATGGT
>Ga0209598_10003832_pt1 | contig 11259 bp, 2 predicted proteins | sample M_140807_EF_Meta_FD_187317 | JGI IMG/M metagenome (GOLD analysis project Ga0209598, IMG submission 187317) | Freshwater microbial communities from Lake Montjoie, Canada to study carbon cycling - M_140807_EF_MetaG (SPAdes) (version 2) | ecosystem: Environmental > Aquatic > Freshwater > Lake... | reverse complement strand
ACTCTTTCCCCCCCCCACATCTGACCCAGTTTAAGAGTTTTTACTCTTGCAAAGAAACCTCTCCTGAACACCAGGAGCTCGTCCCCTTATTTCTACATTCCTGAATATACGACTTTTTCTTTACAATGTCGTTCAATTTTCACGAGCATAGCCGTGAGTCCGCCCTTCAGACTCAGATGAATGAGCTGATGCAAGCCATCCAACTTGGAGGCAATCTAGGAGAGAGATTTGACGAACTGAGACGTCGTCATAAACTGGACGAGCAGCAAGCTCCCGTACCAGAGTTCCAATTTAGGTTGAATCCTAACACGTACGACGACGTACGAAGGCATTGTTCCGAGCACGGAATAAACTTGAGAAGAGTAGTTCTTATCCAAGCTGACCGTTTTTATTGCGCTAGAAACTATGAACTTGACGCAAATAACCAAATATGGGATGTTATCGCTTCCAGTGCCACTGTTGACCTCCACCAGGAGTCGAGCCAACTAACTTTCTTAGATGACAAGAAAACTGTTGTAGATTGGGCCGATACATTGGCCAGATTGAATAGAATGATTGACGATAAACCGTATAGCGAGGAAATGATGAAGAATTGTCTTCTGAGGTTCATAGGTCACTATGAGTCTAGCCAGAGTGAGTACCTTCGTGACCGAACTGCTAACGAAATAGCGAATTTTCTGCTCTCACTCAATACTAGGATAGACCGGAAGTCGTATCACAAATCCAAGCTTATGAGCTCAGTAAGGATACCCTCCGAAACCCTGAGCAGTGCCGTACACAAAGTCAGAAATATTGCGGAGAAAATATATGTCCTGCCCGCCCCCCCTCCTGTTGATCCTGTCGTTCCCCTTGTACCCGGCGCTGTCGCCCAGGTCCCCGTTGGCGCTCCCCTAGTACCCGGAGCTGCTGCTGCTGTTGTGGTTCGAGACATCCATCCTATTGTAAATCGTATTTTAATAAATGCCATTATCAGTTTCACTAATGACGATATTGCCGTTCCTCTCAATCAAGAAGTTATGAATGATTCTGCCAACAGTCGTCTTCGTGATTATAGTTACTATCTCAGGGATGCCATGAGTGCCGAAATTAGACTTAACTCTTTTCCCTCCCTACCCTTAAGATACAGCAGAAAACTGCCTGGTGTTAAAACTTCCATCTCTTCTCTCAACAGTATTATGGTTCCAGAAACTCACCCTTGTTTCCGTGTTCCCTCTAGAAAATCTTATCCTTTCATGTCTGCTGATTCTTACTTTCCTCATAATAATCATGACCAGTTCGATCCCCTCCATCAGGCTGAAGGACCTGAGAATCAGGATCTCGCACTTGTCCCTCACATGGTTAACCAAGGTGGAAATGCCCCTCCCTTAGAGATTTTTAATCCTTTCAATTTGGAAAATCAGTATTTGATTCCTCCCTTCCAGCCTCAGATTCAGGCTTTTGCCCACCCGCAGCCTGCTGTCATTCCTCCCCCACCCCCGGCTCACGCCCCCCCTCCCCTTCAATACATTCATCCCGCTGGGAATAATCGAGTCCCCCCACCCCCTGCTCTTCCTGCTCGTACAAATCACGGCGCCCATGGCGACCCCAACATTCCAATTTACAACGTGGAGGGACCGAATGTGTTACCTCAGATTCAAAGGAATTTTGCTGGCCAGATCCCAGCCCCTCTCCCTCCCCCCATTGTTCATATTCCTGCTATAAGAACTATTCCTTGGAATGAGATTCCTCCTGGAGTTCCTATTAATACTACTCAGGATGGTACCTATATATGGCAGGGTGGAGAAAGATGCTGGATAGATGTTGATCAGCCTACACCCTTGCATCATGATCATATGCTTAGAAGTACTCTAAATAATCCTCGAACTCAGCAAGGTAGACCCCTCCCCCCCCACCCCAGAGACAGACACTCCCCCCAAAGAGACGGAGACGGACATAATATGTATGCTGAGCTTCTTTCCATGTTGGTTCAAAACTTGACAGCTAAGCCAGACCCTACAGCTAGGCCAAGTACCCCCAGAATGGGCAGATCCCGTGAGAGACGGAATTACCAGATCAGAGACATTTCTGCTAACAGAGACAATTCTCAAAACAGAGACAACAATAGGTCCAGAGACAATTCCCGAAATAGAAACCAGAACAATGGTAGAGACAATAATGACCAAAGGAGACAGTTCCGCAGAGACGTATCCAATCCTAGGCCCGGCTATAATCCTGCCAATGGACCAAGAGACCGACTTAGAAATGAAGGAGACAGGCAGCGTACCCCAAGCAGAGACAGAAATAATTATAGAGACACGGCTAGACCAGATCAGAGACGGACGGATCAATTCCAGAGTGGAAACAATAATACAAAACCTAATTACAGAGACAACAGTACTCGTAGCCCTTACCGAGGTTCCAACAATGATAAAGACAATGAGACAAGGAAAAGAGACAGAGACGGTTCGGCCGAGGCAAAGAAACTTGCCCGTGCTGGTTCTAGAATGAGTCCCACTCGCCAAGTTACAGATCCTAGAGACAGTAGCAGAGACAAAACTCAAATTATCGTTCCCAATCGCCGTGACATAAGTCGTGACAGAAGCTATGAAAATAAAAGGACTCAGTATCAGGACGAAGCCATGACTAAAGCTTACCCTGACATGCGTAGAGGATATAATTGCTCTGCTACCTACAATCCCGTCGTGAATAAATCATGTTCTAAGTGTCCTCTATCCTCTGGCCATCATGAATTCAAGTGTAATAAGTATCAACGTTACAATTACAACCGCTGCTCTGCCTGTGATAAATTCATGCATTATCCAAGTGATTGTAAAGAGGTGGCAAAATATCCGCCAAAATTAGCAGATGCAAATTCCATTGTTTCAACTGAGGTTAACCCAAATTAATTTGGTCTCCAACAGAAATTACTGAGGCTAGCTTGGAGACCTCCATGGATTCTGCCTCCCTGAATAATCAATGTACTCGAGGCTACATCCCAGATTCCGAACTCTTTTTCGTTCATGACATAGACTCCTACGAGACTTTTCTAGATTTATCTATCCCCCCCGAGAATCATGAATTGAGTTTAAATTCTGAACTTAAGATTTTTTCTCCGCCCCCTCTTGACTACAGATCCGATTCTTCTCTCCCTTTAAACAATCCAAACAATGTGAGGGAATCTGTATCCTTTAACTCTGTTGCAGTGGCTGGGAACCCCACCCCCCCTCCCCCCTCCACGCAGCAGTGGGTTGGGCCTCCCGAGGCATTTTCGTTTTTTTCTCCTCTGAACAGTGTGACTGCATTGTATCCTCCCTGCAAATACTTTAGTGCGTCATGCTGCACTCCTTGCAAAGAGGCCCCTCTTCATTGCGAATTTAATAGTTACAAATTTAGCAAGCCCCGCATTTATGTTAAGAACATCTATCCCAATACATTAAAAAACGATATTGAACTATTAAGAGAAACCTCTCTTCTGATGGGTCCTAAAGAAAGGCCCGCCCACTATAATGAATATATGAATGCACTGTTGTGTTTTTCAAAAAAATCCTCTTCGAAACGAAAACAGTCGAAATCTTCAAAAAACTGCGTTTTGAATTCTCTTTCGGTTAATTCTGGTTCTATGAAGATGTTAAATGTAACGGTTAACGAATTAACGCTTCAATCATTGGTCGATACCGGTTCTACTCACTGCCTCCTTAGTGTTGAAAGCTTTCAGAGACTGAAGCTTACAAATTACAAACCCGTGGAGATGGTAATGAAGGTAGCTGGATCTTCCTTAAAAAATAATATAGTGGGAAGTGTTGACTTAACTATCCAATTGAAAACCGATGGACCCGATCCTTTTAAGACCAGTTTGAGTTTCTTGATAGCCCACAACATAAATGGTTATGATATGATCATTGGAGCCAATTTTATTTTGAACCCTCTGTATGTCATGGCCATAACTCCATACACTGTAATCCTGTTCGAGAGAGATAGAACAGTATGTGCCCCCTTCGTCTCTAAAGATAATAAATCAAAAACTTTGCTTCTTAACTGCTCTGAATCCTTTTCTGTCCCTGTTCGTGGAATTTTTGATGTAAAATTACAGTGTGCAGGTAGTACTTTGGACGGGGAATTGGTTAAATTCACCCCTCTGCTTTCAATATTGACAAAAAATATCCTAGTCAAAAGTCTGCACAATGACCCTTCAATTAATTCTTGCACCATTACAGTGCAGAACGTGGGAACTTCACATGTTGAGGTTGCACGAAACTGCCCCATCGGACTTTTGGAGGTCACCACGAATCCCCAGCCTCTCACTTTTTCCGAGGACACCGACATGAAACACCCCACAGGTTTTCTTACTATTCCGGAGGTTTCATTTTCTAACATTCATTCTAATCTATACCCTTTTTCCCCTGTTCCCCAAAAGGACCTCTCTTCCAACATATTTAATTCTTTTCGTAGCAAAAAACATAAGAATGATCGCAAAGAGGATTACAGTGTGGGCCCATCCCCAGATAATTTTGCCGACTCTGCATCTGAGTTTTGCTCTAATCCTAACGAATTTCCTGACTACACTGTAGACATAGAGGATGAAATGATATCTTTGAACGAAATAATAGATCCCACTAAATTAGATAAAAAAACCTCTTATCAGGACTGCACTGTAAACCCTGATCTACCAACTGAAATAAGTGAGTCTCTTTGGAGCATGATACGTACTCATAAGACTGTGTTCGCCACCTCTAAATTGGATGTCGGGAAATTTAAAGGTTTCCTTGTGCAAATTGACATAGATCAGCCAATTATTCCTGAAAAACAGAGGTACATGTCCCCTGAAAAACTCGCCTTTTGTAAAAAGACTTTTGAAACTTTTGAAAGACTTAATCTTATTCAAGAGTGCCACTCACCTAAGACTATTTCTAACCTTCTGCTGGTTCCTAAATACGAAGGACTTCGTGATCTCACGAAAGCTAGCACTTATTTGGCCCAAGTTAGGGGTGAAAAAACATACACATTTCGTATTGTTCAGGATCTGAGGAGAATTAACCTGAACACAAAAAACGTAAAAAAGTCTCAGCCTGTCTTGCCTGAGAGCATTTTTACTCGAATGCAGAATAAAATCGTTTCTTCAATTGATGCAAATCAGGCCTATTGGCACTTAGTATTAGACAACGCTTCCCGTCCTTGGACTGCATTTTATCTTGGAAAAAAGCTTTTCCAATTCAATAGAATGGCCCAAGGGCTCATGAACGCCCCCGCTTGCTGGGACGAAGCTATGACAATCATATTCTCCACTGAAACCATGATTTCGGTTAAAAAACTCATGAGCAAATCCTATTCTGATCTGCTCCCTGACAGCTATGATACCTTTTTTACTTACTATCAGGACGATAGCTGGATAATATCTGACAATTTTGAAATTCACTTAGTTCATTTGGAAGCTGTAATTTTGGCCTACAAGCTTCATGATATCAAAATATCTCCCGATAAATGCACTTTTTTCGCTAAAACTTTAAAAGTTTTGGGTGTTCAGGTTAACCCTAATCAGGCCGAACTTGCCCTTGATTCTGTAAAAGCAAAGAGTATACTTACATGGGAGAAACCCGATAGCTTGTACACTCTTCAATCTCGCCTTTATTCTTTGAATTACTGGCAGAAATTCATACCCCAGCTTAGTGAGCTCAAATTTCCGCTTAATCAAATCTTAAAGACTGGAATTTTCTCCTGGGACAACCAGTCAGACGAGGCTTGGGAACGCATTAAAGCTATTATAGCCCTAGACATTAAATTAACTATACCCACAAAGGATGAGCAATTAGTGCTCACCTGTGATGCCTCAAAAGTCGCTATTTCTGCAATTTTATGGGTTGAGCAGAATCAAAGCCTCCGCGTAGTCGGATGCTACTCCAAGCTTTTTAGCCACACTGACTCCTTGAAAAGTATACACTTTAAAGAGACTTATGCTATGGTTGAAGCTTTTAAACACTATAGGCCGTACCTTCTATCTAGTAGCAAGTCAATTATTGTTTTTACAGATGCTCGTTCCCTTATGTGGGTCTCCCGAAATAGAGAGTACAGCATTGCCTGCAACGGATTGGTTAATAAATTAGCCCAAATTCAGCTGGAAATACCCCATATAGTTTATTCAGTTCCTAGCGAAGTTAATTATCTTGCTGACCTTTTTAGCAGAGCTTTTCAAGAGAGCCGATTTTTAGAAAAAACTCACTTTTCCTTGAGCAAAGTTCAGGCAAATAAGATACCACCTATCACAGATCCTTGCATTTTTACCGAAGGAGATCTTTACTATTATTTCAGCTCCCCTGTTCCCCCTGAGGAAATGGATTCACACCCCCGACTTAAAACCAAAATTGCTACCCCCAAACCCATAAAGAATTTGTATAAAATGTTTTTACAGTGCACCCCCGAGCAGAAGTATTACAGTGCACTAAGATTGTTACAAGGATGGAATGATAAAACCATCATGGAATCAGGAGGGAACCAACTTAATATTATTGAGATTATAGAAAAAAAGGATAAAGAATTGTATGATTTGCTGTGCCAAAAAATTATTGACTTGACTATGTCTAAAATATACAGCGAATTGGAGCCTGAACAGGCTGCACGAATGCGAGCAACCCTTATGGAGAATTTAAAAAATATGAAAATTGATGAGATTATGAAACATTTGAAAAAAACCTTTCTGTCCCAGGAAACCATTTCTAACAGTGTAGAGTCTTTTTCTGACCCACAGTACCCCAGAGTCGATCAGTCGAGAATTTATGTGAATTATTCCCTTAGCCCTGGTGCAGAGCACCTACCAGTGGTGCATGCCCACAACCCCAATATTATGCTTCCGATCCAAAAAAGAGTTATCTTACTTCCGGCAGAACACAAAGTCATCGATACAAAAATTCGTTTTTTTATACCGAGGGACCACTATGGTCAGTTGAAGTCTCGAAAAAGCACCTTTTTACTGGACATCAGCCTATTTTCTGGAATTCTGTGCAACGACTTTTCTAACACTGTAAAGCTGAATATAAAAAACGTTGGCAATTACAGTGTGACTCTCGAACCGGGCCAGTTTGTAGCGGACCTTCTAGTGTCCCCCGTGCTACACCCTTCTCTTTTCCCTTTGAGCACTATTGAAATGGTTGTAAAAAAAGGATTAAACTCTGAGGCCTGCCTTTCCCCAGAGCTTTCCCGAGACTTGAATATTAAACGACTGAAGGAAGCGTATGTGTTACTTCCCCCTAGCAGTGACCTTGACCTCTCAGAAATGACCAAGGTCAACTCTTATCAATTTGATGAGCCTAACTCGTGTACAAATAACCCGCTTTTCCCCAGAGAAAATCAAACCAGAGTGTGGATAGATTTTTGCACCACCCCAGGAACTATTTTTGACCCTGTCCTATATAATAACGAACCTTTCATCAGGATACCCTCCCAAGAGTCAATAGTTTTAGACCCAAAAGAGACTGTAGTTTTCGACACTAAAATTCGATTCTTTGTTCCACGAGGTTATTTTGGACAAGTAAAGGCTCACCAGCACCAAACACTGAATTTTTTTGTTTCGCCAACCATATTGAAAAATGATGAAAATAACACTTTAAAAATAACTGTGAAAAACCTTTCTAGTTCATGTTTAACTATCATGAAAGGTACCTACCTAGCCGATCTTGTACTCCTCCCCTCTCTTCACCCTAGACTTCATAAAATTAATATTCTCAACATGTTAGTAAAGAAAGGTCTATCTACTTCAGATTGTCTCCAAGGAGATATTCTGAACGATCTAACCCCTGAGGATGAGTGGAACACTTACATGGAACTTTATGGAGATTACTATGACCATGACCTGGATCTGTCAGAGATAACTGAGGTCAGTTCACTGGACCGATCTAATTTGCCTTCCTTTTCTTCCTCTTTTTTATCAATTCAGCTTACACATCTGCCCACGTACCCCCCTGATTTTGAGAATTTAATGAAGTTGAATCAGCCTTCAGATCCTCAAGCCCCCTTGTTGCAAGGGACAGCGGAAGTTTTTTATAGCATCTCTAATCCTAAAGGGATGCACCCCAGAAACGCTTTTAACTTTCCCGGAATATACCTTCCCATTCAAGAAACTGTTTGCCTAAGGCCTTCCGAAAAAATCATTTTTGACACACTTCTAAATTTTTCCATCCCTCCTGAATTCTTTGGTCTCATTTTTCCAAAAACTGACCCTTTCGAAATAGACGTCTCTACCTACCCCCTCTTGATTGACACGGATCATTCGGGTACGATTTTGTTATCCATAAAAAACACAGGTTCTGAAAGCCTCACTCTAACCCAAGGTGAGCACCTTGCCCAGCTATGTATCTACCCAAGGTCATATATGACTTCTGATGATTCTGTTCTCTCTTCTGTCCCCCACCTTAACAAAATCACCAGTGGCTCCAACGTTTTTTTAAAAAGAATTGAGACGAGTTTTCTGCACGAATTTTGCAAAGACTTACACCCTATCAATCTCGAAATTTTTGAACTAAACACCAACGTTCTTCTCCCCTTGGACCCTTTGGAGAGTAAGAAAATTATCCACGGCTTTAAGGAGGTCGAATATGATCTCTTCCTTTCAGGCAAGGTTCACAGAGCTCTACCCTCCATACAGAATTTTTCTCCTCACTTGATAGAAACCTGCCTCAATGAATTTACGCAGGAATTAGTTTCTGAAAATTCTTATCACAAGCCTCAGATTATGAGAGATAAGGCTCAGCTTATGAACAATCATATTTTAACTGACGACGAAAGGAGGTTCAAAGAAGAGGCCATATCGGACATGAGTCAGAAGTTAGCCCTTTTAGCTGTAGAGCATATAAAAGAACAGTCTATTTCTAAGGAAAGCCTTTCTAGGTGTCAAATTTCCGATGATTATCTCAGTTTAATCCATGAATCTGTAATCAGTGCAGACAATCAATTTCCTGCATTTCACATAACTAAAGGCGTACTTTTTAAAAGGAAGTACGATAGAGAGTTGAAAGAATACAGATCAGTTATTGCTCTCCCGGATCTTCTACTCCCCTCTGTAATTCACAGCTTACATAAAGCTTTAAGCCACCCAAGCTTTTCCACAACCCTAAAAAATTTTGAATCTTATTATTATCATAGGAGGGCCAGAAAATACGTAAAAGAGTACGTACGAAGCTGTGTCACCTGTGTACTCGCCGGAAAAATCGATGTTCGTAAAATCGAATCCGGATCCGAACGATCCATGAAGCCTACCGCCCCCCGCCAGTGTGTTTACATGGATCTTTTGCCCTTTCCGAAAGGAATTTTTAAATACATTTTGTTTGCCGTTGACGCATACAGCCAGTATATCATGACTGTCCCTCTCCCTGATAAAACAGGAGATTCAGTTTTGCAAGGTGTTTTGAGTGTTTTTTCTGCTATGTGCTTGTATAAACAAGTCTATTTTGACAATGAAAGAAGTTTCACCTATTGTGCAAAGAGTCTAGTAAAAAACATGCCCGTTGAGATTTTTTACAGTGCTCCGTATGCCCACCATCAGAACACTTGCGAAGTTTCCATTAAATTGTTCAAAAAGAGTTTCATGAAACTCCTCCACGATTCTGAAAACCCTAATGGTAATACTGACTGGAGTTTAATTCTCCCCACTATTACTCAGGCTGTAAACAGGCAGATAGTGCTTTCACTAGGCATGACTCGAGAATCTATTCACTTTAACTCCCCCACCGAATTTTATCCCTTAGCCCACATCGCTAAAGAGGCCCAAAATGACCTACAGGATGTATTCAACACTTTCGACAGAAACTTTTACCAACAGCTAGTTGACGAAAGATTAAAGAGACAGTCTTATTTGAACAGAGCTAAAATACCAATTTATTGGGAAGGCCAGATTGTATTTTTAAAAAACCTCGAACCAAGCAAGGAAAGCACCATTTTGAAACTTCCCTATAAAGGCCCCTTGAGAGTTAAAACTATTTCCCCAAGAAATGTTACTCTAATAGATCTTGAGACCGGGAGGGAAGTTACTTCTCACTACGAGTTCATAAAACCACTTTCGATCAAAGAATTTCGCTTACTTCTATCCAAAGGATGGGATTTGCACCTTAATAATGAAAGACGAATCCGAAACTTGGGTTCGATTCCCATTTTGGACGTTCCTTTCGGCCTCTCCAGCAGAGACCAAGTGCTTAATGAGGAACTTGACCTTGACGATGAAATTGATCCCCCCCAAACTCTTTATCCCCTGGAAAATGATTCTGACAGTGATGATGATGATGATGATGAGAACCCTATTTCTTCCCTTTTTCGAGAAAGTTCAGACAAATCGAAAAGACCACATGTCGAATACCCGTCTGACGACCCCCGGTTCGACCCCCATGAAGGCACCAGCTTCGGAAGCATGGTGCTTCAAAACCCCCCACCTTTCGATCCCGGAATACCCGCTTCGAATCCCACTCCAAAAAATCCTTTCATTATTGCCCCTGATTTTTCTTCTATCCTCTCACATTCTACTCTCCCTCCCCCATTTTGCAGACTTGTTGCAAGTTTGTCCGAACAGAGTGAGGCAGTTGATTGTAATTCTCTCCTAAACAAAGCCCAGCCAGGCCTGTCCGGCCTTGAGAACATTGCATTTTTTTCGCCGGATGTGCCTTACAATTCAGCACGAGACCATTTAGAATATGATAACATGTCCATTTCTCTCAGCCCTTCTACATTACCTATATCCCAAGAAGCTTCTAAGGACAGCTCTCTAATTAAAGGGACCAAATCCGAAGTATCACGAGATTATGGGCCCCAAAAAACTAACCTAAAAAATCAGAAAAAGGTTGGATTCAAATCATTTCTGACTAGATTCTTCACTCACGAGGACTAGATGGTACTGTAAAAAAACCCCTTTTCTTGTTTATCCCCCTTTCTGTTGAAATCCCCCTTCCCACTTAATGTACCCTTTTCTGATTGCTAATACCTTATACATTATTACTCTATTACTGTAGTATTCTGTTTTCCACCCTTCAGACCTAGAGCCAAAACGGGTTGGGTCTATCACGAGATTAGACTGATATCTGATGAGAAGGATTGTATTCTTCATCGACCTCTCTGGACCCACGACCTCTACGATGAGTCCTCTTGTGACCGACCTAACAGTCATGTTTGACCAAGGTTTGCCTGAAGCATGTATTTCAGATGCATAAATTAGATAAATTATATTAAAGTAAGAAAACCACCAAAACCCACCTGAGGTCAGAAGGGACCCATCATCATACCTTCAATTTTGCCAAGGTCAAAATTGAC
>Ga0209598_10003829_pt1 | contig 11263 bp, 8 predicted proteins | sample M_140807_EF_Meta_FD_187317 | JGI IMG/M metagenome (GOLD analysis project Ga0209598, IMG submission 187317) | Freshwater microbial communities from Lake Montjoie, Canada to study carbon cycling - M_140807_EF_MetaG (SPAdes) (version 2) | ecosystem: Environmental > Aquatic > Freshwater > Lake... | reverse complement strand
GAGAACTGGTGGTCGTGGGACTTGCCGAGCGTGATGGTGATCGGCGCGTCCGATGACTACGACGATCGCGCCTCCTTCTCGTGCTTTGGGCGCGGCGTGACCGTGTTCGCGCCGGGCGTGGCGATCCTGTCCACCGTGATGAACGGTAGCTACGAGGCCTGGAGCGGCACCAGCATGGCATCGCCCGTGGCCGCCGGTGCGCTTGGCCTGATCCGTTCCGTGAACGCCTCGATCACCGCGGAGCAGTCGGAACACGTCCTGAAGTTCTCGTGCGACATGTGGGGCGGCTCGCGCGAGACGGAACTGTGGGGCTACGGCCGCATCAACCTGCGCTCGGCCATCGCGCGTGCCCTGCAGATCGGCACCCCGCTGCCGCCGCTCGCCAACGACGATCACTTCGCTGTGATGGAAGGTTCGGCCAGCACGCTCGAGATGGACGTGCTGTCGAACGACGATGATCCGAACGCCGAACCGCTTGCCATCGCCTCGTGCGACGCCAGCACGAGCATGGGCGATGCGCTCACGGTGCTTCCGGGTGGCGGTCCCGGTGGCCGCGACGCGGTGCGCATCACCTTCGCGCCGGATGCCGCGCCCGGCGTGCGCACCTTCCACTACATGGCGCGCGATACCGACACCAGCACCGACAGCGCCACCGTGCGCGTGGATCTGCAGCGGGCTCTGCCGGCGACGCAGATCGGCGGCGTGATTCCGGGCCTCACCATCTCCTACTACGACATCGGGTCGGCCAGCGAACTGCCCGATTTCGCGGCCATGACGCCCTACGCCAGCGAGGTGGTTCCCACCGTGGATTTCCCGTGGAGTCAGGGGCCGTTCGCCGGCAGCGGACGCGTGGCGCAGGTTGGCGCGCAGCTGGAGGGCTTTGCGGTGACGGATCAGCGCCGCATGCACACGCTGTACATCGAGTCCGATGGCCCCGCGAAACTGTGGGTGGATGACGTGCTGGTGGTGGACAACCCAGGCACCGACATGCAGTACCGCACCTTCGGATCGGTGGCGCTGGAGGCGGGCATGCACGCGATCCGCGTGGCGTACGCCAATCCGGATGGCGCCAATTGGCTCACCGTGGGTTTCGTGGGCGATTCCATCGGTGCCATGCCTTCACCATCGCTGCGCACGCGCTGCACCGATGCGTGCGCCGCGGTGATTCCATGGGGCGACGACTCGTACGGCCAGGTGGCGCTGACGCGCGGCATGGTGATGGTGGATGGCGGCTACCAGTTCTCCATCGCGCTCGATGGGGCGGGCATGGTGCACTGCTTCGGCATCAACTCGTGGGGACAGCGTGATGTGCCCGCCAACCTTGGAACCGTGTCCAGCGTTGCCGCCGGGTACTTCCACAGCATCGCACTGCTGCCCAACGGCTCGCTACGTTGCTGGGGTTCGAATGGCTACGGTCAGTGCAATGTGCCGTCGAATCTGGGGCCGGTGGTGTCGGCCAGCGGCGGCCGGCGCCACACGCTGGCGGTGCTGGCCAACGGCTCGGTGCGTGCTTGGGGCTGGAACGCGTACGGCCAGTGCGCGGTGCCGGGCACCGTCTCGAATGCGATGCAGGTGACCGGCGGCGAGGCCAACTCGCTTGCGCGACTCGCCAACGGCGACATCGTGGCGTGGGGCGCGGGCCAGTCGTACGACGATGCCTATCCGCACTACGGTCAGGGCATGGTGCCCGCGGATGTGCACGACTTCGTCGACATGGACTCGGGCGGCTACCACACCATCGCGCTTCGCGCCGATGGCACCGCGATGGCGTGGGGTCTGGCAGAAGTGGGTCTGGATGGCGTTCCACCCGACGTGGTGGATGCGGTCGATGTGGCGGCGGGCGAGTTCCACTCGCTTGCGTTGCTGCGCACGGGTCAGGTGATCGCCTGGGGCGATGACTGGGCCGGGCAATCGCGCGTGCCGGCCGATGCGGGTCCGGCATCGTGGATCGCGGCGGGTGGCGCGTTCTCGTTCTCGTTCCGATCGGACGCAACGCCCTGCCGCTCCGATCTGGATGGCAACGACCTCGTGGACTTCGGCGACATCGCCTTCCTGCTGCTGGATTTCGGTTCAGTGGGCCCGCAGCCATCCGACCTGGATGGCAGCGAGCTGGTGGACTTCGGTGACGCCGCGCTGCTGATGCTTGATTTCGGCCCCTGCGGCTAACGCGCACGCGCGTCACGCACGCCGGCTTCCGCGAAACCCTTCGCGCGCAGCAGGCACGCATCGCAGTGGCCACACGGCGTGCCGTCGGCGTGCGGGTCGTAGCAGCTGGTGGTCATGCCAAGATCCACGCCCAGACCGGTGCCCAGCTTCACGATCTCGGCCTTGGTCAACTGCATCAAAGGCGCATGCACGCTGAACCAGCGCTCGCCGCGCGCGGCTGCCTGCACGCCCGCCTTGGTGCCAAGGTTGGCCAGCTGCTCGAACGCCTGCACGAACTCCGGCCGGCAGTCGGGATAGCCGCTGTAGTCGAGCGCATTCACGCCGATCGCCAGGTCGCGCGCATCAACGGTCTCGGCCAGCCCCATGGCCATGGTCAGGAACACGGCGTTGCGCGCGGGCACATAGGTGATGGGAATGTCGTGGGCATGTTCCACATCGCGATCCTTGGGCACCGCCATGTCCGCGGTGAGCGCGCTGCCGCCAAAGGCGCCCAGGTCGATGTGCGCCACGCGATGGCTCTCGGCACCCAGCGCCTTCGCCACGCGCGCGGCACATTCCAGCTCGAAACGATGTCGCTGCCCGTAGTCGAAACTCAGGGCCACGCATCGAAAGCCGCCCGCCCGCATCCAGGCCAGCGTGACCGCGCTGTCCAAGCCGCCTGAAAGCAGCACGACGGCGGTACGACCCTTTCCTGCAGGTGGCTTTGGTGCGGAATGCATGGGTGGAATGTCGCCGCGGAGCGACGGGGCGAGTATAAACCTGTGCAACCCATGCGCACCGTTCAAGCATCCATCCGCTGCGTCCGCTGCGGCTACGACCTGCGAGGCGTGCAGGTGCTCGGCCGCTGCCCGGAGTGCGGCGCGGCGGTGGCATCAAGCCTGGCGGTGAGCGTGGATCCATCGCTTCGAGATCTGGTGGCTCTGCAGCATCCGGCGCTGGTCGCCACGACGCTGATCACCTGCTGCACGGCGCCGCTTGCCTGCGTGGCGCTGCAGCTGGGCGGGCCGATGTTGTCCATGTTCGACATGCTCACCAGTCGATCAAGCGCGATCACGCCGCGCATTCGCCTGTGGGCGTGGCTGCTTTCGACGCTGGTGCTTGTCGTTGCACTGATCATGAATCATGTCCTGTGGTTCAGGCGCGACCCCGTTCTTCGCGCCGAGATGGGTCGCTGGCGCTTGTGGATGCTGATGGGTGGCTGGATGTGGACGCTGGCGACCGCCGCCGCGGCGTGGGCACAGTGGAATCCGCAGTACCTCTCCGATGCCGTGCGCTCGGCCATGCCTTGGGCCGGTACCGCCATCCAGATTCCAGGCATGGCCATGCTGTTGAGCGCGCTCAGCGTGCTGCTGGCCATCACGGGGCGTCGATCGCAGGCCTTCCGGGAGGCTGGCGCGGCACGCCAGAGCGTGAAACTGCTCAACCTGAATGCCGCGCTGCTGGTGGTGTTCAGCATTGCCTCGCCCGTGGTGCACAACCGACTGCGATGGGGTCTGTTGGGCAACGTCATCGACGCCGCGGTGCTGGCCTTGGCGGGCCTGCTGCTGTTCGGTTCGGCGTATCTGGTGGCCAACGCCTGGTGGATCGGTCGAGCGCTGGTGCTGCCGCCCATGAAATTGGAAGACGCGGTATCCGACGACTGACCCTGCCGAGTTGGCAGCGATTCGGCTCGGCAACTTGTGGAACCAACTCGCCCTGCATTGGCACAGTCGTGCGTTCGAATGATGCGCTCAGACTCAAGTCCATTCATGGAATGGACTTACACATGCTTCCACAACAGTTGCCTCGAACGATTCGGCCGCCGAAACCCACACTATGCGTCCGATATGTATTGATTCGGCCAATGGTTTGGCACGCCAATTGATGACGGCAACGCTTCGCCAAGGCGCACGCCGCGCCCACTGGCTCCGACGTTCGATTCATCACGCACAGGAGACGCTCACCATGTCCGTCAAGCAACTCTCGTTCGACACCGAAGCCCGCAAGAGCCTGCTCGCAGGCGTTGAAAAGCTGGCCGCCGCCGTCAAGAGCACACTCGGTCCCCGCGGCCGCAATGCCGTGCTGGACAAGAGCTGGGGAGGCCCCACCGTGACCAAGGACGGCGTGAGCGTGGCCGAGGAGATCGAGCTGCGCTGCAAGGTGGAGAACATGGGCGCCAAGCTGGTGAAGGAAGCCGCCAGCAAGACCGGTGACGACGCCGGCGATGGCACCACCACCGCCACCGTGCTGGCCGAAGCCATCTTCCGCTGCGGCCTGAAGTACATCACCGCCGGCGCCGAGGCCAACGCCCTGGTGCGCGGCATCCGCAAGGCCGTCACCGTGGCCACCACGCACATCGCCAGCATGTCCAAGCCCGTGGCCGGCGTGCCGGGCGGCATCGCCTCGGTGGCCAGCATCAGCGCCAACAACGACGAGGAAGTCGGCGCCATGATGGCCAAGGCCTTCGACAAGGTGGGCAAGGACGGCGTGATCACGGTCGAGGAAGGCAAGGGCCTGGAGACGATCGTGGATGTGGTCGAGGGCATGCAGTTCGACCGCGGCTACCTGAGCGCGAACTTCGTCACCAACACCGAGAAGATGACGGTGAACTTCGACAAGGCGCTGGTGCTGATCTACGAGGACAAGATCGACTCGATCACCAAGCTGGTGCCCTTCCTGGAGAAGGTGATGGACACCAAGCGTCCGCTGCTGATCATCGCCGAGGACATCACCGGCGAGGCGCTGAGCACGCTGGTGATCAACAAGATGCGCGGCGTGCTGAACGTGTGCGCGGTGAAGGCGCCGGGCTACGGCGACCGTCGTCGCGCCATGCTGGAGGATCTGGCCATCCTGACCGGCGGCCAGGCGATCATGAAGGACCTGGGCATCGAGCTGGACAAGATCACCATCGCGCAGCTGGGCCAGGTGAAGAAGATCACCGTGGACGCCGACAACACCACGCTGGTGGAAGGCGCCGGCAGCACCAAGACCATCAAGGATCGCTGCGAGCAGATCCGCAACGAGATGGGCACCACCGACAGCGACTACGACCGCGAGAAGCTGCAGGAGCGACTGGCCAAGCTGGCCGGTGGCGTGGCGCAGATCAAGATCGGCGCCAGCAGCGAGACCGAACTCAAGGAGAAGAAGGGTCGCGTCGAGGACGCGCTGCATGCCACCCGCGCGGCCGTGGCCGAGGGTGTGGTGCCCGGCGGCGGCGTGAGCTTCGTGCGCTGCATCGCGCAGGTGAAGAAGGCGCGCGCCAACATGGAAGGCGACGAGGCCTTCGGCTTCGACGCCATCGCCGAGGCGCTGGCCCTGCCGCTGCGCACCATCGCGGAGAACGCGGGCGAGAAGGGCACCGTGGTGGTCAGCAAGGTCGCCGAGATGAAGGGCAACGAGGGCTTCAACGCGCTCACCCGCACCTACGGCGACCTGATCAAGGCCGGCGTCATCACGCCGGCCAAGGTGGATCGCTGCGCGCTGCAGAACGCGGCCAGCGTGGCGGGCCTGCTGCTCACCGCCGACTGCATCATCACCGAGGCCCCCAAGGCCAAGGACGAGGCCGCCGGCGAACACGCCCACGGTCACGCCCACTGATCCATTCTTCCAACCCGAACACACCCATCCACTTTCAGGAGACACAGACCATGTCCACCGTTCGCCCCCTCGAAGATCGCATTCTCGTGAAGCCTCTCGACGCCGAGACCAAGACCGCCAGCGGCCTTTTCCTGCCGGAAAGCGCCAAGGAAAAGCCCATGCAGGGCAAGGTGGTCGCCGTCGGCCCAGGCAAGCTGCTCGACAACGGCAAGCGTCAGGGCCCGCTCGTGAAGAAGGGCGACACCGTGGTGTACGGCAAGTACGCCGGCACCGAGATCGAGATCAAGAACGTGAAGCACATCATCGTGCGCGAGACCGAGCTGCTTGGCCTGATCGAAGGCTGATCCCGTCGCGCACCTCCCAACGAAAGGAACACACATGTCCGTCAAGCAGATGAAGTTCAAGGCGAACGCGCAGGCCGAGTTGAAGCGCGGCGTCGACCAGATCGCCCAGGCCGTGGCCGTGACCATGGGCCCCACCGGCCGCAACGTGGTCGTGCAGAAGAGTTTCGGCAGCCCCACCGTCACCAAGGACGGCGTGAGCGTGGCCAAGGAAGTCGAGCTGCCCTGCCCGTTCGAGAACATGGGCGCCAAGCTGGTGCATCAGGTCGCCAAGAAGACCGCCGACGTGGCGGGTGACGGCACCACCGCCGCCACCGTGCTCGCCGCCGCCATCTTCAACGGCGGTCTGAAGTACGTGGCCAGCGGCGCCAACCCCGTCGCACTGCAGCGCGGCATCAACAGCGCCGCAGCCGCCGCGGGCGAGGCCATCACCGCGATGGCCGAGAAGTGCAAGGGCCGCGCCGATCTCGAGAAGATCGCCACCGTCAGCGCCAACCACGATGCGCACCTGGGCAAGCTGATCGCCGAGGCCATCGATCGCGTGGGCGCCGAGGGCGTGGTCGAGGTGGAGGAAGGCAAGACCGCCGAGACCACCCTGGAGTACGTCGAGGGCATGAGCTTCGACAAGGGCTACCTGAGCCCCTACTTCATGACCGATCCCAAGCGCGCCGAGTGCACGCTGGACAACCCCATGATCCTCATCTACGAGAAGAAGATCTCCAACCTCGCCGACCTGCTGCCCCTGCTGAACAAGGTGGCACAGGCAGGCAAGGCGCTGCTGATCATCGCCGAAGAGGTGGAGAACGAGGCGCTGGCCGCGCTCGTGGTGAACCGCCTGCGTGGCGTGCTGCAGGTGTGCGCGGTGAAGGCACCGGGCTTCGGTGATCGTCGCAAGGCCATGCTCGGCGACATCGCCGTGCTGACCGGCGGCACCTTCTTCGCCGAGGACATCGGCCGCAACCTGGAGGACGTGAAGCTGGACGAGCTGGGCACCGCCAAGCGCGTGGTGATCGGCAAGGACGAGACCGTGCTGGTGCAGGGCGGCGGCAAGAAGAAGGACGTGGAAGCCCGCGCCTCGCAGATCAAGAGCCAGCATGAGCGCAGCACCAGCGACTACGACCGCGAGAAGCTGATGGAGCGCCATGCCAAGCTCACCAGCGGCGTGGCCGTGCTGAACGTTGGCGCCGCCACCGAGACCGCGCTGAAGGAGAAGAAGGATCGCGTGGACGACGCGATCCATGCCACCCGTGCGGCCGCCAAGGAGGGCTACGTGCCCGGCGGCGGCGTGGCGTTCCTGCGCGCCATCGAGGCGGTGAACAAGGCGCGCGCGAAGGCCGACGGCGACGAGAAGTTCGGCTTCGACATCGTGTGCAACGCGATGCGCTTCCCCTGCTGGCAGATCAGCACCAACGCGGGCGTCGACGGCGACGTGACCGTGGAGAAGGTGCTCGAGGGCAAGGGCGGGTTCGGCTACAACGCCGGCAGCGGCGAGTACCAGGACCTGGTCAAGGCCGGCATCATCGATCCGGCGCTGGTGGCGCGCACCGCGCTGCAGAACGCGGCCAGCGTGGCCGGCCTGATGCTCACCACCGATGTGCTGGTGACCGACCTGAAGGACGACGCCGATCCCGTCGAGGAGAGCGTTCACTGATCCGCACCGTGCTTTGATCCAGGGACCGGGTCGGCTTTCAACCCGGCCCGGTCCCTTTCACTTTCCACGCACCACTCCGTGAACCATGCCCATGGCTGAACAGCGCTGCTACTACGAGGTGCTCGCCGTCGAGCGAACCGCCAGCGGTGAGGAGATCAAGCGCAGCTATCGCCGACTGGCGATGAAGTGGCACCCCGACCGCAATCCGGGCGACGCGCAGGCCGAGATCGAGTTCAAGGCGTGCGCCGAGGCCTACGAGGTGCTGGGCGACGAGGAGAAGCGTCGGCTGTACGACCAGCACGGTCACGCGGGCCTGCGCGGCAACCCGCATCACGACTTCCGCTCGATGCACGTGGAGGAGATCTTCTCCATGTTCAACGACATCTTCGGTGGCGGTGGTGGCGGCGGCCGTCGCGGCGGTGGCGTGGCGCGCGGCTTCGATCTGCAGACCGAAGTCGAGGTGAAGCTGGTCGATGTGCTGAAGGGCTGCAAGCGCGAAGTCAGCTTCGCGCGCGCCGAGGTGTGCGGCACCTGCCAAGGCGATGGCGCCAAGCCCGGCTCGAAGCCCGTCACCTGCCCCACCTGTCAGGGCCGCGGTCAGGTGCAGCAGACCGGCCTCGGCGGCATGTTCCGCATGGTCACCGCGTGCCCCAACTGCGGCGGCGGCGGCAAGGTGGTCACCGACAAGTGCGTGGCGTGTCGCGGCAACGGTCGCGTGCGGGTGAACCGCAAGATCGACGTCAGCATTCCGGTGGGCATCCAGGATGGTCAGGTGGTGCGCGTGCAGGGCGAGGGCGAACCGCCGCGACGCGAAGCCAGCAGCAGCGGCGCCGGTGTGCGCGGCGATCTGCATGTGGTGGTGCATGTGACCAGCGACGACCGCTTCGAGCGCCAGGAAGACGACCTGATCATGCCCATGGCCATCGGCTTTGCGCAGGCCGCGCTGGGTGCCACCGTGGAAGTGGAATCGATCGACGGACCGGTGCAGGTGCAGGTGAAGGCCGGCAGCCAGCAGGGCGACCTGGTGCGAATCAGCGGCCGCGGCCTGCCCGATCTTCGCACCAAGCATCGCGGCGACCTGGTGGTGATGCTGATGATCCACGTGCCCAAGAAGGTCACCGAACGTCAGCGACAGTTGCTGGAGGAGTACGCCAAGACCGAGAAGGTGGACGTTCGCAAGTCGCACGAAGGCGGCTTCTGGCAGAAGATGAAGGAACTCAAGGACTCGCTCACAGGAAATTGAGGCAACCCATGGACACAACCAAGGAACCCACCGACACCACCCCGACCGACGCCCCCGCCGCCGCGACCACGCCCGAGGATCGCATCGCGACGCTCGAGCGCGAGATCGCCGAGCTGAAGGATGCGCGCCTGCGCGCCGTGGCCGATCTGCAGAACACCGCGCGCCGCGGCGTGGAGAACGAGTCGCGCGCCCGCGCACAGGGCGTGATGGGCGCCGCGCGCGCCATCTTTCCGGTGATGGATCACGCGGAGCTGGCGCTGCAGCAGAAGGGCATGACCCTGGAGCAGGCCGTGCAGGGACTGGCCATGCTGCAGACCGAACTGGCCAAGAGCCTGGAGAAGGTGGGCGTGGAGCGCATCGAACCCAAGGTGGGCGATGCCTTCGACCCCGGCGTGCACGAAGCCGTGATGAAGCAGCCGGTGCAGGGCGTGGCGCCGGGCGCCATCAGCATGGCGTTCCAGTCGGGCTACCGCCTGGGTGATTCGGTGCTTCGCCCCGCCAAGGTGGCCGTGCAGCCCACGGAGTGAGTGCCAGCGATGCCGACCTACGAGTACGTCTGCGACGCGTGCAAGCACGAGTTCGAGAAGTTCCACAGCATCTTGGCGGCGCCCGAGAAGGTGTGCCCCAAGTGCCGCAAGCGCAAGGTGCGACGCAAGATCGGCATCGGCGCGGGCGTGTTGTTCAAGGGCACCGGCTTCTACGAGACCGACTACCGTAGCGATGGTTACAGCAAGGCCGCCGAGGCGGATCGCAAGTCCTCGGAATCGCCGAAGCCAGCCGATGCGAAGAGTGATGCAAAGCCGGCCGCTTCAACCGGCGGCACCACCGAAACGAAGAGCGCCCCCACCGAGAGCGCCAAGCCAGCGAAGGAGCCACGCGTGAAAGCGATCCATCCATCCCGTGAAGGCCGCGGTCAGGGCAACCTGCGTCGCCCCGCCGCCAAGAAGAGCGCCGGCCGTCGACGCGGCAGCGTGCTGAAGCGCGTGCTGATCGCCGTGGCCGCACTCGTGGTGGTGCTGGTGGTCGGCGGCATGCTGATGATCGACGTGATCGCACGCAAGGGCATCGAGGTGGCGGGCACCGCGGTGCTGGGCGTGGACACCAGCGTTCGCAGCGTGCGCATCGGCCTGATCAGCGACACCAGCAGCATCAAGGACCTGACCGTGGCCAACCCCAAGGGCTACACCGATCCGCACTTCATGGATCTGGGCAACGCATCGCTCACCGCCCGACTGGGCGAACTGATGGGCGACAACATCCAGGTGCGCAACATCACCATCCAGGATCTCACCCTGACGCTGGAGAAGGACGCCAGCGGCAAGCTGAACGCCAATCGCATCAGCGACAACCTGCCCAGCACGAGCGAACAGAAGGAGCCGCCCAAGTCGGGCAAGCCGGCAGGCGCATCGCGCACCATCGTGATCAACGAGTTCCGCATCGAGCGCGTGAAGGTTCGGCTGCGCAATCTGGTCGGTGGCAAGCAGGGCGTGGTGGAAGCGGCCCTGCCGGACATCCTGCTGAAGGACGTGAAGAGCGACGGCAGCGTGGATGTGCTCGCCAGCCAGCTCAGCGGCGTGGTGATCGCCAGCGTGCTGCAGGCCACCGTCAGCGCCAACATCGAGGGCCTGTCCAGCGAGCTGATCGGCGACCTGAAGGGCTCCATCAAGAACAGCGTGGATGCCCTGCCCGACAACCTGCGCGGCCCCGTGGAGTCGATCCGCGGCGGACTGGGCACCGTGCTCGACAAGACCGGCGAAGGCGTGAAGGAAGGCATCGGCGGCGCCATCGACAGCCTTTTCGGCGACAAGAAGAAGAACGGCAAGTGATCGCGCGCTCGCGCGCGCATCGCCAACCGTAGACTCCTTCGATGCCTCTCCGCTTCATCGATCGAATCCTGCAGGACCTTTCCCACGCAGGCGATCGCCCCGTGCAGCCCGACGCCGTGGCCAAGCGCCTGCGGGTGGACAGCGACGATCGCTGGGCCTTCGACGAGGCCATCGGCCGCCTCACCAACGAGCAGCGCATCGAGATCGACGAGCTGGGCCGCATCCGCCTGCCCAAGCACGAAGAGGAGATCGTGGGCCGCATCTTCGTCACGCAGAAGGGCCACGCATACCTGAAGCCAGACAAGCTTTCGCGTGAAGGCGACGTGTTCATCTCGCAGGGCGAGGTGGGCGGTGCCATGACCGGCGACCGCGTGCGCGTGGCGCTGATCCGCCGGCAGCGCAGCTGGCGCGAAACCGGCCGCGGCGCCGCCACCGAAGGCCCCACCGGCCGCGTGCTGGA
>Ga0209598_10003824_pt1 | contig 11276 bp, 8 predicted proteins | sample M_140807_EF_Meta_FD_187317 | JGI IMG/M metagenome (GOLD analysis project Ga0209598, IMG submission 187317) | Freshwater microbial communities from Lake Montjoie, Canada to study carbon cycling - M_140807_EF_MetaG (SPAdes) (version 2) | ecosystem: Environmental > Aquatic > Freshwater > Lake... | reverse complement strand
GTGAAAGGAATTTTTAATAAATCAGTAAGCGCATCCTCCATCTTTGTTCTAAAAGCACTACTAGGTGCAGCATCTGCATAATCCCATTCATAATTAGACCCCACCCAAAATAGTTGATCCTTCCAAGGAACAATGGTTAGATTATGTTTGTAGATAGCTTGATTGGGCAGGTCTTTGATTTCCACAATCAAGGCTTCTCCTTTATTGGGTGCAAAGGGTAGCATATTAAAATAAGGATTTTGCATGCTGCCTAATCCATCACTAAAAATGATACGATTGGCTTGTATGCCTTTCCATAAAACACCTTCATTTTTGATGTGTAGATCTGCTATATCAAATTTGGTATCCATGTATTGCTGATGCTTGATTAATTGTTCACGCCAACCTGCTATCATTAAATTCAGATCGATCCAAACAGTTTGATTAATTTGTCCCGTACCAAAAGGCGCATGCATGAAAGCTTCAAAGTCGGATGCTGTATTTTTTTGCAAATACACATTGTCGTGTTCATAGCGGTATTCAAAACTTTCTTGCATTTGCAAAGAAGGATGAATCAATACCACAGGTGCTTCGCGAACAATTGTTGTATTTAATTCAATACCTAAATCCGAATAGGCTTTTAAAGCAAAAGGTAAAAAAATGTCGATCATCCAAGTTTGTACAATACGTCTTCCAGTAACTGGATTAATCACCCCACTTGCTACATGAGATGCTGACGCAGTATGGCTGTCATTCACCACCAAACAAGTTTTACCTGCTTGCAAAGCATAATAACTTAACCAAGTTCCAACTAGGCCTTGGCCGATTATGAGGTAGTCTACTTTTTTATGAGAAATGGTTTGCTCCAATATTTATTGCTTAATGAAAGTGGGTATATCAATGCGAATACTATCTTGTATCGTATCTACTTTGGCGACTAATTCTAAGCTGAATTTTCCTTTATAATCATTTGGTACGGTAAAAGGAAATTCAGTTTCAAAAATTTCATTCGAAATGGTGGTGAAATATTGAAAGGGGAAAAAATTTAAGAACCATCCATCCACCGATTTTTTTGTTTCAGTATTGTATAACGCAAATTGAAGATGACCAGTTTTTTCTTGATTCAATTGATGCTTCACTTGCACTTTTAATTTTAAAGTTTCACCTAAAAACATTGCTGTTGGTGCAGTAAAATGGATGCTGAGTGGTTTTTGTTGCGCTATAGATTGCGTGGTCAATAAAACACAACAAAATAGAGTAGTAAATATAAAGTGCGGGTTCATCTTGAGGTTTATCTTCATGCTTCAAAAATACAATAAAAAATCCCTTAGCATCTTATACTAAGGGATTCCTTTATTCAGATATTCCAATCATTTAATGTGTTGGAATATTGCTTGATAGTTTATTTCTTTAAAACTGCGGCCATTGTCTTTCCAATGTCTGCTGGACTTGCACAAACGTGGATACCACATTCCGCCATGATTTTCATCTTAGCTTCAGCTGTATCGTCTGCACCACCAATGATTGCACCAGCGTGACCCATACGGCGTCCTGGAGGCGCTGTTTGACCAGCGATAAATCCTACAACAGGTTTTCTCATATTGTCTTTAATCCAATTAGCTGCATCTGCTTCCATGCTACCACCAATCTCACCAATCATAATAATACCTTCTGTTTCTGGATCATTCATTAATAATTCAACCGCTTCTTTTGTAGTCGTACCAATGATTGGGTCACCACCAATGCCAATGGCAGTTGTGATACCTAATCCAGCTTTCACTACTTGATCAGCTGCTTCGTATGTTAATGTACCGCTCTTTGAAACGATACCAATTGTTCCTTTCTTAAAAATAAAGCCAGGCATGATACCTACTTTAGCTTCTTCTGCAGTAATCACACCCGGACAGTTTGGTCCGATTAATCTTGTTTGCTTACCTGCTAAGAAATTTTTTGCTTTCACCATATCTTGAACTGGGATACCTTCTGTAATACATACAACCAATGCAATGCCTGCATCTGCAGCTTCCATAATCGCATCTGCAGCAAAAGCTGGAGGTACAAAAATGATACTCACATTAGCACCAGTTGTTTTTACAGCGTCAGCAACTGTATTAAATACTGGGCGGTCTAAATGGGTTGTGCCACCTTTACCAGGTGTTACTCCACCAACAACTTGCGTTCCATATTCCATCATTTGAGTGGCATGGAAACTGCCTTCTGTTCCTGTGAAACCTTGTACGATAATCTTAGATTGCTTATTTACTAGTACTGACATAGTCTACGCTTTATTAATTATGGCGCAAAAATAGGCTAAACCAGCTTTTTTTACCGTTATTTTTCAACAAAAATTTGATGTTTTTTTCTAAATGACTTGCAAGTACTACTTTTGCGCTTCACATAGTCATTTAATAAAACAATCTTATGGCAACAACATCAGACATCACTAGAGGCATGATCCTAAAATTGGACAATAGTTTATATACTGTAGTTGAATTTGGAGAAAATAAAACTGCTCGTGCAGCAGCTAAAATTTGGGCTAAATTAAAAGGGGTAGACAACAAGCGCTCTATTGAAAAAACATGGAATAGTGGTGAAACTGTTTACCCAGTGCGTGTTGAGAAAAAAACATTCCAGTTTTTATACAAGGATGACAGCGGTTACAACTTAATGAACAATGAAACATTCGAACAAATTGTGATGGCAGAAGAGATGATTGATGCACCTCAGTACCTGATTGAAGGCGCAGAAGTTTTTGTATTTATGAATACAGAGACCGAATTGCCAATCGGAGCTGAATTGCCAGAAAAATTGGATGTCTTAATCACTTACTGTGAGAATGGCGTGAAAGGAGATACCGCAACGCGTGCTCTGAAATCAGCAACCATTGAATCAGGTGCGACAATCATGGTCCCATTATTTGTGAACGAAGGTGAGAAAGTTAAGATCAATACTAAGAACGGAGAGTACGTAGAGCGTGTAAAGTAGGTTTTTCAGCCTCTTTTTTAAAAGTAGGCCATATATAAATTCCTTAAAAAAGGGTCATTTTTTATAAAAAATGACCCTTTTTTTGTGCTTTTTGGCAAAAAAAGCCCATTTTTGTCCAAATTAACCAAATATGGACTTAAAGCAAATTCACGATTTAATTAAGGTAGTCAACAAAAGCAATATTGGAGAAATCAGTATCGAAGATAAAGATGGCAAAGTAACCATTAAGCAAAAAGAGGATAAAATCACAGTGACTTCTGCACCTGCTCAAACAGTGTATACATCTGCGCCTGCTGCTCCATCTGCCGCCGCTCCAGTGGCATCTGCTCCTGCTGCTCCAGTTGCCGACAATTTAATCACCATTAAGAGTCCAATGATTGGTACTTTTTACAGAAGAGCTTCTCCTGATAAGCCATTATTGGCAGAAGAGGGTACTGAAGTAAGTGCTGGTAAAGTGGTTTGTATCATTGAGGCAATGAAATTGTTCAATGAAATTGAATCAGAAGTAAAAGGAACGATTGTGAAAATTTTGGTTGAAGATGCAAGCCCAGTTGAGTTTGATCAACCGTTGTTTTTAGTACAACCTGCATAAGGGTTTACAAAAGACTTCCCATTCTGTTTAACTTAAATTTAAAAGATGTTTAAAAAAATATTGATTGCCAACCGAGGCGAAATTGCTTTGCGTATAATTAGAACCTGCAGAGAGATGGGTATCAAAACGGTTGCAGTTTACTCGACAGCAGATAAAGATAGCTTGCATGTAAAATTTGCAGATGAAGCTGTTTGTATTGGTGGTCCAAAGAGCCAAGAATCTTATTTGAATATCCCACATATCATGGCTGCTTGTGAAATCACCAATGCGGATGCAGTGCATCCTGGTTATGGTTTCTTAGCAGAGAATGCAAAGTTTGCTCAAATTTGTGCAGACCACGGCATTAAATTTATTGGTCCAACCCCAGACATGATTAATAAAATGGGGGACAAGATCACCGCAAAAGAAACGATGATCAAAGCCGGTGTACCTGTTGTACCAGGGGGGGAAGGTTTATTAGAAAGTATTGATGCTGCTAAGAAATTAGCAAAAGAAATAGTGTATCCTGTCATCATCAAAGCAACAGCTGGTGGTGGTGGAAAAGGAATGCGTGTTGTTTGGAATGAGTCAGAGATTGAAAAAGCATTCAATGATGCGAAGATGGAAGCAGCTGCAAGTTTCAAGAATGATGGTTTATACATGGAGAAATTTGTGGAAGAGCCAAGACATATCGAGATTCAAGTAGCTGGTGACCAATTTGGAAATGTATGTCATTTGAGTGAGCGTGATTGTTCTATTCAAAGAAGACACCAAAAATTAGTAGAGGAATCTCCTTCACCATTTATGACACCAGAACTTCGTCAAAGAATGGGTGATGCTGCCATCAAAGCTGCATCCGCAATCAATTATGAAAGTGTAGGTACCATCGAATTTTTAGTAGATAAGCATCGTAATTTCTTCTTCATGGAAATGAATACGCGTATTCAAGTAGAACATTGCGTGACAGAGGAAGTAGTAAGCTATGATTTAATAAAAGAGCAAATTAAAATAGCTGCTGGTGAAAAGATTTCTGGAAAGAATTACGAACCACAATTGCATGCCATTGAATGTCGTATTAATGCCGAAGATCCATACAATGATTTTAGGCCTTCACCAGGAAAGATCACTGTATTGCATACGCCAGGTGGACATGGTGTTCGTGTAGATAGCCATGTTTATGCAGGTTATGTGATTCCGCCTTATTATGATTCTATGATTGGTAAACTAATCACGGTGGCGCAAACACGGGAAGAAGCAATTAATACGATGTATCGTGCATTAAGCGAATATGTGATTGAAGGTGTGAAAACAACTATTCCATTCCACTTGCAATTAATGCAGAATGAAGATTTTAGAAAAGGAAACTTCACAACTAAGTTCTTGGAAACATTTACTATGAAGTAATTTTTAGACTGCATTTTGCTTCGCAAAATAAACACAGTCTAAAAATTCTCTAATGAAATAAAAGAAGGGACCCCGTAAAGGAGTCCCTTCTTTTATTATGGGGTAATCTTTCTTAAATTAGATACTTGTTTTTATGATATTTAAAAAGTCCCGATTGCTCGGGACTTAATAGTTTTATAGGTGCTTACTTTAAAATTTAAGCACCTATAAAACTAACAATAATAATTTTAAAAAGGCTCCAATTTCTTGGAGCCTTTTTGTTTGGGGGTTCACCTTTGGGGATCATCCTTGATATTTACTTTCTCAATTATCTCAAGAACAACAATTCTCTATATTTAGGTAAAGTCCATAATTCATCATCTACCAATTCTTCTAATTTATCTACGTGATAACGAATTTTGTCAAAATATTGTGCTTTCACATTGGCTTCATAAGCAATGGCTTTGGCTCTTGTATCCTCAATATTATTTGCCACTTTTCTTGCTTCTACCATTTCATGCACATTATCATACACTTCTTGAATATGCGTACTTACTTCTGTTAACAAGGTCATTTGGCCTTTGTATAAATTTTCTGGTAATGCGGCTTCTTTGAGTAGGCTTACATTTTTAAGTAATTCGTTTTGGTATTTAATAGATGCAGGAATGATGTGGTTGGTTGCTAAGTCGCCCATTAAACGTGCTTCTATCTGCACTTTCTTGATGTACTTCTCTAATTCAATTTCATGTCTTGCTTCTAATTCACCATGCGTATAAATCCCGTTGTCACTAAATAATTTTTTAGCTTTATCGGATACCATGGCATCTAATGCAACAGGGGTAGTTTTTAAATTAGGTAAGCCTCTTTTTTCTGCTTCTTTATGCCAAGATTCGCTATAACCATCGCCTTCAAATAAAATCTTCTTACTTGATACAATATATTTTTGAATCACTTGCATGATTGCAATTTCTTTCTTATCTCCTTTTTCAATTAACGCATCTACTTCCGCAGCAAATTTTGTTAAGGTATCCGCAATAATGGTATTCAACACGGTCATAGGATGTCCGCAGTTCGCTGTAGAACCCACCGCACGGAATTCAAACTTGTTTCCAGTAAATGCAAAAGGAGAAGTTCTGTTTCTGTCGGTGTTGTCAATCATCAATTCTGGGATACTTCTGTGTAAATCTAATTTTAAGATGGCTTCGTCCTGCTCGTCAAACTTATTACCTACACGCGTCTCTACATCGTTCAATACCTTCGTTAAATAATCTCCAATGAAAACAGAAATGATTGCTGGAGGTGCTTCATTCGCGCCCAAACGGAAATCGTTGGATGCAGAAGCGATAGATGCTCTTAGGATATCCGCGTAATCATGTACTGCTTTGATCGTATTCACAAAGAAAGTCAAGAACATTAAATTGGTCTTAGGTGTTTTCCCTGGAGCCAATAAATTAATGCCAGTGTCTGTTGCTAAACTCCAGTTATTGTGCTTACCACTTCCATTGATTCCTGCAAATGGTTTTTCATGTAATAACACCACTAAACGATGTCTTTTTGCAACGCGTGTCATCACATCCATCAATAGAATATTATGATCTACTGCAATATTCACTTCTTCAAAAATAGGAGCACACTCAAACTGAGCAGGTGCTACTTCATTATGTCTTGTTCTTAAAGGAATACCCAACTTATAAGATTCATTTTCAAAATCACGCATGAACGCGTACACTCTTTCTGGAATAGATCCAAAATAATGGTCTTCTAATTGTTGTCCTTTTGCAGGTGTGAAACCAAATACGGTTCTACCACATTGTAATAAATCTGGTCTTGCATTTACCAAGGCCTCGTCAATCACAAAATATTCTTGCTCCCAACCTAATGTAGGAATTACTTTATTGATGTTCTTATCAAAATAATTACAAACAGTCACGGACGCTTTATTCACTGCATCCACTGCTTTCATCAATGGCGCTTTGTAGTCCAATGATTCTCCAGTATATGCAATAAAGATGGTAGGAATACACAATGTTTTTCCGTTGCCAATTTCAATGATAAATGGGGGAGAAGATGGATCCCATGCGGTATAGCCTCTTGCTTCAAATGTCGCTCTCAATCCACCATTTGGGAAAGAAGAGGCATCTGGTTCTTGTTGTATTAAAGTAGCACCATCAAATTCTTCGATCGCAGTGCCATCTCCTTTTAATGTAAAGAAAGAATCATGCTTTTCTGCAGTCGCACCTGTCAAAGGTTGAAACCAGTGCGTAAAGTGTGTCACACCTCTGCTCTCTGCCCAAGCACGCATCCCTGATGCAATTTGACCTGCCACAGTGCGATCAATTTTTTTACCACCCTTGATACTTGTAATTAAACTCTTGTAAGCTTCGTCGCTTAGATATTCTCTTGCTGTTTTTGTAGTGAATACGCTTTCTCCAAAAACGCCAGTGATTTTAGCACTCTTAATGTCTGGTGATGTTGGTTTAAAATGACTTACATGGTTGACTGCATCGGTTCTTAATGACATATATTAATATTTTAAAATATAAATTATTAATTCAAAGATATCCTATTTTATTACAATTTCTGGTATAATAGCTTTAAAAAATTACAAAATGTGCATAAAATATTAATATTAAAATATAATATATATGTATTAAAACTACAAACTATTGATAATCATATCCATTCATTTTTTAACTACTAACAACAAAGCCTTTGAATGTTGGTAAATCCATGACAGGTTAAGTCTCTGGTTTTGTACCTTCGCCAAATCTATTTAAGCATAAGCCAATATCATGGAAATTACTGTTAAAACAGCCCAACAATTAAGACTTACCGAAGCAGAATTTGAAAGTATCAAAACGAAACTAGGACGTACGCCTAATTTCACAGAGCTATGCGCTTTTAGTGGAATGTGGTCTGAACATTGTAGTTATAAAAATTCAATTAAGTGGTTAAAAACATTGCCTCGTGATGGAGGTAGAATGTTAGTGGCTGCAGGGGAGGAAAATGCGGGCTTGATGGATATTGGCAATGATTACGGCGTGGTATTTAAAATAGAATCACATAATCACCCAAGTGCATTGGAACCATTTCAAGGTGCGGCTACTGGAGTAGGTGGAATTCAAAGAGATATTTTCACGATGGGTGCTCGTCCAATTGCATCTTTAAATAGTTTACGTTTTGGAAAATTAGAAGATAAAAAAACACAACGTTTGCTTGCAGGTGTGGTGCATGGTATTGGACATTATGGCAACTGTTTTGGTGTACCTACTGTGGGGGGTGAAATTTATTTTGAAGAATGTTATCATACGAATCCTTTAGTGAATGCGATGAGTGTGGGCATTGTAAAAGCTGGTAAAACAGTTAGCGCCATTGCATTAGGAAAAGGCAATCCAGTATTTTTTGTTGGAAGTGCCACTGGTAAAGATGGTATTGGTGGTGCAAGTTTTGCCTCTGCAGAAATTACTGCCGATAGCGTAGAAGAATTACCAGCAGTCCAAGTGGGTGATCCTTTCCAAGAAAAGAAATTATTAGAAGCTTGTTTAGAAGTAATAGAAACTGGTGGAGTAGTAGGTATGCAAGATATGGGTGCCGCAGGTATTATTTGTTCTACAGCAGAGATGAGTGCCAAAGGACAAGTGGGTATGCGCATTGATTTAGATAAGGTACCTACGCGTCAACAAAACATGAAAGCTTGGGAATTATTATTAAGTGAGAGCCAAGAAAGAATGTTGATGGTGGTAGAGAAAGGTAAAGAAGCGCAAGTATTAGCGGTGTTTGAAAAATGGGATTTGTCTTGTAGCAATATTGGTGAAGTAACCGATGATGGTTTATTAGATTTTTATATGAATGGCGTATTAGAAGCATCTTTACCTGCTTATGAATTAGTATTAGGTGGAGGTGCTCCGCAATACACGCGTGAATATTCGGCACCTGCTTATTTAGCAAAAGTGAATGCATTTGATATGAGTTCAGTGGCGGACACGACTAATTTAAAAGCAAGTGTTGAACAGTTAGTACAAATTCCAAACATTGCTTCTAAGCGTTGGATCTATACACAATACGATAGCATGGTGGGTGCTGCCAATACTTCTACCAATGCACCAAGTGATGCATCGGTGGTCATTGCAAAAGGCACAGGCAAGGCATTGGCCATGACGGTAGATTGTAATAGTAAATATGTTTATGCAAATCCAGAGGTTGGCGCGATGATAGCAGTGGCAGAAGCTGCAAGAAATATTGTTTGTTCTGGTGGTGAGCCAATAGGTGTGACCAACTGTTTGAATTTTGGTAACCCTTATGATCCTGAAGTATATTATCAGTTTGTAAAATCGGTAGAAGGGATGGGTGCTGCTTGTAGAAAATTCAATACCCCAGTAACAGGTGGTAATGTAAGTTTCTACAATCAAAATCCTGACGGTCCTGTTTTCCCAACCCCAACAATTGGAATGGTGGGTATTATCGAGGATATGAAAAACAGAATGACTTTAGATTTTAAAAATGAGGGAGATGTGATTGTGTTGTTAGGTAGACAAAGAAATGATATCGGCTCCTCTGAATACTTAAATAAATTAAAAGGGGTGGCGCATTCTCCAGCGCCGCATTTTGATTTGGAGGAAGAATTTACTTTGCAACAATTAGTGAGTTCATTAATTATAGATCATTCAATTACAAGTGCACATGATATTAGTGAGGGCGGATTAATTGTTACTTTATTAGAATCAGCTTTTTACAATAACAAAGGTTTTGAAGTGGGTTCAAATGGAAGTAGTTTAAGGATAGATGCTTATTGGATGGGAGAAGCGCAATCAAGAGTAGTGGTTTCATGTACAAGTGCGCAATTGGCAAGTATTGAAGCTGCTGCTAAGCAATTCAATGTTGACTTTACTGTTTTAGGTAAAGTAACAGAAGGAACTATAACTGTTGATGGAGAAAATTGGGGAACCATTGCTAGCTGGAAAAACAGTTATGATACTGCTATTGAAAATAAATTAGCTTCTTAATCAATGACCAAACAACCTACCATAGTCATCACCGGTACTGCAGGATTTATTGGTTCTGTGATGGTGCAGTATTTTAATGAAATGGGGTTGACTGATTTATTATTGGTGGATGATTTTGGTGTAGAAGGAAAAAGAAAAAACTGGGAACAAAAAACATATACAAAGGTGATAGAGCGTCAGGCTTTTTTAGATCAATTAATCAATGATGATTATGAGATTGATATCATTATTCACTTAGGCGCTAGAACCGATACGACTGAATTTGATTATGCTATTCACGAGGAATTGAATCTAGCATATTCAAAATCGCTTTGGCAATATGCGACAGTAAAAAAAATTCCATTCATCTATGCATCTTCTGCTGCCACTTATGGAAGTGGTGCACATGGTTATGAAGATAGTCATGCGATTTTAAATCAACTTCAACCACTCAACCCTTATGGGATTAGTAAAAATGAATTTGATAAATGGGCCACCACGCAAACCGAGCAACCTCCTTTATGGACGGGCTTGAAGTTTTTTAATGTCTATGGTCCTAACGAAGGGCATAAGGCTAGAATGGCCAGTGTTATTTTTCATGCATTCAATCAAATTAAATCAGATGGTGTTGTCAAGTTATTTAAAAGTCATCGCCCCGATTTTAAAGATGGAGAACAATTGCGTGATTTTATTTACGTGAAAGATTTAGTGGCAGTGATCAATTGGATGATGCAACAAATGTTATCCCATGAATGGGTGGCATCAAAAAATGGATTGTATAATTTAGGCACAGGAAAGGCTAGAACCTTTTATGATTTAGCAGCTAATACTTTTATTGCACAAGGCCTTAAGCCTAATATTGAATTCATTGATATGCCTGAAGATATCAGGGACAAATATCAATACTTTACAGAAGCGAATATGAATAAGCTACGCAGTGCTGGATATGATAAACCTTTTTCAACTTTAGAGGAAGGTGTACAAGATTACGTGACTAATTATTTAGTACCTGCGAAAGGGTATTAATTTTAGTTTTAAAAAAAGAGAAAATATATTATTTAGTAGCGAACGTTCGAGCTTGCGGGCTGAGTGATAAGTTGAATTTATTTTCAAAAAAGATAAAGAGAAAATATACTATTCCGTAGCGAACTTTCGAGCTTGAGGGCTGAGTGATACGTTGAATTTATTTTCAAAAAAGATAAAGAGAAAATATACTATTCCGTAGCGATCGTTTTTAGAGCGCCAAGGAATAGATATATTTTCTCTTATTATAAATTTAAACTAGTGTGATTTTAAAAAAGCAATTGCTTTAGCATAGGAATCTTCTTTTGCAGCAGCGTTATAAGAAGGATTGCTAGGATTCGCAAATCCATGAC
>Ga0209598_10003823_pt1 | contig 11277 bp, 8 predicted proteins | sample M_140807_EF_Meta_FD_187317 | JGI IMG/M metagenome (GOLD analysis project Ga0209598, IMG submission 187317) | Freshwater microbial communities from Lake Montjoie, Canada to study carbon cycling - M_140807_EF_MetaG (SPAdes) (version 2) | ecosystem: Environmental > Aquatic > Freshwater > Lake... | reverse complement strand
CCGCGGGCATGCCATGGTCGACCGCGCCGACCGTATTGCTCGGGACCTCGCGCCAGTCCTCGCCCAAGCCGTAGAGCGGCAGCAAGATGGCGAACGGCAAGGCCAAGTTCATCAGCGGCCCCGCCAAGAAGACCAGAATCCGAACGAAAGGGGACTTGTCGAGGAGCGAGCGGCCCACGTCGGCGGGGTCACGCTCCTCGAGCGCGTCCTGACCCGCCATCAGCACAAAACCACCGAAGGGCAGCGCCGCGATGCGGTACTCCGTCTCGCCGCGGTGCCACTTGAAGACCGCCTTGCCAAAGCCGACCGAGAACACGCGCACGCGCACGCCGACGGCCTTGGCCACCAAGAAGTGACCCAGCTCGTGAACGGTGATCAGGACCCCCAGCAGGACGAGCGCGGCGACGAGCGTGGTCATCGGCCCAAGTGCTCCAGGTAGAGGTGAACGAAGGGCCCAACAAAGAGCAGGGCGTCGATGCGGTCGAGCACGCCGCCGTGGCCCGGGATGAGCGCGCCGCTGTCCTTGACGCCCGACGACCGCTTGAGCAGCGACTCGAACAGGTCACCGACCATGCCGAGCACCGCGCCGCCCCCGCCGAGCAGCGCGACGTCCGCGCCGGTCAGGTCCGACAGACCCGGCGCGTAGGCCCGGAATGCGAGCGCGAAGCCCACGGCCGTCACCAAGCCGCCGACCGCACCCTCGATGGTCTTCTTGGGGCTGATCTTCTCGTAGAGCTTGTGTCGCCCCAGAAAGCGCCCCGCGAAGTACGCGCCCGTGTCTTGTCCGAAGGTGATCGCCATGGTCAGCAAGACGATCCACTCCCCGTTCGGGCGGTCGCGCAGCAAAAACACGAGCGGGAACGTCAGGCCCAGATAGACCAGCCCGAGGGCGTCCGCCGAGAGCCGCCCTAGGCGCCCCTCGATGGGGTCCGGCCGGAACAGGTGAAGCGCGGCGAGCGCGAACGCCGCGAGCGTGAGCGCGCAGGTCTGCGTGTAACCGGGCCAGACCGCATGGAGCGCGGGCCACGCCGAGGCCACGAGGAGCGCGCCGAGAAAAACGCCAAAATCGACGCGGTCGCCCTGCGGGTGCGCGATGCCGCGATACTCGTGGGCGGCGACACAGAGCGCGGCCGCAACGACGACGCCAAAGACCCACGGCGGCGCCAAGAGCAGGATGGCGACGATGCCGACAGCGAGGACCAGGCCCGAGAGGATGCGCGTCAGCATCGGGACTTCTCCGAGACAAGGGAGTCGGGCGCGCCGAGCTGCGCCGAGGTGAGGCCGAAACGCCGCTCGCGCGCGCCGAAGCGGTCGAGCGCCTCGAGCAGATGAGTCCGGTCGAACTCCGGCCAGGCGACAGGCGTGAAATGCAGCTCGGTGTACGCGAGCTGCCACAGCAAGAAGTTCGAGATGCGCTCCTCACCGCTCGTACGAATGAGCAGGTCGGGGTCGGGCAGGTCATGCGTGTCCAAGTGCCCCGCGAGCGCCGCCTCGTCGATGTCATCCGGCGCGAGCTCGCCCCGCGCCACGCGCTCCGCCACGCGCCGCGTCGCCGCGACCAGCTCCTCGCGCCCGCCATAGCTCAGCGCGAGCGTCAGCACCATGCCGCGATTGCCGGCGCTCCGCTCCATGAGCTCACGCAGCGGCCCGCGGACGAACGCCGGCAGCCGGTCAATTTGCCCAATCGCGTTGAGCCGAATGTCGTTGTCCAGAATCTCGGCGCGCTCGCGGCGCACGTACTCCAGCAGGAGCTGCATGAGCGCCTGGACCTCGGTGTCGGGTCGCCGCCAGTTCTGCTCGCTGAACGCGTAGAGCGTCAGGTGCGACAGCCCCAGCTCCCGGCAGGCCTTGACGGTGCGATGCACAGCGTCCGCCCCCGCGCGGTGCCCCTCGACACGCGGCAGACCACGCTCCACGGCCCATCGGCCGTTGCCGTCCATAATGATCGCGACATGTCTGGGCCGAGCGGTCATCGACTCAGCTCGCGTTCGCCTGCTGCACAATCGAGAGCAGCTTGCCGATGGCGTCGATTTGGTCCGCGATGCGCGTGTTCTGCGGCTCAAGGGTCAGGGCCTGTCGCAGCCACTGCTGCGCGCCGTCCAGATCGCCGTACGTGCGGCACTCGAACGCCTTGAGCACGCGCCCGCGCCCTTCATTCGTCACGGCGATCTCCATGTTCTTCTCTTCGCGGCGTCGGCGCGCCTCGGTGTCGTAGCGCAGCGTGCCGTTTCGACGCAGCCCCAAGTTGTACTCGTGCCGCTGCGACACATTGCAGAGCACCTTATAGGCCTCGCTGATGCGCTTGTAGACCGAGTTGATCTTCTCGAACGCGTGCGGCGCGACGGCCCGCAGCCGCGCGTGCCGGTCGGGGTGCAGCGCCAGCGACCGCTGATGAAAGGCCTGCTGAATCGCGGCCCGCTCCGCCTCGAAGGGCACGTCGAGCAGTTGGTAGTAGGTCGACGCGTCGAGCCGCTCGAAGAGCGCGTCCACAAGGCGCGCGAAGTCGCTGGGCAGCACCTTGAGCCGCTCGAGCGGCTCGCGCTGCGCGAGCGCGAAGTCCACCCGCTCGAGCAGGGCGTCCGGCGTGGCCGGCAGCGCGATGAACTGGTCGGCCCCGAACGCCGCGCAGTCTCCGGCGCCTGCGCCCGGGTGCGTATAGTGCGGGCTGGTGAGCACGAGCGAGAGCGCGGCGCCCGCCTTGCTCTTGCGCAGCATCGCGCACAGCACTGTGCCAGGAATGCCCGGCAGCGCCTTGCCGATGATCGCAACGTCCACGCCGTGGAGCGTGCCGTGCTCGTAGGCCGCGTCGCCGTCTGCGAAGGCGTGCACCTCGAAACGCTCGCGCGGCAAGGTCGCGCAGATCGCGTCTCGCACCGCGCGGTCGCCCTCGACCACGAGCGCGCGCCGCACACTGACCGCAAGCGGGGGCGACGGCGCGGCGACAACCACACGCTTGAGGGCGAGCCTGCCGAGCGCGGGCTGCGTGCGGGTCGGTGCGCGGGTCTCCATGTGGGCCTCAGGCTCCGCGCTCGAACATCTGCGCGACCTCGTCTGGGGCATACCCGGCGGAGACTTCGATGCGCGTGGCCTGCTCGATACCCGTCGCGCGGTCGCGGGCCGTCACGACCACGATGCCGTCCGTGTCGATCTCAAATGTCACCTGAATCTCGACCTGCCCGCGCGGGGCGGGTGGCAGGCCGTATAGCTCAATCTCGCCAAGCTTGATGTTCTCGGCGGCGATGCGGCTATCGCCCTGAAAAATCTGGAGCCGGACCGAGGTCTGGTCGTCCATGCTCGTCGTAAAGGTGCGCGTGTGCTCACACGGGATCGAGGCGTTCCGCTCGATGACCACGTCGTAGTAGCCGCTGACCGTCTGCACACCGAGCGCCATCGGGGTCACATCCAGAAGCAAGGGCGCTCGGTGCGGCGCGGCCCCTGAGGTCGGCGCGCTGAAGTGGTCGCTGTCGAGCGACGCCCCCTGGAGTGCCGCGCCGATGGACACGACCTCGTCGGGGTTCAGGTCGACGAGCGGCGCGCGCCCGAAGTAGCCGGCCACCATCTCGCGCACCAAAGGCATGCGCGTCGTGCCGCCGACGAGCACCACCCCGTGCACGTCGGACGCCTTGAGGCCCGCGATCCTCAGCGCCTCGTCACACACCAAGAACGTGCGCTGCACCAAGTCTTGGCAGCGCTCGTTGAACCCCGCGCGGTCCAGATGAAAGCGCAGGTCGAGCGGCGCGCCGTTCGCGTCGAGCGCGAGCTCCGTCACGTTGACGATCGCGCGCTCCTTGGTGGACAGCTCGCACTTGACCTTCTCGGCAACGTGCTTCAGCCGATTGACGGCGAGCGTCTCGCCCTCGAGCCCGACGCCGTGCTGCTGCTTGAACGCCGCGAGCATGTAGCGCATTAGGCGGTTGTCGAAGTCATCGCCCCCGAGAAAGGTGTCGCCTGCGGTCGAAACGACCTCGAACACAGTGTCGCGCAGCTCCAAGATCGTCAGGTCGAACGTCCCGCCGCCAAAGTCGTAGACCGCGAGCCGCGCCTTGATGCCGCGGCCGTAGCCATAAGCGAGCGCCGCGGCGGTGGGTTCGTTGATGATCCGGAGCACGTCGAGCCCCGCGAGCTGCCCCGCGAGCTTCGTCATCTGGCGCTGCGTGTCGTTGAAGCTCGCGGGCACGGTAATGACGGCCCGCGTGACCGGGCGGCCCAGGTAGCGCTCGGCGAGGTCCTTCATGCGCCGCAGCACCATGCCCGAGACCTCGGGCAGACCGTAGCGATGCCCCCGCGCCTCGATGAGCGGCACGTTGCCCTTGCCCTTGACGACCTTGTAGGGCGCGGCCTGCAGCGCGGCCTTGAGCTCTTTGCTGACGTAGCTGCGCCCGATCAGCCGCTTGGCGGACGCGATCGTGTTGACCGGGTCGACGACCTGCTCATGGCGGCACTCGTTGCCGACGATGACCGAGCCATCGCTCAGGAACGACACGAGCGAGGCCTGCACGCGCGCGCCGGACTCGTCTGGAATCACGTGCACCTCGCCGTCGAGGACGACCGAGACGCACGAGTTGGTCGTCCCGAGATCGATGCCTATGACGGGGTCGTGCTCAACCACGGCGGGAGCATAGCAGGTCAGGCCGCGCGTGTCTTAGCGGCTGCGGGGCGCGCGTGCTTCTCGAAGAGCGCCATCACGGCGCCCGCCCCCGAGAAACCCACCGCCTCGTCGACCAGGCGGCCGTCCTTCATCACCGCGAGCATCGGGATGCCCCGGACACGGAACGCGGCGGCCAGCACGGGCTGCTCGTCGACGTTGACCTTGCCGACCTTGACGCGGCCGGCGAAGTCCGCCGCGAGCCGGTCGAGGACAGGCGCGACGGCGCGGCAGGGCCCGCACCAGGGCGCCCAGAAGTCCAGAATGATCGGCTCGTTCGAGCCGAGAACCTCGGCCTCGAAGTTGGACTCGGTGATGTTGACGGGAGAGGACATGAGAACCTCCGCTGGGGTGTGAGTGCGAAAAGGGCCTTCACCGTGGCGATGCGGCAACGCAGGCGGGTGTGTCACGCTTCGGGCTGAAGATCGGTCAGGCGGCGCCGGAGCCGCGCCCGGGCGCGGGATAGTCGCGTGCGCACGGTCGCCGCCGGGAGCCCAACCGCCTGCGCGATCTCCGGGGCTGTGTGGCCGTCTGACAGGGCCAGAAGCACAATGGAGCGGTCCTGCGCGCTCAGCACGCCGAGCGCGCGCTCCAGCCGCCGGCCGAGCTCCTGCCGCGCGCTCCCGGTCTCAGGGTCATCGAAGCGGGGGACCTCGAGCGGGCCGGGCTGCGTGGCCGGGAGCACCTCACCCTCGGCGTCCGCCTCGGGCTCGTCCCGAAACGGCAGGTTCCAGCGCGGATCGTTCTTCCGGCCGCGCCGCATTTGCCGACATGCGTTCGTGACCATGCGCAGAACCCACCCGCGCGGGCTGCCGGTGCCCCGAAAGTCTTTCAGGTGCTGGCCCGCCGAGAGCATCGCGTCCTGCACAGCGTCCCGCGCGGCGTCGAGCGTGCTGCAGTGGCGCCGCCCCGTCGCGAGCATCGCGGCGCCGTAGCTGCGGCTCAGCGTGTCGAGCGCCTGCACGTCCCCGGCCCGCATCCGAGCCGAGAGCGCGTCCACCTCCGTCGACATGTCAGCGTTTGTCGATACCATACTACATAGAATCACCACGCTTTCGCGGCTGACAAGGGGGACATCCAAGTCACGGCTAGGTTTGGCGATGCGAGACCTAGACGCCACACATCGACGCCGCGCGTGCGTCCGAGCCTGCGCAGCGCCGACGTGGCCCAGGTCATGCAGAGACGACGTGACATGCTCGCCCTTCAGCGCCTTACACCCCGCCGTCTGCTTCGCCTCGCCGCGCTCGCTCTGGCGGTGACCGCCTGCGCCCAAGCCACGCCGCCCACGCTCGACGACTCGAGCGAGCCCGAGGTCTTGTCGGGGGTTGCGGGCCGCAAGCCGCCAACGAGCGGCGGGGCATCGATGCCGTCCGACCCCGGCCCGGCCCTGGGCGGTGCACAGCCGAGCGGCGCCCCGGCAGGCGGCCCGCGGCTCATCGTCGACAGCCCCGCGCGCGGGGCGCGGGTCGAGGGCGGCAGTGTGCGCGTCTCGGGCCGCCTCGAGGGGAGCGCAGCGCGCGCCGTGACCGTGCAAGGCCAGGCGCTGCCGGTCGGCCCGAACGGCGCGTTCAGCGGCGACGTGCCCGCGACGGCCGGCCTAAACGTGCTCGTCACCGCGACCGACGACGGCGGCGTTCACCTCGAGGACCGTCGCGGCGTGCTCGTGTCCGCGGACGCCGACCCCGCCGCGCCGCTCGAGCACGGCGCCGTCATCAAGGTCGGCGCCGGCGGGTTCGCCCGGATCGCTGAGCTGGTCGCGCAGACGCTCAACGGCCTCGACCTCACGAGCCTTGCGAACGCGAACGCCGGCGGGGACATCCGCGTGCGCCAGTTCTCACACGGCCCCATCGGCCTCACGCTCAACCCCGAGGAGGGCCGCGTGGACGCCATCCTGGGCGTGGTCGGCCTGAACGTGGCCATCGACGCGAACGTGGACCTGCCGATCTTCGGTCGCACCGACGTGTCGGGCTCGATGAGCACGAACGCCGTGGTCCTCATCGCGAACCTGGTCGTACAGGCCACGCCCGAGGGCAGCCTGACCATCGACATCGCGAACTCGGCCATCGACCTGGGCGACATGCGCTTCAGCGTGGACGGCGTCCCTGACTTCGTCCTCGACTGGTTCCGCGGCGTGCTCAAGGACCTGGCCGAGGACACCATCAAAGATGCGCTCAACGGGCTTGTGCTGCCCGCGCTCTTCGACCCCGCGTCGCTGCAGCGCACGATCGACGTCCTCGGTCACCCCGTGGGCGTGGGCCTGCTGATGAGCCGGGTCGAGATGCGCAAGGACGGGCTGGAGCTGTGGACGGACGTCCGGACCGAGGCCGAGGACATCGTGCACCCGGGCGCGGCCGTGCGACCGCTCGGCGGCATCCCTAATATGCAGGCCCAATCGCACCTGGACATCGCGGCGTCGGGCGACCTCGTGACCCGGCTGCTCCACACGGTCTGGGCGGCGGGCGTGCTCGACCTGTCGCTCGACGAGAACAGCGGCATCGAGTCGCCCATTCCGCTCACGGCCGCGCTGCTGGCGGCGCCGCTCGGCGCGGCGGCCGAGGGCGTCGACCGCAACCAGCCGCTGCGCATCGGGCTGCGGCCGCTCGTGCCGCCCGTGGCGCGCGTCGAGGCCGGCGACAAGCCGCTCGTCATCGAGGCCGCGGACCTGCTCCTCGACCTGTCCACGCCGAACGACGGCACGCTGGTGACGGTGGCGCTCCACCTGGTCGCGAAGCTGAGCTTCGCCATCGCGCCGGACCCGATGACGGGGGCGCTGGGGCTGCAGCCGGAGATCGCGGTCGAGGCGCACGCGGATGTCGCCGAGACGCCGCGGGGCCCCGTCAACGAGGCGCAGCTCGAGACGCTGCTCCAGGGCATGATGGGCGCGATCCCGGGCTTCATCGCCGACCAGACCTTCGCCTTCGGGCCGGACGCGCTGTCCGTGCCACTCACGCTCACAGACGCCCGGCTCGAGGCGGACAACCCCGGCGCGTACCTGCACGTGCGGGCCAACCTCGGGCACTGAGGAGATAGACATGCAGACCCGCACTCGCGCCGCATTCGCGGCCACCGTCATCGCCGCGACCTGCGCCGCGCCCGCCGAGGCCGCGGTCACGCCCTTCGGGCAGCGCGTCAACGACGCCATCGAGCGAGGGCTCAGCCACTTCCGGGGCCGCCAGGCCGGCAACGGCGGCATCAACGACGGGGCGAACGGCGGCACGACGGGCTTGGCCATGCTGACCTTCTTGGAGAAGCGGACCAGCGCCGACTGGAACGCCCCGTCGCAGGGCTATGACGGCATGGACGCTGGCGACCAAGCGGTGGTGCAGCGGGGGATCAACTACTGCGCGCGCACGCTCGCTGGCATCGGAGACAAGTATAGCTACCATGCGGGCGCCTGCCTGATGGCGGCGAGCCTGTATCGGGTCACCGGTGGGCCGGACAACATCGGCGGCACGAGCGTCGACAACTACATCCTTGACACGGTGAACCAGCTCAACCAAGGCCAAGGACGCAGCAACTGCAACAACGGCGGCTGGAACTACCTCGACCCTGAGCCCAACGGCGACCTGTCGACCACGCAGTTCGTCATGGCCGGCCTCAAGGCGGCGTCCGCTCTCGCGCCCGCAGCCGGAAATCGCCTCGCCGCAGCCGTGCCGTTCATCAACAGCACCAAGTTCTTTGACGGCGGCCACATGTACCGCGGCTGCGGCACGGAGTGGGCGGGGGGTTCGTTGTCGTCGAGCACCGCGATGACGGCCTCGGGCGTGTGGACCTATCGCCTCGCCGGCCAGCCGACGACAGACGGCAACGTGCAATCGGCGCTGCGGTGGCTGCGAGACAACTACCGGTACGACTCGATCATTTATCAGCCGAATGTGCCGATTTTTGGTCAGAGCCGCTTCTACGCCCTGTGGGCCGCCGCAAAGGCCTACGAAGTCACGGCGGACGACGGCGGCGGCGCGGGCCTTTACTCGGACGCCATCGGTGGCCAGCGGGACCCCGCGGCGGACGGCTACCCCGAGGAGACGCGGCGCTGGTACTACGACTTCGCGCACTGGCTCGTGACGACGCAGGGCGGCGACGGCGCATGGTGCACGGACGGCAACTGCTGGAACCGTCAGGCCGCCACGGCGTATGCCATCCTGGTGCTGCAGCGCTCGCTGGGCGGCGTATGCATTCTCGACGACGATGACGACGGCCTGTGCTCGACAGAGGACAATTGCCCGAGCGTGCCCAACCCCGACCAGGCCGACCGCGACAACGACGGCGTGGGCGACGCCTGCGATAATTGCATCGACACGCCCAACCGCGACCAGCTCGACGACGACGGCGACGGCATCGGCGACGCCTGCGACAACATTGTGTGCGCGCCGGACGGCCTGCCGGACCTGTGCGATGGCCGCGACAACGACTGTGACGGCCAAGTGGACAATGGCTCGGGCGGCGCTGCGGCTGTGGCCCCGGGCCCCTGCGCCACTGGGCAGACGGGCCTGTGCGCCCGGGGCGTGCGCGCCTGCCTGAACGGCGCGGTCGTGTGCCTGGCCGACTCGACGCCCCAGCCCGAGGTGTGCAACCGCGAGGACGACGACTGCAACGGCATCATCGACGACGGCTTGGTCAACGCCTGCGGCGCCTGCGGCCCGACCCCCGCCGAGGTCTGCGACGGCGTGGACAATGACTGCGACGGTCAGGTGGACGACGGCGACCTGTGCGCCGAGGGTCAGGTCTGCTTCGAGGGCGGCTGTCGCATGCCCTGCGACCAGGTGACCCGCGAGTGCTCGCTGGAGGGTGAGATCTGCAACCCCGACTACGACCTGTGCCTGCCGCGCTGCGTGGGGGTGGCGTGTGACTTCGGAGACCGCTGCGACCCCGACACGAACGCCTGCTTCGACCCCTGCGTGGGCGTGGTCTGCGCAGGCGGCCAGGTGTGCTCGGGTGGCGCGTGTGTCTTCGACAGCTGCGCGCAGACCGGCTGCCCGGAGGGTCAGGTGTGCGACGGCACGGCCTGCGTGCCCGATGCCTGCGAAGACCGCGACTGCGGCGTAGACGAGTTCTGCCGCGAGGGCGTGTGCGTGGGGAGCTGCGCGCAGGTCGCCTGCCCCCTGTACGAGAGCTGCATCGACGGCGAGTGCGTGCGCGACGACTGCGGCGGCATCACCTGTCCATCCGGCCAGGCGTGCGTCGCGGGCGCCTGCGTGGTCGACGCCTGCGCGGACGTCTCCTGCGACCCCGGCACGCGCTGTGTCGAGGGCCAGTGTGTCTTCGACCCCTGCGCCTACTTCGACTGCCCGCGCGGCCTCGTCTGCCAGGTGGGCGCAGACGCCTCAGCGCAGTGCGTGAGCGTCGCCCCCGAGAACCGCTCTACAGTGGACCCCACCGTGCCCGTCGACCCGGCCGGCCCCAGTGACCCCTCGGACGACGGCAACAGCGACGCCGACGGCGGCGTGCGCCTCGACGCCGGCCTAAACGTGCTGCCCGCGCCCGGGGCCGACGCCCCGGGTGCCGACGCCGGCCCCGGCTGCGCCGCCTGCGCGCAAGGCCCGTCCCGGATGGGCGACGCCGCGCTGTGGCTCGCGCCCCTCGCGCTGGCAGGGCTGAGGAGGCGGCGGCGGGGGTGAGGTCGGGCGAGAGCTGCAGTTGGCGAATATGACCTTTCCCCCAAACGGCGGACCACTTGATATGAAGACAGCTAAGGTGAGTCCGATGTGCACGGCAAGCGACACGGATGAAACCGGCGCGATGCAAGCATTCCTGTTCAGAGTCCGAAGCCCACAACCGGCAATCAGCCGCTTGCTCAATCGGCAATCAGCCGCTAGGCTAACCGGCAAATGGACGCTCCCTGATGGAACCCTTTGCCCGACCCTTGGCGACGAGCATCGAGGCCGCCCTGCGCGACACGCCTGTGGTGTGCCTGCTGGGCGCGCGTCAGTCCGGCAAGAGCACGCTGGCCCGAACCCTCGTCCCCCAATACGTCTACGTCACCTTCGACGACGCCGCGACGCTCGACTTCGCCCGCTCGGACCCGACCGGCTTCGTGGCCGCGCTGCCGTCGCGCGTGATCCTCGACGAAGTCCAACGGGTGCCCGAGCTTTTGCGCTCGATCAAGCTGGCTGTCGACCAAGACCGACGGCCGGGACGCTTCGTGATCACGGGCTCGGCCAATCTGCTGTTGCTGCCTCGCCTCGGCGACTCCCTTGCCGGGCGAATGGAGGTCCTGCAGTTGCATCCGCTCACCGCCGCCGAGCAGGCGCGCGTCCCGGGCAACTTTCTCGCGGCCCTGCTCTCGGGGCAACTCAAGCCGTCGGTCGGCGGCAGCGCGCCCCCGGAAGGTCCGACCCTCGCGGAGCGCATCGTCGCAGGGGGATTCCCAGAGGCCGTCGCTCGACCGGCTCAGCGCGCGCGGGCCTGGCACCGCGCCTATCTGCGGTCGCTGCTCGAGAGAGATGTGCAGGATGTCGCGCGCGTTCGCGACCCAGCCGCAGTCGGGCGCCTTCTCGAGCTGCTGGTGCTTCGTACCGGGGAGCTGCTCAACACTTCGAGCTTGGGGAATGACCTCGACGTGCGCCGAGAGACCGTGGAGCACTACTTGGCGGTCTGCGAGCGCCTGTACCTCGTGCGGCGCCTGCCGTCAT
>Ga0209598_10003822_pt1 | contig 11279 bp, 9 predicted proteins | sample M_140807_EF_Meta_FD_187317 | JGI IMG/M metagenome (GOLD analysis project Ga0209598, IMG submission 187317) | Freshwater microbial communities from Lake Montjoie, Canada to study carbon cycling - M_140807_EF_MetaG (SPAdes) (version 2) | ecosystem: Environmental > Aquatic > Freshwater > Lake... | reverse complement strand
GGCGATGGCCGGCTCCACCATTGGCGATGGCAGCCAGATAACTGGTGGCACCGCAATTGGTGCCAATACAACGATTGCATCTGGCTGCCGCATTGATGGCTGCATCATCGGCGATAACGTAGTGATCGAATCTGATGTGAAATTGTCACAATGCTTCATTGCAGCGGGAACACATGTGAAAAAAGGGACCGAGCGAGCCCGTACGTACCTCTCGCAGAGTTCAGATCTGCCGATTTCCCTCTAAATTATCGACTTTTCCACCACAAAAAAATTCACCTAAAGTCCCCATCCTGGGGTTGACTCCGAGGGATTACAACGGTGTAATTCATACCTAGAGCGCAGGTGATTCACAACGAATCCCGCCCCTAATGACTTGAGGAGATTTACCAATGCCAATCCGCCCAGAAGGAACATCGACTGGCAAGCCATCAGCCCCTACTGCTGGACCAACTATTCAACTAGCTAATGGCGAGAATTTTGAACTCTCCTGGCAAGAGCGCTCACTCTGCGCTCAGACTGATCCCGAAGCTTTCTTTCCAGAAAAGGGTGGCTCTACTCGCGAAGCAAAGCGCGTCTGTCTTTCATGTGATGTGCGACAAGAGTGTCTTGAATACGCTCTGGCACATGATGAACGCTTCGGTATTTGGGGCGGTCTCTCAGAACGTGAGCGCCGCCGTCTCAAGCGCCGTCCTGCGTAAGGCAAGCAAGAGAGAATTTCACGTCCGCTTCCTTACTTTAGGTAGGTTCTTCCCATGAGCGCTCCGCGGGTAACTGCACTCTTGGTTGTACACGATGGAGCAACCTGGTTATCTGAAGTTGTTGCCTCCCTTGCTCTGCAATCTGTAAGACCCAAGCAAGTCTTTGCCATTGATACTGGCTCACTTGATGCTTCGGTGAAGCTGCTTAAAGGCGCTCGCATTCCGGTGGCAACTATCGATAGAGAAAGTGGATTTGGTGCTGCGATTGCTCATGGAATTACGCAGTTGCCTGCGCCGATTAAAGATAGCGAAGAATGGATTTGGATTCTCCACGATGACTGCGCGCTACATCCTGCCGCACTCGAATCTTTATTAGCAGCGATTGCAGATCGCCCCAGTGTTGTGATGGCTGGACCAAAACTTCTTGGTTGGCACGATCGAACGCATCTCATTGAATTAGGAATCAGTATTGCTACCAATGGTGCGAGATGGACCGGTCTTGAACCACTTGAATACGATCAAGGCCAACACGATGGCGTGAAAGAAGTTCTCTCTGTCAGTACCGCAGGTGCGCTCATACGCCGCGATGTCTTTGAAGAACTCGGCGGCTTTGACCAGAACTTAGAGCTATTCCGGGACGACGTTGATTTTGGTTGGCGTGTTCGCGTTGCTGGACACTCGGTGATTGCAGTCTCTGATGCAATTGGATATCACGCGCAAGCATCAGCTACCGAACGAAGAAGTGTTGATGTGCAAGGTGCTTTTCTTCACCGCCCGCTTTTACTCGATCGTCGAAATGCAGCCTATGTCTTACTAGCTAACTCAGGTGTGTGGTCACTACCTGGAATTATCATCACACTCTTTGCCGGCGCTATTTTGCGCTCTATTGGTTATCTCTTTGCGAAACTCCCCGGTTACGCATCGGATGAAATTTTGGCAATTGGCTCACTAATTATTCATCCCACCGAATTACTATCGGCTAGGAAATTTCGTAAGCAGCACCGACTTATTTCTCCCAGGGTCGTAAATACTTTTGTTCCCGCTCGCCTTTCCCAACTTCGTTCATCAATTTCTCGTCTGGCATCGACGCTACGTTCAGTCGTACTTCCTCATTCACCATCACGTGAACTACCGGTAGTCAGTGACTTAGAAATTAATGAAGATGAAGATCTTCTCGCTCCTGTTTCCCGAACTCCCTGGAAATCTCTCTTCTATAGACCGATGATTATTGCTGCATCAATCATCACTCTGATCTCACTTTCATGGGCACGGCACAGGTTTGGACCACTGGCTGGAGGTTCTCTTGCAGAATCTCCGAATAGTTTCCGAGATTTAATCAAGCTCTATATCGCTAGCTGGCATGACGTGGGTATGGGCAGTTCCGAGCCCACTCCCACCTGGGTCTTAACTACCGCAATCGCATCCCTGCTCTTCTTCGGAAGTGTTTCAATATTTATTACTGTTTTCTTCTTAGCTGCTCCATTCATACTTCTACTTTCAGCACACCGATACCTCAAGAAATTTACTGATAATCAGTGGCTTTCAGCGGGTGCTTCATTGCTCTATGCCTTATCGCCGGTGGCGATTGCATCAGTGAACGCTGGCCGCCTTGGGGTGCTAGTTCTTATGGCCTTACTGCCGTATTTGATTAGGCAATTTCATGTGTGGGCAGAGATTGATCGCTGGAGTTGGCGCAGCGTCTTTGGACACTCACTTTTTATCTGGTTCCTGCTTTCATTTAATCCATCGGTGCTACTTATCCTTATCCTAGGAATCGCACTAACAATCTTTAGCGACTTTAAGAAAGCAGCAAATAATCATAGGGATCCGCTTTTCCTGGAGCGACTCAAACGGCGCATTACGCTTCTCGTAATCCCATTCTTGCTGTCAGCACCAGCTTCATTCGGTGTATTGCTTAACCCAACGCGTATTCTGCGAGAGATTGGTCTATCTGTTTCTGGTGGCGGCCCGAACTTAGCAATTCTCGCCAATCCCGGTGGCCCGGGATCTCTTCCATGGTGGAGCATCAGTCCAGTAGTGGCAATTTTGATTGTCGCCTACTTCTCTACTACCGCTGCTAGAAAATTTGCAGTTCCAGGAATTACATTCTTGCTCAGTGGAACTTTGCTCAGCGTTGCGGTCATACCGGGTAATGGAACGCCATTGAATGCACAGGTTTCGGTTGGAACCTTTATCGCAATCGCCACTCTGTTCTCATTAACATCGGGTGTCGTGATGTTCGACAAAATTAGATCGCGTCTTGAGCAATCCCATATTAACTACCGACATTTCTCGGTGGCACTTATCCTGGCCGTTACTCTTATTTACAGCGCAACATCACTCTCATGGCTGGTATCTGCAGGATCAGATTCACCACTGCGCACGGGGGAGAAGAGCGTTCTACCCGCCTACCTAGCAATCGAGAAGAGCGCTAAATCTCTAGTACTTCGCCCCTACACCAGAAGTGGTGAGCAAACTCTTTCCTATTACATTTCCAGAGGAAGAGACATCAGACTTGGTGAAGTAGATGTAGCACCAGCGGACACAGAAGTAATTTCCCGTGCTGTTGAAGGTTTGATTGATAACACTGGTGTGAGTTCGAGCAAAGTATTAGCAACTTATGGAATCAAATACGTGTATCTGAAGAATCCAATTATTGATGAAGTAGTTCAAACAATTGATGGTCTAGGTGGCTTCGTGAGAACTTCTGCGACTAAAGCTGGAATTGTCTGGAAGGTGAGTGATCCAACCGGACGCATCATTCTCACCGACTATGCCGGAGAAGTTTCAATTATCGAAGGAACGGGAATCAGCGCCATTGTGCCGCGTCCCGGAACAATCACACTGACTGAAAGTTTTAGTAAAGGGTGGAAAATTTATCAAGATGGATTCACCGCAGCTCGCATCGAAGATCGTGATGGTCTACCCACTTTTGAAATCACCAACGCAGGAGAAGTAACCATCTTCCATGATGGAACTCAGCGAAGGGCCTGGATCTCCTTCTTCATGATTGTGCTGGTCACTGTCATTGTTCTTGCTCTGCCTTCTGGCCGCCGCAAGAGTGAAATATCAGAGAAGGAGCTGGCATGAAAAGTAACCGTGGCTTCCTTCTTCTTCTAGTAACAGTCTCAATTTTAGCGGTGAGTAATTTGCTTAACTTCACGGTCTCAACATCTCGATTTAACCAGGCATACCCTTCTGTTATTTGCCCGCCTAATACGCCAGGTTTAAGCACGGCAATCTCTTTAACGAGTGCCAAGACCCAGATTAGAAAAACTGGCACATCTGCCCTGAACACTCGTGAGGTGGGAATTCGCCGTTATGCAATCACTTCACAATCTGCGGTCATTGATGCCGGAGCAATTACCCCGGTTGTGTGGCAAGTGCGAACAGGTGTGTGGGCTGGTGCATCTGCGTGTCAGGCCCCAATAACTTCACGATGGTTTGTGGGCGCTACTGCAGATATCACTTCGAAAGGTTCGCTGAATTTAGTAAATAGCGGGCTGGGTAAAGCACTTGTTCAAGTTACTGTCTTTAGTGAGAACGGCGCCCTGACTCCCAGAGATTTAGTTGTTCAGGCAAATTCATATAAGCAAATCTCACTGCCATCTTTGGCGCCAGGTTCAAAATCAATTGCTATCCATATTGAAGCAAAGTCTGGCCGCGTTAATGGTTTTCTTGTCGATGAACGCGGCAAGGGGCTCCGATCGCTGGGTGGAGACATTGTTAATTCAACTGATGATCCTGGCAAGAAGTTGCAGATCCCAGCCATCCCTCAACAAGTGAAGAAGAAAACCCCGACCCCACACACATTGCGCTTATTGGTTCCAGGAGATGTGGATGCGCGTATCAGCGCTGAGATTCGCTCTACCGACGGAACCTTCTCTCCGGTCGGGATAAATGGCAGGGTGATTGGACACAAGAAAGTAGTTGAGATTCCTATGAATATCTTGATGACTTCTGGAAAATTTGCACTACATATCTCATCCGATCAACCGATTCTTGGATCTGTATTTTCACCGACGCTATCGCAAGGCAAGAGTGATTTCGTATGGAGTACTGCGGTTCCGGACTTGCAAGAGTTCACCTTGGCTACCACCGGACTAGCTCCCACTTTGGTTTTCACGGGCAGTGAAATCGAAGTCAGACTCACAGTGACACAGGCCAACGGCAACTCGAGAACAGTCGATGTCAAAGGCACTGACATAGCAACCTACGTACTATCTGACTCTGCACAGTCGGTCAGGTTTTCGGCAATCTCACGCGGAACATCTGGCGCCGCTCTGATTTCATCGAAGAGTGGATATGGATATGTTCCGTTGACTCCGGGGAGTGTTCTGACAAAATCTTCAATTCCGGATTCAAATATCCGTGTGTTAAATCCCTAACTTTTATAGCTACACCGATAGCCTTATACACATGAGTTCTTCGGTACGTTCTGGGCGCAGTTGCTCTCGTGTGAGCTGCACTTCTTCAGCATCGATGACCCTCACCTATATTTACTCTGAATCCACCGCAGTTCTTGGACCACTAGCAACTTTTTCCGAACCTCATTCATATGATCTCTGCGATAAGCATTCTGCGCGACTTACCGTTCCTCAAGGATGGAATGTCATGAGACAAGAAGTAGATGAGAATCAGAGTGGGCCAAGTGAAGACGACCTGATGGCAATTGCTGATGCTGTCCGCGAGGTAGCTATGAATTCTCACGCCACCACAACTGATGTCTCAACAGCTACTTCACAATCAAGCGTGGGCAGACGCGGGCATTTGCGCGCAGTGCCTTCCTAATTTCACTTCTGCACACTTAATTCTTTACGATACATTCATGAGCGCATCCATATTTAAGGCCTATGACATCCGTGGGCTAGTCGATGAAGAGCTCACACCAGATTTTGCATTCGCCACCGGCGTTGCTTTTGCTCGCTTCTTAGAAATCGAGCGCGAACCAGGAACAGTTGTTATTGGTGAAGATATGCGGCCATCCTCACCCACTCTGGCAACTGCATTCTCCGCAGGTGTTACTTCTCAAGGTTTAGATGTGATTCGTATCGGACTTGCCTCAACAGATATGTTGTATTTTGCTGCTGGAAAGCTAAATCTGCCAGGTGCGATGTTTACTGCAAGCCACAATCCTGCGGCATACAACGGAATCAAACTCTGTTTCAGTGGCGCTCGACCAATAGGTAAAGAATCAGGCCTGCTCACAATTGAACACTTCGTCCATGAAGGAACTCCGATGGCAATGCGCAATCTTGGGGTGGAGAAATCGCGGAATATGCTGGAAGAATATGTCGATCATTTACTGAGCTTGGTTGATGTTTCACAGATTCGCCCTTTAAAAATTGTTATTGATGCAGGCAACGGAATGGGCGGATACACAGCTCCCGCAGTCTTTAAGAGACTGAGCGCAGAAGTAATTGAACTCTTCTTTGATTTAGATGGCACTTTCCCTAATCACGAAGCCAACCCAATTGACCCAAAGAATCTCGTTGATCTTCAGAAGGCTGTCAAGAAACATGGTGCCGATATCGGGCTCGCATTCGATGGAGATGCCGATCGCTGTTTCCTTGTTGATGAAAAGGCAGCGCTAGTGAATCCATCGGCGCTCACAGCTCTCATCGCATCACGCGAGCTAGATAAGCACCCTGGCTCAAATATTATTTATAACTTGATCTCTTCGCGTGCCGTGAAAGAAGTTGTGGAAGAAAATGGCGGAACAGCGGTTCGCTCCCGCGTAGGACATTCATATATTAAAAAACTTATGGCAGAAACAGATGCTGCATTCGGGGGAGAACACTCCGGACATTTCTACTTTAGAGATTTTTGGAAAGCCGATTCAGGAATGCTGGCAGCTCTTCATGCAATCGCAGCGCTTGGTGAGAGCAAGAAATCTCTATCAACAATCCTGCAACCATTTAATAGGTATCACTCAAGTGGAGAGATTAATTCCACCGTCTCTGATTCATCTGCCTCGATGGAAACTATCCAGCAGAAGTTTGAAGCAGATGGTGATGTAGAGATAGATCATCTTGATGGCCTGACTGTCAGCGCCAAGGACTGGTGGTTTAATCTTCGGGCCTCTAATACTGAGCCACTCCTTCGACTCAACGTCGAGGCTTCTACCGAAGGGCTGATGGTGAAGGTTCGCGATGAAGTACTTAAGGCGATACGAAGCTAAGTCTGTTTCACCAAATTTCCCAGAGTCCACTAAACTAACGCCCTAGCCGACTAGCACAGTAGAGCCCTACGCCGAAGGTCAAGCGAAAAAGACAATCCTCATAAATTTAGAGGAACTACCTAGGGAGATATATTTTCATGACACAAGTAACGACAATTCCGAAGCACGATATCGCAGACGCATCACTTGCCGCCGAGGGGCGCAAGCGCATTGAATGGGCAGAGCGCAACATGCCAGTCCTTGCACAAATTCGTGAACGATTTGAAAAGTCACAACCATTTACCGGTGTACGAATCGCAGCATGTATGCACGTCACAACTGAGACCGCTAACTTGATGCGAGTTCTTAAAGCTGGCGGCGCTGAAATCGCTCTATGTGCATCTAACCCATTATCGACGCAAGATGACACAGCTGCGGCACTTGTCCATGAATATGGAATTTCTGTATTTGCACGCAATGCAGTTGATCGCGACGGGTATTACTCACACATCAACGCCGCGCTCGATATCGAACCACATCAAGTTTTCGATGATGGTTGCGACCTTGTCAACACTCTTCACACAACTCGTAAGGAACTCTTGCCGAATATCACTGGTGGTTGCGAAGAGACCACTACTGGAGTTATTCGCCTTAACCAGATGGCTAAAGATGGCGCACTGACATTTCCTATGATCGCTGTCAATGACACCGACACAAAGCATATGTTCGATAATCGCTATGGAACAGGTCAATCAACTCTGGACGCAGTCTTCCGTGCCACTAACTTCTTACTTGCAGGAAGCGTTGTCGTTGTTGCAGGATTTGGATATTGCGGAAAAGGTGTTGCAGAGCGTGCAAAGGGCATGGGTGCAGATGTAGTTGTGACAGAAATTGATCCAACTAAAGCACTCGATGCAATGATGCAAGGATTCCGCGTTATGCCGATGTTAGATGCGGCAAAGGTTGGTGATGTATTTATTACAGTCACCGGCAACCGCGATGTATTGCGCGATGAACACTTCGCAGCAATGAAAGATGGCGCAATCATGGCCAACTCAGGTCACTTTGATATCGAGATCGATGTCGCATGGCTAGAGCAGAATTCAACAAAAAAGAATGCCAAGATGCGTCACCAGACTGATGAATACGTCATGAAAGATGGTCGCCGCTTACTTCTTCTAGCGGAAGGTCGCCTAGTAAACCTCGGTGCAGCAGAAGGTCACCCAGCTTCAGTAATGGATATGTCATTCTCTGATCAGGCCCTGACTGCTGAATACCTAGTTAAGGAAGCAAAGAATCTTCCTGCCGGAGTCCATGAGGTTCCAACATATATCGATAAGGAAGTTGCGTCACTGAAACTCATTTCAATGGGCGGACGTATCGATGTACTTACACCAGCTCAAGATATGTACCTTAATTCTTGGGAGCACGGTTCATAAATGATTGTTGATATTGCATGACACTCATTATGGTCGTCGATGACGACCAAGATCTTGCCGAAATGCTTGGAATTGTTCTGACAAGTTCAGGCTTCGACGTAGATATGGTGAGTAGAGGAGATGAGGCGCTGGAGGTATTTAGAAATAATCCTCCAGACCTCGTCTTGCTCGATGTCATGTTGCCAGGAATAGATGGCATAGAGGTCTGTCGCTTAATTAGAAAAGAGTCGATGGTTCCAATTGTGATGCTCAGTGCTAAAGGTGAGACCCAGGATGTTGTTCGAGGTCTTGAAGCAGGCGCTGATGACTACATGCAGAAGCCATTTAGAGATAAAGCTGAACTCATTGCGCGTATTCGCACTCGTTTGCGTCGCACAAATTCTGATGTCACTGGCCTACTTTCAATCGGGGACATCACTATTGATGTGACAGCCCATGAAGTTCGTCGCGGTGCAGCACTTATTCAATTAACTCGTCTTGAATTTGATTTACTTGTGGCGCTAGCAAAAGATCCAGGTCGGGTATTTACACGCGACGCACTCTTAAGTGAAGTCTGGGGCTACCGCCAAACAACTGACACACGATTAGTCAATGTGCATGTGCAGCGACTTCGTTCTAAGGTTGAACACGATGCAGATCGTCCAGAAATTATTATGACGGTTCGTGGAGTGGGCTATAAGGCGGGCGGAGCCGCTTAACATGAACCGTTTACGACGGTCACTCAAACATTCGCTGGCAACACGAGTGATTCTCTCAACTCTGTTGCTTTCACTCACCGTGGTCTGGCTTACAGGCTCTGCACTGTATTCACGTCTTGCAGATGGAATTCTGGCTACTAGCCTGAACTCTTCTCTGGCCGAAGCTCGCTACACATTTTTTAATGCTGAATACCAAGTCCTTGCATCGCGCTCGATGACAGTTGATGGCCGTAAAAACGCTCTTGCCGAATTCGTCGTGAGTACTTCCACGCAAGGAATTAACGAGGAGAGACGAGAAGTAATCTTCGTGAAGTCTCCTGGTACTTCTAGGACTACCAATTCTTATGAGATGTCTTCAAATGTCATTAAGAATTCATCAATTCCTAAAGAGCTCCGTGCACAGATTCAAAAGAATTCAAAACTTCATTACGCATACGCTCCTGCGCGATATAACAACGGAGAGAAAATTGACTCTCTCTTTGTGGGTCAGAGAATCATTATTCCAACCGGGGGGCGTTACGAGGTTTACATCGTCTTCTCCCTTAAGAATCAGACCGCAACAGTAGATCTCATCTTGAACTCACTGCTCATCACAGGAGTTGCGCTGATTTTCCTCATCGGACTTATTACCTGGCTGGTAGTGCGACAAGTGGTACGACCGGTGCGTGAAGCAGCTCGTATTGCTAATCAGTTTACCCAGGGAGATTTCACGCAGCGCATGAAAGTTGTTTCAACGGATGAGATGGCAACTCTGGCAATTTCTTATAATGAAATGGCGCTCTCAATTGAAGAGCAAATCACTCGCCTGGAACATCTCTCGCGTGTCCAGCAACGTTTTGTTTCTGATGTGACTCACGAGCTTCGAACTCCTTTAACCACGCTGCGCATGGCATCAGAGGTAATCCACACCCAGCGCAACTCATTTGATCCACTCGTAGCGCGAAGTTCGGAGCTCTTGGTTGCACAGCTAGATAGATTTGAGCGTTTACTCGAAGATCTTCTTGAGGTAAGTCGTTTTGATGCCGAGGTGGCTGTTCTGGAACCTGTTGATTTTGATGTCATTGGCCTGATTAACCGATGTGCCGAAGATTTCGATATGGGTGGCACTGTGCCAACACGAGACATACAGCTAGAAGCAGATGAAGAGTCTGTCACTATCAACGCTGATATCCGCAGAGTTGAGCGCATCATGCGAAATCTTCTCTCCAATGCACTCGATCACGCTGAAGGAAAGAAAATTCTCGTGAGCGTCGTTGCTACCGATACCGAGGTTGGTATTGGTGTTCGAGATTACGGCTCAGGACTTGATGAATCGGCCCTCACTCGCGTCTTTGATCGCTTCTGGAGAGAAGATCCATCACGTGCACGCGTCAGAGGTGGAACCGGTCTAGGGCTTTCCATCGCACTTGAGGATGCTCGTCTTCACAATGGTGAATTAGATGCATGGGGACGCCCAAACCAAGGAGCTCACTTTGTTCTCACCTTACCTCGCAAAGCTGGCGAATTAATAAATTCAAGACCCATTAAGGCCACACCAAAAGATTTCCACCAAGAGGCTTTTTATCAATAGTCGCTAGCCATCACTGCACCATGATGGCTAGATGAATCTGCTCACATCACTTGAGGAGCTGATTTTCCCAGTTCGTTGTTTAGGTTGCGGCGCCTTAGGTTTAGAGATTTGTTCACAATGCAGAAGGTTCTGGCAGCCGAGAATTTATAGATCTCACTCGAGCCGAAAACCACATTTCCCCATTTACTCATCAATTCCTTATTCACCGATTGCAGGAAAAGTTTTATTGGCTGCAAAAGAACATGGAATACAAAGAGCAGATGAGTTAATGGTGGGCGCACTTTCTCACTCACTTTCTCTATGTTTACAGGAGCAAGGAATTGGATTTCTAGTTCCAATCCCATCAAGAAAATCAGTTGCGCGATTACGAGGCAGACAATTCATTAATGAACTAGCTCTAGAAATCGGCAGTGGTGCACGGGTACCAACACATGAAATTTTGACTCACACCAGGGCGGTCAAGGATCAATCAAAGCTCGATGCTAAAGAGCGATTAGAAAACTTAGACGGCGCGCTGACTTCAATGCGGTATCGCAGTGGAAAGGCAATCATTGTCGATGACCTCGTCACAACAGGGGTGACGCTGCAGGAGGCGGCCCGTGCATTGCGTGCTGCCGGCATTGAGGTTTCGGCTGCGATTACAGCTTGTGTGGCAGAACCTCTACGATAAGGGGGCTCGAATAGGGCACCCATTGTGCGCAGTGGGGGTTGGCA
>Ga0209598_10003819_pt1 | contig 11285 bp, 9 predicted proteins | sample M_140807_EF_Meta_FD_187317 | JGI IMG/M metagenome (GOLD analysis project Ga0209598, IMG submission 187317) | Freshwater microbial communities from Lake Montjoie, Canada to study carbon cycling - M_140807_EF_MetaG (SPAdes) (version 2) | ecosystem: Environmental > Aquatic > Freshwater > Lake... | reverse complement strand
CGTAGAGGTCCTCGCGAAAGCGACCGCTCTGCTGCATCGCGACCAAGTCTTGGTGGGTGGCCGACACGAAACGCACGTCGACCTCGACCTCGCGGTCGGCGCCCACGGGCCGAACGCGCCCGTTCTGCGCGGCGCGCAGCAGCGCGGGCTGCTGCTCAAGGGGCAGGTCAGCGACCTCGTCCAGGAACAGGGTGCCACCGGCTGCCTCGGCGAAGAGGCCGGCCCGGTGCGTGTGCGCGCCCGTGAAGGCGCCGCGCACATGCCCGAAGAGCTCGCTCCCGACCATCTCGCGCGTGAGGCCGGCGCAGTTCACCGGCACGAGGGCGCCGCGCCGCCCGCTCGCCGCGTGCAGGCGCTGCGCGAGCAGCTCTTTGCCTGCGCCCGTCGGCCCGACGACCATCACGGAGACCCCTTCGGGAGCGACGAGGTCGATCAAGCGCTCCGCGATGGCTCGCCGAGGCGACACCCCGTCGGGCACTCGAAATGCGTCGAGCGCCAACGGCATCTCGACCTCGTTGAACACACAGAGCGTGCCGCCCAAGCGAAGGACGACGCAGCCCTCGAGGAGCAGCTCGTCGACGACGCGGCCGTTCGCGAATGTGCCGTTCTTGCTCTTGAGGTCGCGCAGGCGATAGCGACCGCGCGCCTTGTCGAAGACGAGCTCGCAGTGCGCGCGGCTGGCCTGCTCGTCGTCAAACGCGATGCCGCCGGACCCTGGGTCGCGGCCGAGCACGACACGGTGCCCGTCGACGCGGTGGTGCCGCCATGCGACACCGTGACCGTCGGCGTACACTTGCGTGAGGAAGAAGCGTCTCAGCGCGGACCCGACGGGCGGGCGCACTTCACTCGTCGTGGTGCTCGATTGGGCGCTCATGGGGTCGTCTTTACCTGGAAAAAACCGGGCAGCCGCCGCGTGTTCCGCGCGCTCGCGGGCTGGGTCGAGGGCTGGGGCGGCGGAGGGGCGGCGGCGCGGGCGATCTCGCGCGGTCGCGGCGGGCGCGCAGGCGCGATACGGAGCGCAGGCGCAGCCGAGGCCGCGGCGGCCGAGGGCGCGTTCGCCTGGGGAGGCGCCGCGGTCAACAGGGTCAGCGCGGCCGGCGCAGGTGGCGGTGACTCGACGGGCCCTGCGGGCGCGTCGACCGAGCGCTCCGCTCGCGACGCGACGAGCGCCCACGTCGCTGCGATGGCAAACGCGCCCACGGCGGCGCGCCGCCACGTGCCCGAAGGGCTTGGGGGCGCGGTCGTCTGCGACTCGACGCGGTCGAGCGTCGCCGTGACCGTGGGTCGCGCGGCAGCCAGGTCCCGCGGCGGGCCTGTCCGTTGGCCTTCGCGCGCGGCATCGGCCTCGAGCGCGACGAGGCGCGCGCGCACCGCCTGCGCAGTCGGTGGCCGGTCGTCGGGGTGCTTGGCGAGGAGCTGCAACACGAGCGCCTCGAGCGCCGGGTCGACCTGAACGGCCTCCGGGTGCTCGCGAAAGGGCAGCGGCGGCGACGCCAGGTGGTCCATCGAGAGCGTCTCGGGGTCACTGAAGGGCGGCGCCCCCGCCAGACATTCGTAGGCGACGACGCCCAGCGCGTACAGGTCGCTCCGCGCGTCGACGAGGCCACCCCGAAGCTGCTCAGGCGACATATACGCCGGGGTTCCCGCGATGCGGCTCTGCCCGCCCGCCCCCTCGCGGTCGGTCGACCACGCGAGCGCGTCGAGCGGCTCCGCCGTCTCCCGAAGGCGCGCGATCCCGAAGTCGAGGACCTTCGCGATCCACTGGCCGCCGACGCGCTCGACGAAGATGTTCCGTGGCTTGAGGTCACAGTGGACGACCCCGCGCTCGTGCGCCTCGGCCAGCGCGTCGCAGATTTGGACCAGAAGTCGAACGACCGCCTGCTGCGACAGGTCGCCGGCGGCGATCCGCGCATCGAGCGATGCGCCGTGCAGGTACTCGGTCACGAAGTAGAGGCGCGCATCCGGGGCGCGCCCGAAGTCGACCAGCTTGAGCGTGTTGGGGTGGCGGAGCTGCGAGATGATGCGGGCTTCGGTCTCGAAGCGCTCGGCGTGCCGCGCGCTCGCGCTGACCTCGGGCCGCAGCACCTTGACGGCCACCTCGCGCCCGACGTTGAGCTGGGTTGCCCGGTAAACGACCCCGAAGCCGCCCTCGCCCACGACCGCCTCGACCCGAAATCGGCCGTCTAGCGTGACACCCACGAGGGCGTCTCGCGCATCCATGTCCGGGGACCGAGTCACGCGCGCGCAGCCCTCCGGGTCTATCGAGAGACCCTGCTTGATATACGCCCTGCCCATCCCATTTCACAACCGCATCGCGACCGCGACGCCTTGCGCTCTGACCTCGCTTCGGTGCAGAAACGGTATACGCGCACCGAGGCGATTTTGAACGACCTTTCTTTCCAAGTCCTTGCAATTGGAAGCCTTTTCCTACCCAGCTACGGTTTAGCCGCGCCGCCCTCACCCGCGGGTGAGGAGAATCTCGAGTCATTGAGCGCACGCGCGATGGCCGAGTTCGAAGGGACACGCTACGCGTCCGGAATCCAGCTGCTTGAGCGCGCGTTCGCCCTCAGCGGTGACCCCGACCTTAAGCTCAATATCGCGGTCGCATACGAGCAGTGGGGCGACCGCTGCGCCGAGGCGCTGGCGACCTACGGGGCGTACTTCGCGCTCTGCGAGGGCCGCATCTGCGACAACCTCGAGAATGCGCGTCGTCGCGAGGACGTGACGCGGGCGCGCTGCCAGACCGAGGTGCGCGTGGTCAGCGATCCGAGCGGCGCGCAGGTCTGGATCGACCGCGTCGCTTATGGCGCGGCGCCCGTGGCGGCCCGCTTGATGCCGGGTCCGCACGTCGTTCGCGCAGAGGCGAGCGGGTTCGCGTCGAGCGAGGCGCCCATCGAGGCCCGCGCGGGGGCGCTCCAAGGTGTGCACCTTGCGCTGGCGCCGTTGCCCGCTGCGCCAGCGACCAGCGCCGCGTCGCGACGCACCGACCGCCTGCGCGCAGGCGGATGGGCGACGCTGGGCGTCGGCTTGGCCGCGTCCGCGGTGGGCGCGGGCTTTCTCGTCGCCCACGCGGACTCCCGCACGGCGCGCAACCGCGCGGCCAGCTCTCCCGACGCTTCCCCTGCGCGCCTGCGAGACCTTGAGGAGACCGCCAACCGCGACTGGATTATCGGGTGGACAGGGCTCACCTCTGGCGCCGTTGGCATCGCGCTCGGCGCGACGCTCCTGTACAGCGCGCCTTAGGCTCCGGCGCGTTCGAGCGCGCTCACCCGCCCTCGGGCTGCTCGACCTCGGGCGGGTGGACCTCGTCTGGGTGGTCCTCGCGGCCGCCCGCGCCGTCGTCGGGTGGAGAGCCGGCGTCCTCGTCCTCGACAGAGGGGGGCTGAACGCCGCAGGCACGCGCGTCCGCGCCGCTGAGCTCAATGGCGACCGCGACGCCCGCACGAGCGAGCTCGACCTCGTCTCGCGCGGCGCACCACCGAGCCCGACCCGCCGCGTCGAGGCCGCTCACGCGGAGCGCGTAGTGACCCGCCTCGAGGGCGTCGAAGTAGACCACCAAGGTCGCGTCGGGATCGACCCGAGGCGCGCGACCGATCCGCTCACCGGTGGCGGCGCGCACGGCCTCCACGCGGAGCGAGGCCACGCCCACGGGGATCTGCGCGACGCTGACGCGCAGCGCGGCGCCACTCATCTCGGCGCTCAGGTCGTCCGCGCACGCCGCACAGAGCAGCGCCGCAGCGCACAGGCGAGTCCAGGTGCGCATCTCAGAACCTCCCGTAGAAGTCGACGCGCCCCGGGCTCGGCGCGACGCTGACACCGTCGGCTTCCACGCGCCAGAGCCACAGGCCCGCTGCGGCCAAGCCGCTCGCGACGCCGACGCCGCCCCAGATCCAAGCCCGAGTGACGGCGCCGTCGTGCACGCCTCGGGTCTGCCGGTCGTCCACGCCCTCGGCGGCGAAGCGTCTCCGCCACGCGCTCGACGCGTCCACCGCCTCGAGCCCGCTCCAGACCGACGCCGCGCCCGCGCCCACCGCAAGCGCCGAGGTCGCCCAAGCGAGCGCGCGACGAGCGCCGCTGCCGTCCGCGGGTCCAGCGTCGGCGGAGAGCGTGTCGCCGGGAAAGACGCCCCCCTCTTGGCGAACCGCCGGGACATGACCCGCGCTGGACACGAACCCGGCATAGAACGACGGGCCGAAGGGCCGCTCGAAGAGGTGCCGCTCGAAGGCCTCGCCGCGAGCGCCGCGGCTTTGCTGGCCGCGCGGACGCCACGTGAGGCGCGCCTCGTCGATCACGCCGGGACCGCGGACGTCGATGCGGGCCTCGTCGTCGCCGCGCCGGAGCCAATAGGTCGGCGCGTCTCCGAGGGCGAGCATCACCGGGACCTCGCCCGAGGTGTTCACGTCCGCGTAACGCCCGCCCACGCCGTCCTCGAGCCAAGCGCGCCCCGTGAAGCCCCGCGGCAACTTCAAGAACGCTCGTCCCAAGGCGGCGTACGTCAGTACGGGGCGGTTGAGGTTGGATGCGGGCGGCTGAAAGACGACCTGAGGACGCAGCGCAGGATCTGCGATCGCGTCGTTCGCGGCCTGAATCCAGGCAGCCAGCTCGGAGTATTCCACCGCGCCGTCGCCGTTCGTGTCGGCGGCGCCCGCGAGCCCTGAGCGCACCTGATGACTGAAGACGCCCGCCTCGATGGCCTCCCACTCGTGGGACTCACGACCCGCCGTGGACGCGAGCATCGCCCCGGTGTTCGGATACGCCCGCAGGTCCTGCGCGCTCAGGTACTTGGAGATCGTCGCGCGGTAGTCGTCCGGTCGCCAGCCGTCGTCCGGCTCACCAGCGCCCCGACTGAAGACCAGCGTCTGCGCGTTGCAGGCGTCGATGGTCAGGTGGTTGAAGTCCGCCTGTGAGGTCGCGACAACCTCGTGCAACAGCGCCGCGCGCGTCAGCGGCCCGTCGCGCAGGTGCATGCGGCCTTCGCCGCTCGGGCCGACCTCGCCGTGTCCAGCGAAGACGAAGTGAAAATCGACCGAACGCCCTGCGGCGTGGGCGGCGCGCATCGCGGTATTCAAGCGCGCCATTGCGGCCCGCAGCGTCTCCAATGTGGGCGGGTGGGTGCCCGCCGCGGCGCCGGGGAACTTGCGCTGCGTCGCCTCATCGAGGACGACGAGCGTCTCGACTTGCGCGCCCGCAGCCTTCAGCCACGCTGCGTGACGCAGCGCGTCATCGTCTGCGAACCGTAGCGGCGCAAGGCCAGAGCCCGCGGCCGGCTCGTTCTCACCGATGACGAGCGCGAAGCGGTCGGCGTGCGCCGACGACGTGCACAGGGCGACGCCGAGACCCAGCCAGATTGACTTCGCGCGCTTCACTCTGCACCTCCGGTGCGCCGTGCGGTCGGGTCGATGTCCATCCACAGGCCGGCGCCTTCGACGGGCGCCCCGCTGCGCGCGGCCCATGCCGCCACCGCCGCTTCGCCCCCCGAACGCGCGAGCGCGTCAAGTGTCTCCCTGTCGCCGAGAGTGTACGAGAACACACCGGTGATGCGCCAGCGTCCGGCCCCATGGAGCGCGCCGACGTCAAAGCTCCCGGGGAGCGGCACGTTTCGCCCGCCGGCTTCGACGGGCGTCACTTGCCCGGCGCGTGGCCAGTACCACACGACCTGACCCTCAGGCCCAGTCGCGAAGAGGTGAACAGCGGTATCACCGGCCTGCGCCAAATCCTGAGGCACAGAATAGGTGAACTGGAGGCGACCGGACGCATCGCATTGGAGCGGCGCAGCGAGGCCGGACGCGCCGCTCGACCGCACGACGGGCTCGCCGGACGCGCCGCGCGGCTCAACGCAGAACACCTGAAAGCCTGCGCGCGGGGTCTCGCCACCTCGCGCCTGAAAGCCTTCACTCGGTCCCGGGTGCGCGGTCTCGGGGGGCGTTCGGAGGGCGATGAAGGTGATGCTCGCGACCGCGGCTGCGCCCACCATCGACCCGACGGCCCCGGCGCGCCGGCGCGAAGAGGGGGGCGACGGCGCGGTGACCTTCGCAGGGACCGGGACCACCTCGGCGTTCGGCGCGGGCGCGAGGTCGCCCGAGGCCGAGAGCGCGTCGAGGACGCGGCCGAGGACCGCCGCCTCGACGGCCTCGGGGAGTCGGCCTGGGCGGCGCTCGAGGGCAGCGAGGTGGCCACACGCCGCGCGCCAAGTCGCCGCGCACGCGGCGCAGCCTTCAGCATGCGCGCGCGCCTCGGCGTACAGCGCGCCCCCGTGTTCGCCGACGAGCGCAGCGTCTATCCGGGCTAACCAGTGGGGCTCGCAGCTCACTCGACCTCCTCCTCTGGCCGCCCTGCCCGCGACACCGCGGGTGAGTGACCATGCGCGCGCAGCCAGGCCAGGAGCCCAGTCTTGACGCGCGCCTCGATGCGCCTGCCTTGAATCCGGGTGAGTCCGAGGGCGGCGGCGGCCTCGGTCTGCGTGCGTCCGCCGAAGAGGCGCCCTTGGAAATAGTCACGGTCACGCGCGGGCAACCCTGCGAGGTAGTCGGCCACGAGCGCCTCCACCTCGGCGTCGATCATCCGAGCCTCGACGAGCGGCGCCTCGTCCTCCACCTCTGCGCCGAGGACCGGGGCGGCGTCGAACGAGACCTCGGGGCGCCGCTTGCGGAACGCATCGATTCGCCAGTTGCGCGCGATGCGAAAGAGATAGTTCGCGTAGCTGCGCGCGGGGTCGTACGCCTGCCGCGCGCTCGACTTGAAGGCGCGCATGAAGACCTCTTGGCAAGCCGCCTCGACCTCCATCGGGTCCGCGATCCCTGCGATGTGAAACGAGCGCGCGTCTGCCTGCACCGCAAACCCCTGTCGCAGGACGTTCTGGAGTGGGCCGATGTACGCGAGGTAGACCTCGGTCAGCACCGACGTATCCCCGGCCCGAAACCGCTCGACGAGCTCAGGCTGCCCTCGAAAGAACGTCAAGGGTCGCTCCACTCAGCGATGGGCTTGGGCTTCATCCGCGTCCTACGACGAGCGGTCTGTGAGTGGATCAGGCCATGCGAATCGACGACATTCAATGGGCGTGAACAGCCAATTCGGCGACGCGCGCCGTAGGACGCACCGAACCCGATTCCCCTCGCAGAAAGGCCTCAACGATGCATCGCGCCCCCCTCGCAGTGATGTTCGCCTTCGCGTCGACGCTCGCCGCGTGCAGCGCAGAGAACCCGGCCGCGCAGGCGCCGAGTCGCACGGTCTCGGGCGCGCTCGACGCGACGAGCCTCGCCGGCCTCTCGCACATCGTCGCGATTGACACGGTCTCGGGCGCCTACACCGCCCGGGTCGACGCCTCTGGCGCGTTCAGCGTCGAGGTCCCCCTCGGCCGCAGCGTGGTCTTGTACGTGCTCGACGACGCCCTGACGCCTGTGCGCGCCGTGGTCTTCGACGCGGGCGACGGCGCTCAGACGCGCGTGCTGCCTGTGACCGCCGGATTGGCGGGCGTCGCGACCGCCCGGCCGATCAGCCTCGGCGAGATCTCCGCGGTCGACGGCACGACCGACGAGGCCCACGCGAGCGGCACGCCGCACGACGACGTCGACTCGGACGACGACGGTGTGAGCAACTACGACGACTCGAACGACGACGACGACGCGCTCGACGACAGCGCAGACTCGGACGACGACGGCGACGACCTCGACGACGACGCCCGGTTCGATGCAGTCGCGCGCCGCCACGACGACTCGGACCTCGACGGCGTAGAGGACGAGCGGGACGACGACGACAGCGACGGCCCGGGCGCGCATCGCCACCACGGGGGCGAGGACGACAGCGACAGCCGGGAAGACCGCTCGGGCGAAGACCACGCGGACGCCGACGGTGCGGACGACGACGACGGCACCGAGGGCTGAGCCTCGAGCGCGCTTTAGGGGGCGAGGCCCCGCTTCTGGAGCGTGCTGAGCATGCTGCCGGGGTTCACGTCCGTGCCCGCGGCGACGCGGTCGTTCCAGGTGTGCGACTTGCCGGTCGGCCCGGGGACCTGCGTCATCGTGATGCAGCCCGAGACGGGGCAGACCAGCGCGCACAGGTTGCAGCCGATGCACTCGTGGTCGTCGACCACGGGCACGAAGCGGCCTGCCGGTGCGCCCGCCGCCGTGACCGGCACCGCGGGGATGTGCTCAGGGACATGGTAGTGGCCCGCCGCGACGGACTCGGCCTGAGAGCGCCCCGGGATGTGAATGCACTGGTGGGCGCCGTCCATGCAGGCGACATGGCACAGGTTGCAGCCGATACACTTGTTGGGGTCGATGCGCGCCTTGACTGTGTAGTCTAGGTCAAGCTCGCCCCACTCGCGGTAAGCGCCGATCGCCGCGCCCCGGAGCTGCGAGAGGCTCGTCATTCCCTTGCTATCCAAGAAGTCGGACAGGCCCTCGGCCATGTCCTCGACGATGCGATAGCCGTAGTGCATCACGGCCGTGCACACCTGCACCGTCGTGGCGCCTAGGGCGATGAACTCCGCCGCGTCCCGCCAGTTCGAGATGCCGCCGATGCCCGAAATCGGCAGGCCGCGCGTCATCGGGTTCTTGGCGATCTGGCTGAGCATGAAGAGCGCGAGCGGCTTCACCGCGGGGCCGCAGTAGCCGCCGTTCGTGGACGCGCCGCCCACACGCGGGTTCGGCACCATCAGGTCCAAGTCGACGCCGACGATGGACTTGACCGTGTTGATGAGCGAGAGCGCGTGCGCGCCGCCCCGGGCCGCGGCCTCACCCGGCTCGTTGATGTCGCCGGTATTCGGGGTGAGCTTGATGATGACCGGCGTCTTGGCGTCCTCGACCGCCCAGCGCGTGATTTCCTCAAGGACCTTGGGCTCCTGGCCCACGGCGCTGCCCATGCCGCGCTCGCACATGCCGTGCGGGCACCCAAAGTTGAGCTCAAGGGCGTCTGAGCCCGCGTCCTCGGCGCGCTGGATGATCTCGCGCCAGTTCTCGCGCGTCTCGACCATGAGGGACGCCACCACGACATGCTTCGGGTAGCGCTTCTTGACCTCGTAGATCTCCTTGAAGTTCACCTCGAGCGGGCGGTCCGTGATGAGCTCGATGTTGTTAAGCCCCATCAGGCGCGTGTTCGCGTAGTCGATGCCGCCGAAGCGCGAGCTCACGTTGGTGATCGGGTCACCGAGCGTCTTCCAGACCGCGCCACCCCAGCCGGCGTCGAACGCCCGCATGATCTGGCCGCCCGTATTCGTCGGCGGCGCCGACGCGAGCCAGAACGGGTTCGGGGACTTGATGCCACAGAAATCCACCTCGAGATTCGCCATGTTCACGCCCCCCCGAGCGCGCGGCTGATGTCGCGCGCCGCCAGCTTGCCCTCTTGCACCGCGTTCACGACCTCTTTGCCGCCGTTCACGCAGTCTCCGCCGCTCCAGACCTTGGGGTGGCCCGTGCGATGCGTCGCCGCGTCCACGACCACGCGGCCCTTGGCGTCGACCTGAACGCCCGCGAGCCCCTCGACGAGCGAAGTCACGCGGCCCTGCCCGATCGCGACCGCGACGAGGCTGGTCGCCAGCGTCCATTCGGTGCCCGCGACGGCCCGCCCGCCCTCGGCGCGTGCTACCCGAACCCCTGTGACCTCGCCATCGGCGCCGCGCTGGACTTCGGTGACGACCGCGTCCTCGAGCAGCCGCACGCCGTCTTTGCGCGCAGCGTCGAGCTCGTGCGCGTAGCCGCTCATGGCCGCGCGCCCGCGCCGGTAGGCGAGCGTGACCTCGGTCACACCGAGCACGGCGAGCTCGTGCGCGATGTCGAGCGCGGTGTTGCCGCCCCCGACAACCACGGCGCCGTGGGGCGCGTCGACCGCGAACGATGGGTCGCTCTTGAGGCGCTCGACGAGGTCGACCGCGCCGTAGACCCCGGGGCCATGCTCGCCGGGCACGCCGAGCGCGGAGTCTGCGCCGAGCCCGATGCCGATGAAGACGGCGTCGAAGTCGTCGACGAGCTGCGCGAGCCGCGCGGCGTCGACCCCTTGGCCGAGCTCGAAGCGCACATCGCCGAGCGCCGCGACCCACTCCATCTCCTGGATCGCGTCGTTGCCCTGCATCTTGTAGGGCGCGATGCCGAGCGCGTTCAGACCGCCGCCGAACGCCTTGCGGTCAAAGACCACCGCGGTGTGGCCGTCGAGGGCGAGCCAGCCGGCCGCCGCGACAGACGCCGGACCCGCGCCGATCAGCGCGACGCGCTTGCCCGTCGCCGCCTTTCGCGGGCGCACCAGCGCGGACATGGGGGTCGTCGCGAGCGCGGTCTCAGTCGCGAAGCGCTGCAGGCGCCCGATCTGAATCGGCGAGCGCTCCCACGCGTTGTAGACGCACGCGCCCACGCACAGCGCCTCGACCGGACACACACGCGAGCACGAGTAGCCGAGCAGGTTCTCACTCAGGATCGTGCGGGCGGCGCCCTTGACGTTCTCCGTCGAGATCTTGCGAATGAACGTCGGGATATCGATGCCCGTCGGACACGCGCGAATGCACGGCGCGTCCACGCAGTAGATGCACCGGTTCGCCTCGGTGATGGCCTCGGCGGGGTCATAGGGCGGCTTGGCAGGCTCGAAGCGCTCCTCAAGGCGTCCGTCCGGCAGTCGCGGCAGGTTCTGCATGGCTCCTCCACTCGGGCAGATTCGCCACGCTAGGTGCAACCGCGGCGGGCGTCAATGCGTCGATTTCACGGCGTGAAGTCTGCGCGAGGCGTTGCCAGCCGCCCGCTCTGCCCCGTAGTGTCTGTCCCCCAACCGTTCCCCAGCCGGCGGAGGTCAGCGTGTCCCAGATTGTTCGCAGCGGTCTCATTCAGTGCTCGAACCCGATCAACGACGAGTCCGTGCCGGTCGCCCAGATCCAGCAGGCGATGGTCGACAAGCACATCCCGTACATCGAGGAGGCGGCGAAGCGCGGCGTTCAGATCCTGTGCCTGCAGGAGATTTTCAACGGTCCGTACTTCTGCCCGAGCCAGTCGACGCGCTGGTACGACGCCGCGGAGCCCATTCCCGATGGTCCGACCACGCGGCTGTTCCAGGAGCTGGCCAAGAAGCACGGCATGGCGATCGTGGTGCCCCTCTACGAGGAGGCCATGCGCGGCGTTTACTACAACACCGCCGCCGTGATCGACGCGGATGGCAAGTACCTGGGCAAGTACCGCAAGCAGCACATCCCGCAGACGGGCGGCTTCTGGGAGAAGTACTTCTTCAAGCCCGGCGACGGCGGCTACCCCGTCTTCAAGACGCAGTTCGCCACCATCGGCGTGTACATCTGCTACGACCGCCACTTCCCC
>Ga0209598_10003817_pt1 | contig 11292 bp, 7 predicted proteins | sample M_140807_EF_Meta_FD_187317 | JGI IMG/M metagenome (GOLD analysis project Ga0209598, IMG submission 187317) | Freshwater microbial communities from Lake Montjoie, Canada to study carbon cycling - M_140807_EF_MetaG (SPAdes) (version 2) | ecosystem: Environmental > Aquatic > Freshwater > Lake... | reverse complement strand
CCGCCACGTTCATGACCCCCTGGCTGTTGTGGAGCACGGTGTTGAAGTCGATGTCCGCCGGCTCGTGGCGGTAGGCTTCCACCCGCACCTTGTTGTCGACCTTGTCGCCCGAGTCGGACTGGTAGAGAATCGGTCCGAGAAACCACTCGATCACGTACATGAGCCCGTCCTTGCGCTCGGGCGTCGCCGAGAGCCCCAGCATGTGCCTCGAAGTGATCTTTTGAAAGGCTTGGACAAACACTTCCGACGCAATGTGGTGGCACTCGTCCACGATCGTCAGCCCGAACCCATGAAAGGTCTCACGAGGATACTCCTTCATCGATAGCGACTGAATCATCGCAATGACGATATCCTTGCCCTCGACATCTATCTCGGCACCCTGCAGCCGACCGATGCGAGCGTCGGGCAGGAAGGCCTTGATGCGGTCCTCCCACTGGTCCTTCAGAAAGGTGTTGTGCACGACGATCAGCGTCTTGACCTTGAGCGTAGAGGCAATGTAGAGCGCACAGACGGTCTTGCCCCCGCCCGTCTGCAGGCAGATCATGCCGTCCTTGGTGTACTTACTAACAACATCCTGCTGTAGTGGGCGGAGAGAGCCTGTAAAGCGCCACGTGTCGGGTGCAGACTCGGTCGTGATTTCCGAGACCGCCGGCGGGCCGAAGCGGGCAATGCCAAACTGCTTGGGCACGTAGAGAAAGTTTTCGGTTTCCGAAAAGACCGGGTAGCGCTTGACGTGCTGGGGCTGCACAAAGACGCTGGGAATGTTTGGCTTGACCGTCAGTTCCTTTTTGAGTTTTACCATATCTGGAATAGCGCTCTTTACGAGCTTATAGCCGTTTCGAGTCAACATGTGCTCTTATTCTGAGCGGGCGATTCCTATTCGTTTTAATCGCATCCTAATATAAACTTCTATGTCATTGTTGTCTGGACCCACCAATTTCGCCTCAACAGCGAATGCGGTCGGGGGAATCGTCCTCACGTGGACCAACGTCACTGGAAACACTGGGTACACACTGCTTCGCTCGACCACGTCGGGAGATTATTCGGCACCAGTGACTGCCACCGTGGCCACCAATGTGGTCACCTACACTGCATCGTCTGACCTGACTGTCGGAACGCCCTATTATTTCGTAGCCAGGACATCGAACGCCAACGGTCTGGGCCCAAACTCTGCACAGGCGACGGCGACTCCCCGCACCGTCCCTTCCACCATGGATGTTCCCGTGTTGACTCCTGGGAACGTAAACGTCTCGGTCGGATACACTGCCCCCAACAGCAACGGCGCAGCCATAATCACGTATTCCATTCAGCGAGCTACGGTTTCGGCAATGACCACGGGTCTGACGACGGTTACATCTCTAGCCAACCCGTACCCGTCGACAGGTCTCGTGAACGGCACGCCGTACTTTTATCGGATTGCCGCTTCCAACGCCGCAGGACTAGGGACCTACTCTGCAGTCGCTTCCGCCACGCCCGCCGCCGTTCCGGCCATTGTCGTCATTTCATCGACCGCTGCGGGAAACCAGACCATTAGCTTGGCTTGGGCGGCACCGCTAAGCAACGGGGCAGCCATCACGGGCTACGACCTCATGTATTCCCTAAGCAGTAACGTCGCTACATTTACGTCATTGAGCAGCGGACTCCTCACGAGCCCCTTCGTGGCGACGGGCCTGACGAATGGCAGCCTGTACTTTTTCCGCATGGCGGCGAGCAACGTCATGGGCTATGGTCCGTATTCGCTGACGGCTTCCAACACTCCCCGCACGGTTCCTTCGCCGGTTACCGACCTTTCCGCAAGTCCTTCGGGTGCATCCACGAGTCTCATTCTGAGCTGGTCGGCGCCCTACAATGGCGGCAGTGCGATTACGGGGTATCGGTGGTTTCGCTCGTCGAACGCCGACATGACGGGTGTTCTCACTTCGAACGCCACCCTGGTCACCACGCTGTCGACGACGGTCACGCCTCTCGTAGCAGGCGTAATGTCATACTTTCAGATTGTGGCCTCGAACGTCGCAGGGTTTAGTACCTCTTCGGGGATCGCATCCAACTTTCCCCGTGCAGTCCCTGGGCAGGTCGGAACCGTTACCGCCAGCTCGCTGAATCAGAGCATTTCTCTGTCGTGGCCCACCACGACCGCCAGCAACGGTTCGTCCATCTCCTCTTACCGATCCGAGTATTCGCTCTCGTCGGGAGTGGCGGGGCCGTGGTTTGACATTTCTATCGCACCGGCAACCACCATCGTCGCAACGGGTCTCTCCAACGGCACGTCCTACTATTTCCGAGTGTCGGCGTCCAACGTGGCAGGATACGGCTTGGCCTCGGCGGTGGTTACGAGAATTCCGTACACGGTGCCCGACAAGGTCGGAACGGTAGTCGTCACGCCGCTCAACGCCAGCGTTTCCCTGTCGTGGCCGACGACCACGGCCAGCAACGGCAATGCTATCTCGAGCTATTACTATTATTGGTCGCTTTCGGGCGGAGCGTGGACGGGCGTGTCTAATGCGAGCAATGCATCGAGCGCCGTCAAGACGCTGCTCACGAACGGCTCGACCTACAATTTCTACGTGGTCGCCTCCAACGCTGCAGGATTCGGCATCTCGTCCGACATTGTTTCGACGATTCCCCGCACCGTACCGGGTGCACCCACGTCGGTCGCTGCGGCCGTGCAGACCTTTGACAGCGTCCGGGTCACCTTCGTGCCGCCAGCATCCAACGGTGGAAATGCGATTACTTCCTACATCGTCACGCCCCTTCTGGACGGCACGACGGCCCAGACTACCGTAAGCGCAGCATCAAGTCCGATCGTTGTATCCAATCTGATTCCGGGCAGGGGGTACACCTACCGAGTCGTCGCATCGAACGACGCCGGTCTCGGCACTACTGCAACAAGCACATCGGTCATCACGTACTACAATTTTCCCGTAGAGAATCCCAACGGAAACACGTACACCTACTATGCGTCCAACCAGCCGTGGTCGTCCAAGGTCATTTACAACTTGAGCTATGCAGACGTCGAAGTTTCGCAGGTCGCAAGGTCGGTCTGGTCGATTTCGTACAATGGATTGGTGGACACGCTGAACTATGTGCGCAACATTGCTCTTACGGACCGCAACGTGTGGATCATGGACGTCAGTTACGGCGCAAATCTAGCAAACAACTACGAGTCTATCAAGGGCAACCTTTCAAACGGCGACGTGCTCCGAGTCGGGTCGGGAGAATACTTTCCAGCAACGCAGCCTACAGTTTCAAAGTCTATTACCCTCGAAGGTCCCCCCGACCGTTCGGCGTTTTTCGGTGTAGCACCTGGAGTTTCGACGTGGTGTCTGACGATTGAAGCCGATAATGTCACCGTGCGAAACCTTACACTGACTACTTCCTACGCTACGACCACATTTACAAAGGGTGACTTCCTACTGATGGCCTACGGGGCGTACGTGTCAGGATTTTATAAAAGCATTCAAAATACGACCATCGAAGACACGACCTTTGTGAACCCGTACACGGTAACCAGCACTGCGTCCGAACTCCAATACTGGCGCAACCGGCGAGGTATTGCGCTGAACTCGGTCTCGGGCCTCACGATACGCAACTGCACCTTCCCTAAAACGTGGAACAATGGACTGACCCTTGCATCCTGCCGCAATGTGACCCTAACCGGAAACACGTTTTACGCTTGCCCGTGGTCGTCGATCTCGGTCCTGAAAACCGCCCAAGCCATGTCGAATCTTTCCGATTATGAATCGTCAAACATCAATCTCGTGGACAATACCTATTTGAATTTCGGAGACACGTCGATTACGTCTCTTATCGCAAATCCCTCGATCGGAGCGGGTAGCAACGTCGCCACCTACATCACGCCTCTCCAGGCACCGGTTCTGACCTTCCAACCCACGCTGAGTTACGCTATTACCTACAGCTCCAATGCGGGCTCTACGGCTCAGATTCCCGCCGATTTCCGTTACTCGTTCGTGGCGAGCCCTCTGCTCGCATATGTCGGACGGGATCCTCTCGACCTGCCTGCGAGCTTCTGGACTGGAGGGACGACCGGCGTGACGGTGACCGACATGTCCAACAACGCCCGTATCCTTCCGCCTGGATATGCGACCCGTGCCGATTTGCTGCCCAGCCTCGTTTCGGTCGGAACCTACGTGGGGAACAGCGTCACCGTGACCGTCAGCAGCGTCATGCAGTACGTAACGTACGCCTTTTCGCTGGACGGCAGTCTTGCGGGCTCCAATACGTCGGGCGTCTACAACTTTACCGGTCTCTCCGAGGGGCAGCACAATGTTGCAGTTACGGGGACTGATGGGTATGTCACCTCTGACGCCGCCACCCTTTCGTTTATCACAGATACCATCGCACCCACCATCAGCGGCGCTCTTACGCTCGTGTCGGGCCCCAACCTTTCCGGCCAGATCGTAGTGACGTTCGACGCATCGGACGCCCACGGCCCGCTGGTATACACCACGTACTTGAATGACGTTTCGGCCAGTCCCAGCACCCAATACCCCGATACGATCCAGCTCTCCAGCTATAATACCTATAACGTGAAGGTCGAAGTCACGGACGCCGCAGGAAACACGGGCACCTCGTCTACGCTGTCTGTCGGCTACTGGCCCCCGGCAAATAATCTCGAGGGGATCACGCTAGAGGAAGGCCAGACGGAGCAAAACGTCGTCATCAACGGCAACATCGTCGCCGCTCCCGTCGTGGTTGCTGCAGATGTTCAGTCGGGGACGGTCACCTTGTCTGCCGGCGACGTCGTAGTGATTCGGGGAGACGATGACTCTGCTACGGCGGCACTATACACTCCCGACGTGACGACCGACATAACAGACGTCATTGACACCGCCGTCGCCACTGGAATAAGCACGATTCTCGTCAAACTGGAGGACGCCCAAGGCGTCGTTACGGTCAACGAAGCGACCTACACTGAAGAACCCACGTTTGAGACATCAGGCAGCGGCGTTACCGTTCACGCAGACACGTCGGAGGTTCTCGGATGGCTTTCGAGCCCGCCTTCGGTGGATCAGGAGACCGGCGACGTGCAGTTCTACTACCGAGTCACGGCCCTTGACCCTGCCGATACTTCAAAGCGGGTAGTTGTCACAGAGGGGTTCAACGTGCCTGTGTGGATTGAGCGGCCGGGAACGCAAGGCACCAGTGTTCGAGTTGTGCACCGCAGCGATGTGGGACAACCGCTGGAACCGATCGGCACGGCCTACCGAGTCACGTCTGCAGCATACGTTACTCCTGTCGTATACGCCGCCGCCGGCGACGAGAACTCGTCACTCTTCTACTTTGAAGTGACCATCAACGACCAAGTAGGGTTCGAAGATGCAAATCCTCCCGACCCCCCGACGGGCGTGTCGGCCGTGGCGGGTGCTCGCCGGGCCACCGTCAGCTGGAATCCGGTCGTGGGAACGGCGGACGGCGGTTCCGACATTACGGGCTATAAAGTGTACTGGTATACCGGCGATACAGAAGTCGATTCATCCGCATTCACTACGAAAGATGATACATCGCTAGTCGTCTCTGGCTTGACGAACGGCGTAACGTACACGTTCAAGGTGACGTCCCGGAACAATGCTGGCGGAAACCCTACAGAGTCTCTAACAAAATCGGCAGCGTCTTCCCCCGTCACGCCGTCGAACGGAGCGGCGGCCGTCGGAGACCCGTATGTCTCGACGCTGGACGGCAAGATCTACAAGCTGCCGTCCTTCAACGGCCACATCCGCCTCTACCAGGGCTATGCAGCAGGTCATCTCCTCACCGTCAATGCCACGACCCGCATCGACGACGACAAGGCGGCAATGGACGCCGACACGGCGGGAATGAATGGACGCCTGGCCTCTCCCGTCAAGCAGGATCTCCGAATGTCCGAGGCCATGAGCTTCTTTGAGCGGCTCTATATTGCCTACGCCGGCGAGACGATGATTGTCAATATCTACAATGGGTTCAAGGTCGAGCAGGGTGCCAGCTGGCCCGTCGAGGTCGTCGGCAACGTGAAAAAGTTCTTGAAGGCGTTCTCCTTCTACGGGCACCTCTCGGGATACGTGCTAGAGATTTTGCCCTGCTCGGACGTCATCGTGCGCATCGGCATCGTTCCCATTCGGCACATTCGCAACTCGATCGAAATCATCGCTCCAAACATGGCGGAGGGCAACGGCGTCTTTGTCAACCGCATGTCTCGAAAGGATATGACCCTTCGCAAGCTGTCCGATCTCGCTCCCGTCGAGAAGAAGGATGCCGCCATCAAGCGGACCATTTGTGAAACCTTTGTGTGCGACGCAAAAACGACCTCTGTAAATATTCCCTACGTTGGTTGATAAATAGATGTACCCGTATGTCGTCGAGTTCCTGGGCACTTTGCTGTTTGTGGGAACGGTCGCCTTTACGGGCAATCCGCTCTACATTCTTGCGGCATTGGCCGTGGCTATCGGACTGGGCGGAAAGATTTCGGGAGGACATTTTAACCCCGCCATTTCGACCTGGGCGTGGCTGGCGGGAAAGCTGCCGACGAACACGTTTGGCCTTTACCTCGGTGCCCAGCTGGCGGCCGCCGCCCTCGTCTGGATTCTTCACACTGTAATGTAATGGAGGAGGTTTTGAGGGCCCGGCTTCCGTGCGAAATGGTCCGACTTGTGAAAAAATTCATCGGACCCAAGTCGTCGCCGCCGCCCTCGCCTCCTCCATCGCACTACATGTCCGACCGCTGCAAACAGATACAAAAAATTAGACATTCTCCGAAATTAACGGCCATGGCGTTTTATTTACTGGACGACGACGATATTGACATTTAGGCCAGTGTGCGGGCGAGAATGGTGCAGATGAAGAAGACGCCGATGGCGAGGAGGGCCAAGAGGAAGGCGTCGTGGTACCTTTCGTTCTCTATGATGCGGTTCCTGTCAAACAGCAAGGCCACCGAGCCCGGCTCGGATATCTGGCACTCGGCAGCCTTTTCGGCGGCCTTGGCGTCGGCCTTGGCCTGCTTGGTTGCCGCTACGAGAAAGTCGACAATCTCCTTGGGGCTCTCACGGCAGCGAGCAATTACCACCGGGGGAACGCCCACGTCGGTAAATTTGAGGACGGCCTCGGGGTACCAGTAGTGCAGCTCCTTCACGGGGTAAAGCGTCTGGGCGTACCGAGCAGCATAGTGCAGCGGTAGCCAGTCCTCATTGTCGGGGATCGTCTCGATACCCTCAAACTCCTCGAGAATCGTATCGATGATGCGGTACGAGTCGCTGCGGTAGCGGAGGGCCAGGTGCATCAGCGTGCGGCCGTGATCGTCCGTTTCCGATTGGGCATTGTTCTGCTGCGAGTACTTCCAAATTTCCTTGCAGATGCGCATATCGGGAGTGCCATTCTTCAGCATGTGTTCGATCTCGCAAAACGAGCTCGAAATCAGGCCGGGCATATCGTCGTCATCATTTTCATCGTCGGCTTCCTCGCCGCTTTCGCCGCTTTCGCCGCTCTCGTTGCTCTCGCCGCTCTCCTGTATTGCCTCCGGCTCCGAGGCGGGCTCAGAGTTCATCTCGGGCAGCTCCGGCAGCTCGGGCAGCGGTGACGGGGTCAGGCGCTCATAGACGTGGCGAGTGACTGCGTTCAGCACTTCCGACTGCTTCTCCTCGGGGACTTCGCTGACCTGCTCGGCAACAAAGTCCGACACCTTCTCATCTGTCATCTTGGCCGACGGGCCAAACGTCTCGTCAAACATCTTCATAATACCCTGGGCAAGCATCGAGGAGGAATCGTAAACGGTCGTCATTCTGTGATATGTATTCTACGGACGAAGCAGGCGATCCGTTTTGTCCAGATTTACTGAAGACGAAATAGAAATCGGGCTTGGTTCAGGTCGGCCAGAATTTCGTCTCGAATGTTGAGCAGGTCGGTATCTTGCTTCTTCAAAAACGTGGGAAGATCGTGCGTCAACCAATCGATGCCGGCGTTGAGCAGCTTGCCGGCCCGCTTGTCCGCCGTGTCGTGCACGACGAACTTGCCGCTGGCGGCCGTCATCTTTGGCGGCCCGTACTTGCCCATATATACCTCGACAAACTTGTCGATGTTCCCGTCCAGGCTCGTCACGAGGTCGTCCGTGGCCTTGTGCCGACTGAACGAATTCGTCTGCCAGTGGTAGATCTTGACCTGCGTGCGCAGTGTCAGCAAGACATTGATGATTTCCCCGCTCATTGTGTTATGGCTTCTTTATAATTTCTCATAAAACGGATTCTAAAGACACTTTTGAGAGTAATGTTGGGGAGAATGAACGAAGAAGAAGTTGAACCGAACGTTATGCGGCGATTGTTTGAAGATGAAGATGATGACGACGACGGGTTTACTATCGCAACCCACCGAATTGCAGAATGGGTGGCCGACGTAGACGACGGAGCCCCCGACATTTCAACACTGGATATCTCAGGCCTGCAGCTGACTTCGCTGCCGTCCCTGCCAATCAACTTGCGGTACCTGGACTGCAGTGATAACCAGCTCGAGAGCTTACCGAAGCTGCCGCCCGACCTGCTGGGGCTCACGTGCGACGACAACAAACTCACGAAACTGCCCGAGCTGCCCGACCAGCTGCGGACGCTACACTGCAGTGATAACGCACTGACGGAACTGCAGGAGGTGCTTCCCGTACACTTACGCCATCTCATCCTCCGCCACAACCAGCTCACGTGGCTCCCGTGGCTCCCCCGACAGCTCGAACTGCTCTCGGTGGACTCGAACTGCCTAAAGAAGCTGCCGTCGCTACCGCCGGGCCTCACTCACCTATCGGCCGACGATAACCGCCTGACAAAGTTGCCCGCTCTTCCCGACACTCTCACAGAGTTGAGCGTAACCGGCAATCTCATCCCCGAGTTTACGGCATTTCCGCCGAATCTCGTGAGGCTCTTCATCTGCCGCAATCCGGCGCCGGGACCGCTGCCTCCACTCCCTCGGACGCTCGAGTGGTTCTATGCCAACATGCTGGGCATAAAAGCGCTGCCGCAATGGGTCCCGACACCCAAAGAGAGACTATACGCCATGATCGGCGTAGATGTGCTGCCAGAGCCCCTGCCGCCAAAGCTACAGCGGCTGTACGTGTCGGACAATAACCTGACGTCCCTCCCCCCGCTGCCTGCGACGCTCGAGCAATTGGACATGAGCCACAACTGCATGACGCAATTGCCGTCGCCGCTGCCGCCCGGTTTGAAGCTCTTGAGCGCCGTCTCGAACCTGATCGCCTGGCTCCCCGACGAGGCCCCGTCTACCCTCACGGACTTTTGGTTCGACTACAACCAGCTGCCCAACGAGGAGGAGGGTGAGACGATCGAGCAGTACTTGGCGGCGGTCAAGCCCTTCTTTGAGCGCAGCAAGAAGCGGGCCAACCACCGCACCAGTCAGTTTTCTGAGGAGCTCATGCAGGCAGTCTGGAACCCCGATCGCCTCCTCCGCATGATTGAGCAGCACGGGTGCAGTCGTCAGTGGAATCACGAGCTGCAGTCGTATGTTGGGGGCTTCGACTTTCGGTCGGTCAGCGAGGTCTTGTAAAATAACCTACGTTCATCTGATTGGAATATACAATGTCCAACGAACTATATAGGCGCCTAAATGTGTCCTCCAAGGCGAGCACCGACGAAATCAAAAAGGCATACCGAGAGATGGCCCGACAGCACCACCCCGACAAGGGCGGCAACGCAGAAGTCTTCAAGGGCGTCCAAGAAGCGCACGAAATCCTGTCCGACCCCGATCGCCGGCGCATGTACGACGCCACCGGATCCGTGCGACAAGATACTCAACAGCAGGGCGGGTTTCCTGGCGGATTTCCTGGAGGATTCCCCGGATTCCCGTTCGGCCAAGGCGGGTTTCCTGAGGAGATTTTTCGCATGTTTGGCGGGGGCGGTGTTGCTGGCGGCGGGGCCGCTTCCGGCCGAGCGCAAAAAGGGCCCGATCGGCACACGCAGGCAACCATTGGGCTGGATGCTTTTTATAATGGCTTTGAGATTCGCATGAATTTGCGACAGAACCGAAAGTGCTCGGACTGCAAGGCCACAACGCAAACGTGCGGTGACTGCAAGGGTTCGGGGTTTCGACCCGTCAATCGGCAGATGGGCCCGATGATGATTCGGGCGCAAGAGGTCTGCGGCTCGTGCCGGCAATCGGGCGTGGTCAACCCCGTCTCGTGCGGCACATGCAAAAATAAGCGCTACGTCGAGGTCGACAAGAATCTGGTGGGGCGAGTGCATCCGGGAATGTCCGAGGGCGAAATGATTACGTTTCCGGGGGAGTGCTCGGAAGGGCCCGAGTTTGAGCGGCCAGGCGATGTCGTGATTGTTCTGACGCTGGCCGAGGGCGGGGGGCGGTACTCGTGGCGGGGAAACGACCTTCACATTACACACACCATCACGTACGCCGAGTCGATGCTGGGATTCCGAGTCGTGCTCGACGACCATCCCAGCCGGCAGCAGCAGGTCTTTGTCTGGGCCGGCGGGCCGCTCATCCATGGCTCGGTCGTGCGGATGGAAGGTAAAGGCATGCCGAAAAATGGTTCTTTCGGGGATCTGCTCATCAAGATCGACATCACTGCGCCGCCACTGGTGCCGTGGACGGCCGAACAGCGGGCGGCGCTCCTGTCTGTGTTTGCGGCGTCTGCGTGATCTTCTTCTTTTGACGGACGTAGAGGAGATCCTCTGCCGTCCACGGGCTGTGTACCCAGGCATCTGCTTCGGTCTTCGTTGTGGCGTTCATTCTCGTGCTTTCGTGCTTTCGTCTTTTGTGCTTGTCCCCCGCTATCCGGCTCCTTCGGCCCAGTCCGATCCGTTTTTGTGAGTAAAACGGATCGGACTGGAACTAGGGTTTGATCGGTTGGGGGCGCACGAGAGAAAGACACGAACGAACGACGAACGAAAGCACGAACGACACGACGATGAACACGACAACGACAAACGGACAGGCCAAGATGCAGACAGCAGCAGCAGCACCCCCGACAGAGGTACCGACACGGTGCGACGAACAGGAGAACGCACGGTACCTCGCCGCCAAGACCTACGCCGACCCCCCGTACCGGGGAACCTCGCTGGACGAGGAGGCGGCGTGGGAACAAAGGGTAAGGACCGCCGAGACGGAGGTGCGGGAGGCACGGGAAGCGGCGGAGTGGACCGCCCGAGTCGCCGCCGCCGACGAGGCGATGCGGCTGCTCGCCGAGGCCGAGCAGCTGGAGCAGGAGGCCGCCGCCGAAGACCAAGAGGAAGCCGCCGAGGCCGAGTGGCAGGACTCGGAGTGGCGGAAGGCCTGTGTCGCCGCCGAAGACGC
>Ga0209598_10003816_pt1 | contig 11294 bp, 9 predicted proteins | sample M_140807_EF_Meta_FD_187317 | JGI IMG/M metagenome (GOLD analysis project Ga0209598, IMG submission 187317) | Freshwater microbial communities from Lake Montjoie, Canada to study carbon cycling - M_140807_EF_MetaG (SPAdes) (version 2) | ecosystem: Environmental > Aquatic > Freshwater > Lake... | reverse complement strand
CATCGAACGGCCGTTGATGGATCCAGAGCATGTAGGGCATCGGGTCGGCGAACAATGCGTCGAGTCGGCGTACGAGTTCGCTGAGGGTCATGGCGAGCTCATCACGTTCAACGCCGGTCAACGACGGGAGGTCCGCAACTTCGCGGCTCGGTGCGATCAGTAACTCGTAGGGCCAACCGGCAGCGTGGGGGATCCACGAGGACCAGTGCGGCGAACTGAGAACCATGCGGTCGGCGTGTCCGACGGCATCGAAGGCGCCAGCGGCGGACGGGTTCGCGAGTTCGTGTTCGGCGGCCGGTGGGATGGTGTCGAACGCGTAGATCTGCCCGTGCGGATGCGCGATCGTTGCGCCGGACTCGGCCCCGCGATTCTCGAAGATCAGGACGTAGGTGACATCAGCCCGGGCACCGAGAGCGGCTGAGCGATCAGCCCAGAGGTCGACGAGGCGGCGTCCCTGATCGATGTCGAGTCGACCCAGATCGGCGTCATGCTCTGGGGAGTAGAGGAGGATCTCCGCCCGTTCGCCATCGATGGGTGGCCAGCGGTTGGGAAACGCCAGCACGTCGTAGGGCTCGGGTGCTTCGAGCCCGCCGGGGCAGAACGGGCAACTGCCGTCGGGAAGATTGGGCCGACGCTGGCGTGATGGAACGATCAGTGCAGGGGTACCCGAAAGTGGATCGATACGCAGATCAGCGGTGGTTGGTTCAGCGGCAGTGGATTCAGATGCGGTGGGATCGGTGGCGCCGTCATCCGGGGCTTCCTGCGGTGTCGTCACGAACGGTGACGGTAGTCCGGTCGTTTGACCGATTCTCGGGTGACGGGAAGGATTCATCTATGCGTGCTGAATCGAACGGAATCGAAATCGAGTATGAGACCTTCGGTGATCCCACCGATGTCCCGCTGTTGCTCGTGGCGGGTAACGGAGCGCAGTTGGTTTGGTGGCATCAGGAGTTCTGCCAGGGTCTGGCCGATCGGGGCTTCTACGTGATCCGTTTCGATAATCGTGATTGCGGCCGCTCAACCTGGATCGACACTGACATCGATGTGATGGAGGCGGCAGCCAGTTTCATGCAGGGTCTCGAGGTCGAGATCCCCTACACGCTCAGTGAAATGGCTGACGATGCATGGGGACTCTGCGATGCACTCGGTCTTGATCGGGTGCACCTGTTCGGCGAGTCGATGGGCGGCATGATCGTCCAGCAGATGGCCATCGACGAACCCGTACGCGTTCTCTCACTCACCTCAGCGTTCTCGACCACCGGCGACCCTGATGTGGGTCAGCCCACACCTGAAGCGCTCGCCGCACTGCTCACCGAGGCGGCCGAGGGACGGCAGGGATATATCGACCAGTGCGTCACCGTCGGTATGTCCTGGGCTGGTTCCGAGTTCGGCGACCCCGACCAGATCGCCGAGCGAGCGGGTCTCTCCTATGACCGCGGGATCTCACCGCAGGGCGGTTCCAATCAACTGCTGGCTATTCTCACCGCACCGTCACGCACGGAACGGCTGCGACAACTCGACCTTCCGGCGCTCGTCATCCACGGCGACATCGATCCCCTGATCCCGATCAGCGGCGGGGAGCGCACCGCGGAGGCATTGTCGGGATCGGAGTTCCTCCGACTCGAGGGCTATGGGCACGATTTCCCGCCGTCATCCTGGGCGACCGTGATCCACCACGTCACCGCGCTGGCCGCTCGAGCAGGTTGATCATCGAATGATCGCTCATGGCTGATCGCTGATCGCCGCTCGGGGCCGGTGGAATACGCTTGCGTGGTTCCGATCGAAGGAGATCCCATGGGACCACTTGCAGGAGTTCGCGTCGTCGAGATCGCCGGTATCGGGCCGGGCCCGTTCGCGGCGATGATGCTGGCCGATATGGGAGCCGACGTCATTCGTGTCGATCGTGCCGGTCAGGTCTACGGCGGTGATCCCGCCACGCCACCCAAGGACGTCATGAACCGCGGTCGGCGTTCGATAGGTGTCGATCTGAAGAATCCTGCTGGCGTCGAGACCGTGTTGTCGCTCGTGGAGAACGCCGACGCCCTCATCGAGGGTTTCCGTCCCGGCGTCACCGAGCGTCTTGGCATCGGCCCGGATGCATGCCTGGCCCGTAACCCGAAACTTGTCTACGGCCGCATGACCGGCTGGGGCCAGACGGGACCAATGGCGCAGATGGCCGGCCATGACATGAACTACATCGCTATCGGCGGGGCGCTCGGCGCCATCGGTCGGCCCGATGAACGTCCACAGCCGCCGCTCAATCTGGTGGGCGATTTCGGTGGTGGCGGCATGCTGCTGGCGTTCGGCATCGCGTGCGGCATCATCGAAGCCCGCACCTCTGGCAAGGGCCAGGTCGTCGACGCAGCCATGGTTGATGGCACTGCGGTGCTCACCACGTTCATGCACGGGTTCATGGCCATGGGCCTCTGGACCGATGAGCGTGGCGTCAACATGCTCGACACCGGTGCGCATTATTACGAGGTGTACGAGTGCGCCGACGGCAAGTTCCTGTCGGTCGGCGCCATCGAACCGCAGTTCTACGCCGAACTGTTGGAGAAGACCGGGCTTGCCGGCGATGAGGAGTTCGCCCGTCAGAACGATCGCTCCATGTGGCCGCATCTCAAGGAACGCCTCGCTGCGGTGATCATCACCAAGACCCGCGACGAATGGGCCGTCATCTTCGACGGCTCCGACGCATGTGTGGCTCCGATCCTGTCGCTCGGCGAGGCGCCGAATCATCCACATATGGTTGCCCGTAACGCGTTCGTCGAGGTGGGTGGCGTGGTGCAGCCCGCGCCCGCACCTCGCTTCTCACGCACCACCGAGGGCATCCAGCGACCGCCGTCTCATCCCGGTCAGCACACCGATGAGGTGCTCGCCGAGTGGGGCGTTGCCGACGCCGACCGACTCGCGACGCTCCGTGCAGAAGGAGCCATCGCCTGATGGCCACGCTCGTGTGTTTCCATGCTCATCCCGATGACGAGGCCATTGCCACCGGCGGCACCATGACCCTCGCGGCGGCTGCCGGCCATCGCGTTGTGCTCGTCACCGCCACCCGTGGCGAACAGGGCGAACCCGAGCCCGGTGTCCTCGCCGAGGGTGAACAGTTGTGGGAGCGTCGGGTCGTCGAGACCCATCAGGCCGCCGAGATCCTCGGCCTGCACCATATGGAGTTCCTCGGCTACGAGGACAGCGGCATGATCGGTGAGCCCTCCAACGACAATCCGAACTGCTTCTGGCAGGCCGACGTCGAAGAAGCCTCGCAACGCCTTGCCGGGATCCTGCGCCGGTTCGATGCCGACGTGCTCACCATCTATGACTCCCACGGTGGCTACGGACATCCCGATCACATCCAGGTGCACCGGGTGGGCCGGCGTGCTGCTGAGATCGCCGGTGTCGAACGGGTCTTCCAGTCCACGATGAATCGCGATCGCATCCTGCGGCAGATGAAGGACAACGCGCACCTTTTCGAAAACGATGGGCCGGCAGTCGAAGGCCCGTCCGCCGAGGCTGTGGCCGAGACGGAGATCGAAGGAGAGATCGAGGGCGAGACCGCGGAACAGATGAGGCGCCGGGCCGAGGCCGCGGAGCGCGGTGAGTTCGGTTCCCCCGAGGCGCTCATCACGCACGCCGTCGACGTGTCGGCTGCCATCGACATCAAGCGTGCGGCCATGGCTGCGCACCGCTCCCAGATCGGCCCGGACTCGTTCTTCTTCAAGATGCCACCGGAGGTCTTCGCCGCGGCGTTCGGCACCGAATGGTTCATCGAGCTCGATGGGGAGCGGGCGACCGATGCCCCGTTCGTCGCTTCGATTCTTTCTTTCTGAGGAGTCCGAACACGCCTTCCCGGTCGGTCGGTTAACGTCGTTAAGTCGGAGGGGGTTCCGATTTCGCCCGCGGGTAGTTCTCGGAGGGTGAGCGATGGACGGGAGAGGGTTGATGTCGCCAGCTGAACAGGTGCTCCTCACCGGCGGATCGGTGATCGACGGAACCGGCGCTGCCGTTCGCCCGAGCACCGATGTCCTGTTCGAGGTCGATCGCATCGTCGCTGTCGGCCCGCAGGCCGCAAGCTCGGCTGCCCCGGGCGCCACCATCGTCGATGTCACGGGCTGCACGGTGATGCCGGGCCTGATCGATTCCCACTGTCACATCACCTTCGGCGAACCAGCCAGCAACGATGAGTTGTTCTTCCATCGGCCGCAGTCCACGGCGATGCTCGTGGCGGCCTTCAACGTCCAGAAGCTCCTGCTCGCCGGCGTCACAGGATTTCTTGATGCCGATTGCATCTTCGATCTCGGACCGGCTCTGCGCGACGGCATCGAAGCCGGCATCGTCGAGGGACCGCGCATGGTTTCGGGAATGAACGCCCTACTCACTGCGGCCGGTGGCACAGCGGGTCGGTTGATCCCCGACGCCGGGCATCTCGGATACGCCCATGTCATGGGTAGTCGCGACGAAATAGTCCGAACCACCCGCCAGCAGATCAAGTACGGCGCCGACTGGGTCAAGATCCATGTCACCGGCTCATTGCCGAACTCGAACGGCGAACTCACGGTGTGGTCGCTCGACGAACTGCGCGCTGTCACCGACACGGCACACGCGCTCGGAACGCCGGCGATCGCGCACTGTCGTAGCGCCGAATCCACCCGACTCGCGGCGCTCGCCGGTGTCGATCTCATTCTGCATGCGTCGTTTCTCGATGACTCGGCGGTTGAGGCTGTGGTCGAAGCTGGCTGTGCCATCGCTCCCACCTTCACGTTCCTGGCCAACCTGGCCGACCATGGTCATCGGGTCGGATCATCGACGGCGCAGGTCGACCTGTTCCGCGGTGAGATCGAAGCGACAGCGGCCATGTTGCGTGTTGCGTTCGATGCGGGTGTACCCATTCTGTGCGGTTCCGAGAGTGGCTTCGCCCTCACCCCGTATGGACATTGGCATGCGAGAGAGATGCAGTTGTTGGTCGATGCGATGGGCCTCACACCGCTCGAAGCGATCTCCTGTGCCACGCGCAACGGGGCCATTGCGCTGCGCCGTCCGCTCGATTCCATCGGGGTGGTCGCGCCAGACGCAGCTGCCGATCTCTTGGTGGTCGATGGCGATCCATCGGTTGATGTCACGGTGCTCGGTGATCGTCGCCGACTCCGTCATGTGTTCTCGCGCGGCCTTACCGTTGACCTCGATCGTCCATGGCCCGAGCGCCAACCGCTTGCCGGCGAGAAGGTCGGGCAATGGGCAGCGCAACCTCTTACTTGGGACATGGTCAACCTGTGAGTGATCGCACCGTCGTCATTACGGGCGCGGGTAACGGCCTTGGTGCCGAGATCGCCCGTTGCGCGCTGGAGGCCGGGTTGATCGTCGGGGTGCTCGACCGCGACTTCGACGCTGCGTCGCGAGTTGCTGCACTGCTCGGCTCGCGAGCGATCGCCCTCGGGGCCGACACGACCGACGAGGCGCAGATCGAGGCCGCGCTGGCCACGTTCGCCGAGCGTGTCGGTCGACCCGCCCCCGATGGCATCGTGTGCAACGCCGGCATCGTGCGCTTCGGTCCGTTGCTCGACCTGGAAGTGAGCGACTGGCGTTCTGTCGTCGATGTCAATCTCACCGGCACGTTCCTCACGGCCCGCGCGTATGCCCGCTGTGTGATCGGCGCCAAGCAGTCTGGAGCGATCGTCACTGTCACCTCGATGAATGGGGTGGCTGCCGGACCCAACGCTGGCGCCTACGGCGCGACGAAGGCTGGCATCGCGCGGCTCACCACACAGATGGCGCTCGAATGGGGCCCCCTCGGCATTCGGGCGAATGCCGTTGCCCCTGGACTCATCGATGCCGGCATGTCAGAGCCCATCTACGCCGATCCCGAAATTCGTCGGTTGCGCTCTGAACGAGTGCCCATGGGTCGTCTCGGAACCGGTGCCGATGTGGCTTCAGTGGTGCTGTTCCTGCTCTCCGATGACGCGGCCTATGTCAACGGCACCGAACTTCTGGTTGACGGCGGCGTCACCGGTTCGGTGATCAGCACGCTGCCACGCCCGCAGTCAGTGGATTCGGTGGGGTCGGGTGGACAGACGCCCGGATCCGATGGCGGCCGATGACTCGCAATCTGATGCTCATCGGTGGCCCCGGCCACGACTTCGAGTCCATCGCCGAGGCGCTTGATCGGCAATTCCGTCACGTTGGAATCGACACCACGGTTGTCGCTCATCCCGAGGAGATGCTCGCTGCGCTCGCGTCGGACACGAACCCGGGGGTCAGCCGCTACGACCTCCTCACTGTGCACGCGCTGCATTGGGGCATGGACGCCGACCGTTACGCCCATCTTCGCGACGCTCACTCATACTGCTTGAGTAGTGCCGATGCAGCAATGATTCGTGACTTCGTCATCGGTGGTGGTGGTCTCCTGGCGTTGCACACTGCGGTCGTTTGTTTCGATGCCGAACCGATATGGCACGAGTTATGCGGTGCGGCCTGGCACTGGGAAAGGTCGAGCCATCCGGAACTCGGGGAGTCGGAGGTTTCGGTCACCATTGAGGGCCGCGCACATTCGATCACCGCAGGTCTTGGTGACTTCACGATCGTCGATGAGGTCTACGGTTTCCTCGACGAGGATCCGAGCATCGTTCCGCTTCTGGTGGGTTCGCAGGGTGGCCGTATCCATCCGCTGCTTTGGGCCCGCGATATGGGGGCCGGCCGCGTTGTCACAGATGTCCTCGGCCACGATGTCGGTTCCATCGAGCATCCGGTCCATGGATCGGTGCTCCAACGGGCCGCGATCTGGGCGAGCGGTGCGAGCGCCGACATCGTGGGGATGAACGCCAAAACGAGGGAGGCACGCTGATGACCGAACCGACCGAAGTGACTGGACCTAGCGAAGCGACGATCTCTACCTACGTCGAGGCGCGCGAGGCCTTCCGCCAGAAGCATCTGCGCCAGGCGCTCTACGACGCAGGTGATGTGGTCATGGCCGATGTGCTCGTGAATCTGCACGGTGATGAGCATCGGGCTCGTCGTCGTCTCGAGAATCGCCTGTTCCGGCGTGATTCTCAGGCCCTCTACGAGCGAGAGCTTTTTCCGCCGATTGTGGCCGAGACCCTCACTCCGTACATCGCAACCGGCGGTGCCGAACTTGTCGGACTCAGTCATCAGATGATGATGAATCTGGCGGCGTTCACCTCGGGGGTCGATCGACCACTCGGAACGGCCGAGGAAACCTTCCGGCTGTATTCGTATCTGATGCTCTTCATCGAAGGGGCCACACTGGCCCACTACAGCGGCGATCGCGAGGCGAAACGCGCCGAGGTGGCAGCAGCCCTTGCTGCGTTCGACGATGAGTTCCTCCAGCCGTCAATCCTTCGGCGTCAGGAGGCGATCGCCCGGTGCGAGAGCGGTGAGATCGGTGAGGATGAACTGCCGCGCGATGTGCTGACGGTGTTGCTGCGCAACCAAGACGATCTCGCCCTGCCCGATGAGGTGGTGCTGCGTGAGACCTGCTTCTACCTGCTGGCCGGTGCACATACGTCGGCCACGGCATTCGTGCGTACGCTCGACGTCATTTTCGAGATGGCATCCACTGCTCCCGACGATGCCGAGCGGGCGCGCCACGATATGGGCTTCCTGCAGCGCTGCGTCCATGAGACGATCCGCCTGCAACCATCGAGTCCGGTGGCCATGCGCTGGGCTGTCGAGGAGCTCCAGTTCACCGGCGGTCGTCGCATCGCACGCGGTGACAAAGTGGTGATCGACCTCATGGCCGCCAATCGCGATACTGCTGCGTTCGGCGAAAGTGCGCACCTTCACGATCCACATCGCCAGCTCGCGGCCGGAGTTGCTCCGTGGGGGCTGAGTTTCGGGCTCGGCATGCATGCCTGCATCGGTCAGGAACTGGCCGCCGGAAGCGACGCGGTCAGTGATGTCGATGCGCAGGATCAGCTCTATGGGCTGGTGCCCGTGGCGGTTCAGGCTGTGCTCACGGCCGGGGCCCAACCTGATCCTTCCAACCCTGCTCGTCGCGATCCCGCATCGGAACGCGGGTACTGGGCGACGTACCCGGTGGTGTTCGACAGGTGACGCAGCCGGTGTGGTTGCCTGACGTCGCAGCGAAGGAACGGTCTCGAACGAAAGCCTTCATGGCTACGTACGACATTGCGGATTATGCGTCGCTCGTGGAGCGCTCGATCGGCGAACCGGAGTGGTTCTGGGATGCGGTGATCGACTTCCTCGGGCTCCCGTTCCAGCGCCGCCATACCCGGGTTCTCGATGGCTCCGCCGGAGCACCTTGGACGCGTTGGTTCGAGGATGGAGCGCTCAACCTCTCGGCGGTGTGTCTCGATCGATGGGCTGATGATCCCGCCCACGCGCATCGGGTAGCGCTCATCGGTGAGAGTGAGGAAGGTCGTGTCGTTCAGTCCACCTTCTCGGAGCTGCGCGATGAGGTTGCTCAACTCGCTGGTGCCCTTGCCCAACGTGGCGTGCAACGCGGCGATCGGGTCGCGTTGTTGCTCGGACTCGAAGACGCCGTGCGGGTGTTCCTCGCCATTGCCCGGCTGGGTGCGATCGCAGTTCCGATCTTCTCGGGTTTCGGCGCGGGAGCGGTGCGGGCCCGTCTCGTTGATGGCGGGTGCACAGTTCTCGTGACAACGACGTCGACGAGCCGCCGTGGTCGTGCGGTCGCATTGCGGTCGGTCGCCGATCAGGCGGCAGCGGAGGCCCGGGAAGTCGGTGTTGATTGTGAGGTGATCAAGGTTGCCGAGCTCCGAGTGAGTGACGCCGGGTCGGTCGCGGCGGCGGTTACCGACGCTGAGACACCAGTACTGCTCGCCTACACCTCGGGCACCACAGGTCGCCCGAAGGGAGCGGTGCATGTTCACGGTGGACTCACCGTGAAACTGGCGCAGGAGGGAGCGTTCCAGGCCGATCTACGCCCCGGTGATCGGGCCTGCTGGTTGACCGATATGGGCTGGATCATGGGTCCATGGATCACGGTGGCCGCACTGGCCAACGGCGCCACGCTGGTCACCTACGACGGGGCTCCGGATTGGCCCGATGCCAGCCGCGTGTGGTCGCTGGTCGAACGCCATGAGCTCACGTTCCTCGGTGTTTCGCCAACGCTCATCCGCGCGCTGGCCGGTGCTGGTGATCACCATCTGGAGGGCCACGATCTCTCCTCGCTGCTCGCCTTCGGTTCCACCGGCGAACCCTGGAACCATGCCGAATGGTGGTGGCTGTTCGACATGGTGGGCGGTCGGTCGCGCCCAATCATCAACCTTTCGGGTGGAACCGAGATCGGCGCCTGTCTGCTGTCAGTCAACCTGCTGCAGGGTTGCGTTCCGTGTTCGGTGGGTGGTCCTTCGCTCGGCATGGACGTGGACATCGTGGACGATGAGGGTCGGTCGTTGCGGGGAACCGGAGAGGTCGGTGAACTCGTGGTTCGTCGTGCCTGGCCGGGAATGACGCGGGGAGTCTGGGGAGATCATGCTCGGTATCTCGAGACGTACTGGTCGCGGTTCCCGGGTCTGTGGTGGCACGGCGACTGGGCACAGGTGGATGATGACGGGTTCTGGTTCTTGCACGGACGCAGCGATGACACCCTCAACATCGCCGGCAAGCGGATCGGCCCGGCAGAGATTGAATCCGCGGCCACAGCCGTCGACGGAGTCGTGATGGCCGCAGCGGTCGGTTTGCCTCATCCGGTGAAAGGCGAGGTCATCGGACTGTGGTGCGTTGCCGCAGTGCAGGATGCCGATCATGATGCGCTTGCGCGGTTGGTTGCGGCGTCGGTGGAAGCAGCATTCGGCCCGGCATTCCGCCCAGCTCATCTTGCGTTCGTAGGAGCACTCCCGCAGACCCGTTCGGGCAAGATCGTGCGCAGGGCTGTTCGCGCTCGCGCGATCGGCATCGACCCCGGCGATCTGTCCACCCTCGAGGATGCGTCTGTGCTCGATGCCATCGTTCCCGTGCAGTTCGGATGAGGAGAGTTCCATGATCGACATCCACGCCCATGTGGTGCTGGAGTCCGTGCTCGGCGCTGCGGGCGACCTCGGTCCCGAACTCGACGATGGTGATCCGACAACCGGTCGGCCCTCATGCTTCCGGGTGGGGAGCTACAACCTCATCGGCGTTCGCTATCGCGGCAGCGCGTTCATGGATCTCGATCTGCGGATCGAGGCGATGGACGCCACTGGCATAGATCTGCAGGTGCTCTCGCCCAATCCGCTCACCTACTTCTCCCATGTCGATGCCGAATGGGCCGAGCGGTTCTGTCGTCGTCACAACGATGAGCTCGCAGCCCTGGTAGCGCACGCTCCTCATCGTGTGAGGGGTTTCGCTCAGCTGCCTATGCAGGACCCTGATCGAGCGTGTGCGGAGTTGGTGCGATCAGTGCGCGAACTCGGTTTGGTAGCTCCGTACCTCGGCACCGATCTCGGTCGTCCACTCGATGATCGGTGCTTTGATGAGTTCTGGGCGACCTGTGTCGAACTCGACGTCCCGGTGTTCTTCCATCCCGCACCTGACGGCATCGATCGTCCTCGTCGCGACGAACGACTCGAACGCTTCGACGGCGACCTCTGGCTCGGGTTCCTCTACGAGGAGAGCATTGCAGTCACATCACTTGTACTCGGTGGTGTGCTCGATCGGCATCCGGCTCTCGATGTGTGCGTCAGTCATGGTGGTGGGGCCACGTCATGGCTGGCCGAACGCATGGAGCACGCGGCGCGCACTCGTCCATGGGGGGCCGAGGCACTCGCTGAACCGGGGGCGGTGGAGCAACGTCTGCGGCGGATCTGGTGGGATGCCCATGTCGGTGGGCCGCGTGCGCTCGCCGCGCTGCTCGCCACTTTCGGATCTGAGAGGCTCGTCGCCGGCACCAACATGGCCGGTTGGGATCAGTCCCGCGACCCGTCCTGGGGTGATGCCGATCTGGCCGCAACGATGGATGCCAATGCTCGACGGCTCCTGCGACTGGATCGCTCTGGTCGTCTTTGAGGTCGACGACGAACGCGGGTTCAGTCGCGCAGTTCGTACTGCACCGCATTGCGGGTTTCGATGAAAGGAGCGATGAGTTCGGCGATGACGCGCTGATGCTGCGGGTGATCGCGGTACACGAGGAAACCTTCGACATCATCGAAATCGGCGACCACCACGAAGTCGAAGTTCCCCTCGTTGACTCCAATGTCGGAGCCGAAGTGATAGCTGCGGATCGTGGGAACGACACCGGGAAGTTCACCGAGCGCGTTCTCGACAGCGACGCGCTGGTCATTGGTCCAGTTCGGGGTCCAGCGGAACATCACGGTGTGTCG
>Ga0209598_10003815_pt1 | contig 11294 bp, 13 predicted proteins | sample M_140807_EF_Meta_FD_187317 | JGI IMG/M metagenome (GOLD analysis project Ga0209598, IMG submission 187317) | Freshwater microbial communities from Lake Montjoie, Canada to study carbon cycling - M_140807_EF_MetaG (SPAdes) (version 2) | ecosystem: Environmental > Aquatic > Freshwater > Lake... | reverse complement strand
CTTTTAGTAAAACCTGGACACCAAAAATCATTGCAATTTCTATCATTATTGGAGTAGCTTTTTTTCTGAAATATAATATCATCACAGATCCAGAAGTCTTAAAAACACATTTTGATAGTTATTGGTTGAAGGTAGTCTTTCATGCTGCTAATTTTAAATGGATACTTTTATCAAGTATTGTTTTAATTATGGCAATTTTTACAATGTATCTTAATACACTAAATGCTCATAATGCAAACGCATGGTTTAAAAAATTACAATTAATTTCATCTGCCGCATTCAGTATTGGCCATGGCGGAAATGATGCTCAAAAAGTAATGGGAATTATTATGGCGGCTTTAATTGCATTTGATGGAGGATCTTATAGCCTTGATCATATGGTTTGGTGGGTACCTATTGCCTGTTATTCTGCAATCGCATTTGGTACGATGAGCGGTGGCTGGAAAATAGTGAAAACGATGGGCACAAAAATAACAAAAGTTACCCCATTTGAAGGCGTTGCCGCAGAAACGGCAGGTGCTATTACTTTATTCATAACCGAAGCATTAAAAATACCAGTTAGCACTACGCACACCATTACAGGTTCCATCATTGGCGTTGGTGCTACAAAAAGATTGTCCGCTGTGAGATGGGGCGTTACCGTTAATTTACTGTGGGCATGGGTTTTAACAATTCCAATCAGTGGCACACTTGCTGCTTTATTTTATTTCATTTTGCATTTTTTATACCCATAATAAAATTCATTTTTTTGCTCCTTATTTTTGTCTTTCTTTGTGACACTAATAAATTAATATGAATAAAATTCTTGTTACAGGAGGTTGTGGATACATAGGCTCACATACACTTGTAGATTTAATAGAAAATGGTTTTGATGTAATTTCTGTTGATAATAATAGCAGAAGCAGTTCCACGATTTTGCTGGGCGTTGAGAAAATTACTGGAAAAAAAATAAAAAATTATACTGTAGATCTATGTTCTTTCGATGATACACAAGCTGTTTTTCAAGAGAATAACGATATCGTTGGTGTAATTCATTTTGCTGCCTACAAAGCAGTAGGCGAATCTGTAGAAAATCCATTGTTGTACTTTGAAAACAATATCAACTCTTTAATCAATGTTTTAAAATGTTGTGAGTTATTCAATATTGTAAACTTTGTTTTTTCTTCTTCCTGTACAGTTTATGGAAATCCAGATGAATGCCCGGTTACAGAAAGTACAAAAATTAAACCTGCCGAATCTCCATATGGTTATACCAAACAAATGGGAGAAGAAATTATCAAACAAACCGTTAACAGCAATAAGATAAACTCTATTTTACTTAGATATTTTAACCCTGTTGGCGCTCACCCTTCTATTGAAATTGGCGAAATTTCAATTGGTAAGCCTGCTAATCTTATACCAGCTATCACTCAAACAGCTATTGGCAAATTGCCCCAAATGCAGGTTTTTGGAAATGATTATCCTACAAGAGATGGGAGTTGCGTTAGAGATTTTATTCACGTTTCTGATATCGCTCATGCACACACGCTAGCATTACATTACTTAATTGATAACAAAAATGTTTCTAATGCCGATGTCTTTAACCTAGGGACCGGTAACGGATATACTGTTCTTGAAGTGATTGACGCATTTGAAAAAACAAATCAAGTGGCATTGAATTATAAAATTAGCTCTAGAAGAAGTGGCGATGTGGTTGGTATTTATGCGAATAACGAAAAGGCGAAAAATGCATTAGGTTGGAATCCAATTTTTAATCTTGAAGAAATGATGTCCACCGCTTGGAAATGGGAATTGAAATTAAAAGAATGGGCAATTTAGAAATCAAGTTTTTATAATGAAGAACACTTCTTTACTTTGCAAAAAATAATTTTATGTTATCTGAAATTCAATCAATAGGAAATAAAGACACCAGAAGTGGTTTTGGTGATGGAATCTTAGAAGCCGCAAGGGAAAATCCAAACATTGTTGCCCTTACCGCAGATTTAGCAGGCTCGCTAAAATTAAATGGATTTATTAAAGAATTTCCGGATCGATTCATTCAATGTGGTATAGCAGAGGCAAATATGATGGGCGTTGCGGCAGGTTTAACTATTGGTGGAAAAATTCCTTTCACAACTACATTTGCAAATTTTTCTACTGGCAGAGTATATGATCAAATCAGACAAAGTATTGCATATAGCGGTAAAAATGTAAAGATTTGTGCTTCACATGCAGGTATTACATTAGGTGAAGATGGCGCTACTCATCAAATTTTAGAAGATATTGGATTGATGAAAATGCTACCCGGAATGACAGTTGTTGTTCCCGCCGATTATAATCAAACAAAAGCTGCTACTAAAGCAATTGCTGCTTTCGAAGGGCCTGTTTATCTTAGATTTGGAAGACCTTCTTGGCCAATTTTTACGAAAGAAGAAGATTTTATTTTGGGTAAAGCTCAACTTTTAAATAAAGGGAAAGACGTCTCTATTTTTGCTTGCGGTCATTTAGTTTGGATTGCAGTTGAAGCTGCTAAATTACTTGAAGCTAAAGGCATATCCGCCGAAATAATAAACATTCATACAATAAAGCCTATTGATAAAGACGCAATTGTTGCTTCTATTAAAAAAACTGGTTGTGCTGTAACTGCTGAAGAACACAATATTATTGGCGGACTAGGAGATAGTATTGCTCAAATTGCTGCGAATGAACACCCAATTCCAATTGAATTTATTGGTACTAAAGATACTTTTGGAGAAAGTGGCAAACCGCTTGAATTGCTTGTAAAATATGGACTAGATGCAAATTCAATTGTAGCTGCTGCTGAGAAAGTTATGCTTAGAAAAAAATAATATTCATTCTTTCCTATAGTCTTGTTAAACTTTCTATGTAGTCATATGTCTCAAGCTCCGCTGAATTAGATTTTCACTATGGTCAATTTTTCCGACGACAATGAATTAGTATTCCAATTTAAAAGCGGAAAAAACATTGAAATTCCTTTTACCAATATTGTAAAAAAATACCAAGAAAAACTATATTGGCTGATTAGAAGAATGGTTGTTGACCATGATGATGCTAACGATATTCTCCAAAATGTATTCATTAAAGTATGGAAAAATCTAAACAATTTTAGAGAGGACAGTCAGCTTTATACTTGGCTTTTTAGAATTGCCACCAATGAATGTTTGACATTTATAGATCAAAAAAAAAGGAGAGCTCTTGTATCAATCGATAGCGAATCTGTTTATTTAATCAATAAAATTCAAGCCGAAAAAGGATTTGATGCAAATAAACTAGAATGGAAATTGCAAGTGGCCATTCAAAAACTGCCAGAAAAACAAAAACTCGTTTTTATGCTTAGATATTATGAGGAAATGCCTTACGAAAAAATGAGTTCGGTATTAGAAACAAGCGAAGGCGCATTAAAAGCAAGCTATCATCATGCTGTAAAAAAAATAGAAGATTTTATTCTTAATCATTAAACATTTTTAATCTTATTAAATCTGAGATTTCTATGGATACAAATAAAGAAACTAAGACTGAATTAGAAAATTTAAGCCCATTAGTGGCTAGCATTTCAAAAAAAAATGTTTTAACAATAGAAAATACATTTTTTGAAAATTTTTCAAAGGGCCTAGACCTCGATACGGATTCCTCTGTGATTATACACAATTCAAACTCCTATCTTTTACCTGAAAACTATTTTGAAAATTTTTCCCCCAATATTTTAAATGAAATAAAAATTAATCATTTATCAAAAAAAGGAGCGCCCGTTTTTTTTAGTAGATATGCTATTGCTGCTTGTATAACTGCATTACTTGGAATTAATTTGTTCTTTTATAATTTTGATAAAAAATATGTATCGACTTATGTTTCTAATAAAGAGGGTTTTCTTCCTACAGAAACATTAAACACAAGTGAATTTGAAAACGAATTCAAAAATATCAATGAAGAAGATCTATTATTATACCTTCAAGCAAAAGGCGTTGATATTGACGCGGCTTTAGTAGCTTCATTATCTGAAGAAAAATAAAATAACCACTAATCTTAATAAAATAATTCTAACATGAAAATCACATTAAAATACCTTCATTCAAAATTAATCTTGTTTGTTTTTTGCTTTTGTTTATTTGCGAACGGAGTTGCCCAACACAAAAGGCCAAGAATGGAAGGTGAAAATAAAATTAAGCCTTTGTTTGTTTCTTATATGACTCAGAAACTAAACTTGAATGAAACCGAAGCGCAAAAATTTTGGCCAGTTCATCAACAATTTGATAATGAAATGAGAGGTGTTATGGATCAAGAAATTCCTGCTCTTGAAAAAGAGGAAGCCCTTTTAAACATAAAGAAAAAATTCAAAGAAAAATTTTCAAAAATTATTGGCGAAGAGAGAACAAATACTTTTTACTTAAAAGATATAGAATTTCAACATCGACTTGTTGATATGATAAGAAAAAGAAGGATGAATGAAAGACCTCAAGGCCCACCACCTCCTCCTCCTCCTCACGGACCAATGCCAGAATAGCCATTTGTTTTAAAATGAGTTGCGGGTTTTTAAGTTTTAATTTTTATTTTTGAGTGAATGCAATTACTTAAAACCTACACCCATTTACTATGAGTATTTTTGAAGTTATCGGAGGGAGAAAATTATCGGGGTCTATTATACCTCAAGGTGCGAAAAATGAGGCACTTCAAATAATCAGTGCAGTATTATTGACTAAAGAAGCAGTTACAATCCATAATATTCCAGATATTATAGACGTGAATTTGCTGATAGAGTTATTGCAAGAGATAGACGTTAAAATCAATCGGGTTGATGCTAATACATGCGTTTTTCAAGCCGATAATGTTAATGTAGATTACTTGTCTTCTGAAGCTTTTCACAAAAAAAGTGGTCGTTTAAGAGGAGCTATTATGCTTGTTGGTCCATTGTTAGCTAGATATAAAGTTGCCTATTTACCAAAACCAGGTGGTGATAAAATTGGAAGAAGAAAGATTGATACCCATATCATAGGATTAGAAAAACTAGGTGCTGTTTATACCTACAATGAAAATTCAAATTGTTTTCAACTTACAGCAAATGAATTAAAAGGCTGTTTTATGCTACTTGATGAACCAAGTGTAACTGGAACTGCTAATATTGTAATGGCTGCAGTACTTGCTTCTGGAACCACAACTATCTATAATGCTGCTTGTGAACCATACATCCAACAACTTTGTAAAATGCTCACCCGAATGGGCGCAAAAATTGAAGGAATAGGAAGCAATATGCTAATTATAAATGGAGTTGAGCAATTAAACGGAACTACCCACACAATGTTACCAGACATGATTGAAGTAGGAAGTTTTATTGGATTGGCCGCAATGACACAAAGTGATATTACCATAAAAAACGCTGGAGTAAAAGAATTAGGTATTATTCCTGAAAAATTTCAACAACTTGGAATAAAAATGAATATTCATGATGATGATATTCATATTCCTTCTCAAGATTTATATGAGATACAAACGTATTTAGAAGGTGGTATTCCTACTATTTACGACAATCCATGGCCTGGACTTACTCCTGATTTACTTAGTATTATTTTAGTAACCGCGATTCAAGCTAAAGGGAGTATTTTAATTCATCAAAAAATGTTTGAGAGCAGATTATTTTTTGTAGACAAATTAATTGAAATGGGAGCACAAATAATTCTATGTGATCCACATAGAGCGGTTGTAGTTGGAATGGAGAGACAAAAAAAGTTAAGAGGCATTACCATGAGCTCTCCGGATATCAGAGCGGGTGTTGCTTTGTTAATTGCAGCCTTAAGTGCAGAAGGAAAAAGTACAATACAAAATATAGAACAAATAGACAGAGGATATCAAAATATTGATGAGCGCTTAAAAAAATTAGGCGCAGAAATCAGCAGAAGAGTTTAATTTATATCCGCAAATAATCAAGATTGTCTTATGGAGAGTAAACATCAAAAAATACTAATCATTACAGCACCTTCAGGTGCCGGGAAAACATCCATTACTCATTTTTTAATGAATGAATTTTCGGTTTTGTCGTTTTCTATTTCTGCTGCTACCAGAACGCCTAGAGCAAATGAAAAAGATGGAGTTGATTATTATTTTATTAGCATGGAAAAGTTTAAAAAAAAGATTAAAGAAAAAGAATTCGCTGAATGGGAAATGGTTTATGAAGGGAAATATTATGGCACCTTAAAATCGGAATTAAAAAGAATTTGGTTGTTGGGTAAAGTGCCTGTTTTAGACATTGATGTAAAAGGTGCGCTCCATGTAAAACAACAATACCCAGAAAATACACTTAGTCTTTTTATTGAGCCGCCAACTGTTGATGCACTAAAAGAAAGGCTAATCTCAAGAGGTACCGAAACACCAGAATCATTGAATTCCAGAATTAATAAGGCATCCTACGAAATTTCCTTCAAAGAGCATTTTGATAAAATAATACTAAATGACCAATTAGAGGCAGCCTGTTCCAAAGCAAAAGAAATTGTTGGCGCTTTTTTGAATCAGTAACCTAATAATTATTTCTTTATTTGAAATTGATTAAATTTATAGTATGGATTGGATAGGTATATTTGCAATATTATTTTCCCTCGTTCTTATTGGTTTTCTTTCGGGTATCGAAATTGCGTTTATTTCTGCAAACAAACTTTCAATTGAATTAAAGAAAAAACAAGGGACTGTAGCTGGTAAAACCTGGGGCTTTTTTTCAGAACATCCTACTCGCTTCATAAGTACTGTTTTAGTTGGATTAAATATTGTACTGGTTGTCTATGGTTTATTAATAGGAGATATGCTTGTTCCAATCTGGGATTGGATCAATAGTAAATTACCAGAAAATGCAACTAATTACGTAAACTTCATTCGTCTTTTTGTAGAAACATTTCTTTCTACTGCCATCATTTTAATGGTAGAGTTTTTATGTAAGGCTTTTTTTAAAGCCAGAAGCAATGAGATTCTTAACAATCAATTTATAAGTGTTGTTTCAAAAAGTTTTTATTGGCTGCTTTCTTCTGTTTCCAATCAATTGGTAAATTTAGCTGAATGGATATTGAGATATGTTTTCAATGTTAAGTTTAGCAATAAGAAAGAAGCGTTTAGTAAAATTGATCTTGAACATTTTTTGCAACAAAGTAAGCATCATGATGATGAAGAAAATTCAGAATTAAATAAAGAATTATTTGAAAATGCGCTCTCCCTAAGTGAAGTAAAATTGCGCGAATGTTTAATCCCAAGAAAAGAAGTTGAGGGAGTAAATATTAAACTAAACATCAGTGAGGTAAAAGCTAAATTTATTGATTCCAAACTCAGTAAAATTATAGTGTTTGAAAATAATATAGATACTATTGTGGGGTATGTTCACCATTTAGATTTGTTCAAAAACCCTGCAACTTTAACTGAAATACTACATCCTATTCCAACAGTTCCAGAATCAATGAGTGCAACAGATTTAATGAATAAATTCAGCAAAGAAAGAAAAAGTATTGCTTGGGTTGTAGATGAATTTGGTGGTACAGCCGGCATCGTTACTATGGAAGATCTATTGGAAGAAATTTTTGGAGAAATTGAAGACGAGTATGATGTGCCTGAAATATTTGTAGAAAAACAGCTGGCAACAAATGAATTTATATTTAGCGGAAGACTAGAACTAGATTACATTACAGAAAAATACGACATAGTGTTTGAAGGTGTTGAAGGTGCTGAAACGCTATCTGGTTATATTATACAAAACAACGAATCTATTCCAAAACAAAAAGACAGGATCATTGTTGGAAATTTCGAATTTGATATTTTAAATGTAAGTGATACCCGAATCGAAACTGTAAAGGTAAAGGTGCTGAAATAGTTTATCATGAGAATTGCTTCAATTGTACTTTATTCAAAAAAAGATATTTTTTCAAATCACTTTTCTATTTTGAGTCTTAATGCTATTTCTACAGAAAATAGAAACGGCAAACTATTATTGATTATTGATAAAGACGTTGCCCTTCCATTCGTTATAAATAATCAAATTGAAATTATTTATTTTCCAGATTATTTATTTACTACGTCTTTGAAAAAGATCTGGCTTCGAGCAAATCTGTTTTCAATTTTAAAAAAACACTCCATAGAAAAATGTTTTGTTTTTGGAGAAACTATTAAAAAATTTAAAAACAATATCAACTTTATTAATTCCGATTCCTTCTATCAAAATGAAACCTTAAAAAAAATCATTAAAACCTCAACAGTTTTATTTGTTCAAAATGATTTTTTAAAAGAAAAATTACTTACAATTAATAAACCCGATAATCAGAAATTAACAACGGCTTTTCCGGGTCCATTATATCCTAATTTATTTTTAGATTATCAGAAAAAAACCGAAATAAAAAATAATTATTCGGACGGAAAAGAATACTTTCTAATTGATGAAGATTTTGATTCAACCAATATAATAATGCTCTTAAAAGCATTTTCAATATTTAAAAAATGGCAGCAAAGCAATATGAAACTCTTCATTGTTGTAAACAATAAAAATGCGACTATTTTATCCAAGTTGATTTCAAATTATAAGCATAGAAGCGACGTGCAAACCATAGAAAATAGCCACACAAAAATCAATGAAATTAGATTTTCAGCTTATGCCGCAATTTTTTTAAATACCAAGGGGATATTCTCAATGAAAGCAATGAGTTTTCTTGAAAACGAAATTCCTATTTTTATGCCAACAGAAGAATCTTTTAAAAATAGTTTTGAAAAATGCTCCTTATTTTTCTATAATAATGAACAGTCTATTGCAGAAAATTTAATTTTACTCTATAAAGATGAAATGTTGAGAAACAGACTAATTGAAAATGGAAAAGTTTTTTGTGTGAATAACAATTGGAAATTAGTTGCTGAAAATATGCTTTCTGAGATACATGATTTCAAAAACAGGTAAAGCATTTATCTTTGTAAAAAAATGCTATGCAAAAATCTACCATAACAATTGATGTAATTTTAGACCCGAATAAAATACCAGAACAAATTAATTGGGAAGCAAGTGATTCCAATGCCGAAATGAAACAAAAAGCAAAAGCAATGTGTTTAGCTTTTTGGGACGGTGCCGAACAATCTGCTATGAGAATTGATTTATGGACTAAAAGCATGATGGTAGACGAAATGGGGGAATTTTTTTTCCAGATGATGATGACTATGGCAGATACATTTCAAAGAGCTACTCAAAATGAAGAGCTTACAAAAGAAATGAAAGCATTCGCTAAAGATTTTCAAAATAAATTTAGATTGAGCATGATAAATGAACAATCGAATAAATAATTTTTATACAAAAACACAATCAATATGTCATTAGAACAAAAAATCATGGCTGAAATGAAAGATGCTATGAAATCTAAAAACGAAGCTGCACTTAGAGGGCTCAGAGCCATAAAAGCTGAGATCATTAAAGCAAAAACAGAACCAGGGGCAAATGGAGAATTAGATGAAGCTACAGAACAAAAATTTTTGATTAAAATGATGAAACAGCGAAAAGATTCATTAGACATTTTTGAAAAACAAGGAAGACCCGATTTGGCTGAAAAAGAAAAAGAAGAAATGACTATCATAGAAAGGTTTCTGCCAAAACAAATGAGTGAAGAAGAAATTAAAGAAGCAGTGAAAACAATTATTTCCGAAGTTGGTGCAGTTTCTGCTGCAGATATGGGAAAAGTTATGGGAGCAGCTTCTAAACAATTGGCAGGTAAGGCTGATGGGAAAACTATCAGTTCAATAGTAAAAGAATTATTGGGCTAATTTTGAACCTCTGTATTCATTCAATATATAAAAAATGATCATTGACATCGTTTTTTTATTGTTCCTTTTGCTTGCGTTTTTAAAAGGAATTAATAAAGGTTTCTTTATTGCTTTATTTTCTTTCTTTGGATTCTACATTGGAATTGCCGCAGGCATAAAATTCTCGACATTTACAGCGGAATATCTAACTAAACATTCTACAATAAATGCAGATTGGTTGCCATTTTTAGCTTTTATTTTAGTTTTTCTGCTTACGCTAATTGCTTTGTACTTTATTGGAAAATTATTACAAAAAACAGCTGAAGTAATGATGCTGGGGTGGCTTAACAAAATAGGAGGCGTTTGTTTGTATATGATTATTTATAGCTTGATATACAGCAGTTTGCTTTATTATTCTAATAAATTAAATCTTATTCCAAAGCATATACAAACTTCTTCAAAATCTTATGCTTATGTAAGTCCGTTGGCTACAGAAGCTTTTAATTGGGGTGGAAAAATGATACCATTTTTTAAAAACTCTTTTGATCAATTAGATGTTTTTTTCAAACAAAAAGGAAGTAAATAGAAGTATTTTTCAAGTATTCTTTTAAATACTGTAATTTTAGGCAAATTAGTGGTAAAAGAATCAAAATTTTAAAGTCGCAAATATAAGAATGAGCTATACTATTCATCAAGACGGTAAATTCAAATTCATTGAAGAAGGAAAGGGAGAAACCCTTATTCTTTTACATGGACTATTTGGTGCCTTGAGTAATTTTCAAGATTTAATTGAGTATTTCAAAAAAACACACAAAGTAGTGGTGCCTTTGTTGCCATTGCTTGAATTAGATCTTTTACATACATCTGTTGGTGGTTTACAAAAATTTCTACAAAAGTTTATTGAGCAAAGGGAGTATAATAATATTCACTTAATGGGAAATTCTTTAGGGGGACATGTAGGTTTATTGCATGTACTTAAAAAGCCAGAAAGAATTAAAACACTCATTTTAACCGGAAGTTCAGGTTTATTTGAGAATGGAATGGGCGATTCTTATCCAAAAAGAGGCGATAAAGAGTATATTAGAAACAAAACCGCGATGACCTTCTTTGATCCTGCTTTGGCTACCGATGAATTGGTAGATGAGGTGTTTGAAATTACAAATAACAGGTTAAAGGTCATAAAAATAATAGCGCTAGCGAAAAGTGCCATTAGAAATAATTTAGGTGAAGAATTAAATCAAATAAAAGTTCCAACCTGTTTAATATGGGGCAAAAATGACATTGTTACGCCTCCATTTGTTGCAGAAGAATTCAAAAAGTTAATTCCAAATAGCGAGCTTCATTTTATAGATAAATGTGGACATGCTCCTATGATGGAAGTTCCTGAAGAATTTAATAAAATACTCGAGGGTTTTCTTGCAAAACACACTTCTTAAAACTATTTTACAATCAATTGTTTTTAATTGTAAAATTAAATTAAGCTCATGCTCGCTTTAGAACTAGTAAATCAACTTATCCCTCAATTACAATTAGAAGATTCTATTGCAAAGGCAAAG
>Ga0209598_10003811_pt1 | contig 11301 bp, 12 predicted proteins | sample M_140807_EF_Meta_FD_187317 | JGI IMG/M metagenome (GOLD analysis project Ga0209598, IMG submission 187317) | Freshwater microbial communities from Lake Montjoie, Canada to study carbon cycling - M_140807_EF_MetaG (SPAdes) (version 2) | ecosystem: Environmental > Aquatic > Freshwater > Lake... | reverse complement strand
AAAGGAAGAAAAAAGAGAGAGGAAAAAGAAAGAGAGGGAGGGAGAGGGAGGACCGAAGACAAATGGTCAGCTCGCAAGTACTTTCTTCCTATTGTACACTTGCACTTTAAAACCACAATGCTCCAACTTGCAACCTGGGGTGATGTTCTTGCGAACATCCCAGCCCCACTTCAACAAACGGCCATCGACGGCTTGCCGTTCGAGTTCACGGTCATAATCCAGCGAGATTCGACCGGCACGGAAGCGGTCAAGGAAAGCCTCGTCCAAGCGCTCACGGCCAGCGTAGACAGCGTTAGCACCAGTACCGAACGTGTTGGCGGCGGCGATGCAGACGAAGTCTGGATGGCGTGGCACAAAAGTGTCGCCGTCAATAATGAGGTCATTATTGAATCCGTTACCAGCGAGAGCATTGTTGAGAGTCAAAGCGACGTTACCGTCGAGAGCGTCAGCCTCGTCGATGAGAAACACGCCGCCGTTCCGATACAGTCGGACAAAGTCCGATTGAACGTAGCGGAAATTGCCATTGTCAACCGGCAACAAACGGCCCTTGAAAGCCGCCTCGCTCATACCAGCGGTGCAGGACACCGATGCGAAGGGGCGGTCAAGCGCCTCGGCACATTGCTTTGCAATGTGAGTCTTGCCGCAACCGGCAGGGCCGACCAACAGAATGTTGACGCCAGCCGCAGCGTCACGGAGGATGGTTTTGAATTCAGGCCGGACGTGGCCGTCAACCTTGACGGTGGAACCGTCGAAGCGCTTGACGTGATACTCGACCTTGGTCGGCTCAACCGAAGCGATAGCTTCGGCCACGATTTCACGGATGCGGGCCTCGTCGGGGCCGGTGCTGATACCGAAGGTATTCAGCAAATTCTGGACAGCAGCTTGTTGGTCGGGTGTGGTCATGGTTTTGGTCTCCGTTTGTTCAGGTTTGGGTTGCTTTGCCTTGATTACTGCGTCGATTGCATCCCGAAGGGGGCTTTCGAAGTGATTGAGAGTGAGCCATTGAATGGCCGTTTCTTTACCCCATTTCCCTTGGAAATTAAGCGGGCCACGAAAGAAGTCAAACCCGCCGCCCAAGTGCTTATGCACAGCAGAGAGTTCTTTGAATTGAAGGGTGTTCAATACTTGAACAAGGGTCATTTCGGTCATGGTGGTCTCCACGGTTGTGATGCGGTATGCATCATGCAACGCTCCAAAAGAGCGTTGCCTGCTGAATACTGCTATTTGGGCAGGGTATCCTTACCCTTACCTAGACATCTGTGTGCCTATGCTTGCAGCGGATATAGCGCCCCGTTGCCAGTATGCTTGAAGGTACACGCTTTGCAGGACAAACCATCCTGCCGCACCCTACGGATTCGCACTCGCTGCACCGTTCAAGTGCAGGTCAAAGCGGTCAGGGATATTCGGCATAACCGGTTACGTCAGAGCATCCGCCCTGCCCCTTCAGCGTGTCTCCCGACAGGCATTCAGGCCGTGTTACACATTTACCCGCATCTCACATTTCGTATCCGGAGAGACTTGGCCGGAGTCGAGAGCAAAATTTCGCAATCGACGCAGACTCTGACCGGTCGCCGGTTCAAAAAGTTCGAAAAGATTGAGAAAACGCAATGGAATCAGCGACTTAGCCTCATGCGTAGGCATAATGCGCGTAGGTCATGACAAGCATCATGATGCGTACATCATGTACGGTCAGGAAAAGACAAATACATAAAGACTGTATTTGTCTTTAAGCGTGATGTGTAGGCGCGTGTCAACGAAGTGGCGCGAGCGTATGTACAGGGAAACAGATAATCATCTAGTGTCAAAGACACTAGGCGTAACAAACGGATAATCGGCCAGATAATCGAAAACATAATGGAATCAACGGATTAACTCGGAATCCGTAGGATTCAGCGCGGGGGAAACGCGAAGCGGTCAGCGCAGGAACCGTAGGTCACATACTGACTCGCACACACAGGGAAACTCGAATATAATCGCCAATATCGTTTGTTCCCATTATGTTCCCAAAATGAAATTAAACCGGAAACAAATATCCGAAGCACTAAAGCAAATGCCAGCAGAGAATCTGCTGCTGGGCTCTGCCGCGCGGGAACTAACTGCAAAGCAGAAGAGCTTTGCTAGGTTAGTAGCAAATGGTCTCACGGCTGCTGAGGCGTACAGACAGTCTTACAACACTTCGGCTTCACCGAAGCGTGTAGGAGACCAAGCCGCTATGCTTAAGCGAGACCCAAGAATATCTAGCGAAATCAACCGTTTAAGTACCTTAAACGAGGTTAGGGAGTGGCATTCGCCCCAACAAATCAGGTCATTAGTAATCGAAAGATTACAAATGGAAGCAACAAACGAAGAGAATCCGCCGAATAGTCGAATCAGAGCCTTGGAGTTACTTGGTAAAGTAACTGAGGTCGCCGCATTTACGGAGCGCCGAGAACAGACTGTTGTTCACTCTAGTGAACAAATCAGGAGCCAGATACTGGATAAACTTAAGTCATTGAATGTCATAGACATTCAGCCAGAACAAACCGATGGTGATGCTGACAGTTTGTTATCAGAGATAACAAGCCAAGCCGTTGATTCTGTTGAAGAATCTCATGTGAGCATCGAAGATGCCGCGCAGATTCATGATATGGATGACCCCACCGTAGGTGGGGAGGGCGCTGGCGCGTAGGAGTCCCGTGCGCGCGTATACATATCATTCCACACAAACAATCTATCAATTTTCATACCCCTACCCTATGTTCTCTTTTTTTCCCAATACAATCATTGACTTATCTATAGAACCCACCCCCATTGTTTTCTACATACAAAACGACGTGGGGTATATTTTTTTGGATTTGAGATGACTATTAAATTGTTTGGTCACAGATTTATTGTCAGGTTTAGGCAAAGCAATGGCTGGTTGCCTTCTGTGCTTCTGCTTCATATCTGGAGAAGTAAAGTATGACCCCGCGCCAGAAAGAAGTTTTCCTTGTCATTGATGAGTGGTGGAAGAAGTTTGGCTACTCACCTTCTATTGATGAGGTGATGTATGTGCTTGGCACTAAGGGAAGAGGCAATATTCATAGAATAATCAACAGGTTGGTGAAACTTGGGGCGTTGAGGAAGTTGGATGGCAAGCAGAGGACTGTTAGACCTATTGGGATTAACTTTAGGAAGATTGAGTGATGGATGACATTAGTGAGATTGTTAACCACATTTCATTGCTCCCGCCCGATGAGCAGGAGAAGATGTTTGCTATGCTGGAGAAGTACACCCATGCGGCTGAACGTGAGCGCTGTCAAAATTCTTTCATGCAGTTTGTTTACAAGATGTGGCCGGGTTTTATCTCTGGCAGGCATCACAAACTGATGGCAGAGAAATTTGAGAGGGTGGCTAAGGGTGAGCTTAAGAGACTTATTATCAATATGCCGCCGCGACACACGAAGTCGGAGTTTGCTTCATACCTACTCCCGGCTTGGTTTCTTGGTCGCTATCCGTCAAAGAAAATTATTCAAACGTCGCATACGGCTGAGTTGGCCGTTGGCTTTGGGAGAAAGGTAAGAAACCTTGTTGATTCAGAAGTCTATAAAGGAATTTTTCCTAATGTGGCTTTACGGCATGACTCTAAAGCCGCTGGTCGCTGGGCTACTAATGAGAGTGGAGAGTACTTTGCAATTGGTGTGGGGGGTGCAGTTACTGGTAAAGGTGCTGACCTATTAATTATTGATGACCCGCATTCTGAACAAGAAGCCAAACTAGCCGCTTCTGACCCCGGCATCTTTGATTCTGTGTACGAGTGGTATACATCCGGTCCACGACAACGTTTACAACCGGGCGGGGCTATTGTAATTGTTATGACTCGCTGGTCTTTAAAAGACTTGACGGGTCGTGTTGTTCAATCGTCTATTGAGGATGAACGGATTGGCGAATGGGAAGTTATTGAATTACCGGCTATTCTTCCATCTGGAAAGCCTTTATGGCCCGAGTTCTGGTCTATCGAAGAACTTGAAGCGCTCCGCACGGAACTGCCGCTATCAAAATGGTCAGCGCAGTATCAACAAAAACCGTCTGGCGAAGAAGGCGCAATCATTAAACGGGAATGGTGGAAGATTTGGGAGGACGACCGTCCTCCGGCTTGTGAATTCGTCATCCAGTCTTGGGATACTGCTTTTACTAAAAACGAACGGTCTGACTATTCAGCTTGTACAACGTGGGGCGTCTTCTATAAAGACGAAGACCAAAAGGATGCCAATGTCATTCTTCTGGATGCCTATAAAGAACGTATGGAATTTCCAGAGCTTAAACAGCGCGCTCATGAAATGTGGCAAGAATGGCAACCCGACGCATTTGTAGTTGAAGCTAAAGCGGCTGGCGCACCCTTGATTTATGAATTGCGTCAAATGGGCATTCCTGTTCAGGAATTTACACCGACTCGCGGTAATGATAAAAATGTACGCCTGAATGCTGTATCAGATTTGTTTGCTTCAGGTAAAGTATGGTGCCCAGATAAACGCTGGGCGCATGAATTGATTGAAGAAATGGCCGCTTTTCCCTATGGCGACCACGACGACTTAACCGACTCGACGACTCAGGCATTATTAAGATTCCGGCAGGGTGGGTTTATCAAGTTAGAATCCGACGAACCAGACCCAATTCGCGGATTTAAACGTAAACGCGGGTACTATTAAGGACAAAGATGGCTACGAATGTTGACAAAGTTCCGGTTTTTGACCAGCAGATTGAGGCAGAACCAATTGAAATTGAAATTGTTGACCCGGAATCTGTGACTATTGGGCCGGTTACCATCGATTTTAATAAACACCAAGAAGAAGAGTCGGATTTTGGTGACAATCTGGCCGAAATTCTTGATGAAGGCTACCTAGAATCGTTAGCTTCAGAGCTTATTGGTGAATACACCGACGATTTAAACAGCCGCAAGGACTGGGAAACAACGATTCAAGAGGGCATGGACCTACTTGGGTTGAAAGTTGAAGAACGTTCGGAACCGTGGGAAGGCGCCTGTGGGATTACCCACCCGATGTTGACCGAAGCTGTCGTCCGTTATCAAGCAGAAATGATTATGGAGACTGTTCCGGCCAGCGGTCCAGTACGGACTAAGGTTTTGGGTAAAGAAACTCGCGAAAAGCTGGACGCCGCCGACCGTGTCGAAAACGACATGAACTACAAGCTGATGAATGAAATGCCGGAATGGCGCACAGAACAGGAAAGACTGTACTGGTCGCAGCCTTTGATGGGTTCAGCTTTCAAGAAGGTCTACTACGACCCCAGCCTTGGCCGTCAGGTATCTGTTTTTATCCCCGCAGATGACCTTGTTGTGTCTTATGGCGAAACGTCCCTTCAATCAGCACAACGCATCACCCACAGGATGCGTAAAAACAAGAATGAAATCAGGAAGTTACAAGTTTCTGGTTTCTATCGTGACATCGACTTGGGCGACCCGCCGCGCGACGTAGCCAATCTTCAAAAGAAGCGCAACGAATTAACAGGCATTGATGCTATTAATGACACTCGTTATCGTCTTCTTGAAATCCACACCTACCTTGACTTAGAAGGTTATGAGGATAAAGATGATGACGGCGAAGAAACGGGCATTGCGCTTCCGTATGTTGTAACAATCAATGAAGGCAACAACGAAATCCTAGCCATCCGCCGTAACTGGAAGGAAGATGATGAGTTTAAACAAGCGCGTATGCACTTTGTCCATTACCCGTATATCACTGGGTTTGGCTTTTACGGCTTTGGTCTGCTTCACCTTATTGGTGGTCATGCTCGTGGTGCTACCTCTCTGCTTCGTCAATTGGTTGACGCGGGGACGCTTGCGAATCTTCCCGGAGGTCTAAAGGCGCGCGGGCTTCGGATTATCGGTGACGATACCCCAATCTCTCCGGGTGAATTCCGTGACGTTGACGTACCGGGCGGGTCTATCCGCGACAACATCCTGCCGCTGCCATACAAGGAACCCTCTCAGACGCTCTCAGTGCTTCTGAATACGATTGTAGAAGAGGGTCGCAGGTTTGCCTCCATCTCTGACATGAAAGTGTCTGATATGAGTTCACAGGCGCCTGTAGGCACAACGCTGGCAATCCTTGAGCGCACTCTGAAAGTTATGAGCGCTGTTCAGGCGCGTGTGCATTACGCAATGAAGGAAGAGTTCAAACTTCTGGCTTCCATCATCCGTGACTTTACCCCGGAAGAATACGACTACGAAGTTGAAGATGCGCCGCGTCAGGTTAAACAGTCTGACTACGACCATACGGACATCATCCCTGTCAGCGACCCGAATGCCGCAACGATGTCGCAGCGGATTGTTCAGTATCAAGCTGCACTCCAACTGGCTCAAGGCGCGCCGCAGATTTATGACTTGCCGGAACTGCACCGTCAGATGTTGCAGACTTTAAACATCAAGAACATTGACAAGCTGGTTCCGACCTCGGACGACATCAAACCCAAAGACCCGGTCAGTGAAAATATGGCGCTTATGGTTGGCAAGCCCGTGAAAGCATTTGCTTATCAAGACCACGAAGCACATATCCAGACTCACATGGCAATGATGCAAGACCCGAAGATTCAACAGGTTGCTGGTCAGTCACCGTTGTTCCAACAAATGATGACGGCGGCGCAAGCCCACATCGCGGAACACATTGGTTTTGCTTACAAACAACATATCGAGGAACAAATCGGCGCACCGCTACCGGGCGACGAAGAACAACTTCCGGAAGATGTTGAATACCAAGTTTCACAACTGATTGCTGCTGCGGCACAAAAGCTGCTGCAAAACAATCAAGCCGAAGCACAACAACAACAAAACGCGCAAGCGCAGCAAGACCCTGTGGTTCAACAAGCCATGAAGGAGCTTGAACTGAAACAACAGGAAATTCAACGCAAGGCACAGAAGGACCAAGCCGAAATTGCGTTGCGGGCAAAAGAGATTGAACTGCGTACTCAAGTTGAACGCGAGCGCATTCAGACTCAAGCAACAACTGCCGAACGGCAAGCTAAGGCCAGAATGGCCGATTCCCAAGCAAATCGCGTCTCCAACGAATTGCTTACTGGCGTAAAACTTGGAGCGGAGATGTCAAATGAACGAACTAGAGTACCTCAACAAAAAGCTAAATGATGAAATAAAGGGATATAACGAATTCATTGCAAGAGATAACTGCAAGGATTACGCGCATTACAAATATCTGTGTGGCCTGATTCGGGGTCTGGAGGTTGCACAGGTTCATATCGCAGACCTCGCGGAGAAGTTAAAAAATGACTGACGAAGTTCAGGAAGTTCAAGAAGCGACTCAACTGCCCGCTCCTATGGGTTACAAGATTCTTTGTGCCCTGCCGGAAGTAGAAGACAAGTTTCAAAATGGCATTCTTAAAGCAGACACCACAGTTAAAACCGAAGAGCATTCGTCGGTTGTATTGTTTGTTGTAAAGATGGGTCCGGATTGTTATTTGGACCAAGGCCGTTTCCCAACGGGTCCGTATTGTAAGGAAGGCGATTTTGTCCTTACCCGCGCATATTCAGGCACCCGCTTCAAAATCCACGGTCGTGAATTCCGTCTCATCAATGATGATTCGGTTGAAGCAGTCGTGCAAGACCCGCGTGGTTATACGCGCGCTTAAGGAAAAATCATGGATGAGAATTACGAAAACCCGGAAGTAGATATTGAAGTTGAGGGCGATGAAATTGAAATTGATGTCGTTGACGACACGCCCGAAGAAGACCGAAACCGAAAGCCGTTGGAAAAGGAAGTGGAAGACCCGGCTGACGACGAAATTGAACAGTACAGTTCAAATGTACAGAAGCGCATCAAGGAGCTGTCTCACGCACGGCACGATGAACGTCGAGCCAAAGAAACCGCAATGCGTGAGCGCGAAGAAGCACTTGTTATTGCACAGCAAATTATGCAAGAAAATCAACGGCTTAAGGGCACGTTGAAGCAAGGCGAAGAGGCTTACCTTGAGGCAGCAAAACAAAAGGCGGCTATTGAATATGAAGTCGCCAAAAAGAAACTGATTGACGCAAAGTCAATTGGTGATATTGAAGCCGAGGTAATGGCTCAAGAAGAATTTAACTCTGCACAATTAACTAGAGCAAAGTTAAATGAATATCAAATTAATGCTTTACAAGAAGAAGAATATAATGTAAATACCCAACAACAAGTACATCGGCCCCAAGTCGATGACAAAGCCAAGCAGTGGCATCAAGCCAATCCTTGGTTTTGGAAAGACAAGGTTATGACCGGAACCGCTCTGGGGCTGCACGAAGATTTGGTCGCATCGGGTTACGACCCGCGTGGTGATGATTATTATCGGGAACTCGATTCCCGCTTGCGTGACATCTTTCCCAGCCGTCTTGGCAAGACCGAGCAACCTGTGGAAAAGAAGCGCCCCTCTTCGGTGGTAGCACCTGCCACGCGAAGCAATCCCTCAAAACGAGTTGAGCTTAAGGCTAGTGAAGTTGCTATCGCCAAACGGCTTGGCTTGCCCTTAGAAGTTTATGCAAAACAAAAGATTGAACTGGAGAAGCGTAATGGATAATCGTCGCCCGCGTAGTTTGGACAACCGTGAAACTACTGAACGCAAGCGTTCTTGGACGCCGCCTTCAACGCTTCCTACACCGAATCCGCAGGAAGGCTATAAGTTCCGCTGGGTTCGCACCAGTTTGATGGGAAATACTGACCCGACAAATGTCAGTGCGCGTTTCCGTGAAGGCTGGGAGCCGGTAAAGGCTGAAGACCATCCGGAGTTGATGTTGGCTCAAACGAGCGGCAACGTCGAAATCGGTGGGCTTGCACTTTGCAAGATGCCCTCAGAAATGGTGGACCAACGCAATTCGTATTACCAACAAATCAACCGAGACCAAATGGAATCGGTTGAACAAAGTTATATGCGTGAAAACGACCGGCGTATGCCCAAGTTTTCTGAACGCAGTTAATCAACAAACAAGGAGTTCAAAATGGCATATCCGACTGTTTCTGCCCCCTACGGGTTTAAGCCGGTCAATCGCCTTGATGGGTTGCCGTATGCTGGCGCTACCCGCAAGCTGCCGATTGAGTACGCTTACAGCCAAAACCTGTTCTACGGTGACGTAGTTCAAATCTCTGGCGGTACCATCGTTCGTTCGTCGATGTCCGCCGCTTCGTCGCCGGGCACCGCTGTTGCTGGCACGATTGGTATTTTCTTGGGTTGTTCGTACACCAGCCCGACCACCGGCCAAAAGCTGTTTGCTCAGTATTACCCCGCAAGCCTTGCCGCCAATGACGCCGAAGCCATCATTGTTGATGACCCGCGCGCTCTGATGAAGGCTGTGGTTACGACTCAAGGCACCTCGCTGGCTAACACCAGCACCACCGTTGGCTACCTAAACCCGTACTACATCGGCTCCAACGTGTACATGGTTGGTGGCGCTGGCGGCGTTACTGGTAGCACGACTACTGGCAATTCGGCCCAATCGGTTTCGGGCGCTGTGATTACTTCGGGCACTTCGGGCGCTGGCGACCGCGTGACCTCGGCTTTGCCGTGGCGCATGGTTGGTGTCGTTCCGGAAACCGCTGTCACCCTGAATGGCGTTGGTAGCACTTCGGGTTCGTCGTCTACCGTGACTCTGACCGCTGCTGTGACTGGTCTGGTTCCGGGTATGCAACTGATTTGCTCGACCGGTACCGGCACTCTGGCTGGTCAGTACGCAACCGTCATTAACGTGTCTACCACCACGCTGACTTTGGATGCCGCAGTTACTCTGGCTTCTGGTTCGGTCCTGTCGTTTGTTGGCTACCCCGAAGTTCTGGTTGCTTGGAACGGCAGTTTCCACAGCTATTTCAACACCACTGGCGTCTAAGGAGCTAAATCATGGCTATTTCTCGCGCACAATTACTGAAAGAACTGCTGCCGGGCCTGAACGCTTTGTTCGGTCTGGAGTACAAGCGTTACGGCGAAGAGCATAAGGAAATCTACGAAACCGAAACTTCGGAACGTAGCTTTGAAGAAGAAACCAAGCTGTCGGGTTTCTCAGCCGCTCCGGTTAAGAACGAAGGCACTTCGATTCGTTATGACAACGGTCAAGAAGCATTCACGACCCGTTATAACCACGAAACCATCGCTCTTGGCTTCTCGCTGACCGAAGAAGCAATCGAAGACAACCTCTACGATTCGCTGTCGTCGCGTTACACCAAGGCTCTGGCCCGTGCCATGTCGTACACCAAGCAAGTCAAGTCTGCCAATGTTCTGAACAATGGCTTCAACTCGGCTTATCCGGGTGGCGATGGCGTGTCGCTGTTTAACACCGCTCACCCGCTGGTTTCGGGTGGCACCAATAGCAACACCCCGGCTGTTCAAGCTGACTTGAATGAAACCTCGTTGGAAGCAGCAGTGATTCAAATCGCTGGCTGGACCGACGAACGTGGTCTGCTGATTGCTGCCAAGCCGCGTAAGCTGATTGTTCCCCCGGCACTGATGTTCGTTGCTACCCGCCTGCTCGAAACCGAACTGCGTGTTTCGACGGCTGATAACGACATCAACGCCATCAAGAACAATGGTGCGATTCCGGAAGGTTACACCGTTAACCACTTCCTGACCGACACCAACGGCTGGTTCCTGACGACTGACGTTCCGAACGGCATGAAGCATTTTGAACGTATGCCGTTGTCCACCTCAATGGACGGTGACTTTGATACCGGCAACGTGCGTTACAAGGCCCGCGAGCGTTATTCGTTCGGCTGGTCGGACCCGCTCGGTATGTTCGGTTCGCAAGGCGCTTAATTGTTGTAAGAATAAAGGGGCTTCGGCCCCTTTATTTTTTTGTTTAAATGATGTAGTTTGTTAATACTAGGAAATCAACTCCATTAACTGACCTAGCAGACTTTGTAGAGATAATGGAGTTAGTGCTACAACACGGAGATTTAAATGGCTAATACCACTTTTAATGGACCAGTTCGTTCGCAGAACGGCTTCCAAACTATTTCGGTTGACTCGACCACTGGCGCAGTCACCACCACCGCGACCATCGGCACTGCAACTTCTGTCACCACCCTGACTGCTACCGGCAACATTACCGCCGATTCGACTCAAGCTGTTGTTGCTGGCGGCACCGCTGCGTTCCTTGCAACCACTACCGCTGGTCTGGGCATCTATGTGGGTTCGGGCGCACCGACCGTGTCGGCTGCTCAAGGTTCGCTGTACATCCGTACCGATGGTTCTTCGACTAGCACCCGCCTGTATGTAAATACGACCGGTTCGACGACTTGGACTAACGTTACCACTGCTGCTTAATAGGGGTGCGTCATGACGATGCAAACTGATGTTAAG
>Ga0209598_10003810_pt1 | contig 11301 bp, 10 predicted proteins | sample M_140807_EF_Meta_FD_187317 | JGI IMG/M metagenome (GOLD analysis project Ga0209598, IMG submission 187317) | Freshwater microbial communities from Lake Montjoie, Canada to study carbon cycling - M_140807_EF_MetaG (SPAdes) (version 2) | ecosystem: Environmental > Aquatic > Freshwater > Lake... | reverse complement strand
GAACTTGTGTCGATCGCCCCAGCCGGCGTTGTGGGCGGTGCCGATCGCCATCCACTCGCCGAGCGGCTTGTAGGGCACATAGTCGGTCGGATAGGCGAGGCCCTGCCGGGCCTCAGCGTGGGGCACATCGCCGCTGAAGACGATCGGCCGGTCGGTGATCGGCTCGGCAGCCTCGCCGTGTCGCAGGCGAAATTCAGCACGCACAAAAAACGTGGCCGACAGGGCGTCAGTCGTGGCGTCGTCAGCCTGCCCAGCCGCCTCGACCACTCTCCAGACCAGACAGCCGACCTCGTAGCCAGAACGTTCCCGCGGCAGGACTTTCATGAATGGGGAACTTTCGAAACGCTCGGACCTGAGTCGGATACTCCGTCATTGGCCACCACCGCCTCAACTCCCGCGCGAGGGCTGAAAAACTCTTCTAGCCCACTTTTATAATCGCGGCGCTTATAGTAGCTAACCCTATAGATGTCATCGCTACGCTTGCCTTTCCTTCCAGCTTCAATGACGTCGGCGACTCAATGTCCACCAGCGTCGATTTTAGTTTCATACTTACGAAAGAATACATATCGATATCTTTAAATGAAAATACACGAAACGATCCAGAAGTGGCGGACGAAGTTCCACTCACAACGTGTGTGCATCCCGTCAGCGCGGTGATCTCCTGTCCGATCGTTCTTGTTAATGCAGTCGCAATCTCCGTTTTTTTCAAGGCTGACTCGATTTTTTGTGCCTCAATCTCGCACTTTGTGACCGTGTCGAAAGTGTACGCCCAGCCCTTTGTTACCTTCACGGAAAACGCCGCATTGATGCTAATTTCAGGCCCGAAGAAAGCGCCCCACTTGACCCCTACGTGGTTCGAGAAAGCGGCTCCGCCGGTCGTCGAAAACGACGCTCCTCCCAGCGTGGAAAACGAAAACCCATATGTCAACGAATTGGACCAGCCGACTTGGATCGTGTTCTTGTTTCCATTTTGCTTCGAAACTGAATTGCCGTCCTGTTCTGAGTAGGAGTCGCCATTCGTTTTCTTGGCAGACGGGCCCGATTCTAACACTTCCTCGTTCGTGATGTTTCCGTACTTGCCGAAGTTTTCCCAATACTCAACCGTGAACGTCGACATACGATTCTCCTTGCTTCACTGATGCAACAACCGCGCCGCAACACAAGAGTGGCTGGACGTCAGTCCGGGTGTTGCAGATTTCCGATCGCCCAAAAATTTTTCCTGTAGACCGTCAGGATCGTGACCGACTCGGACTCTTCCTCTGAATCGAGCACGATGAAATTGCCAGCAACGTCCTGGACGATTGTCTTGAACGGGTCGTCCGGCAGCGTGCGCGGCGGCAGATTGGCCGCGTTATAGACGTTGCCGACGATGATCGGCCGATCGGGATCGCCGTTGAGAAAGGCGACGATCACCTCGTTGCCCGCCAGCGGCAGGAAGATGCTGCCCCAGCCATCGCCGGCGGAGGGCTGCGAGCATCGCACCCAGCACGAGCTCTTCTCGTCGTCACTGCCGGCCCGATCCCAACGAAACTGCACCCGGGCACTGGCCACCGAATCCGTATAGGGCGTCCGCGGATCATGCCCTGCCGGTGCCACGACGACGGCCGTCTGCACGCCGTCGATCCGCGGCGCGGCCGCAGTCCGCGGCGGCCGAAACTGCACGCTCGCGGGAATCGCCCGGAAGCGGCAGCGATGGCTGTAGCCCGTAGTTGGTGCTGCCTGCCCAGATTCCGCCGGCTCGTCGGCCGAGATGGTGAACTCGATCGCCTCGGTGAGATACGACTGATTCTGGTCGGATCGCGGCTGCCCCTCGAGGCCAAACGTGAAGCCCGCCGACAGCCCAAGGCAATGGGCCTCGCCGGCAAACTCACGTTCCCGGCATTCCGACTGCTCGATCCGGGCCGTCGCCACAGCGTCGCCGGCCGACTGCGTGGCAAAGCCGCCCGGATATTCAAACCGCTCCAGGTCGCCGTGAGGGTAGGCATGGGAGGCGGCGCGGGTGGAGACAAGCTTCGCCTTGGGATCGGTGAAGGCGTAGTCCTTCACCGTGTATTTCCCGGAGGTCATCTGCTCGCCGGCGTTCCAGAGGAAAATATGCTCCTCTTTGAGGGCGGCCTGCTTCGCCGGCCGGTAGGGAATCTTCGCATAGCCTGGGAAGGGCCCGTGGCTCGTGTGGGAGTCGGCCAGCACGAGCGTGTGGCTGCCCGCTTCATGCTTGTGGAAATAGTAGATGCCCGCCCGCTGCATCAGGCGGTGCACGAAATTGGCGTGCGTCTCGTTGTATTGCACGCAGAAGTCGAGCGGCTGATAGCTGCCCACGAGCCCCGCGACGTCGTAGTCGGAAAAGCCCAGGTCGTCGAAGACCTTCTTGAGGATGTCGACGACCGACTTGTTCTGGAAGATGCGGCAGTCTGACCCGAGTTCCAGGCAGGCGATCCAGGGCACGATCTCCAGCTCGTAGATGGCGAGATCACGCTCGAAGCCCGTCTGCACAACGCGGCGGACGAGCCCGCTGCGATGCTGCTTGCCGCCGCCGGGGAGGGTGGCGGTGACCGTCAGCGGCGTGCCGAGCAGCTGACCGAAATCGATGGAGGCGTTTTTGCTGGTGGCCTCGAGGATTCCCGAGAACGGCTGCCCGAGCGACTCGGTGTAGCGGAAGGAGCGTGCCTTCAAGGCATCGCTGCCGAGGCTGCAGTCGATGGCCACGCGTTCGAGGGCGGCCGATCGGTTGGCTGCAGGGTTTGCCATGCGAACACCTCATGCCGCAGGACGCGGCGACCGAGCGAAAAGTCATGCGGTTCGAACCGGGCGACGTTATATAGGCCAGCGCTCAGCCCGGCAACCAAGACGATCCCGCGTGTCGCCGCTGCCCGCCTCCGCGTTGACCACCCCCGCGGGATTGCATATCCTTGCGGTCAGGGTTCTCCGACGCCCAGTCGCTTGAGCATGTGCGGAGCCCTGTCTTTCATCCGGGAGGTATTCGCCATGGCTGGAAAGTGGGTGAATGCGGGATCATCGCTGACCTGCACAATGGGTGACGCGCCAGCGGCGCTCACGGTCGTCGTGCCGACCATCACGGTGCAGGGGTCGCCGGCGGCGAACGTCATGGATTGTGCCCCGATTATAAACATTCCGACGTTTGGTACGTGCAAGTCACCGTTCAATCCAATGGTGGCGGCCGCCACGGCCGCAGCACTCGGCGTGCTGACGCCGATGCCCTGCATCCCTTTCACCATGCCCTGGATTCCGGGCGCGATGCGGGTGCTCGTGCGAAATTTCCCGGCACTCGATAACGCGTCAAAATGCATGTGCGGCTACGGTGGCCAGATCAGTGCCGTCACGACCAACGTGATGGTCGACGTGGGCTGAATCGGCCAGACAGGTTCCCTTTTTTTGTCACCCACCGGATACAGGAACGGCTCTGATCCTTCCTGGGCCCTGCGCACAACTGACGGAGTCTCAGCTCAGCGATGAAGGCGACGATCACATCCCTTTCCGCAATCGAAATTCTCGATTCCCGTGGCAACCCCACCGTCTGCGCGACCGTCCACCTGGAGAACGGCATCACTGCCAGCGCGTCTGTTCCCTCTGGAGTCTCGACCGGAGAGCGGGAGGCCGTCGAGCTTCGTGACGGCGACCCGGCCCGCTACGGTGGGAAAGGGGTCCTCCGGGCAGTGGCCAACATCGAGGGCGAAATCGCATCCGCGCTCCGTGGAATGGAGGCCACGAACCAGGACGGTCTGGATCGGCGGATGATCGATTTGGATGGAACTCCTGAAAAGTCGCGGCTCGGGGCAAACGCAATCATTGGTGTCTCAATGGCCGCCGCACGTGCCGGGGCTGCCGCCCGCGGATTGCCGCTCTACCGCCACCTCGGCGGGACCAACACCCCGGTCCTTCCGGTGCCCTGCCTGAATGTCATCAACGGCGGCCGCCATGCCGACAACACCGTGGATTTCCAGGAGTTCAAGATTGCCCCCCTCAGCGCTCCGAACTTTCGCGAAGCCATCCGCATGGGCGTCGAGACGTTCCAGGCTCTGAAGGGCATACTCCACGACCGCCATTACGGCACCGGGATCGGCGACGAAGGCGGCTTCGCTCCCGACCTCGAGACAAATGATGAAGCCGTTGAAATCATCCTCGCCGCCATCGAGAAGGCGGGCTACCGCGCGGGGGACGACATCGCCATCTGCCTCGATCCCGCCACGAGCGAAATGTGGAAGGACGGACGCTACGAGTTTTTCAAGTCCGGCGCCGGCTCGATGAGTTCCGATGAAATGATCGACCTCTGGAGAGCCTGGATCGACCGCTACCCGATCGCGCTCCTCGAAGATCCCCTCGGCGAAGAGGACTGGGCAGGGTGGACGAGGCTCACCGCCGAACTCGGTTCCCGGCGCGAAATCGTCGGCGATGACATCTTCTGCACGAACCCGGCCATCCTCCAGGAGGCCATCCGACAGAAAGTCGCCAACTCAATCCTCATCAAACCCAACCAAATCGGAACCGTGAGCGAAACGCTGGACTGCATCGCTCTCGCCCAGTCGCATGAATATCGCTGTTACATCTCCCACCGAAGCGGCGAGACCGACGACACCTTCATCGCCGACCTGGCGGTTGCAACAGGGGTGGGCCACATGAAAACTGGCTCCTGTTGCCGGGGCGAGCGGGTCGCCAAATTCAACCGCCTGCTCGCCATCGAGAAGGAGCTCGACGGCAAATCGATCTATGGCGGCCAATCTCTCTCCTGGAAGTTTCGCGGGTAAACTCCGGCAACGCCCTGATCCGCTTGACCGGCATCCGGGATATCAGCGGGCAGAAACAACCCGACCAGAGTTGCCAGGATGGCGATGACGCCCCGCAGCCCGGCCTCCATTCTCGCCGATCGCGACCGAAACCATCCCGTCGAGCGTCGCGGTGAACGTGTAGACCTTCGCGTCGCGGCGATTCGCCGAAGTGTCGGTGATGTAGGCATATCCCTGCGGATCGAAGGCGAGCGACGTGCCAGCCATCCCCGATCCAGACATCTGATCGCCCTCTTCGTCGCCCTCGCCCTCGCCCTCGGCGCCGTCGTCGTCGTTCAGATCGGCGAGATTGTCCTCGGGGTCCGTGTCGTGATCGTTGCCCGCGCCGCCGACGAGAACGTCCCTGCCGCCGCCGCCGTTCAGCAGGTCGTCGCCGGCGTCTCCAAACACCCGGTCACCGCCGGCGTTTCCGAACAGCTGGTCGTTGCCGACCGAACCGCGCAGCACGTCGTTGCCGTTGCCGCCGTAGACGAGGTCATCTCCTTCGTTGCCATCCTCGACGTCATTGCCCTCCCCGCCGTCGACGGAGTCGTCGCCGATGCCGCCGGAGACCGTGTCGTTGCCGGCGCCGCCAAGCAACGTGTCTGCGTGAGCCCCGCCGATCAGCACGTCGGCTCCCGCGTTGCCACTGAGTCGATCGTTTCCATCGCCGCCGACCAGCCGATCGTTGCCGCCGCCGCCGGCGAGCACGTTCAGATTCGAAACGCTGCGTCCTACTGACCCTTCAGCGAGGGGAGCAGCAAGGTTCGGGCAGGCGGCTCAACCCGTTGGCGATGAGCGAAAACGGGGGTTTTCTATTTGAAAAAAGATTTCGCCCATCGGCCAAGCGAGGCACGGTAATACACCCGTGTCGCCACGCCGTCGATGCGGAGAACGCACCGCACGTTGTACAGGCCCTCGTGGTAGATCGGCCGCTCGACTTCCACCGAGGAACCCTTCTTTCGAAGACGCTGGATATATTTTTCCAAAGCCTGTTCGGCTTCAGCGATCAGGTGTTCGTCAATACCGTCCATTGAATTCGTCCTGGCTGAATTTGTCCCGGCCATGTGAAGTCGAGATCAGCGGCAGCCAGACGTTCGCCGCTGATCACTCGTAGGTGAATTCCGCCGTGGCGGAGCAGTCGCGGTCGGCGCGGAGCCGGACCCAGTGGGCGGCGTAGCCGACGGGAAATTCATGGGTGAGTGTCTTTCCCGGCTCTACCACGAACCGGCCGTACTCGCTCCACTCTCCGGTGGCGAGAAAATCGACCTCGACCGTGAAGGTCGAAGGCTGAGTCGAGTCGTGTGATAGCGCGAGCGACTTGCGGTCGAAGTTGGTCATCAGAAAGGGCTCGCTCGGCAGGCCGGCCTTGACTGCCGTCTTCCTCCATGGGCCGCCGTGCCCCGTGGGTTTGCCGAGCTGCCAGAGGTCGTCCGTCTTGCCGAACCAGAGGGCGGCCTTGCCGTCGGCCGAGCGAAACAGGCGGCCCACGGAGGGCGGGGCAAACTCGCCCGACATCACCAAGAGCCCCCGCCAGGAGCAGAAGTCGAGGATCGGTAGCCGATGGGCCGCGACCGGCTTCATCCTGCGATAGTCGATCTTTCGATGCTCGCCGGACTTCGAGTCGCTCGATCGCGGGATCTCGTAGAAGATGCCGTGGAAGTTGGCGAGGTTCCGCTCGCTCGCCACTTCCCGCACGCCGCGAGCCCAACTGGCGAAGGGCCTGTCGAAGACTGCATCGGTCTTGGGCAGCCGCCAGCGGTCGCCGTTGCCGTCGGTGATCAAGACCGATCCGGCATCCACTTCAAACTCCGGCTTCAATTCCAGCGTGGGGCGGATGTCGCTGACCTCTTTCGGCTCGGGCAGGGCGGTGAAGGTGAGCCGCTCGTCGACCTCGTAGTAGCTGTCGCCAAGGACGACCTGCAGGTTTCTGTTGCCCTTCGCCGGCCGGATGAGTGCTGGCGTCGCGCGGCCGCCGTCGCTGCCGTTGGCGGCCGCCCTCGGCGGCGGGGCATCGCCGCCACAGTGAAAATACCCGCTCGCCATACAGTCGGCATCGGCCCTGAGCCGCACCCACTCAGCCTTTACGCCGGGATCGAAGACATGGTGGCCGTAGCCCTTCGCAGGCACGGTGATCGTCTGGAGCGGCTGCCACTGGCCGTCTCCTTGCCGGTCGGCCTCGACGGTGAATGTCACCGGAGTGTTGGCATCATGCGTCAGGTGCAGGGCGCGATTCCCGTAGCCGGCAAACAGAAAGGGATCGCTCGGGACGTTCTTCTCGATCGCGTCGCCCACCCACACACCCCCCCAGCCGGCCGTCGGGCCCCAGGTTTTCAGTTCGGCGAAATCGCCAAACCAGAGGTTCGACTGCGACTGGCCTGCGAGCGGGTTGCCCATCACGCTCGTGTCGTCGGCGGCGATCACGAGCCTGCCGTTCCAGTCGCAGAAGTCGGGCACGTAGCGGAGGTGGGTGCAGACCGGCCGGATGCCCGCGGTGTTGGCCCGCGAGAAGGTCCGTGGGAAGTCGAAGATCTGGCCGTGCATCACCATCAGGAACCTGCCGTCGCCCACCTCACGGATCCGCGGCCACTCAGTGAACCAGCCGTGCCGCGGGTCGAACGTGTAGCTCCCCTTCGGCACCCGGAACGTACACCAGGTGCCGCCGTCGAGCAGCTTGAGGATCACGCTCCGCCTGTCCCAGCCGACGGCCCAGAGCGGCGCCCGATCGTCCGGGGCGCCGTGGATTCCGCCCGGTCCGGTCACGTCGGTGAACTGGTGCCGTTCGACGATCCGCCACTCGCCTCCATCCCATTCGGCGAGCACGCCGGCGTCTTCGGCCTTCTTCGGGGGCAACGCGGCGAGATAGTCCCGTGGTGAGTCCTTGCCCACGGACGACTCGCCGTTGTTGCTGATCACCACGCGACCCTGGGCCGTGTAGCCTCCCTTGCCGTGCCAGCCCGGCACCGGCTTGGCGAACAGCTTCTTCACGGCGAGCGAGTGGACGTCGACCTCGTAGATCGCCCCCTCCATGTCGTAGAAGTAGACGAGGTTGGCAGGGTCGGTCAGGTGCCGCATCACCGCCGTCATCCGGCCCACGAGCCGGTTCTTCACGTCGCAGGTCCGGACGTTGCCCTTCGCGTCGATGAAGTAGGGGCCGATGATCAGCTGCTGCGACTCATCGTGGATCATCCGGTTGGCATGGGTACCGCCAACGCTCTCCGGCCGCACGTCGAGGCTCATCTCCGGGCCGACGGCGTAGAGCTTGTCGTTGCTGCCCTTGGTGGAGTGGGGTGGGTAGGTGAGAAACCAGAGCCTGCCTGCCCAGGGCACCACGGCACCGATGCCGCACTCGCCATTCCCTGCGAATTCGCCGACGCCATTGAAGGCCGCGAGATGCGGATAGATGCCGCTGATCTGGAGCGGAGCCGCGGACGAACTTCCCGCCTCGGTGACCTTCTGGACCGCCGTCTGGGCACCGGCCTCGACCGCAGTCAGGACCACCGCCAGACAGCCGGCGGCCAGCCTGCCGCAGATACGAAACCTTCGGCGGCAGCGATCATCGCCCATGGGCAGGGTGGCTCACTTCCCCAGCGGATGATCCATCTCGCAGCCCGGGTCTTTGGGCGAATTCTCTCCCACAGTGGCGACCGGATGGGTGAAGAGGTATTTCCAGACCGGCTCGTAGAGGAATTCGCCCTTGGCGTTTTTGGGCGATCCCTTGCCCGGCTGAACCGCCGAATGGGCCTTGTTGGCGTCGCCGCCGACGTCGGCGGCGGTGATCAGCCGCCGGGAGTTGCCGAACGGCGCCGGTACGTCGTCCACGTTGACGATCGGGCCGTAGGCGTTCATACCGAGCAGTTCCCAGGATCGGCAGTAGTGATCGCCGCTCCAGCCGCCGTCGAGCACGTGGCTGAAACCGAAGTAGCGTTCGCCCGGAGTCTCCGAGGGCAGCGACTGCCAGTCCTGATCCTGATCCCGCGGGCCGCAGAGCATCACCACCCGGTCAACCTTCACCTTTTTGGCAAACCGGGCCGCCGTCGTGGCCCCGTGCGAGGCCCCGGCGATGATCACCTTCTCCCAGCGAACCTTGTCGCCGGCCGGCGTGAGGAACTGCTTCCACTTCCCCTGCGGCTGCGTCTTCGCGAGCCAGTGGAGCATCGCCCGGACCCGCTCCATCATCGAGTCGGGCGTCGGGATCTCCACCTGATCGCTCACGTTCTCGCCGGTGGAGGCCTCGAGTCGGACGTTGCCGCGGGCCTGCCTGTCGGTCGGCTTGAGGATCCCGAACCACTTGTTGGCGTAGTGCGGCTGAACGGCATGCAGGCCGTAGGAGTTGAGCCGCTGAAAGAGGTCCTGGTTGTAGCCCATCAGCCAGACCACGAGCCGATTCCGGGACGTGATCCGCGGATCGACCGAGGCATGCTCGAGATCCTCCGGCTTGCCATCCTTCTCGAAGACGAAGTCGATCTCGGGATGGGGCTTCGCCCGCGGGTCGAGCTCGCTGGCCCTGGCCTGAACGTGGAGCCAACTCGGCCCGACGATCGCCGGCTCGGCGGCCATCGCCCCATACGACAAGACCGAAACAGCGGCCGACCCGATCAGAATTCCCACCAGACGGGCCGATGAATTGATCCTGCCAGACCCGACCATGGCCGATGCCGTCATGCTGCCTCCCACTGGTGCTGTCCCAGCCTCCGGCCACCGGCAGGCTGGCGATTCTGATTGCGCGACTATTCGCGACTACGGCTGAGCCGACTTTTGATACTCGGGCGGCACGTAGTCGTCCGGAACGTTTGACCGCGACGGATCCGAGGATTGGAGTTTGGCCTTGCCGGGATCCTCGGTGAGTTCGAAATCAACGACGTTTGGACCGGGGCCGATTTCGGCAAAGAAGGCCCGATCCTCCGCATACCGCGGATTCACCTTGGCTGCGTTTCCCTCGGGAACCGTCACCCGCACCTGATGCACGCCGAGGACCAACCCAAACTTCTCTTTGCCGGTGCGAAATGCCCGGTAACGGCCATCGGCATCGGTCACGCCAAACCCGACGGGCATTGGTTTCTTGGAATCAATATTCCTCGGCTCGAACTGGAGAACGACGCCCTCCAGCGGCTTTCCCTCAAGCGTGACCCTGCCGGTCAGTTCGGCGGTCGGAAACTGGTCCGATCCGCAGCCCGTCAGCAGGAGCAGCGTGCAGGGCAGAAGAAAAGCGTGGGGTCGTGATGGATTCATGAAAATGGGCTCCGCCAACCAGACTAAAACCGCGACGGGTCAACGACCCGCGGCGAACGATCGGAACGGTTCATCAGTGCGGACTGCACGGTGCTCGCATCCGAAATGAATGCAACCGACCCGTCGGCAAAGAGATATTGCACGCCGCCCGGGTGCTGGCTGCCGAAGTTTTTTCCGATATTTTGCGGCTGCCCCGTGGTGACCATCTGATCATAGCGGTCCCAGTTTTGGTTTCCCGGGCGGCCGAGCGTGGTGCAGGTCGTCGAAGGATCGTAGCCGCAGGCGCCTCCGGAGCCGACCCAGGTCGCTGCCAGCCCCTTCACCTCCTTCTCGCCCACCATCACGACCTTGCTCGTTCCGTCGGTGATGTCGCTCATTTTCACGCCGAGCGCCGCACTGTCGTCCGTCGAGCCCGTCTTGGCGAGTTGCCCGAAAAAGATCCCACCCGGATCGGCATCGGAGTGAGGCGCGCAGTACATCGTGGGGCTCATCATGCAGACGATCGCCCCGCCCAGCGTGCACCCTTCCGTCGGAGTGCCTGTCTTGCTCCAGCCGCCACACGCCCCCGCGTAATTCGAGGTTGCGACCTGGACGGGAGGCGTCGACGTCCCAAACAAACTCGTCACGGTCGCAGCGGACGTGAAAAGCGACCGATCCCGAAGGTCCGGAGAGTTGTCCGACGCACAGCGATACTGCGAAACCTTGGTCTGCAGGGCGGTGATGTCGACCTGTGTGGCAGAGGAACTGCACACAACGCTGAGCTTCCGCTTGTTCGGCTGCAGGGTCTGGTAGAGATCGAGTCGCTCCATGTAGGGCAGGATGAACGTGCCCCAGCCCCAGGTTCTTTCGGTCGAGCTGGCGTAGTACGTGTAGCCGGCGGGAAATGCCTTCTTCGCGCTCTCATGGCCGAGAATTCCAAGGCCGGTCTGTTTGAGGTTGTTTTGGCAGGAACTGCGCCGCGAGGCCTCGCGGGCCGCCTGCACCGCCGGGAGGAGAAGTCCGACCAAAACCCCGATGATCGCGATCACGACGAGCAGCTCGACGAGCGTGAAACCGCCCTGAGAAGGTTTTTCGAACCGGCAACTGCCCGAACACACCGGCCGGGAACTTGCCCCTGAATGATACGGCACCGTAGCCCCCCTTTAGACGTCAATGTCCTGCGAATTGCCTTCCGAAATTCACTTTGTCTTCTTCAAAATCAAATGTATCATTCGAAAGTGGGGGAGAGCAAGACGTTGCGGCTCCGCTCTTCCTCCGCTGCTTTTCGTTTCATTTTTATTCGCTTCAT
>Ga0209598_10003809_pt1 | contig 11304 bp, 10 predicted proteins | sample M_140807_EF_Meta_FD_187317 | JGI IMG/M metagenome (GOLD analysis project Ga0209598, IMG submission 187317) | Freshwater microbial communities from Lake Montjoie, Canada to study carbon cycling - M_140807_EF_MetaG (SPAdes) (version 2) | ecosystem: Environmental > Aquatic > Freshwater > Lake... | reverse complement strand
CGCTTGCTCCGCGGACCTCGAAGTGGTGTCCGCACGTCCGGCAGAATGTGCTGATCGCGCCGGGCGACTCTTGCTGCTCGGCGCCGCACTTCGGGCAAGCGACAGCTTGCTTCGCGGGTCGCGGCAACGGCGGCATCGCGCGGGCCGCTTAGATGAGACCCTTGCGTTGCTCGGCGGCCGCCGGTGCTCCGGAGGCGGGACGGGAATCGGTGCGAGGCACTCCCGATTTGTTCGGGCTGACTTCCGATTTGCCGACAAAGGTGGCGCCGTCCTCGATCATGATGCGGCCGGCGCGCAGATCGCCGACGAGCTGCGCGGTGGCTTTCAACTCGACGCGCTCGGCGGCGTCGATGTTGCCCTGCACGGAGCCGTAGATGATGACGGACTTTGATTTCACTTCGCCCTGCACGTGGGCGCTTTTGCCGACGGTGAGGGTGGCGTTCGAGGTGATCTCGCCTTCGATTTTGCCGTCGAACACGAGGTCGTTTTGGAATTTGAGCGTGCCTTTGATTTCGACGTCGCTGGAAAGGTGGTTGCGGTTGCCGGAGCCTGAGGATGTGTCGGTCATGGGATTAACAAGGTTGCTGAGGTTCATTGATGAAAAGACGACCAACTTAAAGTCTGCGTGGCGCGGGTCAAACCGAAATGGAAAGTCGCGCGGATTAGCCTGCCAACTCTTCGGCCGGATAGGTCCAAATCTCGCTCAGGGTGGGGTGGTAGTGGGGAATTTTGGCGAATTCGGCCGCGGTAGCGCGGTAGCCGAGGGCGACGACCACTTCGTGGATGAGTTCGGAGGCGTGGGGGCCGACCACCGCGCCGCCGAGGAGTTCGCCTGTCTTCCGGTCTGCGATCAGTTTGACGAAGCCGTCGGTCTTACCGTGGACCATGGATTTGCCGTGATCGTCGAATGGGTAGGTGGCGGCGGCGAAATCGAGGCCCAACTCGGAAGCCTCGCGCTCGGTAAGCCCGACCATGGCTGCCTCGGGCTGGGTGAAGACGGCGAAAAGCCGCAGGCGGTAGTCGATCTTTTCCAGTGTTTCGTTTTTGCCGCTGAGCAGGCGCGCGGCGTTGCGGGCGGCGATCTCGCCCTGCTCGATGGCGATGTGGACGATCTCGAGTTTTCCCGTCACATCGCCGGCGCCGAAGATATGAGGGATGGGTGTTTGCTGGGTGTCGGTCGTGGCCAACGGACGGCCGGGCGGAACATCGAGGCCGGCCCGCGCCAGATCGAGCGCGGTGGTGGCGGGGTCGCGTCCGAGCGCGAGGAGAATTTCCTGCGCCTCGATCGTTTCCTCGCGGTCGTGGTGCGCCACGCGGACCCACTTGCCGCGGGAAGATTTTCCGGCTTGGAGAATTTTGCAGCCGAGGGCGAATTTTGTGCCGTGACGCTCCATGCCGCGCTGCACGGCATCTGCCACATCGCGGTCCATCGAGCTGAGCACTTGTGTGTTGCGTTGCACCACGGTGACGTCCGCGCCGAGCGCGCGGTGGTAGTGGGCCATTTCCAGCGCGACGGGACCGGCACCGAGGACGATGAGCGAATGGGGAGGGTTCACGTTGTCGAGGACGTCATCGCTGGTCATCGGCTGCGCTTCGGCGAGCCCGGGGATGTCCGGATACCGAATGACCGAACCTGTGGCGACGAGGATGGTTTTTGCGCGGATAACCTGCTCCCCGCCAGCGCGCAACTTCACGGTCAGTTCGTTCGCGGAAGCAAAGTGTGCGTGTCCGCGGATCAACGTGAATCTTCCGCTCTCCAATTGTTCCGCGCGGTATTTGGCGAAATCAGAAATAAGGCGGCGCTTGCGCTCGATGATCTTCGTTCCATCAAAGCCGATGTCTGTGGCGCGCAAACCGAATTCCGGCGCTTCCCGTATATCCTGCAGCCGGTTGGCCGATTCGATGAGCGTTTTGCTCGGCATGCATCCGCGCAAGATGCAGAGCCCGCCGAGTTCCTCGGACCCGTCGATGACTGCGGCGCGCAATCCTTCGCCGGCGGCGGTGCGCGCCGCGGCGTAGCCCGCGCTGCCTCCCCCGATCACGACAAAATCAAAATCACTCATCCCGGACTTTGTAGACGCGGAAGAATTGGTTGGCGAACACGGGTTCGAGAAAGGCGGGCACGTCGCTTGCGCTGGCCAGGCGGTTGATCAACGATTTTGCCGGTGCGGGGACGCCGAGCAGCGCGGTGGAGGTGGTGATGATGCGCTCGGGGTCGTCGGTCACAACATACTTAGCGTTCCGTGAGCGCAATAGCGCGCCGGTCACGTTGTCATCGTCCGAAAGAAAAAAGCGCGCCGTGTCGACCGAACCCGGCAGGCTTTGGTGCGATGTGCCGCCGATCATGGGTTGTCCGCTCAGGCGGGCCAAAGCGGGCGAGATCCACCAGGCTGCAAGCACGCCGCCGCGCGGTTGCGTGGCAAGAAATTGGGCGGTCTGCTCGAGAAGGGCGGACTCGATGATTTTTTCCTGCGTTCTGGCCTGCTCGCTCGGTGCCGGGAAAATCCGCGCATCCCACGCCCAAGCCACCGGCCAAAGGCTGACCAAAAAAACGCTCCAAATGATCCAGCCCTTGCGCAACGGCGCAAGCATCCATGGCAAGGCGAGGCAGAAGACCGCCGCTTGCCAGGCATTCCAGCGCGCCTGCCACCCGGTCAGCGCGGTGACGACCGCCAGAAGAATGAGAACGATGAGCGCGAGCGGATCGCGCGAGCGGCAAAAACTCCAAACCAAGAGCAATGGCGCGGGCACGAGCAGCCATCCGGTCCACGTGAACATGGCAGCCGGCTTCGTGCCTTGTAGTTCCCCGAGCAGCGCGGCCCAGCGGGGGAAGAATTCCCGCACAACCGGATCGGGCCACGGGTTGCGGAATCCCTCGAGCGCCCACGAGAAAAGAGCGATCCCCGCAGCGAGCAGGAGGGCGTGGCGCCAAATCTTCGGGTAAGCCGCGCGCCGCAGGAGAATGACTCGCGCCAGTTCCTGTGCGGCGAGCAGGACGAGCGGTTCAAACCACGAAACCCACAGCGCCAGACCCCACATCGCGCCGGAAGTCCAGGCCCATGCGGCCCGTCCGGTGCGGATAAACGCGAAATTCGACGCGAGTGCCATGATGGTGAGCGCGACGAGCAGCGACTGGTGGTCCGGACGTCCGAGGGCGAAGGCATGGGTCAAGGCGGGTGACACAGCGAAGAGCAGCAGCATCGGCCAGCGCGGGCGCAACTCGATGGCGCGAGACCAAAAGAAAAGAAACAGAACCGCCAACAAGCCGAGCAGAGGCGAAGTCCAAGCCCCGGCCACATCGAGCGGCCGGACGAAAATTCCGAGCGCCGCAATGAGGTAGTCCATCGGCGCCGTGGTGTGCGGCACGGTGCCTTGCGGATAATTTTCGAAATCATGCGAGCGGATGATTTTGCCGGGTCTCTCCGACACTGTAGCGGCGCGCTGCATGCGGCTATGGCAATCGCCATCGGCGAAGACGACGAGCACTCCGCCGTCCGTCCGGGGCACGAAGACCTGCCCACGATTCCACGTCACGGCGGCAAGGAACAGGGTGGCCAGCAAGAGTGCCGCTCCGATGCGGCGGGAGGATTGCGCGAGGTCCGCCATCGTGCGGAATCATGGCGCCTCTTTCGGTTGCTGGCGAGCCGACGCTTGACAAGTTCAACTTCAAGTGTCACTTTAGCGACATGGAAACGATCTCCATGCTTGAGATACGCCGTAATGCCAAGGGTCTGGTGGAAAGATTGGGCCGCGGCGAGAGTTTCCGGATCACCTATCGCAACCGCACGGTGGGCGAACTGTTTCCGCCCAAGGTGAGCTACGAAATCCGCTCGGACGATCCTGTTTATCGCATCGCCGAGATGGCCGAGGATCTGGGAGGCGGCTTGGACTCCCGCGAGATTGACCGGATTGTTTACGGCCGGTGAAACCGGTCTTCATCGATACGATGGGTTGGGTTTGCCTGCTCGACCGTCGCGAGGCGAAGCACGAGGAGACAGCGCGGTTGATGGCCGAATGGGGGCAAATGCGCCGGTCGTTGGTTACAACCGACTACGTGGTGGATGAGACAGTCACCTTGCTGATGGCGCGCCGGGCCGGTGGAGTGCTCGGGGATTTTTTCGAACTCATCGAGCATTCGGCGGCGTTGACGTTGACGCCGGTCGGTCCGGGGCGGTTCCGGGAGGCCTGCGGGTATGTGCTTAAACATCGTGATCAGGGCTACTCATTCACGGACGTGACGAGCTTCATCGTCATGAACGAACTCGGAATGTCCGACGCCTTGACCGAGGATCGGCACTTCGAAAAAGCGGGCTTTCGCCGCTTGCTCTAGAATTCATTGCGGCCGCTTTATGACCCGAAAAATCCGAAAAAAGACTGGAGCGGGGCGCGTGGCGGGATAGCTTTGACCAACGCGCCGGCTGAACCGGACGCACCCCGGAACAGCACGATTTTTTATGGCGTCAAAAGAGATGGAAAACGAGGAACCCCAAGTGGCGAAAGTCGCGGAATACGGGGCGGCGCAGATTGACAAACTCGAAGGGTTGGAGGCCGTGCGCAAGCGGCCGGGGATGTACATCGGCTACACCGACGAGCGCGGCCTGCACCATTGCGTTTACGAAGTCCTCGACAACTCGATCGACGAACATCTGGCCGGCCAGTGCACGCACATCGACGTGATCATCCATGCGGACGGCTCGTGTTCCGTGCGCGACAACGGCCGCGGCATTCCGGTCGAGATGCACCCGAAGTGGAAGATCCCCGCCATCGAACTGGTGCTGACCAATCTCCACGCCGGCGGCAAGTTCGGCCAGGGCGCCTACAAATTCAGCGGCGGTCTCCACGGCGTCGGCGCGAAGTGCGTCAACGCGCTCTCCGAGTGGTTCAAGGCCGAGGTCTATCGCGACGGCAAGGTCTACTTCATGTCCTTCGCCAGGGGCAAAACCACGCAGCAACTCAAGGTCCTCAGCGACCTGAAAAACAAGAAGCAGACCGGCACGCAGATCACGTTTTTGCCGGACGGCGAGATTTTCACCACGACGGAATTTGTTTTCGAGCGCCTCGGCGCGCGCTTGCGTGAACTGGCCTTCCTCAACAGCGGTTTGGAGATCCGTCTGGTCGACGAGCGGGTCGACGGGGAACCGAAGAAGAGCATCTTTCTCTACAAGCTCGGCATCGAGGAATTCGTCAAAGAACTGGGCGAAAGCAAGCAGGTCATCCACCCGAAAGTCATCAAGCTCCTCGGATCGCGGAAGACCAAGATGAAGAACAAGGACGGCGAGGACGTCGAAGAGGACGTCTTTGTCGACTGCGTGCTGCAATACAACGACAGCTACACGGACCAGATCCTCTGCTTCACCAATTCAATCCCGAATCCGGACGGCGGCACGCACATGACCGGGTTCCGTTCCGCGCTGACGCGCGCGATCAACCAACACGCCAAGGTGAACGAACTGGCCAAGGACAAGGATCCTGCGATTACCGGCGACGACGTGCGCGAAGGTCTCATCTGCGTGCTGAGCCTCAAACACCCCGACCCGAAGTTCGAGAGCCAGACGAAAGTGAAGCTCGTCAATCCCGAGGTCGACGGCATCGTCAGTTCGATCATCTACGAGGGGTTGATGGATTTCTTCGAGACGAATCCACCGATCGCAAAAAAGGTTTTCGAAAAAGCGATCACGGCAGCCCGCGCCCGCGAGGCGGCGCGCAAGGCCCGCGAGACGGTGCGCAAGAGCGCGCTGACCGGCGGCGGCTTGCCCGGCAAGTTGGCCGACTGCTCGGAGCGGGATCCGTCGTTGACCGAATTGTTCATCGTCGAGGGCGACTCGGCTGGCGGCTCGGCCAAGCAGGGGCGCGACCGTCGTTTCCAGGCGATTCTCCCGATCCGCGGAAAACTGATCAACGTGGAGAAAGCGCGTTTGGACAAGGTGCTGCAGAACACCGAAATCCAGACCATGATCACTGCGGTCGGCACCGGCATCGGCGAGGGCGAACAGGAGGGATCGTTCAATTTCGGGAAACTCCGCTACGGCCGGATCATTATCATGACCGACGCCGACGTGGACGGCTCGCACATCCGCACCTTGCTGCTCACCTTTTTCTACCGCCAGATGACCGAGTTGGTCCGCCGCGGCTGCGTTTACATCGCCCAGCCGCCGCTTTACCAGATCAAGCGCAAGAAGCGCGAGGAATACGTCGATGACGACGCGCAGCTGACCAAGATCCTCATCTCGCTCGGCGCGGAGGACGTGAAACTCGTTCACCTGAAAAACAAAAAGACCTTCACCGAGACACAGCTCAAAGAAATCCTCGAGTTGCTCGAGCGCCTCAACAAGCACAGCAACGCGATCAAGCGCCTCGGCGGCGATTTCGAGAGCTACCTCGAATCGCGCGATGCCAAGAGCGGCGAGTTGCCGGCCTACCTGATCAAGATCCGCGACGGCAACACCGAGTCCGTCGAGTATTTCCACGACGAAAGCGACCTGCAGTCCTTCGCCAAGAAGAACACCGACCTCAATCTTTTCGAGGAGGAACCGAGCGAAGCGACCAACGGCGATGCCGCGGCTCCGAAGGAGAAAGAAAAAGACTCACCGGCCCGCCGTCGCCGCGCCCGCCTCGTCGAGATCCACGAGTCCGTCGCAGTGGACAAGCTGGTCAAGGAGCTTTCCAAGAAGGGCCTCGAGATCGACCACTACACGGCGACGGATAACCCCATATTCCACCTGGTCGAAGGCGAGGGCGACCGCGAGAACAAACACGAGATTTTCGCCATCCCGCGCATCCTCGAACTGGTCAAGGAAATCGGCCGCCGCGGGGTGCAGATCAAACGATTCAAGGGTCTTGGTGAAATGAACGCCAAAGAACTTTTCCAGACGACGATGGATCCGGAGAAACGCCGGCTCCTCCGCGTCAAACTCGACGAAACCAACGCCGTCGAGGCCGACAAAATGTTCACCGTCCTCATGGGCGACGTGGTCGAGCCGCGCCGCCATTTCATCGAGGACAATGCCCTCAACGTCCGCAACCTCGACATCTAGAAAAAATCCGATGCCCGTCAAATCCGCCGAACTTAAGACCGAACCCGCCGCCGACAAGGCGACCGCCCAGCGCAACAAGAACCTCGATCTCGCGCTGCAGCAGATCGCCAAGGATTACGGTGACGGCGCCATCATGCGTCTTGGCGACCATTCGCAGACCAACATCGATGTCATTCCGACCGGAAACATCATGATCGACCGCGCTCTCGGAGTGGGCGGTTTCCCGCGCGGGCGCATCGTCGAGATCTACGGACCGGAATCCTCGGGCAAAACAACCCTCACGCTCACCGTCATCGCCCAGGCGCAGAGGCGCGGTGGGCTCGCCGCCTTCATCGACGTCGAGCATGCGCTCGATCCGAAATACGCGCAGCGACTCGGGGTCAATCTCGACGACCTCCTCGTTTCGCAGCCGAACTCCGGCGAGGAAGCTCTTCGCATCTGCGAGACGCTCGTCCGTTCCAACGCACTCGACGTCATTGTGCTCGATTCGGTTGCCGCGCTCGTCACCAAGCAGGAACTCGAGGGCGAGATTGGCGATTCGACCGTGGGCACGCAGGCCCGCCTGATGAGTGCGGCCATGCGCAAATTGACCGCCCTCATCGCCAAGGCCCGCACCTGCTGCATCTTCACCAACCAGATCCGCGAGAAGATTGGCGTGATGTTCGGCAACCCCGAAACCACGCCCGGCGGCAAGGCGCTCAAGTTCTACGCGTCCGTCCGCTGCGACATCCGCCGCATCGGCGCGATCAAGCAGGCCGACGGCACGGTCACCGGCAACCGCACGCGCGTCAAAGTGGTCAAAAACAAAGTCGCCCCTCCCTTCACCGAAGCGGAATTCGACATCATGTACAACGAGGGCATTTCCAATGTCGGTTCGCTCATCGACATCGCGTTGGAGAAAGCTGTCCTCGAGAAACGCGGTTCTTGGCTCAGTTTCAATGGCAACCAGCTTGCCCAGGGACGTGATGCGGCCAAGGAAGCGCTCAAAGCCGACGAAAATTTGTACAAGGAAATCGAGACGGCCACGCTTGCCGCCATGAACACGGCTGAGGCAGCATGACGAGGTAGAGACGAGCGTTCGCTCTTCCGCCCGTTTGAACCGGATGCGCTCCGCGCGTCCCCTCTTCGAATCACGCCATGAATATTCACGAATACCAAGCCAAGGAACTTCTCACCAAGTTCGGCGCGGACAATCCGCGCGGCGCGGTGGCCCGCACCCCGGCGGAAGCGGAGAAAGTGGCCCGCGATCTCGGGACCAACTCGATTGTGGTCAAAGCCCAGATCCATGCCGGCGGACGCGGCAAGGGGACCTTCACCAACGGTTTCAAGGGCGGCGTGCATCTTTGCAAAACAGCCAGCCAAGCGCGCGATCTCGCCACCCACATGCTCGGGCAGACGCTCGTCACCCACCAGACCGGGCCCGAGGGGCGCGTGGTGAATCAGATTCTTGTCGCGGAGTCGGTCGAGATCGAAAAAGAATTTTACTTCGCCATCCTCATGGATCGCGCCACCGGGGCTCCGGTCATCGTGGCCAGCCGCGAGGGAGGGATGGACATCGAGGAAGTTGCGGAGAAGAGCCCGGAAAAAATCCTCCGCGAGTCGGTCGATCCGGCCTTCGGCCTCCAGCCTTACCAGACGCGCAAACTGGCCCGCGAACTCGGCTTCGCGCCTGCCCAGATGCGAGCCGCCTGCAAACTTTTCGCCGCACTCTACCGCTGCTTCATCACCTGCGATTGCTCGATGGTTGAGATCAACCCGCTTGTTCTGACCAAGGGCGGCGAGGTGCTCGCCCTTGATGCCAAATTTTCCTTCGACGACAACGCGCTCTTCCGTCACCAGGACATCGTCGCCCTGCGCGATGTCGCCGAGGAAGACCCGCGCGAAGTCGCCGCCTCGAAGCACCACCTGAGCTACATCGGGTTGGATGGAAATATCGGCTGTATGGTCAACGGCGCAGGCCTTGCCATGGCCACGATGGACATCATCAAGCACCACGGCGGCGAACCGGCCAACTTCCTCGACGTGGGCGGCGGAGCGAGCGAGGAGCAGGTCACCGAAGCCTTCAAGATCCTGCTCTCCGACACCAAGGTGAAAGCGATCCTGGTCAACATTTTCGGCGGCATCATGAAATGCGATGTCATCGCGCAGGGTATTCTCAACGCGGTGAAGTCGGTGAAACTCGGCATTCCTCTCGTCGTTCGCCTCGAGGGCACCAATGTCGAACAAGGCCGCAAACTGCTCGCCGAGTCCGGTCTTCCCATCGTCACCGCGACCGACCTCGACACCGCGGCGAGCGAAATCGTCAAACTGGCCAAATCCTGATCATGTCCGTTCTCGTCGACAAAAATACCCGCCTCGTCGTGCAGGGCATCACCGGAAAATCCGGCGCATTCCACACGCGCAATTGCATGGAATACGGCACGAATGTCGTGGCCGGCGTCACCCCCGCCCGCGGGGGTGAGATGTTCGACGACAAAGTGCCGGTCTTCGACACCGTGCACGAGGCGCGCCAGAAGACCGGTTGCAACGCGACCATGATTTTCGTCCCGCCGGAATTCGCGGCCGATGCCATCCTCGAAGCGGCCGACGCCGGGGTGGAACTCATTGTCTGCATCACCGAGGGGATTCCCGTCATGGACATGATGCGCGTGAAGGAAATGCTCAAGTCGGCCAAGTCGCGTCTTATCGGCCCGAACTGCCCGGGTATCATCACACCCGGACAGTGCAAAATCGGCATCATGCCCGGCTACATCCACAAGCCCGGTCATATCGGTGTAGTTTCGCGTTCGGGCACTTTGACCTACGAAGCGGTCTGGCAATTGACCAGCCGCGGGGTGGGGCAATCGACCTGCATCGGTATCGGAGGCGATCCGATCATCGGCACGACCACGCTTGATGCGGTGAAACTTTTCGCCGGCGATCCCGACACGCACGGCATCATCCTCATCGGCGAAATCGGCGGCAGCGCCGAGGAAGAAGCAGCCGCTTGGCTCAAAGAAAATTGCGACAAGCCCGTAGCCGGCTTCATTGCCGGCGCCACTGCGCCGCCCGGGCGTCGCATGGGCCACGCCGGCGCCATCATCTCCGGCGGCAAAGGAACCGCATCTGCCAAGAAAGATGCGTTGAGGGATGCGGGGATTGCGGTAGCCGAAACGCCCAGCACCATCGCCGACACGCTGCTGGCGGTGATGAAGTAGGCCACCGAGGACGCAGAGAACACGGAGGTTTCCGGACGTAGCTGCGGCGTCTCACTGCCGGTCTCTCTCGATAACAGCCGTCGCCGAGGACGGCGACTCTACAATAAGTAAGGAACGGCCTGCTTCTCAGCCACCCCAGCGCCCTCTGTGGCCAAGTTCCCAGTGTCCGCTGAGACCAACGCGTCTATGGTATCAAACTGGTGGTATCGGCGGTAGGGACGGCTGGCTCAGCCGTCCGCACGGTGACCAATTCAGAAGCAGCGGCCAGCTGAGGCCAGCTGGCCTTACCGGGGATGAGGATCATAAGCCCAGAACCTGGGGGACTTTGGTCTGACTCAATGTCCGCAGGCCGAACGAATCATTTGCACAAAGGCGGGCTCGGCTTTTTCCACGGTGGGAGCGGGGCCGGTCATCTTGAGGTAAACGTCGCCGTTGGGACTTTCGAGGATCGCGCCGAGGAGCGCCTGACCTTCGAGCGGTGTGGCCGGTTGTCCGGGCATGCCGCTTTGGAATGTGCCGCGGGCGCGAACGAATGTGACCGGCACAGTGCCGATCGTTTCCTTTGCGGTCGACGCTCCCTTGGCATCGTTGTCGCCGTCGAACTGTCCGAACCACCGGTCGACATTCTGCTGCACCGTGCCGCCTTGACCTTGGCCGAAATGAAAAACGGTGATGACGGCCTGTCCTGCATCGCCTGTGCCCTCGGGGCCGGGCACGCGGAGCTCGGCTTTGCGCATGGGCGAAGATGGCGCGACGGAATTCCATCCGGCCGGCACCGCGAATTTGAAATCGCCAGCGGCGAAAGACACGGGCTCTTCGGCCCGCACAACCAGAGCGGACAAAGCGAGCAGGATCCCGACGCGCAAGGCGCGCATGGCTTAACGCTTGCTGAACTGGAAACGCTTGCGGGCGCCGGGACGACCGGGCTTTTTGCGCTCCTTCATGCGCGGATCGCGGGTGAGCAATCCGTTTTTCTTCAGCTCCGGACGGAGGTTCGCGTCGAGTTTGAGCAGGGCGCGGGCGATGGCGAGACTGGCCGCGCCGGCTTGTCCGTTCACACCGCCGCCTTCGGT
>Ga0209598_10003808_pt1 | contig 11304 bp, 7 predicted proteins | sample M_140807_EF_Meta_FD_187317 | JGI IMG/M metagenome (GOLD analysis project Ga0209598, IMG submission 187317) | Freshwater microbial communities from Lake Montjoie, Canada to study carbon cycling - M_140807_EF_MetaG (SPAdes) (version 2) | ecosystem: Environmental > Aquatic > Freshwater > Lake... | reverse complement strand
ATTCATGATCGGTTGGAAAGAGCGATGCCCTGCCAACCTCGGACGTTTCGGACGCTATCCCACAATTCCATCCATCCCACGGCAGGTAAAGAACCTCACAGGGGCTCACTACCCTTCCTTCGTTACACTTTATCCCATTAGACTGAAAAAATAGCGTCCGAGACGTCCGGGCTGCTACGGCCCTAACTGCAACGTCCATCCACCCGTGGAGAGCGTCGGCAGAGCACCCGATTCTACCCAGCCTCTAGCACGTAATGCGTCGTCGGTTTGAGACATCAAGCCACAGCCGTAAATATTACGCCGCACATTCTTTCCAGAAATGCTCGTCATGTAGTAACCGGTAAACTCCCCGTTCTGCCGGTTCAACGTGAGCAACAATCTCGGCGATAAACCGCTAGTTCCATCTGTCGTTGATGTAGTTGAAACCCTGCCAGTTGCTGTGACTGAAACATTCCATGAGTAAGAAGCCGTATTCCCGTCTGCATCAGGCGGATCCTGCGCATTCAACGTGAATGGAGATGCAGCTAATGTGTCCCCACTGAGAAAAGCGGGAACTGTTGTCACCGTCGTATTACCCCAGCGCACACCATCTTGGTTGGAGAAATCCAATTCAGTAACTCCTGTTGAATCTTGCGCGTCGTTAAAAGCGAGTTTCCCGCCCGTCTTGGACACGTAACTGGCCTGTTTCTCTAATTTTCCGGGTAATGTGTCGGAACCAAAATTACTACTCCAACTACCAGACGCTTCCGGCTCTAAGCTCCGACCTTTTTTGGAATAATATAATCATGCGCCACCGCCTTATCCTCCCGCCCCTTGCCGTATTTGCTCTCCTCGCGCAACCTCTGGCTGCCGCTGACTATGATGTCGTCGTCTATGGCGCCACCTCCGCTGGGGTGATTGCAGCCGTGCAGGCTAAAAAAATGGGCCGTTCCGTGGTCGTCGTCGGTCCGGACAAGCACCTTGGCGGGCTGTCCAGCAGCGGCCTTGGCTTTACGGATACCGGCAACAAGGCGGTCATCGGTGGCCTCGCCAGGGACTTCTACCACCGCATCTGGGAAGAGTACCAAAAGCCGGCGACTTGGAAGTTTCAGAAACAGCAAGAATACGGCAACAAGGGCCAGGGAACCCCTGCAATGGATGGAGAGAATCGTACGATGTGGATTTTCGAACCCAGCGTCGCAGAGAGGGTATTCGAAGCCTACGTTCGGGAATTTGAGATTCCCGTGTTCCGCGACGAGTGGCTGGACCGCAAAAGCGGCGTCGCGAAAACGGGAGAGAGCATACGCGAAATAACGATGCTCTCCGGCAAGAAGTTCGCTGGGAAAATGTTCATCGACGCCACCTACGAAGGCGACCTTTTGGCGACTGCCGGAGTTTCCTACCACGTCGGGCGCGAGGCGCAGAGTGTCTATGACGAACAATGGAACGGCGCCCAAGTCGGGGTGCTGCATCACACCCACCACTTCGGCAAATTAAATATCAGCCCTTATCGCGTTCCGGGGGACCCAAAAAGCGGCGTACTTCCGCGGATCAGCGTGGAACCTCCGGGGGCCTACGGAGCGGGCGATAGCAGGGTACAGGCTTACTGTTACCGCTTTTGCGTCACCAACGCGGAGGAAAACCGGATCCCCTTCCCTAAACCGGCTTCCTACGATGCGGGACAATACGAACTTTTACTGCGCGTCTTTGACGCTGGCTGGCGGGAAACGTTCCACAAATTCGATCCCATCCCCAACCACAAAACGGACACCAACAACCACGGTCCATTCAGTTTTGACAACATCGGGATGAACTACGAGTACCCCGAGGCCTCCTACGAAAAGCGGGCCGAAATTCTCAAGGAACACCGTACCTACCAGCAGGGGCTTTTATATTTCATCGCCAATGATCCTCGGGTTCCCACCGAGGTGCGCGAAAAAGCGGCCACCTACGGCCTGCCCAAGGACGAGTTTCTCGATAATGACCACTGGCCGCACCAAATTTACGTGCGCGAAGCCCGGCGCATGACCGGCCAATACGTGATGACCGAAAACGAGCTGACCAAAAAGCGCCCGACTCCCGACTCCGTTGGCATGGGGAGCTACACCATTGATTCCCACAACACCCAGCGCTACATCACCCCTGAAGGCTTCGTCCAGAACGAGGGGGATATCGGAGTACACATCACTCCCTACGAAATCGCGTACGGCGCCCTAGTGCCCAAACGCGGCGAGGCAAACAACCTCTTCGCTCCAGTGTGTGTGAGCAGTTCGCACATCGCTTACGGAAGCATACGCATGGAACCCGTGTTTATGATTCTGGCTCAATCAGCCGCAACGGCAGCCTCGATGGCCATCGAAAAACAACTGCCCGTTCAGGACGTCCCCTACCCGGCCCTCAAAGAACGTCTTCTCTCCGACGGGCAAGTGTTGGGGTACACGCCTCCTGAAAAACCTGCGAAGTCAAAGTAGTCTTTTAAGCGGCGAAAAGAAGCCGCCGCTCAAAAGCCTCACCGCCTCCCCATCAGGCCAGAATGTCCTTCACAACACGACTGGCCGGCTTGGTCACATTCGTGAGCCGCTGATTGATCCCCGACACGGGGTACGTAAAGCGCATATGGTCAAACCCCAGTAGATGCAGCAGCGTGGCATGGAAGTCTTGGGGTGAGACTTTATCCACGGCAGCCTCGTACCCAAGTTCATCGGTGGCTCCGTGCGTAAAACCGGCCTTTACCCCGCCGCCCGCCATACAAACGGTAAACGCCCCGGGGTTGTGATCGCGCCCCGCCCAATCCATCTTTTTGCCACCCCGATTTTCCTGCATCGGGGTACGGCCGAACTCACCGCCCCAAACCACCAGTGTGTCGTCCAGCATGCCGCGTTGTTTGAGGTCGGAAATCAACGCCGCAAGCGCCTGATCGACGCCTAGGCACTTGTCTTTAAAACCCGCATTGATCGCCGTATCTTTGTTCGTTCCGTGCGAATCCCATCCCCAGTCAAAAAGCTGGATGAAACGCACGCCCCGCTCGGCAAGACGACGCGCGAGCAGGCAATTGTTGGCGAAGGATTCCGCGCCCGGACTCGTTCCATAGAGTTTGTGAATGTGCTCGGGTTCCTGCTGAATATCAAAAGCGTCGGTGGCGCTGGATTGCATCCGGAAAGCCATTTCGTATTGCGCAATGCGAGTGAGGGTTTCGGGATCACCGACTTCAGCCGCAGTGCGTGCATTGAGTTCCGCCAATGCATCCAACGTGAATCGGCGCTGGGAGCGACTGATTCCCTCCGGATTCGAGATAAACAGAACAGGATCGCCATGGGAGCGACATTGGACTCCTTGGTAAACGGAGGGTAGAAAGCCGCTACCCCATACGCTCTTCCCTGCATCGGGATTATTGCCGCCGCTAGTCAGCACGATAAAACCTGGGAGATTTTGATTCTCTGAGCCCAACCCATAAGTCGACCAAGCGCCTATACTGGGCAACCCAGGACTCTGGCTGCCTGTGTGCATGAGCAGCTGGGCCGGCCCGTGGTTAAACTGGTCGGTGTGCATCGACTTGATGAAACAAAGCTCGTCGACAACACCGGAAAGGTGAGGCAAACGGTCCGAGAGCCATTGCCCGCTTTGTCCATACTGCTGGAACGGATACTGCGGCCCCAGCATCTTGGGAACACCTTGAATAAAGGCAAACTGCTTCCCTGCTAAAAGCGACGCCGGACATTCCTGGCCGTCCAATTTTTGCAGCACCGGCTTGTAGTCAAAAAGCTCAAGCTGGCTGGGAGCGCCCGCCATATGCAGATAGATCACGCGTTTGGCTCGGGCCGGAAAATGGCCCGGGGATGGGAGAAGCGGCGAAGCTGGATCTTTGTGTAACGGTCCGCTTGCACCCCAAGCGCGTCCTGCAGTTGCGGCCAGCCAAAGGGCGCCGAGCCCGCTACCGCAATCGCGCAAGAAATGCCGGCGGGTATGATGGTGGAGCAACGACGTGGTGGCGAAGCTAGAGGATTCGTTCATACGGATTAAAGCAGGCGTTGCTGGCGATCAGCGGACAATTGCGGCGTCCATGTTAAGGAGCGTGTTCGCAACAAGCATCATGGCGGCCTTTGGTTCGGTGCTGGGCTCGGCAAGCGCTTGGCCATGCAGTTTGAGCAGTGTGTCAACCATACCGGCCGGAGGTGCGGAAAGCGTAAACAGCCGACAGCCATGCGCGATTTGATCCCGAACGCTGCCGCCGTTGGCAAGCATGCGTTCAGAGAGAGCAGAGGCGACCTCCAAAAAAGCTGGGTCGTTCAACGTAACCAGCGCCTGAAGCGGCGTGTTGGTCGGAATGCGGCGGGCCGTGCAAGTGTCGCGCATCGGTGCGTCAAACGTGAGGAAACCTGGATAACCGCTGGTTCGCTTGCAGTAAGTATAAACTGCCCGCCGATAGCGGTCCTCCCCCGTTGACGTCTCCCACTTTTCGCCATTATAGACAGATTTCCAGATGCCCTCGGGTTGCGGAGGATAGACAGGAGGACCGAAAAACTTAGGGGCCAACAGACCGGCAATCATCAGCGCTTGGTCACGCACCATCTCCGCCGTCAAGCGCACGCGGGGACCACGGGAGAGCAAAATGTTTCCGGAATCTCGCTCGAGGGCCAATTTTGAGATTTTGGAGGTCTGGCCGTACGTTGCCGACAATGCGAGTTCCCTGAGAAACGACTTAAACGACCAACGGTGCTCTTTCATCAAACGCAGGGCGAGATGATCCAAAAGCTCCGGATGGGTGGGGAGCTCCCCCGATGTCCCAAAATCTTCTAACGTTGACACAATACCTTGCCCAAAAAGTTCCGCCCACAACCGGTTTGCCAACACCCTAGCCGTGAGTGTGTTTTGTTCCCCCACGAGCCAGTGCGCCATGTCCAAGCGCGTCAGATCGTCTTTCTTTTCCGGCGGACGCGCAACCTGAGGAATTCCGGGCTGCACAAGCTTGTCGAGGCTCATGCGGTTTCCCCGCACGAAAACACGGGTGGGGCGCAGCGCTGAAGCGGACCGCTCCACAATAACGGGCACCTTCACGCCGCCAATCCTGCTCAATTCCTTGGAAACTTCCGCGAATTTTAGCGAACGAGCCCGGTGGTCGGCATCCTGAGCCAAACGGGTCCAGCGTTCGTCATTGCTCGTGGACCACTGAAAACGCCGAAGCGGCACGCCTTGAAATCCACCGTTGGAGCCCGCTTTCTGCTCCATGAGCAACTCCAGAGTCGCTTCCGGCTTCAGAGTCAAAGGGCTCTCAAGCGTCACAACGCACCAACGGGGGCCAGTCTGCACAGGATAACTGCCGAAGCCGTCCTTGTCCTCGTTCAGCATCGACTGCGGATCGTAAGGGCCAGCAAGGTAATCGGCGATCACTTCACGCAACTTCACAGGCTCTCGAGTCCCGTCGGGCAGCACTTCATTCAGCTTCAAATGGGACAACACCGAACCACGCTCCGCAGCCTTGGTCGGGTCGTTGGAATCCATAAAAATCTGCAAGCGCAGTGCCCGCATCCCCTCTCGGGCCGGCATATTCAGCGAGTAAACGACTCCTATAGGCAAAGTGCCCCCAGCCTCCACCAACGCCTCGCCACTGACACTCAAACTCGCATCCGACAAACTCTCCATATTGTTAGAAGCTGGATTGTTGGAAGCTGGAGCCGCTTCCCCCTTCTTCACCGGCTTCGGCGCCAAGCCCACCCGTAATTTCGTCGGCTTCCAAACTTCCCACGCTTGCTCCACAGTCCGAGCAACCGCCAGACCGTCCTCATTGATAGCTTCCCGAAGCGCGCGGCGTTCACGAGTCAGCCGTGCCGCCTCATCCCGACTCTGAGCCTCCTCGGGAAAGGACATTCTGGGGAAATCATCATTGAGATCCGTGTCCTCGGCGTTATTGAAAAAGGCGGCGAACCGGTAGTAATCCTCGTGGGGAAACGGATCGTATGGATGGGAATGACACTGCACACAGGCAAACGTCGTGGCCTGCCATGCCGTCCAAGTCGTACTCACGCGATCAATTACCGCCGCAGTACGGTACTCCTCGTCGTCGGTGCCGCCCTCGGTGTTGTTCTGCGTGTTGCGATGAAAAGCGGTGGCGAGCAGGTCGTCGCCCGTAGTGTTTGGCAACAAATCTCCAGCCAGCTGTTTGACGGTAAACTCATCAAAAGTCATGTCAGCGTTAAACGCACGAATGACCCAGTCGCGCCAAGGCCAGATGACCCTGTTTTTGTCGGCTTCAAAACCGTAGGAGTCGGCGTAACGAGCAAGATCCAGCCACACCGTCGCCCAGCGCTCTCCATATTGAGGCGAGGCGAGCAACCGGTCGACAACACGCTCCCTTGCTACCTGCGGGGTGGCACGAAATTCTCTCTCGAAGTCCTCGAAGTCCCCCAAAGTCGGGGGCAATCCAGTGAGATCCAGACTCACTCGACGAAGCCATTCCTGAGGAGTCGCCTCCGGCGATGGCGCGAGCCCTTTGGCTTCGAGTCGGGATAGAATCCACGCATCCAACCCGCTCTTTGGCCACGCCGCCTGCTTCAAGGCTGGACGCGGCTGATCCTTGGGCGGGACGAACGCCCAGTGCTCGCGCCAAACTGCTCCCTGTTTAATCCAATCCTTAAAAAGCGCCACCTCCGCCTCGGTAAGACGCGGCCCGTGGTCCGGCCTGGGCATCAACTCATCCTTATCCTCCGAGGTAATGCGCCGGATTAACTCCGATTCCTCCGGCTTGCCGGGAACAATACACACCTCGCCCGACTTGCCTTCAGCGAGAGCTTTTTCACGGTAAACAAAAGAAATTTTGCCCGCCGCTTTTACTCCGCCATGGCAGGACGTGCAGTGCTTGCTGAAGAGCGGGCGGATATCCCGGTTAAAATCAACGTTCCCAGCCGAGGCCGTAACGGCAATAGACAGCGCGGCGGCGGTGAGAAAAATCAACTTTGGCATAAGGACATCGAGACAACCGAGAGAGCGGTGCCTAAGCAAAAGCGCGGAGCCAAAGTTTTCTTAGCCGACAATTAAGGGCTGGCCTCAGTTGGCCAGACTTCCAAAGCGCACATCACACGGAGGCAAAGTGCGCTCTATTTCAGACAAACGGTAGCCCAGCCCCGAGCCGCGGATACTAGAGAGATCCACGCAACCGCCCCGCCGCTGATAAATCCCAGGGAGCGCCCCACGCTCCGTGAGATATTTGAACACAGGCTCAGGGCTGATTAGTAAACTCCCCAACTGTGCCTGGAATGAGATAAAAATGTCCACGTCCAGGGTGGCAACCGGTTCGAGATAGAAGGTTGCTCCGACAGCACCCCCGATAGCGTAACGGTCAATAATTCCGTCTGCCTCCATTGCGTTTATCTCCAAGAGTACTGTTTTCAAATTCATCCGAAGCCACAGCTTAGTCTGATTTCGGAGGCATTGCAAAGTATGCTGGGCTGATCTTTGACGCCGGCCGCTACTTTCTCAAAGGCTGAACAAGCTCGACCAAAGGGTTCTTTCGAGGCTTCCGGACCACATTGAAAATACCGGCCCCCTCCCAATATCTGAGGCCGCGTTCTTTCGCTTTCCGATTGAGGATGCCGAACTTCTCACATAGTGCGGTCGTTAGGCTGATTTGAGCACATTTTGTGACAGTCATTTGGTGCTGTACGGCCAAGAAGCACTTGATTGCAGCGGCGTTATTTCTTGCTGCCATTAATGCAGCCCCCAAGGAATCCGGGTCAAGGTGCAGATACGGGCGCTTACCCGATCTCGCTGGCATGGTATTGTTGTTCGCAGATAACATACGAATGAGGGGACAAAATGGCTGTCTACGGGCACACGGGTTTCTTGTCTGGAGACAAGCCCGGTACCAAGGAGCAGATTTTTTTCCACATGAACATCGCGCCGAACAGCGAGAACGCGGCAAAAAACGATTTGCGGCATTCCATCCCCAGCGTGCGCGTCCTCGTACAGCTCATTCTGGGGCTCCAAAAATCTGATATTTTCCCAAAGAAATTCTACGGGCAGGGGTGGTTCTGACGTGACACCCAAAGAACATGTTCCAAATACGGCACACCAGAATTCCAAGAGCGGGGCAGGCGCGATCATCGAAGCACCAGCTCTTGATCGCGGGTTGGCCATTCTGGAGGCTCTGGACTCAAGGCCGGAGGGGATGAATTTATCGGAACTGAGCCGGATCATCGGCAGTCCAAAAAACTCCACTTCACGCTTCCTGCAGACGTTGATCGGGCGGGCTTATCTAACGCGAGATGACTGCACCCAGCGCTTCCGGCTGACAGGAAAGCTGCTACGCCTGGGACAGCCGCAGGTGGCGGATGTGAGCTTGGTGGAGTGCTCGCTGGATGCGATGCGGGCGTTGCGGGATGCGGTTGGGGAGACGGTGCAGATAGGCATTCCGATCGGCGACGAGGGAGTCATTATCGAGAAGATCGAGAGCACGCTGGCGGTCCGTATCGGTGTAAACATCGGTTTGCGCTTCCCTCTGCACAACAATGCGCCGGGAAAGGTGCTGCTGGCATTTCGTCATCCAAAGGAGCGCGAGCGGACGGCCAATCGCATCAAGCTGCAGCGATTCACGGCGCGCACGATCACGGACAAAGACACGCTCCAGACGGAGTGTGAGAACGTGGTAAAACAAGGCTATGCCACCGACTGGGGCGAGGCGGATGAGGGCATTCATTGCGTGGCGGCTCCCATTCGAGACCGGTTCAATGCGCTGGTGGCGACCCTTTGGGTTTCGGGCATCGCAGGTCGGATGCCGAAAAAAAGGTTCCCATCCGTGGCTGGCGAAGTGACGAAAGCAGCGGGCGAAATCGAAAGGAGACTGCGCGCATGAAGCGAACTCTGACCCTTGCAGTCCTCTTCGTTGCATCGCTGGCGAATGCGGATGAATTCTTCAATTCCAAAATCGAGCCGCTACTGAAGCAGCGCTGCTACGAGTGCCATTCCCACGAAAAAAAGATGAAGGCTGGGCTAACACTCGATTCCAAATCGGGTTGGGAGGAAGGTGGCGACTCGGGGCCGGCCATCGTCGTGGGTAATCTGGATGATAGCCTGCTCATCAAAATGGTACGCTGGTCCGATAAGGAGCACCAAATGCCGCCGAAAGAAAAGCTGCCGGCGGCGGAAATCGCGCTGCTGGAAGCGTGGGTAAAACAAGGCGCACCAGACCCGCGCGTGCTCGCAAAGACTCGCCCCAGCGCGACGGACTGGTGGTCGCTGAAGCCGCTGGTAAAACCTGCGTTGCCAGTCATCGCAGGCGCGACGGTCGAGCATCCGGTGGACCGCTTCATCCGGGCTCGGCTCGCGGAGCGAAAGCTGACAGCTTCGCAGGAAGCGGACAGGCGCACTCTAATCCGGCGTTTGTACTTCGATCTGCACGGGCTGCCTCCGTCGCTTTCCGAAGTGGAAGCGTTTGAAAAAGACAGCGATCCGCAGGCTTACGACCATCTGGTGGATCGGCTGCTTGCCTCACCGCGCCACGGGGAGCGCTGGGGCCGGCACTGGCTGGATACGATTCATTTCGCGGAGACGCACGGCTGCGGTCACGATCTCCCAAGAGATCACGCGTGGCGGTATCGCGACTATGTCGTCGAATCGTTAAACAACGACAAGCCGTGGGCGCGGTTCGTGCGAGAGCAACTCGCCGCCGACCGACTATTCCCCGAGGAGCCGCGTCTCATCGCTGCGCTCGGATTTCTCGGCGCGGGAGTGTTTGACCACAGCGCGTTTCAGACAGCACCGACAAACTTTGATTACCTCGATCGCGATGACCTGGTAACGCAGACGATGGCGGCCTTCACCAGCAGCACGGCAAACTGCGCCCGCTGCCACGCGCACAAGTTCGATCCAATCACGCAGGAGGACTATTACGCGCTCCAATCAGTTTTTGCGGGCATCATCGAGGGCGATATTCCCTTTGATGAAGACGCGAAGGTCGCGCAGCAACGGAAGCGCTGGCAGTCGTTACTTACGGCAGCCAACACACAAGACAAAGTTGTGCTGCTCACTGCGGAAAATGAAGCGCTCGTCGCCAATTGGGAAAAGCATCAGGGGCCTGCTGTGAAATGGACGATACTCGGATACGAGAGCTTTATCAGTACCGAAGGCGCGACGCTCTCGCGCAGCGGCGAGGCCATCATTTCCGGCGGTGCCAAACCAGAAAAAGACACGTATGTCATCACCGCCACGGCGCCGCTCGCGAGCATCACCGCATTGCGACTCGATGTCATCGCCGACAAGTCGCTGCCCAAGGAGGGTCCGGGCAGACAGGACAACGGCAATCTTACCGTGAGCGAGTTTGAGGCTCAGATCTTCGATGCCGGAGCAACATTGCCGGTGAAGTTGAAGTTTTCTCGCGCCACGGCCGACTTCAATCAAGCAGGCTACGCGGCACCTGCGGCGATTGACGGCAATCCAGCCACAGGCTGGGGCATTCATCCGGCGGTCGGTCAGTCGCACCATGCGGTGTTCGAACTCGCGACTCCACTTACCTTGAAGGCTGGCGCCAAACTCACCATTTCGCTGAAGCAACTCGCACCGCAGTCGCATCTCGTGGGCCGATTCAAACTCTCCGCGACCGATGAGCCCGCAGCGCGTTCTTCAGCGATGCCTGCACTCGCCTCCGACGCGCTCGCCATTCCCTCTGACAAGCGCACCGAGCCGCAACGCCTAGCGCTTGGCGCCCACGCACTGCGCATTCGTGCTGCCGATGAAATACAAAAGTTGCCTGCACCCGCGCTCGTCTATGGCGCAGGCAAAAAGGCCGATGTGCTGCTAGCCGTTAGCAAAGGCACGCCCACCACCGTGGCTAAGCCGAAGGTCGTGCACCTCTTGAAACGCGGTGATTTCGACAAACCCATTGGCGACGCCGAGAGCGGCGCGCTCAGCGCAGTGAAGGTGCTCCCCGCACGTTTCAGCAAGGCACACGCAGGCGATGAATCCGAGCGCCGCGCAGCGCTCGCGGATTGGATTGCCGATGATAAGAACCCCCTCACGTGGCGCAGCATGGCAAACCGCGTTTGGCACTATCATTTCGGTCGCGGCATCTGCGATACGCCGAGTGATTTCGGGCGCATGGGTGGCGTGCCTTCGCACCCCGAACTGCTCGACTGGCTCGCGTGTGAACTGCGCGACAGCGGCGGCTCTTTGAAGCATCTGCATCGCCTCATCGTGACCAGCGCCGCCTATCGCCAGAGCAGCGAGCACCGCGACAACGCGGCGAATCTCGACGGCGACAACCGCATGCTCTGGCGCATGAACCGCATGCGCCTAGACGCCGACAGCTACAGGGACTTCGTCCTAGCCGCTGCGGAC
>Ga0209598_10003805_pt1 | contig 11309 bp, 8 predicted proteins | sample M_140807_EF_Meta_FD_187317 | JGI IMG/M metagenome (GOLD analysis project Ga0209598, IMG submission 187317) | Freshwater microbial communities from Lake Montjoie, Canada to study carbon cycling - M_140807_EF_MetaG (SPAdes) (version 2) | ecosystem: Environmental > Aquatic > Freshwater > Lake... | reverse complement strand
GTTCCCCGAAAAGATTTTCCCCACCAAATGCCGAGACCGATCCGTCCGCCCGCAGCGCCACCACATGGGTGGGGCCTACCACCACCGAGACGAATCCACCGGACGCATCGGTATTGGTGGCCGGCAGATCGGCGGTGATCCGGTCACCAAAAAATGCTAGATCGCCAGGGAACTGATCCTTGAATCGCCCCGAAGCCACTGGGGAAGGCGCATTCGTCGGCTTACGGAGAACAGCTCCGAAAAGATGCCCGAAGCCGACCCGGTTCACGCCGATACGACCGGAGGCATCCAGCAGGGCCGTATTCCAAGAAGTCTGGTCGGTGTGGTCGAGGGCTCCCGTGCCGTAACTAATGACCCCATTGCTATTTCCAGTCAGCAATGTGGGCCCTCTCAAAATCAGGCGGCTCCCAACATAATTGGTACCATCCACGAGAATCCCGGGGCGGAGCGTCAATCCACTGACCAACTCCCCGGCCGTCACCGCCTCGACATCGCTGGCCACGATCCCTGCTGGCAGTTCGGGAGCGCGATTGAGCCCCAGCAGGTTTTCACCCCAAGCCACTAAGGATCGGTTGCGAGTTTGGGCCTCCATTGCGAAGGCCCCCAGCATCAGGCAGACGACCAGCCCAATCCTCCGAATTAATTCACTCCGATAGGATCGCATGTGCCGATCCTATCGGAGGATTCACCTCAGACTTAAATCAAGCGCCCGCGTCAACGGTTCCCGCTCCATCGAATAATCCAGTCGGGCGGAAGGGAATGGAGGTGCCGATTCCTTCGTACACGAAAGCGAAACCGAGGAGTGGTCCGTGCTGAAACCCGCAACGAACCAACAACAACTCTCTTGCGGAAGAGAATCCATCGGCCGACGGAGTCGTTCCTGGTCAGCAGTACACCAACACAAACGGAGTGAGCGGCGTGACGCGGTTAATGGAAATGATCCGGTTGATGTCCGAATCCTTGAGTTCACGACCCTTAGGCAACAGCAAATGTCCGCCGGCGTTGAACAAATCGCGTCCCAAGACCATACCAGCCTTCAGTTCAATCAAGAGCAACTCCCGCTCACCCCGCGGGATCTGAGTCATTGGTAACGCCTTGGCCAAGAGCCGCACCGCCATGGGATCAAATTGTTTGTCCGAAAGACTCTCCAACTCGTTGAGAATTTGGGTCGTGGATCCGTTGCGATGGCAGAAGTGAATCACCGGGGCGAGGACCCGAGCCAACTGGGGAATGGTCTCACCTTTAAGCCCATCGGGATATCCCGTGCCGTCGAAGGCCTCGTGATGATGACGGACAATCTCCGCTGCGCTCGCCAACGCGGGAAAACTCTTGAGGACCCCCTCGGCGATCTCGGGGTGGTGGCGAATTAGCGCCAACTCCTCGTCGGTGCATTTGGCCGTGTCCCGCAACCAGCGTCGCACGATGCTGCGATCCACGCTGAGCATACCGATATCGTACAAGGCGGCCGCCCAAAGCAGACGGGGCAATTCGGTGGGAGGAAGCTCCATCAATTCACCAATGGTTCGGCAGATAGCGACTGCACGAAGGCTGGCGTTGCCTATATTGGGATGGAACACACTCAGCATCTGGATGCACATCTCGATGGCCATGTCCACAGAAGCTCCTCCCGTCACCGGTCCAGACGCCGGCTCGCCGGGTAGCGATGCGGTCCCTCCCCCGTCCGGTGTGCCTCCGCCTCTCACGGCATCACTCAATTGCTGATTGAGCACCAGATTCCGAGCTCGCAGGGCGTCGATCTCGGACCGCTGGACCGAACTTGCCAAGGCATTGTCCACCGCCATGGCAACCTCGTCTCGCATCCACGGCTTGGTCAGATAACGGAAAATCAGTCCCGACCGCCGAGCCTCCATCACGCCGTTCATGTCGCGTCCAGAAGTGAGCAGGAGACGGTTCATCCCAGGCCGCGCTTTGGCCAATTCTTGGAGCAATTTCATACTGTCGTTTCCGGCGATCTGGTCATCGACGATCACCAACGGGAAACTCTGCTGCTGTGCGTCGGCCAGCCCCTCGCCGGCTGAGGCATGGAGACTCACCGAATGGGAGAGACTTTGGAGTTGGTCGCGGAGAATCGACCCAATCAAAGGGTCCTCAGCGATCAGAAGAATTCGGACTGTTGAAGTATCACTCATAATAGGAAAGGGTTTAGATCGCAGTTCAACTCAGCGGGACTCCTGATCGAGATTAATGTTCTCATCAAAAAAGGTTCCACCCTCAGCGACGGTAGTGACCGCCTTGAGCAGCGTCTCAATAGGGCTGGTTTTTGATATATAGCCCGCGATGCCTAAGTTAAGGCATTTAATGAGGAGATCGTTTTGAGCGAAGGCTGATAGTAAAACAATACGGGTCTTGGGACTCAACTCTAAAATAGGGCTAATTAATTCAGCACCAAGGCAGTCCTCGAGTCGCATGTCCAAGAACAGAAGGTCATACTGCTCAAGCACCAAGGTCGGCTCCAACTCCGACCAGTGGCTGTAGCAAGCCACCTGAGTGCCCGGAATGGCCGAGGCCACGGCCCCTGCGATGGCTTCGGCGAGTTGGGGATGGTCATCCAAGAAAGCAATTTTCATAATTTGAGAAATCTTTAGAATGTTTCAGCTCAGGACAGGCAACGACTTCACAGGAACAGTCAGTTCAATGAACATGCCCTTCAAATCCCGTCGTTCTATGCGAATTTGACCGCGGGAGCGGCGGGCGAAGGCAATCATACTCTGAAGACCGAAACCTGCCGAATAATTGGCGGGATCGAATCCGCACCCGTCATCCAAGACCCGCAAAAACAAGGATGGCGGCGATGAAACGCATTCAACCCTCAAGCTAATGTTGCGGGCTCGCCCATGTCGGATGGCATTCCCCAGCAACTCTTCCGCGAACCGGCAGGTACGGAACAGCACTTCCGGATGCAAGCTCAGACCCTCAGCGTTTGACGTCGTCAACTGGCATCGGACATTGAATTGCTTCTCCATATGCTTACAAATGCTCTCGAGTTGGACCGACATCTCATCGAAGGACTGCAGACGCTCAGTGCCCTCTACTAGCAGTCGCCGCAATTCCCTCCGCAAGTAATCCAGTTGCTGAAGAATTGTGTCCCGAGTCCGCTTAAAACCATTCACATCGTCGATACGGCTCGTTGCCACTTGGACTCCTAAGAGGGTGAGATTCTGGATGATATGATCATGCAACTCCTGCTGCACCAAGGTCCGATGGAGATTCAATCGGGCAATCGTGCCTTGCGCCTCGGCTAGCTCCCGCATTTGACTCCGGCTCGCAGAAAAAACGGTCCACATTAGGATCATCAGAAAACTGGTAATAAAAATCTGGAGCAGATAGTAGGGAATGGCTACTGCTAGTGCCCGGATCGCACTCGCCTTGAGGAATGACTTCTTCAGCATTATTTTAATCTGAAATTCCCGGTTGGGGAAATCTAGTATTCGCAAATAGCCGATCTTCCCAGTTCCAAAAGATTCATCTAGAGCTAGGTCGTTCTCCAAGTTGTCCTGCTCCAGCAGTCGTTCCCCTTCAAGATTGTATAGGGTATCGGCGGGGTTGTCATTGCGCAGTTCAATCAACTGTTTTCGGGGTACCTTCTTCAACTCCACCACCCGATCCATCTTAATAGCGGGTTCAGAGGTAGCTTTGTTAGATAAGTAAATATCAACCATGTTGAGGCTTGCAGGCCGACCGGTATTGACGATCCAACGTTTCAGATTAACGACCGCGAACAACATCCTAGAAGGGCTGCCAGATTCACCCTCCAAAAGACGCATACCTGGAATTGCGAACACAAAATAGGCCCGCTCGGCATCATCAGTGGGCGTACCATGCCAGAAGATCTTTGATACGTGGTTGGAACCCGTTTGTGCGGCTTCCGACAGCGTCTCTTGAAACGACGGGTCCCTGAAGATCGTCGCGAATACCGAGTCATCCATCATGACCGCCAAGCCGGCGGGATCTACTTGGTGGACCCCATCGTGAAAATCGGTCAATCCAATGGCTACGATTCCAGGATACCGATCCAACTCACGGATTAACTGCAGGGTGGATTTTCGTTGTTCCACCGTCGAAGCGAGACGGACCAAATAAAAGAGACGGGATACTCGGCCGAAATAATTCTCCATCACCTGCCGCCGATCTGCGTAGATCCGAGTCAGTTGGATACGGTCCGCCTTGCGAGCCCGCTGGAAGATCGGCCAGAAAACCATCACCGCGAGGACCACCATTCCCAGGGTCAACTTGGTGTAGTTGTACCAGAAGACTCTCCGGCGCACCGAACTGTGGGCAACCCTGCCAATGTCGGTCAGAATTGAATTAACGTCCGGCATGCATTTAGATAGGTGGCACTCAACGTTCTCTCCGTCTCATGTTCGGTCCTAAGACGAAAACAGGTGGCTCTACAGACCCTCCCGCTGCGGCAATCGCTTCTGGAGAGCCGGCACCGTAATCCTCAAAATCCGGGATGCAGCCATCAAGTCCTGCTTGCAGTGATCGAGAACACGCTGGATGTGATCGGTTTCCACCTCGGCCAGCGATCGGAACAGGCTCGAACCCGATGACTCCGATCCGCTGCGCTCACCGGTACCGTTGGCTTGGGAAAACCCACCTGACGTCGGCCCCAAACGCTGAGGCGGCGCCAAAGGCAATTCACCGAGCGTAGAAACCGACTTCACCTCGCTGCCGCTCATCCGAGCCGCCGGCGACAACCTTCGGACCGGAGGCTTTTCTGAAAACTGGCTCCGAAAAGCGCTCAAACTGCCCAGATCGACGGGCCCATCACCGCTGGCGACAACGCCCCGTTCGATCATATTCTGGAGCTCCCGGATATTCCCAGGCCAAGAATGCTGTTTGAGCCAATCCATCGCCTCCTTCGCAAAGCCCAAGATCGGTTTGCTGTGCTTGCGGCAGAACTCTTCGAGGAAATACTCAGCAAGAATTGGAACATCGGACAACCGGTCTCGAAGCGGTGGCATATAGACCGGGACAACATTCAGGCGGAAGAAAAGATCCTCCCGGAATTCTCCCCGTTCGACCGATTCCTCCAAATTGCGATTGGTGGTAGCAACAATCCGAACATCGACCGACAGCGTTTCATTGCCGCCGACCCGCTCATACTCCCGCTCTTGGATCACCCGCAACAGCTTGGATTGGACAGCCAGAGATACCTCACTCACCTCGTCCAGAAGCAGCGTTCCACCATTGGCCATGCCGAATCGTCCTTCTCGACGAATAATGGCGCCCGTGAAGGCGCCTCGCTCGTGACCAAAGAGTTCGCTCTCCACCAGAGATTCCGGAAGAGCCGCACAATTGAGCTTCACGAATGGACCGGCCGACCGAGGACTTTGTTGATGCATGGCCCGCGCCACCAATTCTTTACCAGTGCCGCTTTCTCCTTGGATGAGCACCGTCGTCTGAGTGGGAGCGATCCGACGGATGTACTCCCTCAGGTATTGAGTCGCCGGCGATCGCCCTAAAATTTGAACACCCGTCTGGACACCGCTCACGGAGACTCGATTGGAGGTGCGAGGGGGTACGGCAGGGGCCGATGGCGCCACCGGAGCCGCATTGAAAACGGTCGGCGCAGCGAGAAACTTGCGGGCCCGGTCAAAGAAGGCCCGTAGATCTCTTTCAGCAAAGGGACGGACAACGATCTCATGGGCCCCAGCACGGCGGTGCTGCTGACTCGATTCGCTGTTCTCCTTGTCCAGAATGCTAACGATGTAGGGAGTCTCCATCCGGGCGGTGAGCTCTCGGATGAGCGTGGTGGATAAACCGTCCGGAAGGGTTTCACCGACGAGGAGCAATTGGAATCGATCCGCCTCTAGGTACTCCCAGGCAGCCGATAGAGAATCGGCCTCCGCGACGGCCACTCCTCTGGGCCGGAGGACACGGCCCACAGTCTGACGGATCAAGTCGGAGCGATCCACCACCAGAACCCGTTCAATGAGCTTCATGGCCCAATACCCCCGGCTCTGAGTCCGTAGGTGGACCGAATCCGCTGCGGGCTCCGACTTGCGCTGCTGGGGACGAGATCGCCAGGTATCATTTGGTGACGGAGCATCCACTGTTCATTCTGCCGATCGAGTCGCACTGAGCGCTGTATCAAATCAAGGGTGGCCTGCAGAGCCGGACGCAGTCGATCCGGAAAAGGAACCGGTGAGGCCGCCTTGACGGCGGACTGAGTTCTGGCCAGTTCACGGAGCAAATCACGACGGCGGCGGGTGATCTCCACGATCGGCGGCTTGACTCCTGATTCCAGGGCTCGCCCTTCCTCTTCGGACAGGTCGGCCAGTTGTAGGCAGACCTGATGATAGGCAGCCAACGAGGTCTCAAAGGCGGCAGACATGGTTGGTTTCAAGGCTGAGCTCCAGGGATCCGAGGGGCCGGGTCCTTCCGAGAGGCAGTCCTCAACACCGAGATCCGAAGCGTAGCCATGTTCCGCAAGATTTGAACTGGAACAGCGTTGGCGTTGGCGTTGGCATTCGTGTTGGAACCGCCAGACGAAGTGGTCGGTGCTTCCACGATCTGCTGGTAAGTCTTGATCGCTTCCTCGACCTGGCCCAAACGCTCTTCGCACAAACCCACTTGATACTGGAACGCCTGCCGGGTTTGACCCTCTGCATTGGACCGTGCCAATGCGCGGTAAAGCGACAATGAAGAAAGGTAGTCGCCCTCCAAGTAGAACTGATTAGCCAACTCGTTCCCGACACGGAGTTTCCACGGCATCCACCGCTTCAACCGATCGGGTGGCGCCAACTCGACCGCCTCCAGCAATAACTGAAACTGCTCCAAAGCTGCGTCACGCTTCTTTTGCTGTTTCAAGGAATGGGCCAAAAAATATCGAGCTTCGGGAATGTAATCGGAGTCAGGGAAATCATCGAGAAACCCCATAGCCTGCCGCTCCAAGACACCGTCAGGGGCCGATTCTCGCAGCGAGCGCAATTGCTTGATCCGAACGGTCTCGACCTCGAGTTCTTCCGATTTGGTTTGAAGCATACGCCCGTAGAGCTCAGCCGCTTCGGTATGGCGCCCCATCTCGGCGCAGGTGTCAGCGATCGCGGATTGCGCCATCATTACCAGACGGCGCGAGTAAGCGATGTTCCGACCATCAATCCTCGGTACCGACCGCAACACGAGGTAAAATTTCTCAATCGCCTCATCCTTCAAGTCGAGCCGTCGCAGCAGATACCCCTGTCGCAACAAGACTTCTGGCACCGCTGCGTCTCGGGAATAACGCTCAACATATTCAGCCAATAATTGCAGTGCCCTTTCCAGATGCCCGCCAGTCTGGTCCTTTTCAGCCGCCAACTCACGCTGATAGGCCAATTCCAGAAGAGTAATTTTCCGGGTGTCCTCCTTGATACGTTCCGAGGCATCGGAATTCAGCACCGCTTCCACCGTCCGACTAAATTCCTCTAAATAGTTGGTCTTTTGACCCATCCCTCGCAGTTTTTGAAAGCGCGCTTCCGCCGCCTTGTTTTGATCCAACAAGTAATTTGTATTGGTCTTAAACTGCAGATTTTCGGTGGGCAAGGCGCCCAATCGGGGATCCAGTCCATACTCCACGGCTACCGCTGCTGCCTTCGGTTGGGCCACATCTCCAGCTGGAGCCTGGGAGTCCGCTAAAGCCACCACTCCGAAGAGAGCAGCAATTAGAAACTGTTTAACGCAATTCATAGGTGGCCCTTCCTGTGCCCCGAGCCGGGGAATCCCCGGAAGACATCCGCAATGGCAGGACGATATTCAAGGGAACTCCGGAAGTGCCTGCCATTCCCGCCGCACCATTAGTCAAATTGAGTTGGGTTAGAAAATACCGGAGCAATTGCCGAGATTTTTCCGGGTCGTCACCAACACCGGGCGGAACTGGATTTACAGGAGACGAGACGGAGGGGGCCATCTGAAGATTGAACGCATCACTGGTATCCGCACGAACGGTGAAATTGGTCCGATGCATGGCCGAGGTTGTCTTCAATTCAGACAGAAACTCCGCCGTGAATTGAGGCTCAGGAATGTAGGTCTGAGGCAGGGGTGCCAATGGCGGGACGGGCGGCTTGGGTGGAGTCTCCACTCGAATCTTTCCGAGATCTCGCTCCACTCGACTCAGGTATCCTGCAGGTTCAGCACCCTCCGCACTCAGGGCCAGAAGCACGACGACCGCCGCGAGTGCGACAGGAAGGATGAGGGCTTTCATCAAAAAGGCCATTTTATGGAGGGAAGTCGGAGTCCTCATGGGTTGCTTGAAGAGCGGCTGGTTTCGTCATCACGCGAGGCTGCATCGGCCGGACCATCGTGCTGAGAGACCACCGCCCGAGTGACCATATAATCTTCTTCGGAAAGAGACTTGCGCCAGTCATCAACATCAAAATCGTCCACCGATTGAACCCACTCCTGAAGTTGGATCAGGCGCATCTGGCGGGCCATCCGGTCACAATCAGGCATTCCCAAAAGAGTGTAATGCTCCTTCCAGTGCTTGAACAATGGGCTGGCCGGATTGGTGGTGATCACGAACACGCCTTTATCGGAGGTTAGCCTCAAGGCTGTGTCCATGGGGTGACGATGCCAAAAACGGCACACGTTGGCCGTTGCTAATGCAGTGCCGCCATGCCAGATGGACGGTGAGCGAGCCGACAACGCCGACCGAAGCACCGATGAAACCAAGTCATTCACCGACCAGCCATCGGTGTGGCATTGTTGAGCAACGAGCCGCCGGAGCTCGGTGCCCAGACGAATTTTGAGCTCTTCGCCCTCGAGCGAAGCCGAACGCCGCACTGCTTTGCCTTTTCTGGGCTTCCGATCGGAAACGGCCTCCGAGTCCTCCGCCGTGGAAACATTGGCTTCGGCATTCGTGGTTTCTCCAGCAGTCCCTTGCTCCGATGTCGACACCTCATCCAGCAACCCGCGCATGCGGGTCCGCTCTCGGTCAATAACCTCGGTGCGCAAGGCCCGAAGCTGTTCCAAGGGGTTAATCTCTTCGGAAGGTGACGCCATGATCAGGAAACTGGGGTCCGTTCGATCCCTTTGAGCGCCGTCGGATGCCCAGGTTGGATAGCTAGAACCGTTTGAAAAATCGAACGGGCTTCATTGAACTTTCCACTCTGCAAACTGGCCAAACCCAATCGAATGAGGTCATCAGGAAGCCAGCCATTGCTTCGCAGCGAGGCTGCGTAGCTCACGCAGGCCTGCTCGGGCGAGGATTCCAACTGCAGGTCCCCTTTCAAACGCCATCCGGCCGCATGTTCTGGATGCTCCGCTACCACCTGCTCTAGCACGGCCAGCGCCTCCGATTCCCTCTGGCAATCACGATAAGCCATCGCCAATCGCACCTGAGTATCGGGCAATCCAGGAGCCAAACGGACAGCATGAGACAAGTCACGAGTGCAACCCAAAGCATCGCCACTGAGATACCGGAGAGAACCGATTGAATCCCAGATCTCCGACCATTCTGGCCGGAGTGCCGCCAAAGCCTCCAAGCGACCCAATGCCTCGCGGATCTGCCCACGCGCCTGAAGTTCACCTGCGCGGTCCAGCTCAGAACGGACATGCGAATCCACCTGAGCCATGGCCGCTGCCCGCTGCTGCTCTCGGGCCACAGACAGATTTTTCTTCAATTGGGCATTGCCAGGTTGCAGCGCCGCAGCTGCTTCCAAACTGGTCACGGCATCTTCCCACCGGCCCAGATGGAAGGCACAAATGCCCCGGGAAAGCAGCAGGCTGAAGTCGCCCGGGTTCCGGTCGAGCAAGCGCTGGATCAACCAACGCCCCTCCTCATACCGCCCCTCTCTTAAAGAAAAATCAGCCTCCAAGCGGCGCGCTTCATCGAAGCTCGGATCCAGAGCAAAAACCCCTTCCAAGGCGCTGACCGCACCCCGCTTGTCCCCGGATTCGAAAAGAACCAACGCCAACCAAGTCCCGATAGACGGGTCCCAAGGGTTGGACCGGAAGAGTTCCTCCAAATGCGGGCGAGCCATCTTGGTCCACCGCTGTTCCAACAAGACCGAAACCAGAGAACGCCTCAGGGCATCGTCCCGCGGACGAATACGAAGCACCTCAGTCCAAGCCCAACAAGCCAGACTCGGATGGCCTGATTGATAATCCGCATCCGCCTCGGCGAGCAGTGCCGTTACATCATCGACTCCTCCGCGGCGGCTCATGCGTTGGCGGGCGACACCGAGATTTTCACGCGCCACTTCCCCGCCCCCGTGTGCCACCTGCACCCGAGCAAACGTCTCTGCCGCCATATTCCATTGCCCACCTTGCGCCAAACAAACACCCAGAGCGGTCAGCACATCAGCATCTGCTTGACCTGCGTCCACCAGCCGCACGTAAAACTGTCCAGCCTCGGCGTAGAGTTGGTTATCAAAGGCCACCCGGGCTCGCCAGCGCAGGGCATCCGGTTGCTGGGGATCGACCGCTAACACCTTCTCGGTTTCCGACTGAAACTCATCCAACCGCCCCATCTTCAGGCTGGCGATGGCCGAAAGAATTCGCCCCTCCAGGTATTCCGGCTGCTGATCTAGTAATTGCTGGAACCGTTGCTTGGCTTCCCAATGTTTTCCTTCATCCATGAGAAGGCTTCCCAGAGTTCGCAGCACGAACAAAGAATTGGGTTCCACGGTCAACGCCTGCTCCAGATCTTGGATTGCGCCCAAACGATCTCCGGAAGCCGCCTTAACCTCAGCTTGGTCCACCCAACGCTTGGACTGAGCCCCCGTGGGTTCAGTGGCACCCGGCGGCACAGCGCCCGAGTTTTCAGCCAGCATTTGGCGACCCATTTCCTGAGAATTGGTGATCATGGTTTTAAGGGCGCTGATTTTGGACGGATCTAAATTCTGCCCCGGCAAATCGCAGCACCTTATATGCCAGTCACCAGCATATTGATGGCACACCGAGTGCTGCGATAGCTCGGGATGAACATCGCGCTCCATCAAGCAGCAGCGGCCATGACGGCCAACATGCAGTGGCATGATTTGGTGGCGCAAAACCTTTCTGGGCAATCCTCTCCGGGATACCGCGCTCAGGTGGGTGGCTTTGAAGAATTCCGCATCCCCGGTTCACCCAATTCGAATCCCTCCAACTCTCAGGTGGGCAGCGCCTATCCCATGTTGCGGGCCGGGTTGAATCGAAACCAAGGAGCCCTTCAACCCACAGGCTCCTTGACTGACCTAGGCTTGGAGGGACCAGGGTTCTTCGCGGTTCAGGCTCCTGGCGGCGGGCGCGCCTTCACTCGAGATGGTCAGTTCCATGTCGACCGACAAGGAGCCCTCATGACGAAGGAAGGTTATCCGGTCCTCGGAGAC
>Ga0209598_10003799_pt1 | contig 11315 bp, 8 predicted proteins | sample M_140807_EF_Meta_FD_187317 | JGI IMG/M metagenome (GOLD analysis project Ga0209598, IMG submission 187317) | Freshwater microbial communities from Lake Montjoie, Canada to study carbon cycling - M_140807_EF_MetaG (SPAdes) (version 2) | ecosystem: Environmental > Aquatic > Freshwater > Lake... | reverse complement strand
ATCTGGTTTGCCCAAGCCAAAAGATCACCCTGCTCAAATCGGCAGGGGTAAGCCACCGCTCCCAATTCCTGCTCGGCCAAAGGCAACACCCCAGCGGTGAGATCAAGGCCCAGCAGTCCGCCCAGGGGCCAGCGTCGGTAATGGCCAGCCATCAAGGCCAAATCCCCACAACCGAGATCCACCAATTCAGGTCCAGGGGCTCCCAGGGGTCTAGCCGCCAACCATTGATCCACCGCCTGGGCCACTGCCGCCGTGAGCGCCCGGTGCTCCATCAGATCGTTGTCAACGATCGCCCGGTAGCTACCCCACTGCTGCTCAAAAAACTCCATGGCTCTGATAGCACCCTCGCTCAAGCATTCTGGGCTTTCCCCCTAAGCCCAGGGCCGCCAGCCATGAGCGAAAACCTCTTTGAGCCCTGGTCCGCCAGCCCCAGGGCCGATCAGATCCTCGACCTTAACCAGACCCAGGAGCAGGGGCGGTTGCCTTGGCTTTTGCCCCTGCGGCGCCAGCGCATGGCGGCATCAGCCTTCAGCTTTTTCCGGGGCGCCGCCGCCCTCATGGCCACGGATCTGGCCCAGGGACCTAACTCCGGGGAAGAGCTGCAACTCTGCGGCGATGCCCACCTGATGAATTTCGGCTTTTACGCCTCCCCAGAACGCACCCTGCTATTCGATCTCAACGATTTCGACGAAACCCAGCCGGGTCCCTTTGAGTGGGACCTAAAACGGCTAGCCGTAAGTGCTGTACTGGCGGCAAGGGAACTGGGGCTCAAGGAAGAAGAGCAACAGACCGCTGTAAAAACCCTGGCCAAGCACTATCGCAGTTGCGTTGCCCACTACGGCGAACGCAACCGTTTGGAAACCTGGTATGCCCGCCTAGATGCCGAAGCCTTTATTCGTGGAATCAATAACAAACACTTTCGTAGCTATCTGGAAACCGTGGCCCAGCAAGCCCGGGGTCGCGACAGCCTCAGCAGTGTGCGCCGCCTCTGCGAAGGGGAAGCCCCCAATCGCCGCTTCCGCAATGATCCGCCCACATTGCAAACGCTGGAAGTGGCAGATAATTGGCAGCCCTCCCTATACAACGGCTACCTCGACACCCTGCGGGTGGAGGTGCGTGCCTTGCTGCAGCACTTCAAAGTGGTGGACCAAGCCCTGAAGGTGGTGGGGGTGGGGTCGGTGGGCCGCCGCTGTGGCCTGGCCCTGTTGCAGGGGGAGCATCCCAACGACGTGATTGTGCTGCAGGTGAAGGAGGCCGTGGCCTCCGTATTGACCAGGGGGGAAAGCAACAGGCAACAAGGGCAAAGGGTGGTGGAAGGCCAGCGCTTGATGCAATCAGCGAGCGACCCTTTCCTCGGCTGGGCCAGCACCAGCGATGGCGGCCACTGCTACTGGCGTCAATTCCGCGACTGGAAGGGTTCAGTAGATCTATCAGTGTTAGACGAATGCTGCCTTAACGACTACCTGAAGCTCTGCTCCGAAGCCCTGGCCAAATCCCATGCCCGCAGTGGTAATCCAGCAAAGATCAATGACCTTTTGGAGAGCATACCCCGCTATCCCAGCCAACTAGCCGGCTATGCCCTGAGCTACGCCCAGCAAACCGTGCTGGATCATCAGATCTTTACCCAGGCCTTCGCCTAAATTAATTTGCATCCGATTGGTTGCTGATGGTTGTACTGCGACGAGCCCTAGCCCAGCTGATCAGCGCAATCCTGGCCCTGATAGGGCTTTTATTGATCTTTTCCAAGGGTAGGGAATTAGGTGGTTCCGCAGAGCTTTTGCCCCTCGGCTTTTTTGCGGTGGTGCTAAGCCTGGCTGCCTATGCCATGACCTGGTGCAGCAATGGCAAAACTTTCAGCCCCTCCCGTGATCTCGCCGAGGTATATCAGTGCTCTAAAGATTTATTCCAGAGCAGTACCCTTGCCCTGTTGTCATCGGCGATGGTTTCATTATCAAAGGTATCCGCTTTGCCTGCAACGATTAAATACTTGTTATACGGCCTGCATTGGCTTTTGTTTTCAGCGGCAATTCTGCTGGCCTGGTGGGCCATCCACAGGCTGCTGGGCATAAGCGCCCGGCCAAACTTAAACATTGAGCCGCCGCGCTAGGGCCCTCGCCAAGCCATCACGGCTGGCCAGCCCCTGCAGTTGCTCCACCCCTAGCCCCCCGCTGGGTAACCCATGGGGCAACTGGGCCGGCAAACGATCATCTATCTCAAATACCGGCAATTGGCGCAGGCCATTGGGGCGCAACTGATCTTCAAGGCGACTGAGATCGGCATCGGCGGGCAACCACACCAGCTCCGTTCGCAGGCAATCAGCCAGCACCGCAGAATCTGGATTGGCCGTGAGGATCCGCTGCAGGTCCTCCAGGGTCACCAAGCCGAGGATCCAGCCCCCCTCCTCGAGGAGCAGGCAATGGCCATGGGCCGCCAGCAGTTGAGCCAGGGCTTGGCGCGGGGCCAGGCTTGCGGGCAGCACCAAGGGTGCTTCCGGATCGAGTGCCTCTTCGATCCCCACCAGTTGCAACTGGGCCCGCCGTTCCTCCTCCACCGGATCGGGCCCCAATAGGCCTGGGTCAGCCAAGCCCTGCCAACGCTCCACCAGCAGGGCACTGAGGCCCGCCGCCGCCATCAAGGGCAGCACGATGCGAATGTCGCGGGTGAGTTCAAACAACAACAACAGGGCCGTGAGCGGCGCCCGGGCGGCACCGGCCAGCACCGCCGCCATGCCCACCATGGCGTAGGCCGGCGCCTCAGCCACAGGCAGGCCAAAGCCCCCATCGCCGAGCAACTGGCCATAGAAGCTACCCAGCACCGCCCCAAGAAATAACGAGGGGGCAAACCCACCGCCGATGAAGCCGGTGGCATTGCTAAGACCGGTGGCCAGCAGCTTCACCAGCAACAGCGCCAATAGGCTCAGGAGGCTGATGCCACCACCGGAACCCAGCAGCGATTCGATCGTGTCGTAGCCAACGCCCAACACCTGGGGGAACCCCAGGGCCATCAGGCCCACCCCCAGCCCCCCCAGGCTGGTGAGCAACCAAGGGGGTAACCGCTGCAATTGCTGCTGCACCGGGGCACTGCGGCCAAGGGCCAGCAGCCGCACCAAAGCCAGCGACACGCCACTGGCCAGCAGCCCTAGGCCCAGGTAGAGGGGTAATTCCAGCGGAGAACGCACCTCATAGGCGGGCAGCCGAAAGATCGGTTGATCGCCCAAGCCCAGCTGGATCACCAGGGTGGAACTCACCGCCGCCACCAGCACCGCCCGCAGGCTGGGCCTCCCTGGAATAGTGCTGTAGGCCCCCTCAAAGGCGAAAAACACCCCGGCAATCGGCGCCCGGAACCCGGCGGCCAAACCCGCCGCCACCCCGGCCCCCACCAACGCCCTAAGAGCCTCCGGGGTGAGGCCCGCCCGGCGGCCCAGCCAGAGGCCAATGTTGCCGCCGCTTTCCACGCTGGGGCCCTCCGGCCCGAGGGAGGCGCCACTACCCAGGCTGATCGAGGCGCCCAGCAAGCGGGCAAAGGGCAACTTTGCGGCCGCCTGCATGCGGCCATCGGCCATGGCCATCAAGCTGGGCAGGCTGGGGCCGAGGTCCTTGGCCACCAGCCGCAGCAAGCCCACCAACAGCCCCCCCAACACCGGCCCCAATACCACCGGCCAGGTGCTCAGCCAGGGGGCTGCCAGGGGCACCGGCGGCAACACCGGTTCCGGTTGGGGCAGCGGCACCGGCGCAAACAAACCAACGCCGCCGAGCCCCAGCTGCAGCAGGGACCGCAGCGGTGTGGAGGCCGGAGGCGGCGGCAGGGGCAAAGGTTCAGACAGGGTCGGCTGGGGGCCGGCGATGCCCATCACAAATTCAACAAACGGCCCATAGATCAGGTTGTTGATGAAGCCCAGCAGGTAGTGGAAACCAACGATTGCCCCACCGGTGAGCAAACCCACCAGGGCTGCCCAGGCCAGGAGCCCCCACTGGAAAGGGGCTGCCGTTGGTTCAACCCGGGCCTCGGGCCTCGGGTCAGGCCTGGGGTCGGACTTCGGCAAAGATCTGCTCCAGGATCTCGCCAGCGCCCTGACTGCGCAGCAACAGGGCCAGTTCAATCCCCAGGGCTTCAGGGTTGGTGGCAGGGCCGCGCACCGTATCTCGGATCAAACGCTTGCCATCAAGGGCGGCCACCATGCCGGTGAGCAGCAGTTGCTGGTCTGACTCAGGGCCCTCAAAACTGGAATTAACGCCAATGGGCACCTGACAGCCCCCCTCCAACTGGCGCAGGAAGGCCCGTTCCGCCAGGCAACGGCGGGCGGTGGGCAGGTGCTCCAGCACTTTGATCTGCTCCAGCACCTCGTGATCGCCGAGGCGACATTCGATCCCCAGGGCCCCCTGGCCCACGGCATGGAGGGAGATGGAAGGGTCAATAAGCTCATGGATACGCTCGCCCAGGCCCAGGCGACCGAGCCCGGCGGCGGCCAGGATTAAGCAGTCGTATTCACCGGCATCGAGTTTCTCAAGACGGGTGATCACATTGCCGCGCACGTCTTTAAACAGCAGCTGCGGGTAGTGGTGGCGCAGCTGGGCCAGGCGGCGCAGGGAACTGGTACCCACCACACTGCCCTCGGGCAGGGTGGCCAAGCTTTTGTCTTGGTGCTTGGCATGCACCACCAGCGCATCGGCGGGGTCCTCCCGCTCGGTAACGCAGCCGAGCATCAAGCCTTCGGGCAGGTTGGTGGGCAGATCCTTGAGGCTATGGACGGCGATGTCTGCGCGGTCCAGCAGCATCTGGGCCTCAAGTTCTTTGGTAAAAAGGCCTTTATCGCCAATCTTGGCCAGGGCCACGTCGAGGATCTTGTCCCCCTGGGTGGCCATTGCCTCAATGCTGATCTCCAGCTGGGGATGGGCGCGGCGCAGTTCATCCCGCACCCATTCGGTTTGAACCATCGCCAATTGGCTGCGACGGGAAGCAATACGTAGGAGAGAGGCCGTCATCAAAAAACAGCAGGACCCGGACAACCGGCCATGAACGGTAAATCAGCCTACGGATAGATGACCTCAGCCAGGCCCTGAGGTGAAGAAATCCAGCGGCAGTGGGCCCCAGGTGTCCTCGCCATCGGGGTTGGAGGGGGCCTGGCCGCTGATCAGCAAACCCTCCCCCAGCCCCAGCTCCGAGCGCAGCAAAGCCTGGCCGGTGCGTTGGTTGCCCTTAAGGAACACAGGTCCCTCGGGGAGCTCTTCTGCCGGCAGCTCTAGGGCGGTCCAGCCCAGGGCTTGTTCCAATCCCCTTAAAGAGGCCAGGGCCACCCCAGCGCTGGGGGCCATCACCCCCACCGTGAACCATTCGCAGGCCGCCAGCCTTTGGAGCAGGTCTTGGCTAAGCCGGGCCCGCTGCTCCGCATCCAGGGGCGGGGCGGAACGCAGGCCCTTGAGATCTTCAAGGGAACTTATCTCCAGCCTGGGGGTGCTCACTTGATGTATTCCTTCAAAACGCCATTGCGGTTGGGATGGCGCAATTTACGGAGCGCTTTCGCTTCAATCTGCCGGATCCGTTCCCGGGTCACATCGAAGATCTGACCAATCTCCTCCAGGGTCTTCATCCGGCCGTCATCTAGGCCGTAGCGCAGGCGCAACACATCGCGCTCCCGGGGGCTGAGGGTGGCGAGCACCCCCTCGAGGTCTTCCCGCAGGAGGTTCTTGGCCACATCCTGGTCAGGATTCTCGATGTCGGCTTCGATGAAATCACCGAGGCGCGAGTCTTCCTCCTTACCAATTGGAGTTTCTAAAGAGATCGGCAACTGGGCAGATTTGGCGATGAAGCGCAGCTTCTCAATCGTCATCTCCATGCTTTCAGCGATCTCCTCCTCGGTGGGCTTGCGACCGAACTCTTGGCTAAGCACCTTGGTGGTTTTCTTGATCCGAGAAATCGTTTCGTAGAGATGCACCGGTAGGCGAATGGTGCGGCTCTGGTCTGCGATGGCGCGGGTAATCGCCTGGCGAATCCACCAGGTGGCGTAGGTGGAGAATTTGTAACCCTTTTCGTGGTCAAACTTCTCCGCAGCCCGGATCAAGCCAAGGCTGCCCTCCTGAATTAGGTCTTGGAAGGAGAGGCCCCGGTTCATGTATTTCTTCGCGATCGATACCACCAGGCGCAGGTTTGACTGCACCATCTTTTCCTTGGCCCGCCGGCCCAGCATCAGCCGGCGGCGGAACTTGATGACAGGCATCTCCACCAGGGCTGCCCATTCCTTGGTGTCTGGCAAATGACCGTTGTCTTCCTCAAACTGCGTGGCCAGTTCCTCCAGTTGCAGCAAGTCAGCGATCTTGCGGGCTAGCTCAATTTCCTCGTCGGCCCGCAACAGTCGAATCCGGCCAATCTCCTGGAGATAAACCCGGATGGAATCCTCGGTGTAGACCCCCTTGGGGCCCACCTTAATGCTGGCCGCCTTGGCCGCCTTGGCTGCCTTGGCCGCCTCTGCCGAAGCGGAGAAGGCCTCAGCCACTTCTAATAACTCCTCGGCGCTCACCTCCACAGTGGGCTCTGCCTCAGCGGTGGGGAGCTTGGCCTTGGCGGCGGGCTTTGCTTTGGCTGCGGGTTTTTCCTTAGCAGCGGGCTTCGCCTTTGTAGCAGCGCTTTTGGCAGTGCTGGGCTTTGCTGAAGCTGCCTTTGCAGCCTTGGGCTTTGCAGCTGTGGTCTTAGCTGGAGTGCCCTTTGCTGGAGCAGTTTTTACAGCCGAGGTTTTTGCTGCAGCAGCCTTAGGGGTTGTGGCCTTTGCTGCAGCAGTCTTGGTGGCTGCAGCCTTCACCGTGGGGGCGGCCTTAGATGCGGTGGTTTTAGCGGCTGAAGCCTTGGCAGTGGTGGGAGTGGCGGCTTTAGGGGCAGCTCCCTTGGCAGCGGTGGCTTTGGGGGCAGCTTGCTTCGAGGCACTGGATTTAACCGCCGCCTTGGCCTTCACAGGCTTAAGCACAGCAGCGGTTTCGGCCGATGCTGCTTCTTCCACAACAGCGACAATCTCAGGAAGGGTGGTGACGGTCATTCGATAGGGAGGCAGAAACGATCCAAACAGCAACCCCGGGGAAGACCCCAAAGCGGCGGAAAAGGCAAAAAACAAATGCCCCCCTGGCATCAAGCAGGCCGGGGGGATAATTCAGAGCAAGCACCCAGGGGTAGAGCCCTTGGGGCGGTCCCGCTGCCGGGAGGGGGCGACAGGGTTGTCAGGGGTGATCGCAGACCCGAAGCGATGCTTCCCAAGGTCTACCCGCTGGACGGAACTCTGCCGGGTTCCGACAACTGCAATGCAGCTCAACCCTCTCATCTTAAGAAAAGATCAGGGGAAGCGCAAGCAACCAATTTTTGAAAGATAGTGATTCTTCATGTCTAGCCCCCGGGGGCCGTCTTGGGTCGGCCTGAGCAGGTGGCGGTTTGGGTGGAAGCAGGCAGGGAAGGGCGCCTGCTCAGCTACAGCACCGCCACCTGCCCCGATCTGCAGCCTGGGGACCTGGTGCGAGTGCGCCTGCGCGGCCGGCTGCTCAATGGCCTGGTCACCGCAGAGACCCCTGAGTTACCAGAGGGTCTGAAGCTAGAACCGGTGCTGGAACGGCTGGAGGCCGCCGCCGTTGATCCCCGCTGGCAAGCCCTGCTCCAGGCGGTGGCAGTTCAATGCCATACGGCCCCCTTCCAGGTGCTCAAAACCGCCTTACCCCATGGCTGGCTGGGCCAAAAGGCCAATGCCGTGGGCCTAGGTAGAAAGCAACTGGTGGCCGTAGCCAGCGCCAACCCTGCCCTGCCCGCCTCCATCAGCCCCAAACAGCAAAAGCTGCTGGAGCATTTACAAACCCATGGCCCCATGGCCCTCCCGGAGCTGGAGGCCATCGGCCTTGGTAGATCGGTGGCCAAGGCCCTGGCAGCCAAGGGACTATTGGAGCTGGAACAACGGCTAATCCCCCCCCGCCCCTGGCAACGGCTACCAGCGATTGAGGCCGACCAGCCCCCACCGCTAAGTGGCGCCCAAGCAGAGCTGCTCCACCAGTGGCAGTCCAAGCCAGAACAACGGCAGTGGCTGCTCTGGGGGGTGACCGGTTCTGGCAAAACCGAGGTGTATCTGCGCTGCTGCGCCGAGGAACTGGCCGCCGGCCGCAGTGTGCTGATGCTTACCCCAGAGATCGGCCTGATCCCCCAGCTGCTCGACCGCTGTCGGCGCCGCTTTGGGGCAGCGGTGGTGGCCTATCACTCCGGCCTAGGGGACTCAGAACGGCTGGCGGCCTGGCGCCGCTGCCGCAGCGAGGAGGCCTGCGTGGTGGTGGGCACCCGCTCGGCGGTGTTCCTGCCGGTGCAGCGCCTGGGCCTGATCGTGCTCGATGAGGAGCACGACAGCTCCTACAAACAGGAAGCACCGATGCCCTGTTATCACGCCCGGGAGGTGGCACGGCTGCGCTGCGAGCACGACGGCTGTCGGTTACTTCTGGGCAGTGCCACCCCCTGCCTGGAGAGCTGGTTGGCCTGCCAGGGACCAGAGCCCAGCATGGGTTTACTGCGCCTCGAGCAACGCATCGAGGCCCGCCCCCTGCCGCCGGTACGGGTGGTGGATATGCGACTGGAGCTATCGGAAGGTCACCGCCGCCTGCTTAGTCGGCCGCTGCTGGATCGGCTGACGGGCCTGGCCGAACGGCAGGAACAGGCGGTGGTACTGGTGCCCCGCAGGGGTTACAGCACTTTCCTCAGCTGTCGCAGTTGCGGCGAAGCGGTGCAATGCCCCCACTGCGATGTGTCGCTCACGGTGCACCGCCAGCGGGACGGCCAAAGCTGGCTGCGCTGCCACTGGTGTGACCACCGCCAGGAAAGTGCCGACCGCTGTGGCTCCTGCGGCTCCAGCGCCTTCAAGCCCTTTGGCGCCGGCACCCAACGGGTGTTGGAACAGCTGGAAACCGAACTGGAGGGTTTGCGGCTGTTGCGCTTCGACCGCGACAGCACCCGGGGGCGCGATGGTCACCGGCTCCTCCTGGATCAGTTCGCCGCCGGGGAAGCCGATGTGCTCGTGGGCACCCAGATGCTGGCCAAGGGCATGGACTTACCCCGGGTAACCCTGGCGGTGGTGCTGGCCGCCGACGGCATGCTGCATCGCCCCGACCTGCGGGCGGCGGAACAGAGCCTGCAGTTGCTGCTTCAACTGGCGGGCCGGGCCGGCCGGGGCGAGCGGCCAGGAGAAGTGCTGGTGCAGACCTACAGCCCGGAGCACCGGGTGATTCGCCACCTGATCGATGGCCGCTATGGCCGGTTCTTGGAGGAGGAGGGCGCCATGCGCCGCAGTGCCCGCCTAGTGCCCTTTGCCAGGGCCTGTTTACTGCGCTTCTCCGGTGCCCAGGCCAGCCTCACCGCCAGTGGCGCCACCACCCTGGTGGAACACATCAACCCGGGGTTGCAGGCGGCCGGCTGGTGGGCGATCGGCCCGGCGCCAGCGCCCCTGGCGCGGCTGGCGGGCTTGAGCCGCTGGCAACTGTTGCTGCATGGCCCCGCCGCCAGCCCCCTGCCCCTACCGCCCGAACAGGAGTTACGGCGGCTGCTGCCCCGGGGGGTGAATCTGGCGATCGATCCAGATCCCCAGGAGCTCTAACTAAGCCCTGGCCTGCAGCCGTTGCAATAACAGGCTTAGCCCCAACAACAGCGCCACCCCCAGGGCCCCGAGGCCGAGGCCACTCCACCGCCAGCAGCCCAAAGCCAGCTGATTCAAGGCCCCTGCCTGCAAACTCCAACCCACGGTTTCACTGGCCTCAACCTGCGCCGCCGCCGGCAGGGCAGTGCGCACCGCCGCCAGCTTCAAAGGTTGCAAATGCAGCCGCAACTCCAAACCAGGCAGGGAATCCAGGGGCCGCAGGTCCCACTCAAATTCCAGCCGTTGCTGCACGCCCAACAGCCAGTTGCGTTCCCGCCAGCGCAGCTGGGGGGCCGGTAATTCCAGGTCAAGCAAATTGGTGGCCTGCTGCACCTGGCGCTCCAGCAACGGGGCCAACTGGGGACCTAGCAGCAATCCACTGGCTTGATTAGAAGCCATAGGCAACGGCGCCCCCGTGCGGTTTTGCAGTTGCTGGACGAGCTCTAACCGCCCAGGGCCATGGAATTGCAGGGTGGTGTCAAGCTTCACGCACCCCACCATTAGGAGGGTTAGCCCCAGCAAAAGGCTGGCCGCCAGCAGGGCAAAACCCCAGGGGGTGCGGGTGCGGCCCACCGGTGGTGCCGGGGGAGGGGGGGCTGGCTTCCTCCCACCGGAGCCGCCAGCCCGCTGGGAGCGGCCCAATAGGGATGGCATTTCCCCAAGGCTGGGCATGGTGAGATTCCATTCCTTGGGGCGCTGCAACTGGGGCGCCTCCAGGATGCAAAGCACCTCCTGGGCCTGGCGCCGCAGGGTGCTGTCGCCACAGGCCAGGGCCGCCCTACAGCAGGCCAGAGCTTCGGCGTCTTGGCCCAGGCCCTGGTGGGCCGTGGCCATTAGCAAGCGCAATTCAGCCCCCGTAACCCCCCGCCCGGGCCACTGGTCCGCCAGGGGGGCCAGCAGGTTGAGGGCCTGGCGGTAATCCCCCCGGGCCAGGGCTGCCTTGGGAACGCCAAGGTCCGGAATCGGTTTGCTGCTCATGGCCGCTGCCCCATGGCTCAGAGCTGACCGCTGCCCAAAACCATGGTGCCAATGCCATCTTTGGTGAACACCTCCAACAGCAGCGCATGGGGCACCCGGCCATCAACAATGTGGGCGGCCGTAACCCCCTGGGCCAGGGCGCGGATGCAGCATTCGGTTTTTGGGGTCATGCCCCCTGCCACCACCCCTTCGGCTATCAGTTGCCGCGCCTCAGAAAGGCTGAGCTGACGGATCAGGGAATCGGGATCTTCGCGGTCTCTGAGGATTCCTGGGGTGTCGGTGAGCAACACCAACTTTTCCGCATCCAGGGCTGCGGCCAGCTCCCCGGCGACGGTGTCTGCATTGATGTTGTACGACTGGCCCTCAAGGTTGGGGGCCACGCTTGAAATAACAGGGATATACCCCTGATTCAGCAGGGGGATGATCACCGAGGGATCCACCCGGGCCACATCCCCCACTAACCCCAAGCGGCCATCGCCGTGGGGCCGGGCGCGCACCAGACCCCCATCGGCCCCACTGAAACCCACCGCCCGACCGCCCACCTGATTAAGGCCATTAACGATCTGTTTATTCACCCGCCCCACCAGCACCATCTCCACCACATCCATGGTGTCGGGGTCAGTAACCCGCAGGCCCCCATCGAAGGCGGGCTGGATCGCCAAACGCGATAGCCACTGGTTGATTTCTGGACCGCCGCCAT
>Ga0209598_10003796_pt1 | contig 11316 bp, 10 predicted proteins | sample M_140807_EF_Meta_FD_187317 | JGI IMG/M metagenome (GOLD analysis project Ga0209598, IMG submission 187317) | Freshwater microbial communities from Lake Montjoie, Canada to study carbon cycling - M_140807_EF_MetaG (SPAdes) (version 2) | ecosystem: Environmental > Aquatic > Freshwater > Lake... | reverse complement strand
GCGCCAACAAATTAAACATGATGAAACGCAGGCAATTTTTTCGCAATTCTTCCCTCGCTGCATTAGGCAGTTTATTCCTTAGCCAGGCAAATGGTCAAGATGAAAATAGTAAGCTTTTATTTCCCGGTTCAAAGGGGAAGGCTAAAAATATCATCGTGATGGTCAGTGATGGCATGAGTACGGGAACGTTGAACATGGCTGATATGCTGCTTCAACGCAAAATGGGAAAAGGTTCAAATTGGCTTAATTTGTACAGGGAAAATAAGGTTAGCCGTGGACTCATGGATATGGCTTCCGCTAATTCACTTACTACGGATTCCGCTGCCGCAAGCTCTTCCTGGGGTGGAGGCAAAAGGGTGAATAATGGTTCTTTAAACATAGGGCCAAACGGAGAAGAGAATAGGCCTATCTTGCAAAAATTTAAGGCGGCTGGTAAAATGACTGGCTGTGTTACCACCGTTCCTATTACCCACGCTACGCCTTCTGGATTTTGCGTAAATAGCAAAAGTAGAAACGCCCAACCTGAGATTGCCGTAAATTATATGTCACTAAAATTTGATGTGATGATGGGCGGTGGACATGAGTTTTTTTCAAAAGATACCCGGGAAGATAAAAGAGATCTTTATGCTGAATATCGCGCCAATGGCTTTCAGGTAGCAAATAATAGAACTGAAATGTTAGCCTTAAATAACGATAAACCCATTCTTGGGGTGTTTTATAAAGATGGACTTCCCTATACCGTTGACAGAGATAATAGCAAGGAAGTTGCTGAACAGATTCCTTCCTTAGCGGAAATGACTACGGTGGCTATCAATAAAATGAAAAATGCTAAAAATGGCTTTGCTTTACAAGTGGAAGGTGGGAAAATAGATTGGGCTGCTCATGCCAACTGCGCTGCCGGTCTTGTTTATGATCAGATTGCCTTTGATGAAGCGGTTAAAACAGTGATTGACTTTGCTGAAGCGGATGGAAATACCCTGGTAATTATTACAACGGATCATGGAAATGCTAATCCAGGACTTGTAGCGGGAAATAACGTAAATGCCAATTTTGATTCCCTTCAAACCTACAAACATTCCAATGACTGGATACTTCGTAGCTTTACACCGGAATCAACGCCGGCACAAATAAAAGAACGTACCCAGTTTGCCACTAATGTTATTTTAACAGACGAGGAGGCAAAAAGCCTTCAAAATTATTATCTGAAATTGACGAAAGGAGAGGATGGTATTTATAATTATGCCAATTTGCCCTTCCGCACCTTAGCTGAAATACAAAAATCGAGAACCAGTGTTAGTTGGATAAGCATGGATCATTCTTCTGATTATGTCGAATTAGCTATGTTTGGCCCGGGTAGTAATAAAATGAAACCATTCATGAAAAATACCGATTTGCACTATTTCATGTTGGAAGCAGCGGAGGTGGAGGATTAAGAAAAGGGTTGGATTAGTCTAAAAACAATGTTTTTATATCTTAATAAGCTTGCAACTAAAGGTTTACGGCTTTGAATTCGTGAAAGTGGAGCTTATTTGCTATTAGAGGATGCACTTATATTTGGATGGAAATCTTTACTTTGCCACCCAATCCTTTTTCGACTATTTCAAATAATGTTTTTAGCGTCATATTGCTACCATCATTTTCAATTCTTGAAATATAAGTTCTTTTCTTATCCACTAATTCCGCAAGTTGTTCTTGGGTTAAATGTTTATCCTCTCGAGCCTTTTTTAATAGTAACCCGATCTCAAATGACTCGAATTCACGTTCTAAAGCATCACGCCTAGAGGTGCCTTTTTTACCGTATACTTCATCTTTGATTTCTTTCCAACTTCTTGTACTCATTTTATTTCTTTTTAGTTTTGTAATACTTCTGCATCAATTGGAGTGCTTTTTCAATTTCATTTTTTGGGGTTTTTTGGGTCTTTTTTATGAATCCATTCAACAAAACAACCAGTTTCCCATTGTCAAAAAAGCAAAACACCCTCCAGATATCTGATCCTAATTGAATCCGTGATTCATAAAGTCCATTTGTGCCAAAAAGCATTTTCAGATAATTACTAGGAATTCTTTCAATCGTTTCTATCGCTTCAATTATCTTAAAAATCTTATTCTGAACTTTTTCGGGTTGCTTTTTCAAGAACTCACTAAAGTGATTCTCAAATTCTACTACCTCACGGACTTTATCGTTCATAATACAAATGTAACTTATAAGTTACTATTTTCCAAATTTCTTTGAGTATTGGTATAGGAGTGGTGAGCATCGATTAACGGTCCTCGGCTGACAAAAGTGTGGGTTCATATACCCAAGTGTAAGAATTGAATCTCAAACTTACAAGCAAGTTGATTTTTATGGAGACCTTTGATGCCGCGTGTAGGGAAACCGCCGTTATTTGCCCATAACTAATTGTTAAAGAGCTAATAACAGCATAAATGCAAATTTCATTTTTTTCATTTTTTTTGCTTTTTCCAATATTTTATTCGCGGATGAAACTTGCTTTGAAAAATCCACAGAACCTCTTTTTTTTGTTTCAGCATCAGCTTTTCGAATGAAAGTTTTAGCCACCTTCTCCGTCAATGTTGGGATACTTTTTATTGCTATTGCCATAAGAATCTGTTTACTTGTTAAAACAAAGTAAGGAATAAATACTCTTATGTTTATACTAACAACGTGGAATGTATTATAAATTAACTTAAAGGTAACGCTCAACGACTCGTTCAACGGAAGCACTGGCAGATCGTTCTACAGAATTTTACAGTCAAATTTTGCCATTAAATTCGAAAGTATGTTTTACTCTTGCTGTTAAAAGGAAGGTAAAAATTACCCTCGACCAACTTTCTAAGTGCTTGATATTTGTTGACAGTCTTTTTATAATAACCAATAACGGTCTGGCTGTAGATCTCCTACTAGGAAATAGTATGCAAAGTCGTTGCACCATCTTTCAATGGCTGAAAGTTTGTTGTTTGCTAAGTTCGGCAAATTTTGAAATCAATGCTCGTAAAAACTCTTTTGGCATCGGGTTAAAATCAGGATATAATTCTTTTCTGATTTTAATGGCAACAACTTTGGGGTCGTCTTGCACGGAAAAGACTGGCAAAGACCTGTCAATATTTATCTCAGCTAATTTTGAAATAGCTGAAAATGATATTTTAAATTCTTCAAATTGGTTTACAATTTTCTTCGCACCAATAGTAAGTTCTGTCCCAAACTTATTTTTCCTGAAAAAAATACTGGCATCTTTTGAAACTTCTGGAAATTTTGGGTCTAAATAGTAGTGAAGTCCTTTGTTAAAAACCTTGTCTATCCGTTTTAAGTGACTAATCTTTATCTCATTAGATAAAATGTCGCCTTTGGTTAATGGTTTATTAAGCCCTTCGCTTGCAGACAATAACAAGTCTTCTACTGTCATCTTGTACAATCTCAGCAGGTATTTAAGTCTTGTAATGTTCTGTTCTACTTTCAAGAAGTCTTTTTTGTTAGTTTGGCAAATTACCAATTTTAAACGATTCTTTTATCGGTTTGGTTGTCAATCAAACCACCTCACAATTTTGTATCTTCAAGAATAAAACACAAACAAGGTACATTTCAGGGAGTGATAAAATGAAACCTCTCATGAAAATACCGATTTGCACTATTTCATGTTGGAAGCAGCGGTGGTGGAAGGTTGAGAAAAGGTGGATTTTGGTCTTAAGTGGCTCACTTTGCGGTTCTTCGTCAATTTTGGTGATTAAATTTATTTTAAACTCACATTCTTGTCAATCACACCCTTTTCAATGAAGTTTCCTATTAATGTTAGTCCAGGTTCTTGGTCATTTGTATTTTTCTTATTAGTAACCAAATATGAAATTTCACCAAAATTGACGAAGAACCAATTTCAGCCGGATTTTACACAATAAGTTTAATTTTTCCATAAGGGTTCGTTTTGCCAGTTTAATAGATTGCCTTTTCCGTCTGATGGTATGCCAATATATTTGATAGGAACATTCGGATATTTATTGAATAGAGTTATCAATTTATCTTTTAAGCTATTATTTGGATTGACTCTTGTAAGTAGGTATTTCAATACACATAAAAAGTAAAAAACTCTTTTATTATTGTTATAAGCTCTATCTACCCAAACCCCAACAGGCTTTAAAAGTATGGATGGTTCTACTGCCAAATCTTTGTTCCAAAAGCGAGAATGATGAGCACAAATGTTTCTTACATAAGTTAGTGAGTGAAGCCAAGAAAGAAATACACTGATGTGAACATCAAATGGCAGGGCAATTCTCTTTTTATCATCTTTGGTTCTTAAACCTCTATAAAAATGAGACATTTCACCAATAGTAAGTAGCTCAAAACACATCCAAGAAGGCGGATTAGATGGTATATGATATTCATCCAAATAATGCTGAATAAATACTTCGGGCGTTCGAGTTGTTTTAGCTCTTGAAATAATATTTTGAAAATCGGAATAAGGGTCAACCAAATTTCCTATCTGATTGTAATAAGGTGCAATGAAAAATTGCTTTTTATCTTGCCAATGGCTGTCATTATAATGAATAGCCATACCATAAATAAACTGTGTACGTATAGCTACTTCTATACGTTCTATACAGTCAAAAACTAGTAATCGTAATTCTCTATCAAATGAATAAGTATCAATAATTTGTTTAAAAGTAGTATCATTATCGAACCAATCCTTTTTGGATTGATAAGGTAAAAAATAGGCACTTAAACGATAATAGCTTATATTGGTTAAAATTGATAATGCCTTTACATCACCTTCAACTGTAAGATTGCGGTCTTTGAGCTGTTGTAATTGCTCTTGAAACGTCTTTGGCGGCTTATTGTAAATTCTTTTACTCATAATTCCAAAGGTTTATAAAAGAGAAAACCCCCCAAGTGTGCTACCGAAGTAAGCCTGGAGGGTGTATTATCTTTAGTTAAATAAACTTTCTTTGTAGAAGACCAGCAAGCTGTCCTGATGGGAAGCAATACAACAAATTGAAATACAAATTTACAAAACTTTTCAACATTGGCAATCATATTAACAATATTTTTTGAAAATACTTTCATTCTATTACTTTTATTTTTCCTGTAACTACATCATTTACAAGGGTTTTACGCAACTCTTTTTAGATGGTTATTTGGTTTTGAATAATACCAACTACCCTATTAATGGAGTAATTCATCTAGACCTGATGATTTTCCAACTAATCTATGAACCAATTTAAAACCAATTCCATATCTACCAATTTTATCCGGTTCTTGTTTACCAAAACTTTGACCGATATTCAGAATGGATTTTATACCTTCCTCAGAAAATACACTGCCGTTGTTTATAACGATTAATTTGTTTTCGTCATCAAAACATATAGAATTTTGTAGAATTGCAGTCAGCGGCATTTTGAACAAATTCATATATAGCTTGTCGGTCTTCCGCCATTTCAACTTCTTTTCTCAAAAAGTCATAAACTTGTACCTTATCGCCGTGGTACATCGTGAAAAATCCTGAAAGATCGTTGTGTTGAGCACCAATAAAATTTTCATCCCAGAATTGAAATGCATGTTTTCTTGCAGGTGTTAAGTTTTTATACCATTTGTGAAATGATATTTCACTTTTTATTTTCATACTTCTCATCTTCTTCTTATCAATTAAATTAGTTTCTTACATTAATCTTCAAATATTGGTGAATACCACACAATAATCTCAAATACCTACTCCAACCCCATCGCTTTAAATGCAGCGTCAACTGGATCTCCATAAATGACTAAACTGAATTTTGAAACCAGGTCTGCTGGTACTTTGCCAAGTTGTACCATGTCAACCGCAGGTATTAATACCTTTTTTGCCCCACTATCTGCCGCTACCTGAAGGTATTCTCCCAGGTTGTCCGAGCCAATGATTGCCCCGCCAATACTCATTGAACCCAAAATAGTAAGTTGCGATAACACTGGACGCTCTGCAATGGAGGATACTATGGAAAGAAAAATAGCCAATTCTAACCCACGGTTGTTGCCAATGCCATTAAGATCGGTGCTTTTTAAATGAAACTCAAAATCATTATATTTTGCTGATTGTGTTATTCGGTTGAGATTTGACCTGAGGTAGTTTACCGCTTCTTTTAACTCTTCTTTAATGGCTGTCCCACCACCAAAACCGGTATCACTAATTTTACCGTTACCAGGCATTTTTTGAATGTCAAGCCGAAATAATCCCTTATGTCCGGAATCAGCATTTTTACCCACTACATATATCGTTCCCGCAGGCAAATCGCCCTCCGGTATAAGACTTTTACCCCCACTCTCCGGGACACCTACAAAATGTTCTTCATTATCCTCCAAATCTATGTAGCTGAAATGGACATCGTAAAACTCCATGCCCCCAATTTTTTTCATTTGCTCTTTTACCCTCCTTCTGCCTACTAATGCATATTCAACGCATTTCCTAACTTCCTCCTTGGTATATTTTCCATCGGGGAATAACAACTTAACTAAGCCGCTCACCGTCCGCTTCACTGCAATGGTATCCCGTTGATTTAAGTCTTTACCTAACCTGAAATATTGACCAATAACATCAGAAAAGTTATATTTTCTCAATTCTCTTAAACATTCTGCATAATAGTCAGAAATAAAACCGTAAGCATTGGTTATAAACTCCGGACGCATTTTAGGAATTTCCCAACCTGGCAGATAATGGTGAAAGCGGTCAAAAAATGCAGTATCAATCATGTCCTTCGGGAAAGGACTAAACAAATGACTTGTCTTAACCAGATTTTCGATGGAGCCGTTAATGTTCCCCACAAATACCATCGATGCATCGGCATTTATACTTTCCTTACCTCTGCTGAAAGAGCCATTGGCCATAAAACCCTTCATTATTTGAATGCCATCCTTGTCTTTCATATTGATCCCAGCCACTTCATCAAAGGCAACCACATCCCACATGCCAACTAAGCCAACCGCTCTTGTACTCATATTGTAAAATAAGTTGGCAACCGTAGTTTGACCACCTGAAATCAGAATTGAATACGGTGAAATTTCATCATATACATAAGATTTACCCGTACCTCTTGGACCTAACTCGCAGATGTTAAAGTTTTTCTCTACAAATGGAATCATTCTGGCTACCAAATGCCATTTTGTTTTCTCATCTAAATTGACAGGTTCCATACCCACACTTCTACAAATGGTGTCAATCCATTCTTCCAGTGTAAAATCCTGCCTGTGTTTCAGAAAATCAGAGATATCCGTTTCAGGCATTTGGATAGGCTTAAGATCAACTATTTTGAACGGAGAATCTTTTGAGTTTTCATCAAACCAATATTCTAAAGTAAGTATGGACCAGATACCTCCCGCCAGTAACTTTTCGTATTTTCGAATGTAGCTGTCATCAATTATGACATTTTTGATATTTATGTTAGAAAGAAGCCCTTCGTACCTATCTTCCTTCTCGTTTAACTTAGCTGAAACCTTATCAATAATTTTATATCGGCCTTTTTCCTTGATTTTAGCCTTAATTTTTTCCGATTCATCCGGTCTAACATAATTGTCAGCCAAAATCTGTTTTACTTTTTGAATGCCTTCCTTTATGGTAGCTTCATCGTCGGTAGCACAATACATTCCAAGTAAATACTCTAATACATAAACGGGTACATTTGCCCCTTCCTTTATTTGCTTGGTCAAATCCTTCCGAACCACCTTGCCAGCAAAGGACCTATTAAGTTTCGCATCTAATGTATCCATATTATATCCTGTTTAAAAATCATCAAATTCACTAGCAAAGGCAATGAGCATTCGGTAAGTGATACTTTTATATATTTTGAATTGACTTGTACCCTCTATAAGCTCCTCCAACTTTAAAAAGACATCCTGACCATTGTGTTTTACTGCCTCTGAAGTAAAAAGAAAACTTTGCTTTTTCTCCCTGCCCATTGCATCGTTTTCTGAACTGTTGAACATCAGTGTTTTTACATCTGAAATCAATTGACCAGAACCTGTGTAAAAGGCTGCTTTGATTTGTCTTACCTGGACCTTTTCAGTAACAGGTTGCTTCTGATAAAAACTTACCGCAAAGGTATTACTGGTAATATTGGAAGAGCCACTAATAATATCTATTTCAACTTGTTCAATATCGCTCTTGCGGGCTTTATTGATTTCTAAAACCGGAACAACAATTTCCTGTAAACTTGAACCTCCGTGAACAAATCGACTGCCAGCACCCTGAATTCTGATTCTATTGATAGATTTTGGCACCTGCACTTCCGTTTCATCGCCTAAACCTAACGCGGGACCAGACCATTTTTGAACTGAAATATTTGGTGTTAAGTCTTTTCCCAAAATAAAGCGCCTGCTCGATTTATACACATTTCCTGCTGGGGTAAAATCGGTGAAGTCTGATTCATCCAATCGGTTGTGTTGATATAAATAGCCATGATCGGAGGTGATTATCATGTTGTAGCCATTCATATTGTTTATGTGCCTGAGGATACGCAGCAAATAGTCAAATTCCGTTTCGGTGGCTTCAAAAACCTTCCCTTCTGACGTTTTATCATCACCCGTCTTGTCAATATGATTACTGTAAATGTATATCACCTGATAAGGCTTAATAAACTCACGACCCTCTGTATTGGACTTCATTTTCAAAAAGTCCTCGGCAGCAATGGCAATACAGCCCTGACTGGCTTTCTGTAACACTTTATTTCTGTTGGCCGTACCCTGAGTGCTTATTCCATCAGCAAAAACGATATCGCTTTGTTCTTCGTAAGTAAGTGATTTATGGGGTAACAAAGAAGCCATACCCAATTGGGTATAGGACGGTAATGACCCTAATATGGAATGTAAAGTAGCTGTGTACCTGTCTTCCTTTAAAATAAGCTCTTTAAGTTCAGCTGCAGATTCATACCGAAGGGCATCAGAAATTATGACAAATACCCTGTTCTCCTTTTTTAGATAGGGAGCAACCCAATGGGTGAAAAATTGTTTCTGGCTAACTACATCGTCTATTTTCCAGTGGGACATTCCATCAAGCACCCTTTGCCAGTTATCCCCTAATTTTAGGAGGTAAGAATTACTGTAGGCTTTCTCAATTTTTATGGTAAGGTCTTTTAAAATATTTTGATGTTCTGCCTGTTCACTAAAATAGATGTACTTCCTGTAGAGCAAATCAATTTTATAGCCCTGTTTTTCATACTTGTCAAAACCGTCTTTTGGGCTTTCAATGTTTAAATTAGCTTTTCTAATTTCGTCTAACAATACACTTGCATAGCTGAGCGCTTCATAAATATTCGCAAACTCATTAAAGAAAAACTTCACACGCCTTTTTTCAATTTGCTCCTGGAGAATATGATTGGAAAGCGTATTATTTTCAATTTGGTTTCTAATATCTATGATAATTTTCTTGTCTATGACCGCATAAGTATCTGAGTCAAATAAATGGTCTGCAGGAACCGTTTGAATCAAAGACTCAATACCCAAATCATTTTCCAGTTGATGACTCCAGGCGCTATACAACAGACTGGCTTTGGTGTTCTCTTTCCATCGATTGACAAAAAGGAATGCTTCTTTATTCAGTAAAGGCTTCCCATGGCGTATGCTTCTTTCAAAATGGTCTTGTATCAGCTTGAGTAGGTAATCTTTTACCGTTGGATGTGTTGATTTGTAATGGTATTTCCTTTCTATCGTTTCCCAGAAAAATGTCCATAATCCAAATTTTTCAATTGCCTTAAACTTATCCTGTTTGTTTTTAAATACTTCAGTAAAAAGGGCATACAGTATTTTTTCCCATTCAGGGTCCGAGACGCAAAGAATGGAAAGCATTTTTAATCTGATTTTACTCTCTCTGTCTTCCGGTTCAAGCAGATTTTTTAACTCTTTGATGCGCTTTTCATTGGCAAAGAATCCCTCATGCGCTTGTATTAACGATTTGAATTCCTGAGGAAGGTCCAGGTCTTGCAGATACAAGGAGGATGCTTCTGTATGAAACTCATAATTGGATACCAATAGATCTAATAGCCAATTTTCATTATCAGCCGGCCTTTCCTTAGCTTGATAGAGCAGATATTGTTGCGTTGGATGCTCAATGAGGATTTTATGCTTTAGGGTAAACTCATTGTTTTCAATCGTCAACTTTTCAATGTCTGCTAAATGAAGGCTATCAAAAAGACCTGTCATTTCAGCTTTTTCATCATACCAAAACACGAGACGGTGCTGTTGGAATAATTTTTCCAGGGCAGCCTGCACTTTGGTACTTATGGTAAACATATCTTGCATTACTCTTCTTCTTTTTCCAATCCCTTAATTGGCACCAACACTTCTTTAAACTTTTGGTAATTCACCTTTACGCCATCATCTAAATCGATGTTTATTTTTTGGGTAGCTAGGGTAAACAGGGTTTTGGCATAATCACGACAATCTTTGAGCATAGCTTCGTATTTGTCTGTTTCTTTTATGGCCAATGTTTTCTCTCTGGCTGATATATCTTCCCGCAAACTCAGCATAGTTTGTGTTTGCTTGGCGGCTTCCAGCTTACTGATGAAGGCTTGCAGGTAATCGTTGAGCATCTTGCTGCATACATCGGGCTGATAGCGGTGCATGTAGATGAGGGCTTTGAAATGTCCTTTTGGACTGCTGAACATCCAATAGATTGGCCGCTTTTTGTACCTTTTGATATGGTCGTTGTAAAAGTCCTTTACAAAGTATTTGCGGATGTCTTTGCCAATGGTGTCTTCTATGTATTTGAGGTTTTCGTCAAAATGCTCCTCACCAAAGGCCGCTTTTAAAAATACCTTGAACCTGCCTACTATGTCATCATTGAACCACTCTCCGTCTAAAACTGGGATGATATTGTCTTCATCGGGGAGGAAGGTTGGGTTGGGAACTTGTTGTAGAAAATCCTGTAAAGTTTCTTCTTGATTAGCCAAGACAATACCTTTTGTGTCTAAAGAAAAGCGACCAAATAAATTACCGACAAAAAAAGAAATAAACGAATAGATTGTTTCCTTTAAATTAATTTCCACTGTTTCATCACTAAACATTATCTCACTGTTCGCTACGGAAATGTCAGAATATTTTATTGATGATTCGTATTCCTTGGCTAAGCCGTATATATTGATTAACAATTCATTTAATTTGCTTTCTGTATTTCGAATCTCACTTACGCATTCAATTATATGATCATTAAATCGTTCATTAAACTCCTTAAGAAATTTGAATTCACATCTTTCTATGTTCCCAAAGGGTTGAAAATCCCATGAGAATTCATTTATATCCCATAAAAATTTGTATTTAGAAACTAATTCTTTAGATGTAACTGAAAGTTCATTAAATGATAAGTGTGA
>Ga0209598_10003792_pt1 | contig 11321 bp, 10 predicted proteins | sample M_140807_EF_Meta_FD_187317 | JGI IMG/M metagenome (GOLD analysis project Ga0209598, IMG submission 187317) | Freshwater microbial communities from Lake Montjoie, Canada to study carbon cycling - M_140807_EF_MetaG (SPAdes) (version 2) | ecosystem: Environmental > Aquatic > Freshwater > Lake... | reverse complement strand
CAACTGTGATGTGTGCGAGCCAGAATGCCCCAACCAAGCCATTTATTTGGGGCCTGAAATTTATGAAATTGACCCCAACCGCTGCACCGAATGTGTAGGCCACTTTGATGAGCCGCAGTGCGTGCAGGTGTGCCCTGTAGCCTGCATTCCGGTGCATCCACACCATGTGGAAACGCGAGAAACTTTGTGGCAAAAGTTTCAGCGTTTGCAAGACGCTGCCTAAGCCTAGTCTGATTTTTTAGGCGTTGCGTCTTTGGCGGTGAAGTACTCCGGTGGTTTGCGCTGCGGCTTGTGATGCTGCTTGGTAGGCGCTTCGTTTGTTGCGGGGGCTTTGCTGGCATTGGTAGTGGGTTGCTGAGTTTGCTTGGCCTCTTTTTGAGCTGCAGCTTCTTTTTTAAGCCGATCTTTTTCTAGTGCAGATGCTTTTGCCTCTTGGCGCTGGGTACTGGCAAGTGCGGCTTTTTGTTGCGCGGGTGTGCGTGTGTCGCTGGCATCAATGGCAGTGCCATCAGCACATGGAGTAGCGCTGTAGCTGTTGCCGCAACGGTAAGTTTGGGCCTGGCACAAGCCAGTGGTGATTGAAAACAAGCTTGCCGAAAAAGCCACAAGAACGGGATGCAGTGCACTGAATTCAAGAGGAGCTCGTACTTTGCTTGCTGGGTAAGTTTGCAGGTCTTGAGTCATGTTGGGGTATCCGTAGATGTTGGAGGCAGAGGAGATGTGGGTGGTGGAGCAGGCTTGGGCCGCACAGGTTTGCTGGTGTGAATGAGTGCCGTGGCTTTTTCCATCTCACCAGAGAGCAAAAGGGGTAGGGCTTTGACGCAGCGGGCCATGGCTTCTTCAAGCGATTTGCGGTGGTCGGGCGAAGGTTTTTTAAGCACCCAGTTCAGCACTTCGGCTTTGTCTCCAGGATGCCCCACCCCCAGCCTTAAGCGCCAATAGTCTGAGCTGCCCAGTTGGGCGTGAATATCGCGCAGTCCATTGTGGCCCGCATGTCCGCCGCCTTTTTTAACCTTCACTTGTCCGGGCTCTATGTCGAGCTCGTCATGGGCCACCAATATTTCTTCAGGCTGAATTTTGAAAAACCGAGCCAAGGCCCCCACCGATTTGCCCGACACGTTCATAAAAGTTTGGGGTTTTAACAGCCAAACTTTATGGCCTTGAAACTGGGTGCGCGCCACCAGACCCCAGTAGCTGTTGTCCATGGCCCAGCTCAATTTGAGCTCACGCGCGTAGGCGTCCAGCAACCAAAAGCCAGCGTTGTGCCGTGTGTCTTCGTATTCGGGTCCCGGGTTGCCCAAGCCCACAAGCAGTTTGATCATGTGCGGATTATCTGATGGGCAAAAAAAAGCCACACCCTAGGGTGTGGCTGGCTGCAGAAAAAACAAAGTTTATTTTTTCTTGGCTGCAGCTTTGCCTTTGGGGGCTTCGGCGGCGGCGGCAGGTGCTGCCACAACTTCTTCAGCTGCGGGCTCTACAACAGACACCAACACGGGGTTGGGTTTGCCGTGAGTCAAGGCTTTAACGCCTGGAGGCAAGGTGATGTCGTTCAGGTGCAGTGAGGTGCCTTTTTTCAAGCCGCTCAAATCCACTTGGATGGACTCGGGCAAATTGGCGGGCAAGCAGGCAATATTCAGCTCGTTTATGACGTGGTTGATCAGACAGGCGTCAGCTTTTACGGCGGGTGAATTTTCTTCACCGCTGAAGTGCAACGGCACCTTCATGTTCAGCATGGTGTTGGCGTCCACGCGCTGAAAGTCAATGTGCAAAACCAATTGCTTGAAGGGGTGCATTTGCACGTCACGCAACAACACTTGGCTGCTGGCGCCGTTGAATTCCATCTCCAAAATGGAAGAATGGAAGGCCTCTTTTTTCAGAGCGTGCCACAGTGCGTTGTGGTCCAGCTCAATGTTTTGGGGGTCAGTGGTACCGCCATACACAATACCCGGGGTACGACCCGTAATGCGCAGACGGCGGCTCGCACCCGTTCCCTGCTTCGTGCGCTCAAAAGCGACAAATTTCATAGTTTTCTCCAAAAAGAATCCACCGCGACCAGTGTGACTCCGGTTAAAAAAGTCCAGCCCAGATCATCTGGAGCCGAACGGCGTGTTGTTCTCGGTTCAAAACAGATCGTCTTGATCCGAGAACAAACTCATGACCGATTCGCCCTTGGCGATACGGTGTATGGTTTCTGCAATCAGGGGGGCTACGCTGACTTGTCTGACGCGTGAGCAGGCTGATGCATGGGCACTTAAAGGAATGGTGTTGGTGACCACCACTTCGTCCAAGGCATTGCCATTGGAAATCCGGTCAATGGCCGGACCAGAAAAAATAGGGTGCGTGCAATAGGCATACACGCTCTTGGCGCCGCGCTCTTTGAGCACCTCAGCAGCCTTAACCAAGGTGCCGGCAGTATCGATCATGTCGTCCATGACCACACAGTTACGGCCTTCAATTTCACCAATCACGTGCATCACTTCGCTCACATTGGCGCGAGGGCGGCGTTTGTCAATGATGGCCAGATCACAGCCCAGTTGCTTGGCCAGCGCACGTGCGCGCACCACGCCACCCACGTCTGGGGACACCACAATCAAGTCGTCATAGTGCTTTTGACGCAAGTCGCTCAACAGCACGGGTGAGGCGTAAATGTTGTCTACCGGAATGTCAAAAAAGCCTTGAATTTGGTCGGCGTGCAGGTCCATGGTCAACAAGCGGGCCACGCCTACCGCTTGGAGCATGTTGGCCACCACTTTGGCCGAAATAGGCACACGGGTAGAGCGGGGGCGGCGGTCTTGGCGGGCATAGCCAAAGTAAGGAATGACGGCGCTGATGCGTTCTGCAGAGGCGCGCTTGAGTGCATCCACCATCACCAGCAGTTCCATCAGGTTGTCGTTGGTGGGGTTGCAAGTGGACTGAATCACAAACACGTCGCGTGCGCGGACGTTTTGGTTGATTTCTACCGTGACTTCGCCATCCGAAAAACGGCCCACAGCGGCCGCACCTAAGGAAATTTCCAGGTGCTTCGCAACCTCAGCGGCCAGCGATGGGTTGGAATTGCCCGTAAAGAGCATGAAGTCAGGATGGTGAGCAGTCTGCATGAACGTTCCAGCGAAGAGCCATCAAAAACAGATCAAATTTTGGCAGGGGAGGAAGGACTCGAACCCTCGCATGCCGGAATCAAAATCCGGTGCCTTGACCAACTTGGCGACTCCCCTACACAGGTAAGCCCTAAGGCCCACCATTAACCCTTTCGCTGGAGGCCCAACCTTTGAGGGGGTGTTCATCCAGGTTGAAACACAAACGGGTTTGCAAGAACTGTGGCGCTTGGTGCAAACCAACATCTTGCGACGTATGAGCAAACACAGCACTACCAGAACCGGTCATCCTTCCGCTTAAACCCAAGGACTCCAGCCAATTGAGGGCTAGGGTAACTTCAGGGCACAGGGATTGCGCAACCGCTTGCAAGTCGTTACGGCCGTATTGAAAATACTTCTCTACAGGCTGTCCCGACAGCGTTTCAACAAAGCCGGAAATTGTATCAGCAGCCGTGTCCCGTTTTAAGTCCGGGCTTGAAAAAATTGAGGCGGTTTGCAGGCCCGCGTGGGGTTTGGCTACCAACAAACGAGCTTTGGGCAGCTGAATAGGGGTCATGTCTTCCCCAATACCTTGCACCCATGCATGTTGTCCGCACAGAAAAAATGGCACGTCCGCCCCGAGTTTCAAGCCCAAAGCGGCCAGTTGTTCTAGGCTGAAGTGGAGGCCCCACAAGCGGTTCAAGGCCAGCAGGGTCGAAGCAGCGTCTGATGAGCCGCCGCCCATGCCTGCTTGGGCAGGAATCTGTTTGTCTATGGAAATGTGTGCGCCTAAAGTGCAGCCGCTGGCGTGTTGCAGTGCCCGTGCGGCTCGCAAAATAAGGTCGTCCTCGGGCAATGCACTGGTAAGGTCTTGGCGCGTGATGGCTGTCGAGGCGGTACGTTCAAAGTGCAAGGTGTCGCTCCAATCGATCAGCATAAAGACCGACTGCAGCAGGTGGTAGCCATCAGGTCGGCGGCCCAAGATGTGTAGAAACAAATTCACCTTGGCTGGTGCCGGCACGTCGTAAATGGCTTTCATGGCGCGTTGCGCTCCATAGAGACCCATATCAGTCGCAACTCAGCGGTGGGCAAAGGCTCGGTGCGGCGGGCCACCAGGCGCTGGCCGGGCTCCAGTTGCACGTCCCATCCGGCAATGGCCTGAGTGCGGCCGTTGAGCCATCCAAACAAGGCTTCAACAGGCAGCGCGTGTTCGCTCATTTGGCTCGCCAGTTCGTCCAATGAAGCGTAGGAACGGGTTTCGCCACGCGCTGAAAGCTGAGCTCCCAAAGGAGACCAAGTCAGATCAGCCAGTTGAATTCCCAAGGGGCCAGACAGCTTGAGCCGCCCAGACTGTGCCGTGCCGCTGAGCTCAAAGTCTGCAGCCCAAGCTTGAGGCGGGTCGCTTTGCACCCGAACCGACAGCCTGCCTTGCCAAAGGCTTGGTGAAGTTTGTGGGGCGGGTGGGGGGGCAACCTCTGGGCGGCTGGCGCAGCCCAGCAAGCTGCACAGGCACACCGCAATCCATAAGCCTCTGAGCATCAGGGGTTCACGCCCAATCGTTTCAGGGTGTCCATTAGGGTGTCGTTGTCAGCATTCAAACCCTTGCCTTCACGCCAAATGCTCAGTGCTTCATCTTTGCGGTTGAGCGACCACAGCACCTCGCCCAAGTGGGCGGCAATTTCAGCATCGGGGCGGTTTTTAAAGGCCCATTGCAGCAAGCGCAGGGCTTCTTCTTTGTTGCCCAGCCTGAACTCAGCCCAAGCCAGGCTGTCGGTGATGTAAGGGTCGGCCGGTGCAAATTCCAAGGCTTTGGTGATGAGCTGCTTGGCCTCTGCCAGCCGCACGTTGCGGTCTGCAAACGAGTAGCCCAAGGCGTTGTAGGCATGGTGGTAATCGGGTTTGACGGCAATCACTTGCCGCAGCAGCCGCTCCATGACGCCGATATTTCCCATTTTTTCAGCGAGCATGGCCTGTTCATAAAGCCACTCCACGTCGTTGGGAGACTTTTTAAGGGCTTGGTTGAGCAGCTCATAAGCCTGCGCGTATTTGCGGTAATCGCGCAGCAGCTGCAGTTCAGCAGCAAGTTTGAAGCGGGCATCTGCCTCGGAGCGTGCGGGCAAGTTTTGGAGCAATTGGCGGGCTTCGTCCAGCTTGCCTTGTTTGGCCAATGAGCTGGCGCGTCGGCTTTGCACTCGCACCACATCTTCTGGGCTGCCAATCTTGGCCAGCCAAGCCTCAGAGCCTGCAAAGTCTTTGCGCTGCTCTGCAATTTGAGCCAAGGCTAAGTATGCCGACACCAAGCCGCGCGTGCGTTCATCAGTCTCGCCAGATGCACTTTGTTCAGCTTCAGGGGCAGAGGCGGTCAGCTGCAAAAAGCGCAGCAAAGAGGTTTCGGCTTCTTTAAATTGGTTGTTTTGCAGCTCTAAAGAGCCCTGAAAGAGCCAAGCATCCGCAAAACCGGCTTGGCTGCGCGTCACCATTTGAATTTGCTCTAAAGACTCCGCAAACCTTTGGTTGTTTAAAAGTGCCCGGGCATATTCCATGCGCACCTCGGGGCTGGGTTGGCGCGCAAGGTACCTGCGAACTAAGGTTTCGGCTTGCGCTTGTTGTTGGTTCATTAGGGCCAATGCCAATAAAACCGGCCCTACGGCTTGAGCGTCTTGGCTGTGGGCCCGTTGCGCCGCATCTAAGGCACCCGTGCGGTTTTCCGCTAACAAGCGCATGCGCCCAATGGCCGTCCAGCTGGCCACAGCCGTTTCGGGCTTGTTGGCAAACTCGTTTAGGGTTTGCTCCACAATTTGCGCAGCCACCTTGCGGTCAGAGGCCCGAGCGTAAAACCTGGGCACCACAGAAATTAAGGCGGCCCGATCAGCCTCTGGCGTGAGGGCGATTTCCCGCTTCAAGGGGTCAGCGGTTTCTTGGGTGCGGTTCAAGCCCAGCAATATTTGCAGTACAAAGCGGTTGGCCTCGCGCGAGCTGGGCAGGGCTTGCCGCCAAGCTCTTGCAGCTTGCAAGGCCGATTCGCCAGACCGCGCCTGGAGGGCAATTTCAACAGCGCGTTGGTAAAGCTGTGGATCTTGTGTTTTGCGTGCTGCATCCAGCAACAAAGAAAAAGCCGCACCGGGCTCCCCTTGCTGGGCATTCAACTCACCCAACAGCAACTGGTAAAGCAAGCCGCCATCAATGCTGGAGTTGGAAACGGGCTCATTGGCCGCACCTTCTGCTGCGTTGGCGCTGAGCATGCATGAGACCAATAAGAGGGCAGCTAAACGGTGGGTGGTGCGAAGCATGTTGAGCTTATGGGGTGAGGGTCAGCTCATAATAATCCATGCCTGAATTACCCGAAGTAGAAGTCACCCGCCTAAGTTTTGCAGACCGCATTGCCGGTGCCCAGGTGCTGTCGGTTTGGATGGGCAAGCCCTTGCGATGGCCTTTGGGCACTGATGTGCAGACTTTGGTGGGGCGGCGCGTTATTGGCGTACGCCGACGCGGCAAGTATTTGCTGGTGGACTTGAGCCAAGGGTTGTTGCTGGTGCATTTGGGTATGTCAGGGAGTTTGACGTTCACGCCTCAGGCCTTGGCTGCAGCTTTGCCCCAACCTGGTCCACACGACCACTTTGATATGCACACCTCCCAAGGCGTGTTGCGCTTGCACGACCCGCGCCGCTTTGGTGCGGTGGTGTTTGCACCCAATGAGTCTGCCCCCATGGCCCAAAAACTGCTTGGCAGCTTGGGTGTGGAACCGTTGACCGAAGCTTTTGAAGTCACCACCTTTCATGCGGGGCTTAAGGCGCGTTCAGCCGCCATCAAGCAAGTGCTGTTGGCAGGTGACTTGGTGGTGGGGGTAGGCAATATTTATGCCTGCGAAGCCTTGTTTATGGCGGGTATTCGGCCCACGCTGGCCGCACGCCGCATCAGCAAGCCGCGTGCGGCCAAGCTCCATGCCGCCATAAAAGCGGTATTGGCGCGTGCCTTAGAGCAGGGTGGCACCACCTTAAGAGATTTTTCTAATGCGCGGGGCGAGACAGGGTACTTCCAGCTTGAAACCGCTGTTTACGGCCGCGCAGGTTTACCTTGTAAGCAGTGCGAGCAACCCGTTCGGGTCGTACGGCAGGGTCAGCGTTCTACCTTTTATTGCGCCACATGCCAAAGCCGTTGACATCTGAAAGCTTGTTGAAGCCCTACGTCATTCCTCAAGCTTGGGCCCAAAGGGTGGTGGCTTGGCAGCTTACCCATGGGCGCAATGACCTGCCTTGGCAAGGCACACGCGACCCTTACCCTGTGTGGTTGTCCGAAATCATGCTGCAACAAACCCAAGTGGTCACCGTGTTGGATTACTTCAACCGGTTTTTGCAACGTTTTCCCGATGTACAGGCTCTGGCCCAAGCCACATTGGATGAAGTGCTGGGCCTTTGGAGTGGCTTGGGCTACTACAGCCGGGCCCGCAACCTGCACGCCTGCGCCCAGCAGGTGGTGAGCGAATGGGCGGGGGTGTTTCCCAGGAGCGCAGCAGATTTACAAACCTTGCCGGGCATTGGCCCCTCCACTGCGGCGGCCATTGCCTCTATTTGCTATGGCGAGCGGGTGGCGATTTTGGATGGCAATGTCAAACGGGTGCTCACACGTGTGTTGGGTTTTGATGCAGACCTGAGTCAATCTAGTAATGAGCGCCTCTTGTGGGCTTTGGCGCAGCAAGTGCTGGACCCTCTGCCCACTGCAGACCTAGTTCAAGCTATGCCCCGATACACCCAAGGCATGATGGATTTGGGCGCTACGGTTTGCCGCTTGCGCAACCCGAGTTGCGCTGCATGCCCTGTGGCAGACGTGTGCAGCGCGCGCCAGCAAGATCGGGTGGCGGATTACCCCGTCAAAACGCGGCGCGTCAAGCGCACGAGCCAGTCGTATTGGTTGTTGTTGGCCGCGACTCCCGGGGGTACGGTTTGGTTAAGCTCCAGGCCCACGCCCGGGGTATGGGCGGGGTTGTACTGCGCAGAATTGTTTGCATCGCACCAAGCATTGCTGCAGGTATTGCCTGCCGAACTGCAAAGCCAAACTCAAGACTTACCGCCTGTGCTGCACAAGCTGACCCACCGCGACCTGCATTTGCACCCTGTTTGGCTACCCGTATCGCAGGTTCAAACTCAAAGCGCTTTAATTTCTGAATCAACAGGAAAGTGGTTTTCAAACACTCAATGGCCAGACTTGGGCTTGCCAGCTCCGCTGCGTGTGTTGCTGGAGCAATTAACAAAAAGCTGAGCTCGGTTCAGTGGTTTGATGAGCTCGAGTTTGCAGGCCAGTAATTGGACTCGCGATGGCGGGTCAGCGTGATCCACTGCGGTGCGAAATGCTGCGCCAAGGACTCCACCAAATACACCGAACGGTGTTGGCCACCCGTGCACCCAATGGCCACTGTGACGTAGCTGCGGTGGTCTTGAGCCATGGCATCTAGCCAGCTTTCTAAAAAGTGCTGAATTTGCGCTTTCATTTGCAGCACTTTTTCCTGGCCTTTTAAATAGTCGACTACGGGTGCGTCAAGGCCAGTGAGTGCTTTGAGAGAGGGTTCGTAGTGCGGGTTGGGCAGCATGCGCACATCAAACACAAAGTCAGCATCCAAAGGCACACCGCGTTTGTAAGCAAACGACTCAAACACCAAGGTGATGCTGCTAGGAGGCGCTTGAATGATTTGCTTGATATTGGCTTGCAACTGAGCCGATCGCATCAAGCTGGTGTCAATCACATGGGCAATGTCACGAATGCCCGACAACAGTTGGCGGTCAAGCTCTATGGCGTCGGTCAATACCAAATTGAAGTCGGCATGAGGCTGGCCGCTTGAAGCGGGTGCTAAGGGATGGCGCCTGCGGGTTTCTGAAAACCGGTGCACCAAGGTTTCGGTAGATGCGTCTAGAAAGATGCATTCCACCGCTATCCCTCTGGCTTTTATTTTTTCAAGGTAGTAGGGTACCTGAGACAAAGACTCTGCACTGCGCACATCAATGGCCACGGCGGCCAATTCGTATTGGCGCTGCAGTAATAAGTCAGTAAATGCGATGAGCATTTCGGGGGGCAGGTTGTCCACACAAAAATAGCCTGCATCTTCTAAAGAGCGCAGGGCCACTGATTTGCCAGAGCCCGACATGCCAGAAATCAGAATAAGTTCCATGTCAGTACGTCGATTCAGTGCGCCGATTGCAACATTTCTTTGGCGTGCGCCAAAGTGGTGGCAGACATGCGCTCCCCGCCCAGCATTCGAGCAACTTCGGCCACCCTTTGTTCGCCTTCCAAATGCTGCACGGTGCTGGTGGTCACCCCAGCCTCCAATGACTTGATGACTTGGCAGTGGTGGTCTGCGCAGGCCGCCACTTGGGGCAGGTGGGTCACGGCCAGCACTTGCCGGTCGCGCCCCAGTTGCTTCATCAAACGGCCCACGGTTTCGGCTACTGCACCGCCAATGCCGGAATCCACCTCATCAAAAATAAGGGTTTGGGCTGAGCCGAGTTGGCTGGTGGTCACGGCAATGGCCAGCGCAATGCGCGACAACTCGCCGCCCGAGGCCACTTTGCCCACCGGTTTGGGGGTGCTGCCCGCATGCCCAGCCACCAAAAACTGCACGTCTTCCAATCCATAGGCTTGGGGTTTGGAGCAGTTTTGCAAGGCCACTTCAAACTGCCCACCCTGCATACCCAGGCCTTGCATGGCTTGGGTAATGGCTTGAGCCAAGCGCGGTGCGGCTTGGATTCGGGCTGCAGTGACTGTTTGAGCCGCCTGCATAAACGCAAGTGACTTGGCTTTAGTTGTGCGTTCCAACGCATCCAGGTCAGTGGCGGTGGTGAGGCTGACCAATTGCGACTTCCAGCTGCTCCATAGTTCGGGCAATTGCTCAGGCGTGCGTTTGTAGCGTCTGGCCAGGCTCACCCAAAGGCTAAGGCGATCATCCAGGGCGGCCAAACCCTCAGGGTCAAGGTCGGTGCGGCGTACATACGCGCGCAGGGTGTGCACGGTGTCTTCTACCTGCGACAAGCTCGATTGCAGTACTTCTAAGAGCCCACCAAATTGCGGCTCCACATGCTCTAAAGCAGCCAGTTGGGCTTGCGCCGCTGCCAAGCTGGAAGATGCAGAGGTCGACTCAGAATCTAAAGCTTCTAAAGCGTTTTGAGCGGCTTGCAGCAAGCCCTGTGCGTTAGAAAGTCTGCTGTGTTGGGCTTGCAGTTCGTCCCACTCCCCGTCTTGGGGGCTAAGTTTGTCCACCTCGGCAATTTGCCAGACCAATCGGTCCAACTCTTGTTGCAGTTGTTGTTGAGAAGATTGCGCTTGTTCCAACTGGCTAACTGCCAAGCGCCATTGCGTCCAAGCCTCTTGCAGCGCATGGGTGTCTATGCGGGCATAGGCGTCTAGCAGGTCGCGCTGGGCCGCCCCAGTGGTGAGGCTTTGCCAAGCATGCTGGCCGTGAATATCTAACAATTGCTGCCCCAGTTCCCGCAATTGCGTGGCGGTGGCGGGGCTGCCATTGATCCAAGCGCGGCTTTTGCCTTGGGTGTCTAGGGTTCTGCGCAACAGCAGCGTGCTGCCCTGGTCAAAACCTTCTTCAAAACCCGCATCGCGCAGCCAAGCGGCAACAGCGGGCAAGCAGTTGTCAAATTCTGCGCTCACTTCGGTGCGGTTTGCACCTTCTCGGATGCACAGGCTGTCTGCTCGAGCGCCAGTGACCATCTGCAAGGCGTCAATCAATATAGATTTACCGGCACCGGTTTCGCCGGTCAATACGCTAAAGCCCTCAGCCATCTCGAGCTCAAGTTCGCTGACGATTACAAAATCTCGCAAGACGATGCGCTTGAGGCTCACTTTAGCTGCCCCCTTCGTTCCAGTGCAATTTTTGGCGCAAGGTGTCAAAGTAGGTCCACCCTAGGGGGTGCAAAAACCGCACCTGATGCGCCGACCGGGTCACCACAATGCGGTCTCCATGCAGCAAAGACGTGAGGGATTGCATGTCAAAGTTGGCACTGGCGTCGCGCCCAGAGACCACTTCAATCGTGATTTCTGCGTTCTCATCAATCACGATAGGGCGGTTAGACAAGGTGTGTGGCGCAATAGGGGCCAGCACCCAACCCCTAATAGAGGGGTGCAATATCGGGCCGCCAGCGGATAAAGAATACGCTGTGGAGCCCGTGGGGGTGGCGATGATCAGGCCATCGGCGCGCTGGCTGGCCAAAAAACGGTCGTTGACGGTGATGCGCAGCTCCACCATGCCGG
>Ga0209598_10003791_pt1 | contig 11323 bp, 10 predicted proteins | sample M_140807_EF_Meta_FD_187317 | JGI IMG/M metagenome (GOLD analysis project Ga0209598, IMG submission 187317) | Freshwater microbial communities from Lake Montjoie, Canada to study carbon cycling - M_140807_EF_MetaG (SPAdes) (version 2) | ecosystem: Environmental > Aquatic > Freshwater > Lake... | reverse complement strand
CAAAAATATTTGGCTATTTAAAAATCTCGTGGAAATTTTACATAACTAATCCTGTATAGAAATGGCAACAAAAAAAGAAAGCGAAAAAAAGACAACAACAAAAGCTGCTGCCCCAAAAAAAGAGGCGCCAAAAAAATCTTCAGCAAAATCAAAATCTGAAGAAGAAGATGATGATGACGATGATTTTGAAGAAGCGTCAAAATCAAAAAAATCATCTTCTAAAAAATCATCAAACGATGATGATGATGACGACGATGATGTAGATGTTAAAGATGATTGGGAAAACCCAGAAGATAGTGACGATTGGGATCCTGACTTCGAAGAATTTGATATTCCAAAATCAAAAAATAAAAAAGCACCTACTGCTGGAAAAAAGCCATCAAAAGCAGATGATGATTTCGATGACGATTTCAAAGATTTAGGTTTGTTTGATGATGATATGGGAGATGGTGGATTTGATGACGATGACTTTTAATTATAAATTGAATCAAACATTACACGATACTTTTTTTGTAGATAATACAGAAACTTTTAAAATAAAAATGTTGAATTGGTCTAATCAATTCAACATTTTTTGTTTTTTAGATAACAATAACTACAATTTTGATCAGCCTGCGTTTGAATGCATGCTTGCTGTTGGTGCTAATGAATCAATAGAATTATCAAACGATAATTTATTTGAAAATTTAAAATCATTTGCTCAAAACAATCCAGGTTGGCTATTTGGTCATATCAATTATCCTTCTGCCAAAGAAAATGAAATTGGTTTTCCTTCTGCCTATTTTTTTCAGCCCGAAATACTGGTTACTGTTTCCAATAATCAGGTTCAAATAGTTTCAAACACAAAACAGCATACACAACAAATCTTTCAAGAAATCGAAAAGCAACCTGACATTATTGCTCAAAATAATGTGTCGAAAATCGTTTGCAAACCCGATCATACCCAAAATGAATATCTTGAAAAATTAAAAAATGTTTTAGCGCATATACAACGCGGTGATTGCTATGAATTAAATTTTTGTCGACATTTTTTTTCAAACGATGTTGAATTAAATCCTACTTATTTGTATCAACAATTAAAAACGGTTTCGCCGAATCCATTTGCAGCTTTTTATAAATTAACTGATAAGTATTGCATCTGCTCGAGCCCCGAACGCTTTTTAAAAAAGACAGGAGATACGGTTATTTCGCAGCCGATCAAAGGAACAAGCAGGCGCGATTTAACAGACACTGTTAAAGACGAAGATTTAAAAAATCAACTTAAACATTCGGCAAAAGAAAGAAGTGAAAATGTGATGATTGTGGATTTGGTAAGAAATGATTTAAGTAAAATTGCTACAGAAGGTTCTGTAATGGTGAGAGAATTATTTGAAATGTATAGTTTCCCTCAAGTACATCAAATGATTAGTACAATTGCTGCAAACGTAGATAAATCGATGCATTGGACAGAAATCATTGACGCTTGTTTTCCGATGGGATCGATGACAGGAGCGCCAAAGAAAAAGGTAATGGAGTTGATTGAGAAATACGAAACCGTTCCAAGAGGACTTTTTTCGGGCACAATTGGATACATAACACCCGAAGGAGATTTTGATTTCAATGTAATTATTCGAAGTTTATTTTACAATCAAACTAAAAAACATCTCGCCTATTTTGCTGGCGGTGGCATTACCATCAATAGCATCCCAATACAAGAATTTGAAGAAACAAATGTGAAAGTATCTGCAATAGAAAAAATCTTATCAATTATTCATTAAGAATTGAATACAAGCATTCAAAATCTCGTATTTAGTCGATTTAAACAGTTCCATTTTTTCAAATGTTAACCGCAGCGCATATTGTCCAGCGTTAGATAATGTTTGGTCGAAATTGGGATTAAATCGCTCAAATGTTTTGATATTCAAATCAAGACGTTGGACTAAAATTGAGGCAATGAATTTGCCTGTAATTGTTTCTACCACACTATTTTCAATTTCTTCATCTGTTAATTTATTTTTTGATTCTGCAGCTTTTGAATTAAAGGTTTGTCCTTCCATTACATAATGCGTAGCAATGAACTTTTTAACATGATTTCTGCTTTCTTCTGGTAGATAATATTGTAAGTCCCAAAAACTTTTGCTGTTGGCTTTTTTTATGGCATGATTTACTCTTCCAGAGCCCCCATTATAAGCGGCAATGACCAAAAGCCAATCGTGATACTTTGCATATAATTCAAGCAACATCAAAGCCGCTGCTCTTGTGCTTTTAAAATAATCTCTTCTATCATCTTGGTATTTATTTACTACAAGGCCATATTGAATACCTGTTTCAGGCATAAATTGCCATGGGCCAGCTGCTCCAACCCAGCTTGTTACATTCGTTTTTAATCCGCTTTCTATTACGGCTAAATATTTCATTTCGGGAGGCAAACCATATCCCTTAAAAATATTTTCAATGATGTTAAAATAAGGAAGCGCTGTACTGCGCATTTGATATAAATACTTTGAATGCTTTTTCAAATAGTCTTGCATGTATGGTTCTGCATGCGGATTTACTTGATTCGAATACGGAATAGATGTATTGTAATTAAACTGAGCGAATAAGTCTTTGAATCCTTGTTTTGTGTAATTATTGATTGCTATTAAATCATCAGATTGAGGCAAACTATTTTTTTTATATAATGCGTGTATTAAACTGTCTTCAAATGAAATGTAAATTGATGTATCTGATAAATTATTTGTAATAGATATCCTTTTCGGCGTCGAAAATGATTCTAAAAAAAGAAATAAAAAAGTTATTATTGTTATTCCGCGCATTATTGATTGAATAATAAATTCGAAATATTGATGAGTTTTTTTTCCTCATTTCTATTGGTAAGCATTTGTAACCCAAAAGGCATTCCGTTGCTGTGTTGATACAAAGGTAAAGTGACAGCAGGAATTCCAGTAAGATTTGCAAACACGGTGAAAATATCTGCCAAATACATTTCAATAGGGTCTTTCTTTTTTTCACCAATGGTGAAAGCTGTTCCTGGACTAGTAGGCATTAAAATGGCGTCGCAAGTTTTAAAAATTTCCGATGTTTTATTGACCAACATTTGCCTTACTTGCTGTGCTTTGTGAAAATAGGCATCATAATATCCGCTACTTAAAACAAAGTTGCCCAACAATATTCTTTTTTTAACTTCCATTCCAAAACCTTCCGTTCTGTTTTTAATATAATAATCATTCAAGTTGGAAACGGTGTCTGAAGTAGTATGTCCAAATTTTATCCCATCATATCTTGATAAATTACTGCTGGCCTCTGCTGTGGTAAGGACATAATAAGTGGGAACAACATACTCGATTTCTTTAAAATCCAATTCAACAAAATCATGCCCCAACTCTTTAAGGGAAGCAATTGTACTAAAAATGCTTTCTTTTATTTCTTTGTCCAAAGAAGGATGATGCATGACATCTTTAAAAATGGCGATTTTGTATTTTTTATCTGGGTCAATAATTTTAGAACTTAATTCTTCGCAAAAATTCTGTTGATTCATGGTGCTGTCAAAATCATCCACTTTACTCATTACTTCTAAAGCTGTTGCAACATCATGTATATTTTTTCCGAAGATGCCAATTTGATCAAATGAAGAAGCATAAGCAATTAGTCCGTGACGTGAAATGCAACCATAACTGGGTTTAAAGCCGATTATGCCACAAAAATCTGCGGGCTGCCTTACTGATCCTCCGGTATCACTACCTAAGCTAATCATACACAAATCCGCTTGAATGGCAACGGCACTTCCACCAGAAGATCCACCTGGAACTTTGGTATTGTCTTTTGCATTTAAAACATTTCCGTAAAATGAGTTTTCATTGCTACTTCCCATCGCAAATTCATCACAGTTGGTTGTACCTATAATTATTGCCTCTTCATCCAATAAATATTGTACACAAGAGGCGTTGTATGAAGCCGTGAAGTTTTCTAAGATTTTTGAAGCGGCGGTTACTTTATGGTCTTTATAACAAATCACATCTTTTATGGCCACAACAACACCATGTAATTTCCCAATGGGCAACCCAGATTTTCTTTTTTCATCCAATTCTGTTGCACTTAAAAGCGCTTCTTCTGCAAAAATGTTTACAAAAGCATTGAGGTGTTTGTTTTCAGCGATTGTATTCAGGTAATGGGAAACCGCATCAACGCAACTTGTACTTTGAGTTGATAAATCTTGATGATATTGCTCGATGGATTCAAAAAGAAACATACAATTATTAAGGATAAAAAATAAGCCGAGATAAGCAATTAAAACTCAATAAAGAGCATAGTTGCTTACTTCGGCTGATAAAAATAAATAAAATATTATCTAAGAAAGATTATTTGGCGTCTTTCTCATTAATGCCTTCTTGGATTTCGTTTTTCACGTTGTTTTTCGCATCGTTAAATTCACGTACTCCGCGACCAACACCTCGCATTAATTCTGGAATTTTTTTCCCGCCAAAAAATATCAACACAGCAAGAAGTACGAAAATCCATTCGCTTCCTCCTGGCATTGATAATAATAGTGCATTAAAATGATTAAAATTTGTCATAGTAATAAATTGAAGGTCAAAGATAACTTAATTTTCTTTTAGGGAAATAGAATATTCTTCGGGAAGTTTAAAAAAATAGAGTTCAACCTTATTAGCGTTGATTACAATGCTCCGGCTTGGAAGACGGCGCTAATTAAAAAAGCGAAAACCATACAGTTTTCGCTTTTTTAAATAAACTATTAGAATTGGTATTAACCTTTTTTGGTTTTTGTACCAACAGCCATTCTTTTTTCTTTGATACGTGCACTCTTACCGCTTCTTTCACGTAGGAAGTACAATTTAGCACGTCTTACTCTACCTACTTTATTCAAAGTTACACTCTCAATAAATGGAGAATGGAAAGGGAACAAACGCTCAACACCAATGCCATCGCTTATTTTACGTACTGTAAAAGTAGCCGTAGCACCAGTTCCTTGACGTTTGATAACATCTCCTTTAAAACTTTGTATACGTTCTTTGTTTCCTTCTTGGATTTTATAGTTTACAGTAACGTTATCTCCTGCTTTGAAATTAGGAAGATTTGCCTTAGTAGACATTTGTTCATGTACAAAATCAATTGCGTTCATAATCTTTATTTTTTAACGGACGGCAAATGTAGGGATTTATGTTTGAAGTTTAAAGTTTGACGTTCAATATTTTTTATTTTTTTAAAAAAAGTTTGACTGAACTCAACTTCTAAATAGCCTATAGCCTTTCCAAATCATTCAATTTGCTATTATCTAGCAATGTTTACTGCTCTTTTTTCGCGGATTACCGTAACCTTAATTTGTCCTGGGAAGGTCATTTCGGTTTGTATTTTTTGCGCAATCTCAAAACTTAATTTTTCGCTTGCGTCATCTGTTACTTTATCTGCTTCAACAATTACCCTTAATTCTCTACCCGCTTGAATGGCGTATGCTTTTTCAACCCCTTGATAGGCCAATGCCAAATTTTCAAGGTCTTTTATACGCTGGATGTATTGTTGCATGATTTCTCTTCTTGCTCCAGGACGTGCACCGCTTATCGCATCACAAGCCTGAATAATTGGAGAAATTACATATTTCATTTCCATTTCATCATGGTGAGCACCAATTGCATTTACTACCGCAGGATTCTCGCCATATTTCTCGGCAAGTTTAGCACCCAATAATGCGTGGCTCAATTCTGTTTCTTCATCCGGAACCTTTCCAATATCATGTAATAATCCGGCACGTTTTGCCAATTTTGGATTCATGCCCAATTCTGAAGCCATGATTGCACAAAGATTTGCCGTTTCACGACTATGCATCAATAAGTTTTGACCATAAGATGAACGGAAACGCATACGTCCAACCATTCTTACCAATTCTTTATGTAACCCATGAATACCCAACTCCATGGCAGTTCTTTCCCCAATTTCCATTACCTGATCTTCCAATTGCTTTTTGGTTTTTTCTACCACTTCCTCAATACGCGCTGGGTGAATTCTTCCATCAGCAACCAAACGTTGCAATGATAAACGTGCAATTTCTCTACGTAATGGATCAAATGAAGAAAGTACAATTGCTTCTGGTGTATCATCTACAATTAAATCAACTCCAGTTGCCGCTTCAATAGCTCTGATATTACGACCTTCACGACCGATAATAGATCCTTTAATTTCATCGCTTTCCAAATTGAAAACGGTAATTGAATTCTCAATAGCTTGTTCTGCAGCCGTACGTTGAATGGTTTGAATAACAATTTTACGTGCTTCTTTATTGGCTTTTTGCTTTGCATCTTCAATAATTTCCTGCTGCAATACAAGCGCACGCGTTTCAGCCTCTTGTTTTAAACTATCAATCAATTGATTTTTAGCATCTTCGGCAGACAAACCCGCTACTTTTTCTAGGCGACGAATATGCTCTTCCTGATGCTTTTCAAGCTCGGTTCTTTTAATGTTTACAATCTCTGTTTGACGATTTAAATTTTCTTTGATTGCTTCGTTTTCTTTGACTTGCTTTTCAACATTAGCATCTTTCTGGTTCAAACTTTGCTCTTTTTGCTTAATTCGATTTTCAGATTCGCTTAATTTTTGGGTACGTTGAAGCACATCTTTATCCAAATCTGCGCGCATTTGCACAATTTGCTCTTTTGCTTCTAAAAGTTTCTCTTTTTTCAACGTTTCAGATTGAGATTTTCCATCTGCAATCAACTTGTCTGCTTCCGCTTTTGCATCTTCAACTATTTTATTGTTGTTTTTTGCAAAAATGAGCTTGCCTATTACGATTCCTGAGACCGCAGCTACCAAAATATAAATAATATTTATCGCTTCCATTAAAATGTGTTGTTTTAAACTGTTTAAATTAAATCCTTTCCCTATTAATAAGAATTTTTTATCAAAAAACTTTGCGCGAAGGTATTAATTTTTATTGAAGATTTTATTCATTTTAAGAATCAATAAAGCAATTCGTTATTGTTAACCAACGAATTACTTATAAATTCAACCCGTAAAATTTTGAGAAACCTTTATTTATGGAGAAGTATTGCTTTAAAGGGCTTTATCCAATTGAGCTTCTATTTTAGAAAGTCGTTCCGTTAATTGCTCTATCAAAACTGAAGGATTATCCAAGTTTGCATTTTGTGTGGCGTACCAAATAATAACCATAGCGATATAATCTTGCATATCTTTTCCAGAGAAATTGGTTTTAAACTCTACAATTTTATCATTGATGAGCTTAACTGTTTTTCTTACAATTTCTTCGTCATTTCTGCTGGTTTTTATTCGATATGTTCTATCGCCAAGTAAAATATTTACCGGTATCATTTCTTCTGCCATAATCCAAGTTTTATTCGCTTAACATAGCAATACATTTGTCAATCTCTTTTATATATTTTCCCAATGCTTGTTCAAATGATTTTTTTTCTTTTTCTTCTAATTTACCTGCCATTGATTTTAATAAATATTGCTGCTCTTCAAGTAACCTGATTTTTTGTTCATGTGCTTTTTTTTCAGCCGTAAGCACTTGAATGGTTTCGACTTGTTGCAGATGCAGCTTCTTTAATGCATCATGGTTCTTCAACACTTCTTGAAGTTTGGTGTTTATTCTATTGATATGTGTTTCTAATTGCGACAATTATTTTTATTTTCTTATTTCTGCTTGTAATTGTTTTTCAAACCCGGTTATTATTTTTTGAATATACACATCAATTTCCTTGTCTGTTAATGTTTTGGCTTCATCCAAAAATGTAAAACTTAATGCCATAGATTTTTTATCTGCTCCCAACTTTTCACTTTCAAAGATATCAAATAAAGATATCGAAGTCATTTGCTCTATCTGTTGCGCGTTTGCTGTTTTTTCTAACTGTGCATAAGTAACCGCTTTATTTACAACTACAGCCAAATCGCGTTGTACTGCAGGGAACTTAGGTAGTTCTTTATATTGAACCGACTTGTTCTTCATCGAATAAATATAATCCATATCAATTTCTGCAAAATAAACCGGGTGCTTAATATCGAATTTCTTTAGCGTAGCAGATGAAACCTCTCCTATTGATCCAATTTTATTTCTTCCAATTAACAACTCTACCCCATATTTCCAATCGGCATGTTCAATTTGTTGCGTGCTTACTTTTTTTACTTCAGATATTTTTAAAACTTGTTCTACAATAGATTTTAAATAATAAAAGTCAGCGGGTTGTTGATTTTTTTGCCAATTGTTTGTTTCCAAAGCTGCAGAAACATAAATAACTAAATTGTTTTTTTCTTGATATTTATTTTCGCCGTTATTAAAATAGGTTTTACCAAATTCAAATAACCGCAACTGGTGATTTTTTCGATTGATGTTATGAGCAATAACTTGAAGACCACTTGGCAACATTTCTAAACGCAGCATATCCAATTCCGACGTTAAACTATTAATCATTTTAACGCCCGATTTCATTTGTTCTTCTGAATAGAATGCACTATTGGTAATGCTGTTGGTAAAGATTTCGTAAAAGCCCATGCCTACGAAAGTGTTTGCCAATTTTTCTTTTAAAATAAATGGTCGATTGTTTTTTTCTATTGAAGGTGAGATGGTAATTGTGCTTGGAATATCAATATTATCCAAACCATCTATGCGCATAATTTCTTCTACCACATCTGCCTGTATGCTGATGTCGGGTTTGCTATATGGAACTGCAAGTTTAAGTTGGCTTTCTGTTTCTTCAATCAATTCAAAACCCAATGCCAATAATATCGCCTTCACATCAGAAGCCTCGTATTTTTTTCCGCTTAATTTTTTTAAGAAATTAAATTCAAAATCAATAACCGTTTTAGGTTGTTGGTTTGGATAGATATCAATTGGATTTCCACTGATAGTACCACCAGCAATTTCTTTGATTAATTGAGCCGCTCTTTTTAAAACAACTAAAGTGTTGCTGATATCAACGCCTTTTTCAAAACGTGCCGATGCATCGGTTCTAAGGTCGTGTTTTAAAGCGGTTTTACGAATGGATTGTTTATCAAAACAAGCACTTTCCAAAAATATATTTTGTGTATTATTTTTTATGCCGCTTTCTGCACCACCAAAAACACCCGCAATACACATTGGCTCAATTTCATTGCAAATCATTAAATCTGTTGCTAATAATTTTCTTTCTTTTTCGTCTAAAGTTTTGAAAACTGAATTTTCAACAGCTGTTTTTACAATTACTTTATTTCCCGTTATTTTATCCAAATCAAAAGCGTGTAAGGGTTGTCCAGTTTCATGTAAAATAAAATTGGTAATGTCTACAATGTTGTTGATTGGTTTTAAGCCGATGCTTTTAATTCTTTTCAAAAGCCAATCCGGACTATCCGCAATCGTAACGCCCAAAATAGAAACGCCACTGTATCGCATACAAGCATCTGTATTTTCAATTAACACCTCAACATTTGAAGCCGAAACATCTGAAATCAATTCATTGTTGTACGGCAATTTTACAGAGAAAGTTTCTTTATGGTGATAAGACAAATATGCGCATACATCTTTAGCAACACCCAAATGACTCATGGCATCCATTCTATTTGGTGTTAGTCCAATTTCGTAAATGTAATCAAGCTCAGGTTGGTATAATTCTTTGGCCGTTTTACCAACAATCGTTTCCTCGCTAAGTACAATTATTCCACCGTGATCATCACTTACGCCAATTTCATCTTCAGCGCAAATCATGCCTTGACTTTCAACACCCCTGATTTTTGCTTTTTTTATGTGGATAGGTTCTCCGCTTGAAGGATATATGGTGGTACCAATTTGAGCTACGATTACTTTTTGACCAGCGGCAACATTCGATGCGCCACAAACTATATTTAAAAAATCTGGCAGACCAACGTTTACCGTGGTTAATTTTAATTTATCCGAATCCGGATGTTTGATGCAAGTCATAACTTCACCTACCACCAATCCGTTCAACCCCCCAGGAATAGATTCCGATTTTTCCATGCTTTCCACTTCCAAGCCAATGGACGTTAAAATTTCGGATAATTTTTCAGGTTCAAGAGAGATCGGTAAGTATTCACTCAGCCAATTGTATGATATTGTCATGTTGTATTAATATAATTTTCGGAACAAAGATAGTTTTTTACAATTTTAGTACCCATTTTTCAAAAATGGAAATAGAAGAAAGTGAAATTATTTGAAAAAATAAAACTTTATTTTTTTTAAAAAAGTGCAAAATTATTTCAGTCATTAAATTCATTCTCGTTTAAAATGTGCAGAATCCAATAACAATAACAACTACTATGTCAATAAACTTGTGGATAACCCGTTAATAAGCTATATTTAGTGTTAATTCAGCGTGGATAATATTCGGTATTGGTATGATTTACAACAATTGGTTTCATTCTTAAACGTTTTGAATTTACCTTAGCCAACCCACAAAACATTTATTTACGTTATTAAAATATATTGATGGAGATTACAAATTTAAATAAGGATAGAAAGTTCAAAAAGAAACCCAATGTAGACCTTGGTTCGATGGTTTTTGGCAAAATTCCGCCTCAATCTAAAGAACTAGAAGAGGCCGTATTAGGCGCTGTGATGTTAGAAAAAAGTGCATTTGATGTGGTTGTAGAAATATTAAAACCGGAATGCTTTTATTTAGAAACACATCAAAGAATTTTCAAAGCGATGCAAGCTTTGGCAGTAAAAAGCATGCCCATAGATTTGCTTACTGTGGTGGAAGAGCTTCGATTCAGAGAAGACCTTGAATTTGTTGGTGGACCTTATTTTTTAACCAAACTAACCAATTCAGTTGTATCGTCTGCCAACATTGAATCGCATGCACGTATTTTGGTTCAAAAATTTATACAACGCGAGTTGATTCGTATTAGTGGTGAAATTATTGGCGAAGCATATGAAGATAGTGTAGACGTGTTTGATATGCTTGATTCTGCTGAATCAAAGTTGTTTGAAATTACCAACAATCACCTTCGTAAAAACTTTGACAGCATTGAAGATGTAATTGTTACCACCATCAAACGTATTGATGAAATGCGCAACCGCCATGATGATATAACGGGCGTCCCAACTGGTTTCCCTTCTTTAGATAAATTGACTTATGGTTGGCAAAATAGTGATTTGATTATTCTTGCTGCAAGACCTTCAGTGGGTAAAACGGCTTTTGCGCTTAACCTTGCCCGTAGTGCGGCACTTCATCCCACCAAACCTACAGCAGTTGGATTTTTTAGTTTGGAGATGAGTAGTGCACAACTTGTACAGCGTATATTGAGTGCCGAGAGTGAGATTCATCTTGAAAAAATTTCGAGAGGAAAACTTGAAGAGCATGAAATGAAGCAGCTTTACAAAAAA
>Ga0209598_10003786_pt1 | contig 11327 bp, 5 predicted proteins | sample M_140807_EF_Meta_FD_187317 | JGI IMG/M metagenome (GOLD analysis project Ga0209598, IMG submission 187317) | Freshwater microbial communities from Lake Montjoie, Canada to study carbon cycling - M_140807_EF_MetaG (SPAdes) (version 2) | ecosystem: Environmental > Aquatic > Freshwater > Lake... | reverse complement strand
TCCGTTGTCTTGCAAGCTGCCAGCCCAGGGACCCAGCACCGGCACGGAATCGGGGATTCCATGGCGTTGGCGAAACCACGCGGGATCCCCGGCCGACACCACCAACAGTCCACCCGCAGGAATCGTTAACCCGGGCGGAAATGCATAATCTACCCCCGCCAAGCGCCAGGTGTTGGTGGGAAACAAGGGATCGAACAGCGGCACGGGATTGTTGGCCAGGTTCTGGAGTTCGATAAATTCCACGGATCCCGCGCCGGGGTGGTAATCAATCTCGCTCAAGATGACCGGCCCGATCGCCGGCCGGGCGTTTGGAAAACCCAAGGTCAGTGCACTCTGAGGCACCCACTGCAACTCCCCGACGGAGTTAGTGTGCCGCCCGAGGCTCACTCCATTGGGGGTGGCCCCAAACGAAAGCCCGTCGCTGAAGCCGGTGAGGTTGCCGGCGGTGTCGGCCGAGTATAGCCAGAGTGAGTCGCCATGGGAATCCAGACGGAAGGCCTTTGTGCCCAGCGTCAACGCATTGAACTGCGTCTCATCCACCACCCAATAGCCACCGGCGAGAATTCGAGTCCCGTCCGGTATCCGATATTTCTTCGGCTCGCTCCGCTCATCCGTCAGAAACCATCCACCGATATCCACAGCCACAGTCCCCGGATTAAATAATTCCACCGCATCCCACTGGGGTGGATCGGTATGCGCCAAAACCTCACTCACTTGAATGACGGGCACTGAAAGCACCGGATCCTCCGCCCCGGGAGAACCGCCCATGCGCGCGCTCGTGCGCCATGCCGACGCCAGACTGGAGGCCGGGCCATTGGGCTCGATTGGAACTAGCGAGAAGCCTTGTCCATCCGCCGCCGGAGGCCAGGGAGAATTAACCCCGTAAGTCACCTCCACCAACGGCGCCCCCGTGGCATGGACCAGCGCCACCCGTTCACCCCCATTCGACAAACGTCCCTGGTAAATGCCGCCCACCGCCACACCGGGATACCTCCGCGAAAAAGCCTCTGCATCGGAAACCAGCACAGCCAACCGTCCGGGTTCCAATCGCATCCCGAGAGGAAACGTGTAGTCGATGCCATCCACACACCGAACACCACTGAGGTCCAAAGTATCCGTGCCCACGTTCTTCAGTTCGATGAATTCGAAGGTGTCTCCATCAATACCGCCCTCGGCAGCCGGATGGTAATGAATCTCCGTCACTCGAAGGGTGTCGAAGGTCTGGATGAGGGTGAATGACGCCTCGATCAACGGACTCCAACTGCCCGCATTGAGCACCCGGGCTCGAACAGTAGTGCTTTGGTTGAGGGTAATTTCGCCGGAGTAGGCCCGGGCCCCGGCCGCCACCGCTCCACCGATTTCACGCGGATCGGATCCGTCCAAGGTGTAACGTATGACGCCGGCCGGGGCCGTGATGGCCAACCGGAATCCACCGATCACGTTGCCGCCGTGCTGGGAGAAGGAGGGTGCCACCGTGGCGGGATACAAGTTTCGCACCTTCAATTGCGCCAAGACCGTAGCGGTCCGTTGGGCCATGTGATTGGCCATGATGTCGTTGACCCGCGGCAACCAGTGCTGATCCCGGTTCAGAGGGGCGGCCACCTTCGAATCACCCCAGCGGGCCGACTCCGCTACCACGGCGGAGTAAATCTCGTTGGTCCGCACCGCAAAGCGGGCTCGGGCGGCCGTCGGGGTCAGGGCTCCGTCATTGAAGAAATGTTTCTGGATGTGGTCGGCCACTCGAAGGCGGAACTCCGAATTAGCACTGAGTTGCTGCCACAAATACTGGGGGTTGCTCTTAGTAACACTCCAACTGGTGGCCGTTCCGTAGGGTCCGGTCCGATTCTCGGCACCATTCAGCAGGGTATGCTCGGAATCATGGGCCGAAAACCGGAACCCGCCATGACGCCCGGTCCGATCCCGCTGTCCATACCAGTTGTTGGGAGACGTGTTCCCGAGGAAGTTAGAAATCGGCGCATCGAGATTACCGCCGTAAAGAATCACCAGCATGTAGTCGATGAGGTTGTCGACATCGAGCAAGTTTTCGTAAGCGGGGTTCTGGGTTCCGTCGGCATTGCGGCCTTCGAGTTTGAAATAGGCCGCATTATCTACGACGCCCGCTTTGGCGGCGTTGTAGAGACGGGTCCAGGCAGCCATGTTGCCGTCCGTGGCGTTGATGGTGTAAGGCCCGGCCTCGACCTTAATCACGTCGTAGTCATCTTTGTTGCCGCCGTAGTAGGTGGCCGCATAAGCCGCTTCGGGGCGCTCACAACTATTGTAGAGGCCCCAGTACTGGCCATTGATGTACAGGTGGTAGTAGTTCCCCCGCTCCCCCTGTCGCCCCATGTCGAGTTGGCTATCCCGGCTGAACTGATCGCGAATGAAAACCCCTTGGGAATCCCCCTGAAAACTCCACGAGTAGTTCTGAAAGGTACGAAGGTCGAGGGCGTCAAATTCATCAGTGCCCGCATTGCCGAAGAGCGGAAACTTTAGCTTCGACTCGCCGTAGGATTCGCGAAAAAAGAAACGGAGCGCGTGCTTGGGGTTTCCGGTGCTGCGAGAAAAACCTCCACGAATTCGAATGCCGGCATCGATTTGAAAACCCTTGGATCCGTTCGGATACACCAATTCCAAAGAACAAGGCCGCTCCCAGTCGCGCCCGTCCTGCCCGGGATTGGCATAAATACCCGTCGACGAATCGAAGAGGTGCTTTAAATCGGTGACCACCGAAAAGGACGGCAGGGATTTGAGTGCCGGAATGATTTGATCGCGGTAAGCAGGCGAATTCACGATGTCCGGATCCATGCCGTAATCGCGAGTGTTGGCACCCCACGACGTTGGCCATCCCGGAGGCGCCACCCCATTGGTGGACTGGCGGATGACATCTTGCAGAAAGAGATACGTCTGCGTTTTCACCGGGCTGGATTGCAACCCTTCCTTAAAGGCGGCCGCCCTCAAGATGGTCGTGCCCCGGATCGGCACTGGGCTCGAATAAACAAGCCCTGTCGTAGCGGTGGGCCAAGTTCCATTGGTGGTGTACCGAAGGACTGCGCCCTCGGTTTTTGACGAGAGGGTCAAGTCGAAGGGAGTCTCGAAGAAGCCGCGGGTTTGACTGAATTGCGGGGCATCGACCCAATCCCCGAAACCGCCGCTATTGGCCACCCCGGGCGAAGGCGGCTTAAAATACAACGACTTGCCGGCCAGCAACCCGAAGGACACATCGGTTTTCTGAGCCGGGTAATTCGGTTCAAACTCGCTGACTGCAGTCTTCGCTTCGGGCGCGAACAACCCCAGGTACTCGCCATCGGCCGAGAGGCTAAAATTGGCATGCAATGGAGCCCCCGCCACGGCCCGATCCTTGCCTGAGGCAAAGATCACCAAAAACGCTCCACCACTGAGATTCGTGGCCGGGAGTCGCCACTTCACCGTGTTGGAAGGATCGTCGGACAAGGTCCACCCCAGCAAGTTCACCGGCGCGCTACTGGTGTTCTGAATCTCAATCCAATCCGGGAAATCCCCATCCGCATCGCGCAAACCCTGAGAATTGCTGGCCAGAAACTCACTGATGACCACCGTCGACTGGGCCCAGGCCAGGCTAGCCATCCAGAACCAAAAAAAAACCGCGCGAAGGGGCATAACGCTAGCTTGTGGCATTTCCTGGCTAAACCCAACCCTTCATTGGGCTCCATTTGAACGTCTCACTCGCGATCATCCTAGGCGCAGAATCCTAGGCGCAGAAGATTCGGATCCGAGAATCACAAGGGGCACCCAATTCTAGTTCTATCCCGCGTTAAGGAGCAAATAGCACGGATCGATCTGGTCTAGGGATGCGTTCTGCGGTGGGTTGCAGGAGGTTTTCGGTTTCTCGCTGTTTTCAGGTGGGTGATTTCTCCGAAAGCGCCAGGTCCGCAGACACGGTCCGCCGCAGAGCCGGAGCGCTCGGAGATCGGTCCCTACCTCGGAGGTCCTCGGGCGGCCTCCGAGAGAGAGCAAAAACAACGATAAGCAACGATTATTACCACCACTGTAAATCGTTTTTTATTTGTACCTGTTACATTTTTACATTCATTGTTTCTTCGTTCTGAACGGTAATCAGAAATAATGTACCGGATCAGCCGGCCTACAGCAACCTCATAACCGTGGCCTGCTCAAGAACGCCGATCTCAGCTGCATCCATCACATAAACCTTCCAGATCCCTCCCACGGCTCCTAAGTCGGAATTTTCGTTTTCCCTTTTGTTCATTGCCCTACTTTTCCATGCCCAAAATTCACTGGTCATCCACTCGATCCAAATTCCTTAAATTCGTCCCTCTGCCTTGGAACCGCCTCGTGATGCTGACCCTCATCGGGTCGGCGTTGACCTGCGGATCTCAGGGCGCTGAGGCTGTCCTGACCGAGTCTCCGCTGCGGCTAAGCGAGCTGCGTCGGAGGGTCCTAGACCAGAATGACCAAATCCAAATGCGTCTGCAGGACGCTGAGGTCAGCGAGCGGCTTCACCGGGCAGAAAAAGGCATTTTCGAGCCCCAGTTGGTCGGCGGAGCGGAATACTTCGACACCAGCCGACCCAACAACCGCCAGCAATCGGCGCAATTGGGATTCTTTGCCCGACCGTTCTACTTGGAGCGCAACACCCTCTACAATGCGGGCATTGAATTCCTGCTAGGGACCGGCGCCAAGCTCAGGACGGGCTACATGCTACGGGACCTGAACAACAACGTCGGGGCCGCTGAGACCACTCCGGGACAGTTGGTGGGGCAACAGTATGAAAGCTTCGCGGGCCTCAATCTGACCCAACCCCTGCTCAAGAATGCGGGATGGGGAGCCACAACGGCCAAGATCCGACTTTCGGCCATCTCGTCCAAGATCGCCTTCCACGAATACCGACGGCAGATCCTCTTGGTTTTAGCCAGTGCTGAGGCCGCCTATTGGGACCTGCACCTCGCTCAGGAACAGGTTCGCATCGGCACGGATTCGCTGGCGACGGCCCAGAAAATTCTCAAGGACAACCAAGCTCGATTGGAGGTCGGCAAGTCTTCCGAACTGGAGGTCATGCAGGCACAAGCCGGTTTGGCGGCCCGCAAGGCCAAGCTGGATCAAGCCCAACAAACGGCCTTCGACTACGCCAGCCGCATCAGCAGCCTTTACTCCCGCAGCATCGGTGGGGAAAGCAGCCTTCCGAGAGCAGTGGACCTTCCCGAACTCATTGACGACCCCACCACCAAGGTGGAGAGCTACACGCAGGCTTTCCGCAAGAATCCCGATTACCTCATCCGAGCGGAGCAAGTGAAGCAGGAGAACCTGCGGGTGGCCTACCTGAAAAACCAGCGTCTGCCGCAGCTCGATCTCAAAGCCAGCTACGGACTCAACGGTCTGAGCTCCAACGTCGTCCAGTCGATGGATGACTGGGCAAGTCGCGAGTATCCGGCCTGGTCGCTCGGGTTCGAGTTCCGAGTCCCACTCGGCGGAGGCATCAAGGAGCGCAATGAACTGGAAGCGGGCAGACTGGGCAAGATCCGCGCGCTGTCGGCCCTCAAGGAGGCCGAGGTCCAAGTCTTCAATCTGGTCGACACCGCCCTTCGCAAGATCGAACTGCATCGCAATAGCCTGACCAATGCCCGATCCGTCATCGGGTTCCACGAGAAGCTCCTCGCGGCCCAATTGGACCGTCTGGCCGTGGGCAGCGTGGACAGCCGTATGGTGCTCGAAACCGAAGAGAAACTCTCCGAAGCCCGCGCCGCCGCCGTGGACAGCATGGTGATGGAACGCAAGGCGCGCCTCGAACTCGAGGCTGTCCGCGGAACACTGCTCCTAGCCCGGGATGCAGAGGTAGACTTATTCGATCTACGCAAACGCACCGAAGAGTTCCTCCGCAAGAATCGGGACAAAAAGGTGGAGGAAGCCCCATCCATCCCGGTGACCAACAGTCCCAAAGCTCCCTGAACTTGTTTCATCGGCACCCATGAATCCATTGAGATCCCGCCTGCTGCGCGCGACAGCCCCCTGGTTGGTCGGCGCCGCCGTCCTCCTCCACTCGGTCCGAAGCCTCGCAGCAGACGCCAGCTGGGTCACCGGTGTCACCGAGCCGGTCAAGGATGTGACTTTGGCTTTCCCCATCGTTGGCGTCGTGGGTTCGCGTCCCCTGGAAGAAGGCGCCACCGTGCGCAAGGACCAGGTGGTAATCGAGTTAGACAAGCAGTTGGAAGAACTGGATCTCGAGCGCAAACGACTAGCCCGCGAATTGGCCGCCAGCGAACTCGAACGACTCAAGTCCCTGGCCCTGCGAAATGCGATCTCCGTGAGCAAAGAGGAGATCGAAAAGAAGCGCAGCGAATTCGAGATTGCCAAGGTGGACGTGGAGCTGGCCGCGGCCGTGCTCAAGCGACGGCAGTTAATTTCCCCGATCGACGGTCAGGTAGCCCAATTCTTCAAGGATGTCGGCGAAAAATGCGAAGACCAACAGCCGGTGGTCCGAATCGTGGACACCCGGAGGTTCCACCTGGTAGCCAATTTGGAGCCGCGCCTAGCGCAGCCCCTAAAACTTAACCAAAAGGTCCGCGTAGAGGTGTTGGTCGGCGATTCTCCGATCACCGTCGAAGGCACCCTGATCTACTTATCACCCGTCGCCGATGCGGCCAGCGGCCTGCTGCGCATCAAGGCCGTTTTCGAGAACCCCGAGGGCAAGATCCGTCCCGGAATCGCCGGACGCCTCCGCATCGACTGAAGCCCCATGTCCCACCCTTCCCCCATCCTATCTCACGGCGGTCTGACCCCCTTGCTCGAAGAGGCCTCCAAGCTTCGGCGTTTCAACGGTCCGCCGGCTGAGTTTTGGCCGGCTCTGGTCTCGCTCATGGCCCGCTTGGCTGAAGCCAGTCGCGGTGTCCTGATCGTTGGTCAGGCAGCTCTTCCGGACAAACTCCGCAAACTCAGCGACTGGACCCAACCCGGTTATTCCGATCCGGCACTGGTCCCTTTCATCAAAGGGGCGCCGGCCTTGGCCGTGAAGGCCCTGGAGATCGGCCAAGCCCTGGAACCCATCGGCCCCGGATTGCTGCCCGACAGCACCCACATGGCCATCTGTATTCGCCTCCAATTCCAAGGGGGAGCCGATGGGTGCGTGGCTGCTTTCCTGATCCCCAATAGCACTGCAGCCAAGGCGGGTGAATTCTTGTTGCGATTGGCCCTGCTGGCGGACATCCCGCTGGATTATCAGGCCCAGAGAAGTGCCCAGCAACCTAAGGCCGAGGCCGAGAAGTTCGCCTCCGTGCTCGATGTTCTCTCGCAAGTCAACGCAGAGGGACGTTTCCTGGCTGCGCTCATGGCGCTGGCCAATGGTGTGGCTTCCCAACTGCAGTGCGAACGAGTGGGTATCGGTTGGTTGGAATCGGGCTACATCCGCCTCAAGGCGCTGAGCCGTACTGAGCGCTTCGAACCCAAGATGGCTGCCGTGCAGGCTATGGAAGCCGCTATGGAAGAAGCTCTGGACCAAGACGAGGAAATTCTTTGGCCCCAGCCGGACAGCTCCCGCTCGATCGTCCGAGACCATTCATCCTTCGCCCAGAGCCAAGGCGTCCAACATCTCGTGTCACTGCCCATTCGGGTCGCTGGGAAGGGTGTCGCGGTTCTGACGTGTGAGCGCCAAGCCGCTCCGTTTTCCGAGGTCACCATCCAACAACTTCGGATGGTCTGCGATCAGGTCGCACGCCGTCTGTCCGACCTGCAGGCATCAGACCGCTGGTTCGGCTCGCGATGGACGCATCAATTAAAGCAACGGCTTGAGACCTGGATCGGGCCTGAGCACACCTGGGCCAAGGCCAGTGCCATCGGGGCCGCTGTCTTGGTGGTCCTGTTGTTCCTGCCGGTGTATCCCATCCGCATCGAGGGAAACTTCATCGTTCGCAGCGAAGAGCAGTCTTACCTGAGTGCTCCCTTCGATGGATTCATCCAGTCAGCCTTGGTGCGACCCGGCGATGTTCTCACCAATGGGGCCACTCTGATGCGCTTCAACACCGAGCAAATCGAGTTGGAGGAATCGGCGGCCATCGCCGATCAGACCCGCTACCTCCGCGAAGCCGAGAAGGCACGGGCCGCCAGGAATCTCGCCGAAATGCGCATCGCGCAGGCGCAGGCGGACCAAGCGGCGGCCCGCCTCGGTCTGGTTCGCTACCGACTGTCGCAGGCGACTCTGAAAGCCCCGTTCAACGGGGTGATCGTCGAGGGAGACTTGCGCCAGCGCATCGCCGCGCCAGTGCGCCAGGGGGACCCTTTGTACAAGTTTGCCCGCATTGACTCCTTATTTGTGGAAGCCGAAATCAGTGAGCGGGATGCGCATCGCCTGACCAGCAAGGCCACGGGCGAGGTCGCCTTCGTCGCACAACCGGACTCGAAATATCCAGTGCAGGTACTGCGTGTGGAGCCGTCGGCTGTGCCCAAGGAAACGGGCAACATTTTTATTGTACGAGCCTCCCTTGAAGGGGCTCCGCAAACTTGGTGGCGCCCGGGCATGAGCGGTCTCTGCAAGATCGACGCCGGCCGTGGAACGCTCTTCTGGATCCTGACCCACCGCACGGTGGATTTCCTGCGACTCAACCTCTGGTGGTGAGCATGTCCGACGCACCCGCCACATTTAGCGAGTCCTGGTACCGTGTCGCTTCTCAGCGACTCGCCCTGCGACCGACCGTCCGCGCCCGCCGTCAACTCTTCCGCGGTGAGCGCTGGATTGTTCTGGAGGACCCTTTCACCAATCAATTCTTCCGGGTCCGACCCGAGGTCTATGAGTTTCTCGGACGACTGCGTCCGGACCGGACCGTGGAAGACGTCTGGAAAGAGTGCTTTGAGCGATTCCCCGTCACGGCGCTCGGTCAGGAGGCGGTGATCCAGATCCTCGCCCAGTTGTACCATTCCAATCTGCTCCAGTACCCGATGGCGGTCGATGCCGCCGACCTGTTCCAGCGCTTCGAGAAGACCCGCCGACGGGAGATCCGTTCGCGCCTGATGAACATCATGTTCGCGCGATTCCCACTGCTGGATCCGGACCGTTTTCTGGTTCGCACCCTGCCCTGGATAGGCAAACTCATCAGCCCGTTCGGAGCGTTGCTCTGGTTCATCGTGGTGGGCTGGGCCCTCAAGGTCGCAGCCGACCATGCCCCGAGCCTGCGCGATCAGGCCCAGAGCGTGGTGGCACCGGACAACTTGTTCCTGCTCTACACAGGGCTGATCATCGTCAAGACCATCCACGAGTTCGGCCATGCTTACTTCTGTCGCCACTTTGGCGGAGAGGTCCACGTCATGGGCGTGCTGCTAATGATCTTCACGCCGGTGCCCTACATGGACGCCACGTCGGCCTGGGGCTTCCGAGAGCGCTACAAGCGGGTGCTCGTCGGAGCGGCTGGCATGATTGTCGAACTCTTCGTCGCAGCTCTGGCCACCTTTGTCTGGGCCAGCACCGGCGTCGGTCTGGTCCACAATCTCGCCTACAACATCATGCTGGTGGCCTCGGTCTCCACCCTGCTCTTCAACCTCAATCCGCTACTACGCTTTGACGGTTACTACATCTTGTCGGACCTGATCGGGATTCCCAATCTGACCCAGCGCTCCATGCAGCAACTGCGCGCTCTGGCCGAGCGTCATCTCTTCGGGCTGCGCAAAGCCAAAGGCCCAGGTGGCACGAAGTCCGAATCGATCTGGCTCGGGATCTTCGGATCCCTAAGCGGCGTCTATCGAGTGTTTCTCTTCGCGGGTATCCTCTTGGTCATTGCCGACCAGTTCTTGTTGCTCGGCCTCATTATGGCGGCGGTTTGTGCCGCGGTGTGGGTCGCCACGCCCGTCGTGCGTCTGACCAACTACCTCGCTTCCGACCCATCCCTCGGACGGCATCGTGCCCGCGCCATCGCGGTGACCCTCGCGCTGGCTAGTGTGCTGCTGGTGTTCTTGCAGTTCATTCCATTCCCCAGCCACTTCCGCGCGCCTGGTGTGATCCAGAGCCACCAGTGGATGGAACTCCACAGCCGGACTGCTGGAAAAGTAATCCGGCTTTTGGCGCAACCCGGAGCGGCGGTGCAAACCGGGCAACCGCTGGTCCAGATGGAGAACCCCGAAATCGAGATCCAGCTGGCCGGGGCTCGAGCGGGTCTGCTCGAAGTGGAGACACGAATCCGTCAGGCGCTCCATGAATCGACGCCGAACCTCAAGCCGCTGGAGAGCCTCAAGGGTTCTGTGGTCAAGACCATCGAGCGTCTGGAACGCGAGCAATCTGATCTCACCGTGCGTGCTTCGCAGAATGGACTGTGGTTAATTCCCGAGTCCGAGGGATTGATCGGCCGCTGGATGGCCAAGGGCGGAGTCATCGGGGCGCTGATCGACACCAACGGCTTCCAGTTCCAGGCCACCATTCTTCAGGAGGACGGCGACCGGATTTTCCAACAACCGCCGACCGCCGCCGAGGTTCGTTTGAGCGGAGAGGCCGACCGACGGTTGCGCGTGAACGGCATCCGGGTCATCCCCGGCGAACAACGCCAACTGCCCTCGGCGGCATTGGGTTGGAGAGCCGGCGGCCCCGTTCCCACGTCAGCCCGTGACAACGAAGGGCGTCAGGCGGCCGAACCGTTCTTTGAAGTGAATGGAAATGTCTCCGACCCGGCCGGAGCCCTGCTGCTGCATGGCAAGGCCGGCTGGATCCGATTCGACCTGCCCAACGAACCGCTCCTGCCCCGGTGGATCCGTTCGCTGAGACAACTCCTGCAAACACGCTACCAGGTGTGACCACTCCGACCGAGTTCTACCGTCGCACTGACTACCGATCTCCGGCCTCGCTGCCCAAGGGAGTCGATGCCTGGGCCAACCGATGGATCGGAGCCTACCGTCGCCGAGGCGGCGCACTGAACCAACTCCGTCAACGCGCCACGGAGACGGAAGTCCTGTGGGGCCAGATCCAAGACTGCACGGACCACCAATTGAGGGTCCGCATTCTGGAACAACGCGAGATCATCCGTCGCGGTGGACGGGCCGCCGAATCGAGTCTGCTTCCGGCGCTCGCAGCCATTCGGGAAGCGGCCCATCGACAGCTCGGGCTCATGGCCTTTCCCGAACAATTGATGGGAGCGCTCGCCCTCCATGGCGGATGCCTGGCTGAGATGGCTACCGGTGAAGGCAAAACCCTCACCGCGGGCATTGCCGCAGTGTTGATGGCTTGGAATGGACGGCCGTGCCATGTCGTCACCGTCAACGACTACCTGGTGGAGCGGGATGCTCAGTGGCTCGGCCCCCTGTACCGATTCTGCGGTATCCACGCCGGCTTCGTCACGGCCCAGCACTCGCCCGAAGAACGCCGC
>Ga0209598_10003785_pt1 | contig 11328 bp, 12 predicted proteins | sample M_140807_EF_Meta_FD_187317 | JGI IMG/M metagenome (GOLD analysis project Ga0209598, IMG submission 187317) | Freshwater microbial communities from Lake Montjoie, Canada to study carbon cycling - M_140807_EF_MetaG (SPAdes) (version 2) | ecosystem: Environmental > Aquatic > Freshwater > Lake... | reverse complement strand
CGATAAGGAATCGGGCCGCACCGTGGTGGAGCTGATGCAGCAGCTGGCCCGCGAGCAGAACACCACGATCATCATGGTCACCCACGACAACAAGATCCTGGATGTGGCCGATCGCATCATCATCGTGGATGACGGCCGCCTGGCCACGGCGGAGCAGGAAGCCGACTTCCTCCAACGCATGCGCGATCCGGCCCACTAAAGATCCAAGCCAGATCCAGGCCAGATCTAGGCCAACGGTGGCCCAGTGCAGCCACCCACCACAGCACCGTCCAGGCCATCAGGCCGCCGTGGTCCTGATGCGACGAGTGATCCCCCCTAGGATCCAGCCAGCCAGGAGTTGCAGCGATGGCGGATCTGACTTCCGGCTCCGATCCGGTCCCCAACTCCGGTGCCGATCCGCAGGGGCTTCCCGAACCGACCAGCGGAGCGGCGCCCAGTCGGTGGTCCGGCCATCCCGAGCTCGACGATGACCCCGGGCCCAGCGCCTTCCCCAGCAATGTCTCCGAGCTGCTCACCCGCGCCCAGCTCGACAACGCCCGCGATGTGTTCAAGTTGGTCGAGACCCGCTCGGCCCTGAGCCCTTATCAGGAGCGGGAGCTCGCGGTGAAGATCATCCAGAAGCTGGCCGCCTTTCACGAGGATGTGATCGATGGACTGATCGCCGAGGAGAAATCGGAGAGCGTGGCGGCCTGGGCCATGGATCTCAACCGGATCCGCGTGGCCATTACCCTGCTGGAAGCCGTGGAGCTCTCCGACGATTGATCGCGGCTCAGCCCATGTGATTCCGGTAGAACCAGCCCTTCACCGCCTCGGCGCTGATCACGTAGGCCAGCAGGATCAGCGCCAGCAGCCCTAGGAACGGCAGGGGCAATGGCAGGAAGCCAAAGAGACGGCCCAGGGGCGTGTACGGCAGCAGCAGGGTGGCTCCCAGCACCACCAGGGTGGCCGCGGTGAGGCTGGGGGAGGGCCGGCTGGCCAGCAGCGGGCGGCGGGTGCGCACCACCAGCACCACCATGGCGGCCGAGAGCACCGATTCCACGAACCAGCCCGTGCGGAAGTGGGCCGCATCGCAGCGCAGCAGCCAGAGCAGCACGGCGAAGGTGAGGTAGTCGAACACCGAGCTCACCAGACCGAAGGCGAGCATGAAGCGCTGGATGAAGGCGATGTCCCAGCGCCGCGGCCGGTTAATCCATTCGGGATCCACCCGGTCGGTGGCGATGGTCATCTCCGGCAGATCCGTGAGCAGGTTGGTGAGCAGGATCTGCTTCGGCAGCAGGGGCAGAAAAGGCAGCAGCAGTGAGGCCCCCGCCATCGACACCATGTTGCCGAAGTTGGCGCTGCTGGCCATAAACACGTACTTGAGCGTGTTGGCGAAGGTGCGGCGGCCCTCGCGGATGCCGGCGGCGAGCACCGCCAGGTCGGGCTCAAGCAGGACGATGTCGGCCGCCTCCTTGGCCACGTCCACCGCCCCCTGCACCGAGAGCCCCACATCGGCGGCATGCAGGGCCGGGGCGTCATTGATGCCATCCCCCAGGTAGCCCACCACATGGCCGGCCCGCCGCAGGGCGCCGATCAGCCGTTCTTTCTGGTTGGGTTCCACCTCGGCAAACACATCACAGGCCTCGGCCCGCAGCGGCAGGGCGGCATCGCTGAGGGCCAGCAGGTCGGCTCCGGTGAGCACGCGGGGATCGGCCAGCCCAGCCTCGCGGGCGATCCGCTCGGCCACCGGAGCGCTGTCGCCCGTGATGATCTTGAGACGCACGCCAAGGCCCGCCAGCTCCGCCACCGTGGCGGCGATGCCGGCCTTGAGGGGATCGGCCAGCACCAGCAGGCCCTCAAAGGTCATGGCCCGCTCCGAATCAACGCCGATCTCCCCGGGCGGATGGCGGCGGCTGGCCACCCCGAGCACCCGTTCGCCGCGGCGGGCCCGCTCCTGGGCCAGCTCCCGGATGCTGGCCTCCAGATCCGCCAGGGGCCGCAGGGAACCGTCGGCACGGCGGGCCAGCGTGCACACCTCCAGCACCCGGCCCAGGGCTCCCTTGGTGATCAGCTGGGGCGCCCCCCGAGCCGCCAGGCGCGGCTGCAGCAGCACGCTCTGGCGTTTGCGGTGGAAGTCGAAGGGCTTCTCATCGAGTTTGGTCCAGGCCGCGGGATCCGATGGCAAGCCGGGCAGCTCGCGAGCCTGTTCAGCGCCCCCGGGGGGCGCCGCCTGTCCCGGGCTCGGCCCCGGCGGCCCATCGGAGCGCTCCCGCAGCGCCGCATCGATCGGGTTCACGAAGCCGGTCTCAAACAGGGCATTGAGGCGAGCCAGATCCAGCACCGCCGGGCAGGGCAGGCCATCGGCGGCCAGGGTCTGGCCCAGCCGCACCACCCCCTCGGTGAGGGTGCCGGTCTTGTCGCTGCACAGCACATCCATGCTGCCGAAGTTCTCAATCGCAGCGAGACGCTTCACGATCACCCGCCGGCGGGCCATGCTGCGGGCCCCCTGGGCCAGGTTGACGCTGATGATCGCTGGCAGCAGCTGGGGGGTGAGACCCACACCAAGGGCCAGGGCGAACAGGAAGGAATCCACCACCGGCCGCTTCAACAGCACGTTGAAGGCAAAGATCAGCGCGATCAGGATCAGGGTGACCTCCACCAGCAGGTTGCCGAACCGCCGCACCCCCCGCTCGAACTCCGTTTCGGGGCTGCGCAGCCGCAGACGATCAGCGATGGCTCCATAGGCGGTGGCGCGGCCGGTGTGGACCACCACGGCCCAGCCGCTGCCGCTCACCACGTGGGTGCCGAGGTGGAGCAGGTTGGCCCGCTGGGCCAGGGGCGTGTCCGCCGCGAGCTGATCCACCCGTTTCTCCACCGGGAAGCTCTCGCCGGTAAGGGCCGCCTCATCCACGCAGAGGTCGCGCTCCTCGATCAGGCGGCAATCGCCGGGAATGCCGTCACCGGCAGCCAGCCGCACCCGATCACCCCGCACCACCTCAGCCATCGGAATCGACACCTCCACCCCATCCCGCCAGACCGCACAGCGCAGTTCCACCACCGCCAGCAGCTGCTGCACGGCGCGCTCGGCGCCGTGCTCCTGCCAGAAGCCCAGCAAACCGCTCACCAGCACAATCACCAGGATGATCAGGCCGTCGGTGGGGGAGTCGAGCCCGAAGGAGAGCAGCGCCGCCCCCAGCAGCATCAGGATGATCGGGCTGGCGAACTGGCGCAGCAGCAGGGCCGTCGCCGCTGCGGCCCCGGATCGACCAATGCCGGCCAGGGGACGACCGCCGGGGGTGAGCAGCCGGGTGGCGGCTTCCGCGCTGGAAAGGCCCTGGGGAGCACTGCCGAGTCGCTGCAGCAGGGTCTCCAGCGGTTCGCTCCAGTAGGGATCCCGGGGGGTAGGGCCCCCAGGGGGAGGCGGGACGCCATGGGGGGCCGCCGAGGGCTCAGCAGGCGACGCCCCGGAGGTGGAGGCCAACGAGGGCATGGGCGAGCTCCGGGAAAGGCCTGGCAACCGCCATCCTGATGAGGGTGGCCGGCCCCGGGATGGCCTGGATTCAAACTGGGTTCAACCGGCCACGCTTGCGCTCCCCGACGGCGACGGCGGCTCCCCGTGAACGGCCTCCAGCAACCTCGCCGCTAGCCGCTCGCCGCTGCGCAGGGCCCCTTCCACCCGGCCGAACCCCACCCCGGCCACGTAGTCGCCGCAAAAGCCCACCCGACTGTGGCGGCAGAGCAGCAGGTCCTCCGGCAGGCCGGGTTCCTGCGGGAAAGCGGCACCCCAGCGCATCAGCTGACGTTCCCCCCGACCCACCAGTCCCGGCTCCAGCCAGTCCGCCAGGGCGTCCTGCAGCGCCTCACTGAGGGCCTCGATCACCGCCATCTCCTCCTGCTGCTGCGGCATCAGGCCAAGCTGGCGGGCGATGGAGGAGCGGGATCCATAGACGCTCAGATGCTCGGCGGCGAAGACAGCGCTGGAATGGGCCACCACCACCACCCGCCCATCGGCAAGGGGCTGAATCGAAAGGCGTGAGAGACGCCAGCGTTGCTCCGCAGCGGCATCGAAGCGCAGCAGGCGGAACGGGCAGCGGCACCAGACCTCGGCGTCGGCGCCCTCCGCCACGAGCAGCAGGTTGCTGCGGGCTTCCGAGCGCAGGGAGGCGAGCGCCGCCAACCCATGCTGAAGCTCAGGATCATCCAGCGACTGGGCCGCCTCCTTGAGGGGCACGGTGTCCCAGGCCAGCAGCAACCGAGAGCGGGGGTGGGCCAGCAGGGTGCCCGCCAGCACCAGCCAGTCGGCCTCCCCCAGCAGCTGGCGCTCCCGGTCGAAGAGCTGCCAGCGTCCGCCGGGGGTCACCGCCAGATGGCAGACCAACACGCCGTAATGCGCCTCAACTCCCGAGGCCAGGGCCAGCAGCCCAGCGCACAGGCCATCCATCCCCCCGACCCCGCGGTAGAGCGCCCCTTCTCCGAAGGGATCACGGCTGTCCTCACGGTGGAGACGGCCGGCGGCGTCAAGCCTGGCCCGGGGCTCGCGCCAGGGCTCGATCACCCCCCCGGCTAGCAATGGCTCCAGCAGGGCGGGAGCTGGGCCGTTGATGTTGAACAGGGGGGCGCCGTGGTCGATCCGCAGGCCGACATCGCGGCGCGAGCGGCGGGTGGCGGTGCGACCACCCGGTCCGCGGCCGCTTTCCCAGAGGGTGATGGCACCGCTCCAGCCACCCCTGCGCAGGCTGGCCATTAGGGCACAACCACCCACCCCCGCCCCTACCACGGCGATGGAGGCAGGTGGACGCTGGGGCATCGGGAAACCAGGCCGTTAATCGCCCTCCAAGGATGCAGGATCCCGCCCAGTTCGGGCTGCTCCTGGGGTGGGTCGTTCCTGGAAGTCCCACCCGCCCAGCTCGCCCCCAGATGGATCCCCCCAAGGCGGCCCTGCTTAGGGTTGTTCCAAGTGTGCCTGCAGGCCCTTCTCGATGCCCGACTCGCCCGACGCTGAACGCCTCCGCCACGAGATGCTCGAGGAGGAGCTGGAGGCGGCCCGGCGCAAGCGGGACAGCTACCAGGCGCTGTTGAAGGATCTGCCCGAAGTGTTTGAGGGCAAATTCCGGGAACGCATCCGGCCAGTCCAGCAACGCAACGAACAACTCCTCGAGGAGGGGATGGCCCTGCGGGAGCAGATCCGGCGGGCTCTGCCCCAGGGCGGAGTCGGTGGGAGCGCCAGCCTGCCCCAGGCAGCCGCAACCGGCACCTCCGCCGACCGCGACCTGGGTCCCCAGGAGATCCGGGAGGACACCAGGAAGCGCCCGGAGGCGGCCGGGCTCCGGCGGGCGGCGGAGGGCCTGCGGAGCGCCGGGGTGGCCGGAGCCCTGGCCGCCGGCCTGGCCCTGGGACTGGGAGGTCTGCTACTGGCAACCCAACCCTGGCGCTCCAGAGAGGGATCCCGGCCGACCCCCCAGCCACGAGCTCCCGGCATGGCGAAGCCCTCCGCTCAGGTGCCGAGATCGAACGCCAGCCCCGCCGCCCAGAGCGGCGCAACCCCGGCGGGGGTGCCTTCGATCAGCCTGCGCACCACCGGCACCAGCTGGCTGGAGGTGCGCAGCACCAAGGGGGTGTTGCTGTTCTCCGGGGAACTCAACGGCCAGCGGAGCTTCCCGTTTCGGAGCGGCCTGATGATCCGCTCCGGCCGGGCCGATCTGGTTCGCCTGCGGGTGAACGGGAAACCCGAGCGGCAACTCGGCCCGATCGACTTGGTCGACTGGATCACCATCCGCCCCAACGCCCCTGCCGCTGGAGAAGCAGGCCGTCAACCCTGATCGGCCGGAGGATCACCACCCTGCCGTCGGGGCGGTGACGATTCCAACCCGCCCCCGGCCAGCAGCCACGCCAGCAGCAGCAACACCCCCCAACCCAGCCAAGAAAGGTTGAGCAGCGGCCGCAGCACCGCCGCCAACGGTTCCACCAGCCCATGGCTGAGGGCAACGGTGAGCAGGACCAGCAGCAGCAGCATCAGCATGCCGACCCACCTTCGTCCGGAGCCGGTTGAGCCAGTTGGATGTCCGGAATGGGGCCGGGCCGTAGCACCTGCCAGGGATCGCCCTCCGAATCGGGTGATTCGCGCCAGGCCAGCACCCGACTGGGGGCACCGGATCCAGGCGGCCAGGGCAGGGGGGCGAGCCGGGCGAGCCCGGGAAAGGCTGCGGCGGCCTGATCCGCGTCGGTGGCCGGCGGGGCGCCCGAAGGGTTGGCGCTGCTGGTGGCCAGCGGACCGCTACGCCGGAGCAGATCGCAGGCCAGGAGGGAGGCCGGAACCCGCAGACCGAGGCTGCTCCCCCCCGGGTTGAGCACCTCCACCAGCGGTCCAGCGATCGGCAGCACCAGGGTTGTGGCGCCGGGCCAGCAGCGGTGGGCCTGCTCCAGCCATTCGGAACGCCAGGGAACCCCGATCAGCCCCACCAGCTGCTCCAGATCGGCGCCCATCAGGATCAGCGGTTTATCGGGGGGGCGGCGCTTAAGACGCCACAGCAGGGGCGCAACCGATGGGGAGGAGGCCAGGGCCGGCAGGGTATCGGTGGGGAAGAGCACCGCCTCCCCCGCCGCGAGCCGCGCGGACAGGGCCACCGCATCGAAAACCCGGCTCATCGTGTTGCCCCGCTCGAGGGCCGGCGACCACTGGCAAATCGCCGCACCCCCTCGAGATCGCGATGGGCCTGCACCTCCACCAGCCCGGCCAGCTCCAGCAGCAGCAGCACGCTCGGGCTCTGGTCGTGGTGGTGCTCGAGCACAAGCACGCCACCCGGTGCCAGAGCCACGGCCGCACCAGCACAGATGGTGCGCAGCGCCGCCAACCCATCGGATCCGCCATCGAGGGCGCGGCGGGGTTCGTGATCGCGAACCACCGGTTCGAGGCCCTCCACGGTGATGGTGGGAATGTAGGGAGGATTAGCCACCACAAGGTCCAGCCCCCCCCACCAGGGCTGCAGGTCTTCCCACCAATCGGAGCGCACCAGGACGAAGCGCTCCTCAACCCCGGCGGCGGCGCGGTTGAGCGCCGCAAAGTCCAACGCCGCGTCACTGAGATCCACGGCCAGGCCCTGGCCTTTCGGCAGGGCCCTAGCCAGGGCCACCGCCAGGGCGCCCGAGCCGGTGCCGAGGTCGGCCCAACGGAGCCCGGCACCGCCCGGCGGCGGCGGTGCCAGGGCCAGGGCGAGATCCACCAGAAGCTCGGTTTCCTGGCGGGGAATCAGCACGCCGGGGCCCACCCTTAGCTCCAGATCCCTCCAGGGACAGAGACCCGTCAAGTACTGCAGGGGTTCGGCCGTGCGGCGGTGGCGCCGCCAGAGCTCCTCCAGCTGGGCCAGGGGCTGGGTCAACTGCACCATCCGGGCCGGATGCAGATGGAGGGCCTGGAGCTCGGGCCAGCGGAGACCGCCGCCCAGATCGAGGAGCCAGTCGAGGTCGGCGCTGGCCCCTCCTGTACTGGCCAACAGCCCACGGCGCCAGGCCAGCAGATCGGAGGCCAGCAACGCAGCGCAATCCCCGCCGGTTGATCCCACCATCCGATCAGGCTAAGGGCAACGGCGGCCCCTTCAGCAACGCTGCCAGCGAAGGCCGGGTTCAGCGCGCAGCAGTCCCTCCCATTCCAGCTGGAACAACGCGATCGCCAGCTCACCGGCGGGCCGCCCCAACTGAAGGCTGATCTGCTCAAGGGAAGCCCCTTCCCCAACCGCCGCCAGCAACCGGTCGTGTTCGGAGCCGGAAGGATCGGCCTGGGGACCCCTGGATGGGGTGGCGACGCTGCAGCCGGTGGCGAGGGGGCCGGGCCCCAGGAAAGCCACCAGGTCCTCGGGCGCCAGCAACGGAGTGGCGCCCTGGCCGAGCAGGCGATTGCTGCCCAGGGCCGCATGGCGCCCGGCATCCCCCGGCACCACCCAGAGGGGCAGGCCCTGGTCCCAGGCATAGGCGGCGGAATGGAGCGCGCCGCTGCCCGGCGGGCACTCCACCACCACCACCGCCGCCGCCAGCGCCACCAGCAAACGGTTGCGGCCGGCGAAGTGACCACGGCGAACCGGCGAACCGGAGGGCTGTTCGCTCAACAGCAGGCCGCGACGACCCACCGCCCGCTGCAGGGGCCCGTGGTGCTGGGGGTACACCCGCTCCAGCGGGGTGCCCAGCACCCCCACCGGAGCGCCATCCCCCTCCAGGCAGCCCCCATGGACCGCCCCATCGATCCCCTCCGCCAGTCCACTCACCACCGGCCAGCCGGCCCTGGCAAGGGCCAGTCCGAGGGACCTGGCCATGGCCATCCCGTGGGGTGAGGGCCGGCGGGTCCCCACCACGGCCACGGCCCGTCGCCGCGCCAGCAGGCTCCAGAGCGTGCCCCGGCCGTGCCACCAGAGACCCAGGGGCGGCCGCTCCAGGGCGCTGATGGCGTCGGGCCAGCGGGCATCGCCAGGCAGCAGCACCCGCCGATCCACCCGGGGATCCCGCAGCAGGCGGGCCAATGGATCCACCCCCCACTGCCCCCGGAACCACTCCACCCCCGGCACCAGACCGGCGTGCCAACCCGGCAGCCGCGCGAAACCTGCGGCGGGGAGATGCCAGGCCGAGGCCAAACCACCACAGCCCTGTTCCAGGGAGCGGAGCCGCACCCATCCCAACCCCGGGCAACGGCTCCACAACAACCACCAGAGGCGCTGCTCCCTGGACCAAGGGACAGCCCCCACGCCAAACGCACCACCTCCCACGGCGCCTAGGGGAAGCCCGCCAGAGCCCTCAGCCCCGCCCCCAACATCCCCCACCGGCACCGGCGAACGGCCCGAGCTACCGCTTGATCCCGAGCTACCGCTTGATGCGGAAAAACGACCCATCAGCAGATCCCCCATCCGCAGCCCCAGCGCCTCCCCACCAGTACACCTGTATCATTGCACGGGTCCGCGCACCAGGGCGGCCACCGCCCGCTCCAGGTCCTCCGGCAGCCGGCGCAGCAGCCGGGGCGGCCGCCCCGGCCCCTCCACGGCCACCGCCACCAGGTCCACCCGGGCCTCTGCGGCTAGCCCACCGGCACCATCGAGCAGCAGGCTCCGCCAGGGAAGCTTCACCCCACTCCGGGGCAGAGCCTGGCTGCGGATCTCCACCCGGTCGCCGTGGCGAAGAGCCTGGCGGTAGTCAATCGTCAGCGACACCACCGGCAGCTCCAGCCCCCGGGCCGCCAGATCGCTGTAGGCCAGGCCCACCGCCGCCAGGGCCTCCACCCGAGCCTCCTCCAACCAGGCCACATAGGCGCCATGCCACATCACCCCGGCGTGGTCGGTGTGCTGGGGCAGCACGCGACGCCGCAGGCACCATCCCCGGGCAAGCAAAGGATCCGGGGCCGGGGCATCCGCCGGCGCCTGAAGGCCCCCCTGGGAGGGCTGACCCCCTAGCGGGGGCGTACCGGCAGGGGATCCGGAGACCCTTTCATCCAGAGGTTGCTGCATCAAGCTCTTCACAGGGAGAGGGGGAGCACCGGGAAACGGCCATAGGCTGCTCTGGACCGCCCACTCGACCAGTGTTCCGCAACCTTCTGATTGCCGATTCCGGCAAGGGCAATGTGGAGGAAATGGTACGCACCCTGCGTGCCATTCCCCCCTGCCGACAGGCCCGCATCCACCTGCTTCACGTGGTGACCGAACAGGGCGGTGATGGCTTCCGTGACCATCGCGACAAGGCCGATGCCCTGGTGGCCGAATCCGTGGCGCGGATGGGACTGGAGCCCGCGGAGGTGAACACGATCGTGCGGGAGGGCGACACCAAGCAGACCGTGCTGAAGGTGGCCGATGAACTCGATGCCGACCTGATCGTGATGGGGTCGCGGGGCCTCGGGCGACTGCAGTCGATCCTGGCCAACAGCGCCAGCCAGTACGTCTTCCAGCTCTCCACCCGCCCGATGCTGCTGGTGCGTGACGACCTCTACATCCGGGCGATCAACCGGGTGCTGGTGACCGTGGATGGCACCGGCGTCGGGGATGACGCGATTCGCCTGGCCTGCGAACTGGTGGCCGCGATCCCGGGGGGCAGCCTCACCGGCGTGCATGTGACCCGCCAGGACATCACCCCCTCCAGGGGTGGTCGCAGCCCCGCCGACGAGGTGCTGGACAAGGCGGTGCAGCGGGCCCGCAGTTTCGGCGTGACCTTGCAACCGATCCACCGCACCGGGGACATCGGTCGCACGGTGTGCAAGACCGCCGAGGAAATCAAGGCCGATCTAGTGGTGATCGCCTCCCAGGACCGCCGCCCCCTCGTGGCGAAGGCCTTGGTGGACCTGGATCGGCTGCTGGGAAGCTCGGTGAGCGATTACATCCGGGTGCATGCTCCGGCCCCAGTGATGCTGGTGAGGGAACCGGAGGGCCAGCGCTGAGGTGCGCTCTCAGCCAACAATCCGGGGAACCGGGAAGCCCGTTTCCCCGATGGAGGTGTCCGACGTCAGGCGTCGATTGAGGAGGCCTCGCCTCAGCCTCCCTGACGGCTGCTGGTTTGGATGTAGAGAACGATCAGGAACACGGCTGGAACCAGAACGAACAGCAGGCTGGCGACAAAGCCGAGATCGTTGGTTTCCATGGCGACGAGTGGTCGGACTGCGGGTTCCCCAGGGACCGTATCACCGCTGCTCGGGCGCTTCGTCGCCAACTTCACCGCTCGTTGCGGATGGATCGTCGCTCCCTGTGGCCACCTGGCCAGCTGCAGGCTGATCCTGCTCCGGGGGGGATTCCAGTTCGGCGGCCGGGGGTTCTGGCCAGGCGGTGGGTCCGGGCGGCAGCGGGCGGGCCAGGGCGCCCTCCAGCAGGGGGGCCAGGCCGCCATCCCCGGCCTGGGGACGGGTCACCACCAGCACGGAATGCTCCACCAGGGCCTGGCAGGCCAGCCGCCAGGTCTGGGGTCGGCGCATCAGCTTGCGCTCCTCCACCCCGGTCCGGGGGCTGAGGGCCACCGAGGATCCGGCCGGCACCACATCCACGAAGCAGGTGATGCACTGGCCGCAGCCCCCGCAGTTCCCCAGCTTTCCTTTGAGGCCATAGAGCTCGATGCCCTCACGCAAGGCCACCTCCCTCAGGTTCTCGCCGGGGTAGCACTCCACATCGCGACCTTCCCGCACAAACCGGATCACAGGCATGGGAACAACCCCACAGGAATCCCCATCTTGGAATCCCGCAGTTGCGGTCCGTAACCAGCGCCCCCGTGAAGCAGGCGGCACCGCCTACGATCTCCACCACACCCAGACTTGACCCCCATGGGATTGCCCTGGTACAGGGTGCACACGGTCGTCATCAACGACCCGGGCCGCTTGCTCGCCGTGCACCTCATGCA
>Ga0209598_10003784_pt1 | contig 11329 bp, 7 predicted proteins | sample M_140807_EF_Meta_FD_187317 | JGI IMG/M metagenome (GOLD analysis project Ga0209598, IMG submission 187317) | Freshwater microbial communities from Lake Montjoie, Canada to study carbon cycling - M_140807_EF_MetaG (SPAdes) (version 2) | ecosystem: Environmental > Aquatic > Freshwater > Lake... | reverse complement strand
CCGGCTTGAGCATAACAAGACGTCAACCATTTGCTTCTCCGAACAAACGTCTTGAAGAAGAGGACAGGCTGGAAGCCTATCCCACGCGAGGAACCACCTTAAGGTGGGAACTCGCGTTGCAGGTCTTTTTGCCTGCTAGCTCGTGGATATCTGACAAAATCCCTATCTTCATGCTTGCCTGCTCCAAGCCGTCAGATTTCGATGGACTACCTGCGGCGACAAAAACTCTTGCTCGAGCCTACCGAGCTTTTCCCCTAGCAATCGACGGTACAAGGTTGACTCTTGAGGATCGAGTCCCTCCGGGACCTTGGAATCGGCTCGAATCGGCTCTGCCACCGCGGAGTCCCGGTGAGAGTCAAAGGTTTCTGAATCCATCAGTATCGATTCCAAATGAGGTGCGGCCAGCCGAGCCTTGGCCAAAAACTGCAAGCCCCACGTATCGATATCTCCCCAATAACCGACCTGCTTGCCAGTAAGCCAATCGGCTTGGGTCCAGCTCAAGTCGAAACCAGACCCAAGCACCGCAATCGTTCCTTCCAAAGGGCACAACTGGTGCTGCGAAGTTTCGTTTTCAACGATCAATAGCCGTCGACCTGGCATGGGTTTCTTGGCCAAATCCGAAGACTTGATCCGAACCTTTTCAAACGGCAAAAGACCTCCATCCAAATCGATGACCAAGAGCCAATGCTCTGCTTCCTGAGCCGCGCCGAGAAAGGTTTCCAGTCCCAGCCTGCTGGCTTCTCCATCATAGCGAGCATCCAGCAGAGCCTCGATCAAAGATCCATTCCTCTCAAAGAACTTGGTGTCGATCCCCTCGAGTGACAACGTCCTAAGTGGACGACCCTTGGCACAGCCTGGCTCTATGGCCAACGCCAACTTGGTAGCTTGCACGACCTCTTGGGTCGCTTTGGATACCCAAAGCGATCGTCTGCGCACAAGAAGCGAATGAAAAATCGCATCGGACTCTTGGACGATCTGTCCCATGTCCCGAAACTCCGTGCGAATACGTGCGTCGGATATCCCTTCGATCCATTCGGAGGGCTTGCTCAGCCGCCACGCAACAGGGACGCTCACCGGCTGGCTCGCATGCCGAGAAACGACATCCTCCCATAGGACTTGGCCAACAGCGATATTTCTCCAGGCCTCGAGATGGCGTTTCACGGCGTCCAACTCGTCTCGAATCTTGCGAGAACTGGGCTTGCCGATCCCGAGGGTGACCGGCCAAGCCCCTGCGAAGCCTAGGAGTCGCGATTCGCGACAAGCAGCGTTCTCCCATTGCCTGCGTAGTTTGCTTCTGAGTTCTGCGGGCGATTTCATTGACTGCGCGCGATTTCCTCGAGCTTCTCCCAAGAGATCGATGCCAGGCTGGCTTCTTTGCCGGGCCTCTGCACGCAGACCACTTTGCGGGTATGTTTCTTGAGCAATCCGATCTCCTTGTTCGGGGTTACAAAGATCGGATGCAGGCTGAAGATCCGAAGAGCTTCAATGATTCGGCTCGCTGCCGACGGTGAACTTTTCGAAAAGGCTTCGTCCAAAACCACCGTACCGTAAAGAGGCTTGGTCGCTGCCGGTGGACACAGGGCATAACTGAGCGAGGCTGTCAGGATGTGGCTTGCCATCAACTCTTTCTCTCCACCGCTACCGCTTTGCGAGCCGGTGCGAGGGGGGGATCGATCGCCGGTCTTTCGATCCACCTCGACGACAAAGAACTGCAACCTAAACCGCGGATCCAAAAGGGCCTTGGATCCTTGCAATCGTCTGTTCTGGCCTGCCTCGCGCAGAATCGCCACCATCTCCTGAAGTGCCTTGAAGTGGCTCTCGCCGCCGTCATCTTTCAGAGCCGCATGCCTAACTCTCTGCATGGCGATGTTGAGCGACCTCAACCGTTCGTCCTTCATGCGCTGTGGCAAGAGTTGTAAATAGCGTCCGGAGCGAAAGTCGACTTTGACCAACGTATGATTCAGTTCCGCAATCCGCTCCTCGATGGCATCGACCTCTTCGTCGATGCTGGCCAACAACTGCGTGACCCCTTGGTCGCTCGACCGGTTCAAATACTCCAGGAACCTGGTCCGTTTCTCGGGCAACGCCTCCTCGGTCAAGACCCGTAGCCGTTCCAAGTAGACGGGGACCTCTTCGATGTTCGAGCCGACCTCGACCAGCGCTCCGGTATCGACTCTTTTGGCGATCTCCATCTTGCGCACAAGCTGTTGCTCGAAATCTGCGTCGCGGACGAGTTGCTCGTCTAGCTGCGACTCGATTTCCTTGGCCAATCGTCGTTCGTATTCGATAAGCCGCTGGGCTGCAACGTCGGCTTCGACCTTCAGGTGCTTGGCGGCCAGCAATTCTTCTTCCTCCTTGAGCCCAGCACCAGACCGATTGCGAGCATCCTCGCATTGCTGATCGGCCGAAGCTCGCTTGTCGCTGTAGACGGCGATCTCGGCTCGCTGATCGCTCATCGCTTGACGGAGCCCTTCGAGCTTCGCATTCTGTTTCTCATAGTCTGCTTTTGCTTGACTGGCGTTGGACTTCGGATCGAGCAATCCTTCGAGCCGTTGCATGGATCGCTGCATCTCCGACTCGGCCTTGGGCAGATCGATCGTCGAGAATTCCAGACCCAGCAGGGCTTCGATGACGCGCAAGGTCTCTTCGAGTTGCTTAAGCTTTTGCTGCGATTTTTGTACGGTCTTCTTTCCTTCGTCGGCCAATCGAGTCGCATCGAGGCATTGCTTGGCCAGTGAATCGAGCTGATCCTTGTTGTCAAAACCGGTCATCCAGTCTTGATCGAGCCTGCGTTGGTCTTGCTTTTCGAATTTGCCATGCTTGCCAGAGATCATGCCTTCGAGAGTCAATCCATGCTCAGTGCTTTTGAGCGCCTCGGCAGATCGCACGCAATGCAAATCTCGTGATGAGAGTAGCAGCATGGCTGCGTCCTTCAACGCATGGGGCTTGATGTTGAGCTTTTTGACGTAACCGTCCTCGAACAAATGGATCTGCTTGGAGCTCGACTCAGCCGACACAAGCCGCACGTGCAGACGGTTGTCTCGATCGTTGACCCATCGCAAGGCTTCCTTGATACGCTCCTCGGGGACCAGGATCCGGAGCCGTTCGGAACCCAGCGCTCTTTCGATTGCTCCTCTCCAGTTCGATTCTGTCGCTTTGACCTCGATCAACTCGGCCAAGAAGGGGAGGTCCGAGTCGCGAAGCGAGATCTGCTGGGCAAGTTCCGACCGGAAGTCTTGGAAGTGGGGTGGGATGTTCGAACCAGGTCGCTGCTTGACCTTGCGGATCGCCTCGGTCAACTCCTCGACGAGTTGCTGATTCCCGCTTTGCAGCGACATCGCCTGCAGGGTTTCTGACTCCTGAGCTTGGTAATCGGCACTGAGTGTTTGTTGTTGCTTTTGAAGTTCCGTTTGATTGGCTCGGAGGTTGTTCTCATCGAGCGAGTCATTCAATCCGAATCGGGCGACCATTTGGCAATATAGAGCCGCCTGTTTCTTGCGCTCCTCGACAAGCTTGCGCTGGGCGGCGATGGTATTTTCCAATTCACCGATGATGTTTCCACCGAGTTCCAAGTAGCGTTCGCGCAATGAGTCGACTTTTGCACCTGCAACGCTCGCCTTTTGCTCCAGGTCTAAAAGCGCACTTTGGCTCTGCTCGATCTGTGCGGTCAGACGCTGCGATTCCTGAGCCCATTTCTCTTGGCTGATCCGAGCAAACCAGATCGGAAGTACACGCTTGAGTATCTGGAGCTTCTGAGTCTTTCGCTGCGACTTGAGCAACCGATCGTGTTCCTCCTGGACCGGGAGCAAGGACTCCTGTTGTCGCTGAGCCAATTGCAACTCGGCATGGATGTCCGAGAGGTTGTCGAATTCAGAGGCAACCTCTAACGCTCGGTCGAACGCAGAGCGGTCATCGAGTACCAGCTCGCGAAAGATCTCGTCGATGCTGTTGAGCTGCTTGAGCCCCGCGGCGCGATTCAGCAGTGTGAAAGCGTTTTCGCTGACATCAAAGAACTTGCGAATCCGCTCTAAATAACTCCGTTTGCTCTCGAAGAATCGCAGGTTGGCAGTCTCTCGACCCATTTTGAGCAGATCCCGAACCCCATCCTCATGGAGCATCCTGAGCCAAGCGTCAAAGCTCTGATCGGGGGCCATCGAAAAGACCCAACGCCGCTTCAAATCATCAGCCGCATTGCCAGTCCCCTCGGTCCAGAAGATTCCAGCAAGCTTGACCTGCTGCTTGCCACCGACGTACGTCGCGCAGATGCCGCTGATCGTCTTGCCCGGTCGAGCCACTTCCTGCCGTCCATCGGCACCATCGCCACCGAGCACTCCCCGCACGTATTCGATTAGCGTTCGGTCGCTTTCGTGCCCACCGGTGGATGCCAAGTTGTAGCGAGGCTGTGCTACCAGGAGAGTCATCAACGCATCGACCAACGTTGTTTTGCCGCTTCCGGTCGGACCGATGATGGCTGTCCCGCGAGGATCAAACTCGGCGCGGTGCATCCCGCGAAAAGGTCCCCAGTTGTAGACCTCCAATCGACTCAAGACAAACGAAGTTTCTGCCTGCGCTGTGGGCATCGCCTCGATGTCGTCGCGATCGACTGGGCCGGAGTCGCTGTCCTGAGGTTTGGTGCGCTGAGCCATCACTCATCTCCTTCGGTCGATGTAGAACCCTTTTTCTCGGCCAGCACTGCGAGCAAAGCCGAGAGGGATTCTGGATTTGCAAGGTGAGCGATCAAAGGGCGAATGAGGATCTCCTGCTGGGCATCAACTTCCGAAACGATCCCGTGTGTTTTGAGTTGATCGAGCAAGTGCAACAATCGGTTCTCGTTCTTGGCATCGCTTCCGGAGTCTCCAAAGTAGGTCAAAAACATCGGCAGCAGTTCGTCGACCGAGAGCTTTGCTGCCGATTGCCCAACACCATACTCTTGTTCATGCATGGCGAAGGCTTGCCTGAGAATCGCGACGAGCAAAGACTGTTCGAGCGTCAAACGCTGCTTGCGGACCAAGGGGTGGTTCCAAGCCTCCTCGTCCGAGGCGCTCGATGCATCAGGCTTGGCGACCACCAGAAACGCTACCCCGCGATGGGAGTCGACGCGGAGTGCCAGGTCCAGGGTTTCAAGGGTCTTATTGATCGCCTCGATCTGCACGCTGACGCTACGGAATAGGTCGTGCCTTTGGGATTCTTCGATGAAACCTTGTCTGAGCAACTCCAGGACAGCGACTTTGAGTTCGCGCGGTGTTGCGCTCGAGGGCTCCGTTTGGATTGGTTCAACGCTAGTTTCAAACGAGGTCGTTTGCTCCTGATCCGGTGGCTCGTTTTGGGGATCTTGGGCCATGCGATCAAAGATGTTGCTCATTCCAAACTCTCTACCTTCAGGTCCTGGACATCGGCACTTGCCAATTCAACCCAAGGCACTTCGAATCGTGTGTCTCCTTCTAGCGGATCATGCACGTCGAAGCATTGGGCTCCTTGGCCGAGTTCCAGTCCGGCTTGTCGAGCCATGGCCAACCAAAACGCAAGGGTCTCAAGATCGTGTGTCGGAGGGATGGCCTTGGCCAATTGAGCGATCGTTAGTTTTTCCCCGGTTTGCTGAAGTGTATCGAGGGTCTTTCGAAACAGCTCTTCGCGGTCCATGGCACGATAAGCCCGCCAGAACTCGTCCCCCATCGATGCAGGGTCGGCTTGAAACTCATCGAGCTCCAAATCGGACTCTTGCTTGCACTCGATCTGTTTGGGGAGCAAGCGTTCGATCAACGGTAGATTCCCGGCACTGATCGCCTGTGGAGGCAAGGGGCTGTCGGAACGCCGCAGTTTTTGGGACTGCCAATCGAGCTCCAAGGCTATCTGAAAAATGTCTTGGAGCAATGCACCTACGCGCAGCTGTTCGTTGGCGAGTCCCGATTTGAGGAAGCCTCGTACATCGCGCTCACTGTGCGATCGAGCTTGGATCACTCGCTCGGACTCATGGACCAGCCTCGAGACGAGTTGCTTGAGCTCTGCCCGCTGCTTTCTCGATAGGGCCTTGTCGGTATTGCCATTCTCCAGAATCGATCGAATCCGGGACTTCATCTCTTGGAGTTCGGAGGATTTTACAAGCTGAGCATAGAAGCTCTCGAAGACTTGGCCCTCGATGGTTTGGACCAATTGCTCGTGGCCGTTGAGGAGCTCATCGACGATTTGGCCTCGGTTCTGATTCTCCGAGATGATGCGTTGGCGCAACTGCCGGTCGGCTTCGCGATAGGAGTCCTCGACCCGTCGAAAGTCGGCCTGCAAACTCATGGCCAATTGATATACCTCTCGGATCCCCTCTTCGGCTTTCTTGCCGTCGAGCACATCGAAGATGCCGGCTTGGACCGCTTTGAGTTCCTCGGCAAGCAGGTTCATCCGTGCTTGGATGGCGCGTTCGCGGTCGTTCTGGCTGCGGCTCAGTTGAATCTCGAGCAGCTCGATGGCACGCTGGACCGTCCCGAGCCTCGAGGCCGTCGAGGTCATCGTCTGGTCCTCGAGCGAATCGAGGAACAGCAGGGCCCTTTGGAATGCGTCGGTCGCAAGAATCTTGCCGTCGCGCTCGACGATCAGCCCGCGTTTGATCCACTGACGAATCTCCCTGCGGGCTGCCAGGGGATGATCATCCCCGAGGTCGAACTCCGAGTCGTTGGCATAATCCGCAAAGACGGCGGCCAATCGTTCGACGGCATCCTCAAAGACCACGCCGCTTGGACTCGATTCGATCAAGCTCTTGAGGCTCGCAAGGATCAATGGACCTTTGGGAGAAGCCAGCAGCGACCAAGCTGGGTGATTGCGTCGCAGCGAGATGTACTTCGATACTGTTTCTCTCGCCATGGGATTCGATGGGGTGGTGGGCTGTTCCCTCGGGATTCGATCAATTCGTTGCTATCAACAGGTTTATATGGACTGGGTCGAGTTTCAACAGATTGCCGTAGTCAATTCGATTATTTTCCGAAGTTTCATCCAAAACCAGGAATGATATGGGGTTATTCCCAGCGTTCGTTCCTCCCACGCTTCTTCTCGCCCGTGAGCTTTTTGTCCGAGAGCCGGCGACGGCGAGCCCCGGCACTGGGTCTGGTCTCCTTGCGGACCACGACCGGCTTAAGGGCTTCGAGCACCAAACCGCGCAGCAAATCGCGGCATGCTTGCAAGTTTCTGGGCTGCTCCCGATGGACTTGGCAATGGATCTTCAACAAACCCTCATCGGTGATCCGAGAAGCGGCAAGTGCCTGCAAGCGAGTCAGCGTCGTAGGGTAGAGCGCCTGGGTCTGATTCAAATCCCAGATCAAGGTCGCCTTGGTGTTGACTTTATTGACATTCTGTCCCCCTGGCCCGCCGCTTCGGGAATAAACCGCTTGCAGTTCGCTAGCGGGAATCGTTAAATAGTGAGTGACGATGAGGTCTTCCATGGTGGTGCTTTAATAAGGTAATGGGTCATGCGTGAGTTGGCGACAAGTTCTGACCGATTTTTCAGCCGCAAACCATGGAAAGCTACCCAAAGAGCTTGCCGATGGGTCCTGGCCTTTTGGATCATTCACCTGGGTTACCTGGACCTAGGTTTCGGACAAGAAAAGAAATCCAAGCAAAATGAAGAGGCTCTATCCCTAGAGACTCGATCAGCTCAGGGGCTTTCGCTCTGGACGCGGTCCAAAGGTCAAGACTGGCCCCGCATGCTTGGGGTTCACTACGATTCGAAAAGTCCCGAAACCGGGATTCTCACCCAGTGGCCCAAAGAGGGTCTTAAGGTCGTTTGGTCGCAAAAAACCGGTACAGGCTACGGCAACGGCGTGGCGGCCTTGGGCCGATGGTTCCAGTTCGATCGATTCGGAAACTCCGAGCGACTCAGTTGCTATGAGGCTCAGACGGGCAAATTCCTTTGGAAGTGGGAAGCCAGCGTCGTGTATCAGGACGCTTATGGTTACAACGACGGTCCACGTTGCAGCCCTGTGGTCGACGGCCGCAACGTGTACGTCTACGGAGTGGCTGGCAAGCTAGCGTGCATCGACATCGAAACCGGTAAAGAGGTCTGGCAAAAGAATATCAACAGCGAGTACGGCGTGGTCCCAAACTTTTTCGGGGTCGGTGCCAGCCCAATCGTCTACAACGATCTGCTGATTGTCATGGTCGGGGGGAGTCCCAAGCGAAGTTTTTTTTCAGGCGCTCCGACGATCAACGATATGCCTAGTGCCAAACCCGATGGCACTGGCATGTTGGCGTTGGACAAAAGGACCGGCAAGGAGGTCTACCGCGTTGGGAATTACCTAGCTAGTTATTCGGCTCCGATCATCGCCAAGCTATCGGGTGAGGATTCCGGTGAGGATTACTGTGTGAGCTTGATGCGAGAGGGGCTGTTGGTTTTCCTCGCCAGGGATGGAACAGGGGAAAAGTTTTTTCCCTTTCGAGCTGCGATGCTCGAAAGCGTTAATGCCGCTAGTCCGCTGGTCTTTGGCAACAAAATCTTCATCTCGGAGGCTTACGAAATCGGCAGTGCCCTGCTGGAGTTTACCGGTTCGGAGCTCAAGCTCCTGTGGCGGGATACCGAAGGCCGTCAAAACCAGTTGATGCGTACCCACTGGACCACCCCGCTTTTGCACCAGAACCGGCTGTATTCGAGCAGCGGCCGAAATTCACCTGACACGGATATTCGCTGCATCGAACTTCAGGGCGCACAAGCACCCAAGCTGGTTTGGAGCAAACGGAATCGAGATCGCGGGACCGGGCTGATCGTCGATGGGCATTGGCTGTGGCTAGGGGAGTTTGGCAAAGTGCACCTGTTGAAACTCGGATCGATGGAGCATGAGCTGCTCGCCGAAATGGATCTGCAGATGACAACCCTTGAGAACTCCAAGGAACCCATGGTAAATCCGCCGAGTTGGGCACCACCGGTTTTATCCCACGGACTATTGTTTGTGCGGGGCGCCGATCGCGTCATTTGCTTGGAACTGATCCCTGAATCAAACTGATTGGCAACACCATGTGGCATTCTACTGTCAGTCTTTCGCGCCGGAGGGTTTTGCAAACCGGGTTGCTCTCGGCTGCGAGCGTCCCTCTCGGCGCCCACGCATTGGCTCAGCAGACGGCTCTGGCGGCATCGCTCCAGGCCTTGCCCGAGTCGCTAGCCAACGAGGATTTGGTCGCATATGTCCATCGCATCGCCGGCGGCTGGGATATCGGTTTGTATCGCCGGGTGCTCGGTGCTGCGAACGACTACAAAGAGGGTGACGAAATCATCGGGGTCTGTGCCAAGACACCTGCCGAGCGAACCTTGGCGCGGCGATTGCTCGAGCAAACCACTCTGGGCCAGATCGATTCACATCCACCATTCGAGGACCGGATGCTCGAGGTCGTACGAGGCGGCCAACGTACGATTCAGACCAAGCAGATACAGGGTTGGACGCTCGGGCAGTTAAAAACCTTTTTGCTCGAGCAAAGCGAATCGGAAATCCATGCGATTCGGCCCGGTCTCTCGAGCGATTCGATCGCTTGCGTCGTGAAACTCATGAGCAACCAGGAGCTGACCGAGACAGGGCGCAAGGTCTTTAATCCATTAGTTGGCTCGCAGCTTGGGGCCCGAGGCTACATGGGGGCCCGAATCCAGCCGAATTCACCGACCGATCATCCGGACGATATCCGCTGGCAAGTCTTCAACGCGTTCGCTTTTGCTGTAGGCGATGTTCTTGTAGGAACGAACCCCGTTTCTAGCGAACCGGAGTCGGTGGCGTTGGTCGAAGCGACGCTCAAAGATATTTTGGACACGTTCAAAATCAGCGAGAGGATCCCTCACTGCGTCCTGGCTCATATCGACATCCAAGCCCAGCTCGAGCGCAAAGAGGCCGGCTCGACGGCGCTTTGGTTTCAGAGCATCGCCGGTTCGGATGCAGCCAACGGTACGTTTGACGTGACTCTAGACAAGATGCTGCGTCATGCCCAGGACAAGACCGGCAAGTTTGGATTGTATTTCGAGACTGGCCAAGGGGCGGATTTCACCAACGGCCATGGGTTCGGGACCGACATGCTCGTGCACGAGTCTCGCAAGTACGGGTTGGCCAGGAGTCTGAGCCAGGTCTTGAGCCAGTCCAAGCAGCAGCGGGGCGAAAGCTCGGACGCTTGGGTCCACCTCAACGACGTGGCGGGTTTCATTGGCCCAGAGGTTTTCCGCAACCGCGAGCAACTCGTGCGATGCTGCTTAGAGGACATCGTCATGGGCAAGCTCCACGGTTTGATGATCGGCTTGGACGTGTGCACGACGCTGCATATGGATGTGTCGCTCGATGATCTCGGGTGGTGCATCGATCAGATCATGCCGGCCAACCCGGGCTACTTGATGGCCTTGCCCACCCGCATCGACCCCATGCTTGGGTATCTGACGACCGGATATCATGACCACGTGCATATTCGCGAAAAGTTTGGGTATCGGGTCAACGATGCGATGTGGGAATTCTTTAAAGAGCTTGGGGTGATCGACCGGCAGGGCAAGCCCACGGAGCATTTTGGGGATCCGAGCTGGGTGTATCTGGCGTATTGCCGTCGGCGCTCGGACGATCGAACGGATCAGGTGATACTCGCCGAGGCCCAAGACAGGATCGCTCAGGTGCGCCAGCGGGGAGTGTTTATTTCTCAGGGGTACGGCCAGCAATTCTCGATATTGGATCGGGATTTGGATGAGCACATCCATCGAATATACGACGATGCCAAGAAGTGCATTTGGGCCGAGCTTCCCGAGGACTTTGAGGGGACGATCCCGGGCGGGGTCCAAGTCCGCACGCTATCGGTCGATCGCAACGACTACATCTTGCATCCGGTTTCCGGAGAGACGCTCTGTGCCCAGACGATCGAAGGGCTAGAGAAGCTCAAAGACGAACATGGGGACAAGTATGACACGCTGATTGTCGTTTCCGATGGGCTCAATGCGCTTGCGAATACCTCTGGAGATCAAGCCCGGGAGTTGATCGAGCACTTGCGAAGCGAGCTTGGTTCCGACGGTCGGCGTGTGGCTCCCGAGGTTTTCGTCATTCGATCCGGACGGGTACGGGCCGGATATCGGCTTGGCGAAACGATGTTTCGAGATAGGTCGGGTCGCTTGCAGATCCTGCATATTGTAGGAGAGCGGCCCGGGAGTGGTCATCGGACGTTATCGATTTACATCACCAGTGCAGACGGGAGCGATTGGACAGAGTCATCGAAGGTCGATCACAACATCACCAAGGTTGTCTCTGGGATTGCGCATACGGCGCTGTTGCCTGGTCTGGGAGCCCAATCGGCCTCGCGGATTCTGCGAGGGCTTGTCGGGTGATTGAGCCCTTGGGCTCAATTC
>Ga0209598_10003781_pt1 | contig 11335 bp, 13 predicted proteins | sample M_140807_EF_Meta_FD_187317 | JGI IMG/M metagenome (GOLD analysis project Ga0209598, IMG submission 187317) | Freshwater microbial communities from Lake Montjoie, Canada to study carbon cycling - M_140807_EF_MetaG (SPAdes) (version 2) | ecosystem: Environmental > Aquatic > Freshwater > Lake... | reverse complement strand
AAATTCCTCGCCGCCATAGCGGGCCGCCATGTCGGTGCTGCGACGCAAGCCCGATTTGAGGGCGCCCGCCACGCGACGCAGACACGCATCGCCGGCCGGTGCCCGAGATCATGATCAACGACTTTCTGATGGTCGCGATGGACCAAGTGGCCAATCACGCGTCCAAGCTGCGTTACATGTCGGGCGGTCGTACGAACGTCCCGCTGACGATTCGTACCGTCACGGCCGGCTTTGTCGGCAGCTTCGGTGCCCAGCATTCGCAGAGTCTCGAGGGCTGGCTCGCTCACTCGCCAGGCTTGAAGATCGCCTATCCGAGCACTGCCGCCGATGCCAAGGGGCTACTGCTCACCTGCATCTTCCATGATGATCCCTGTGTGTTCTTCGAGGCCGCGCGCGTCTACTTCAATCCCGGTCCGGTACCGGAAGGTGACTATCGGATTCCGCTCGGTCTGGCTGATGTAAAGCGCACGGGTAGCGACATCACGATCGTGACCTATGGCTGGCCGGTCATCGAGTCGCTCGGTGTCGCTGAGCAGATGGCGAAGGAGGGCGTCAGTGTCGAAGTGGTCGACCTGCGCTCGCTGGTACCGCTGGATATCGAGACCGTACTCGCCAGCGTTCGCAAGACGGGAAGGGCTTTGGTGGTGCACTCGGCGGTCGGCTTCGGTGGCTTCGGTGCCGAACTGGCCGCGCAGATCCACTCGGGCCTGCATGGCTCGCTCAAGGCGCCGGTGGGTCGGGTGTGCGCCGAGTACTCGCCGGTGCCGTTCTCGCAGGGTCTCGAGAGCCTGCATTTCCCGACGGGCGAGCGTATCGCGGCCGGCTTGCGCGCCGTGCTCAAGGCCTGAGGCATGTCAGTCACGCTGCGTATCCCGAAGGCTGCGGTATCGATGCGCGAGGGAACTCTCGTGGAGTGGTCGGTACCGGACGGCACCACGGTGGTCGAGGGGCAGATCATCTACATCCTCGAGCTCGAAAAGGCCACCATGGAGGTCGAGTCTCCAGCAGCCGGTGTGCTGCGTCACACGGGCGTGGCCGGCACCACGTATCCCGTCGGCGAGATCATCGGCGAGATCATTGCGCAGGATGCCGCAACCTCAAGCTGAGGTTGCGGAGTCTGCGCAGCTGTCTTGCCGCACTACCCCTGCGGCTTGCTCACGCCGCTGCGGCTGCGTCCACCGTCACGAGCGACGGCTCGCGGATCAAGTGATCGAACGCGGCCAGTGCCGCCTTCGATCCCTCACCCATGGCAATGATGATCTGCTTGTAGGGCACGGTGGTGCAGTCGCCCGCCGCGAACACGCCGGGCAGCGACGTTTGACCCCGACTGTCCACCTCGATCTCACCGCGCGGCGTGAGAGCGACTGTACCTTTCAGCCAGTCGGTATTGGGCAGCAGACCAATCTGGACGAAGACACCCTCGAGATCGAGGCGATGGATTTCGTTGCTGCCGCGATCCCGGTAGCTGAGGCCTGCAACCTTGCCGTCGCTGCCGTGCACCTCGGTGGTCTGGGCGGAGACGATGACGCGCACGTTCGGCAGGCTGCGCAGCTTGCGCTGCAATACCTCGTCGGCGCGCAGCCTTCCGTCGAATTCGAGGAGGGTCACATGGGCGACGATACCGGCCAGATCGATCGCGGCCTCCACACCGGAATTGCCGCCGCCCACGACGGCCACCCGCTTGCCTTTGAACAGCGGGCCATCGCAATGAGGGCAGTAGGCGACACCGCGGCCGCGATATTCGCGTTCCCCCGGCACGTTCATTTCACGCCAGCGGGCGCCGGTCGCGACGATGACAGCGCGGCTGCGCACGGTTGCACCGCTCTCCAGCTGCACGGTCATTAGGCCGGTTTCGTCAGCCGGCAGCAGCGTGCGCGCCCGCTGCAGATTCATGATTTCAACGCCATACCCGCGCACATGCTCCTCGAGTGCAGCGGCGAGGCGGGGTCCCTCGGTCTCGCGCACCGAAATGAAGTTTTCGATGCCCATGGTGTCGAGCACCTGACCACCGAACCGCTCGGCGACCACGCCGGTACGGATGCCTTTGCGCGCGGCGTAGATGGCCGCGGCGGCGCCGGCGGGGCCACCGCCCACGATCAATGCATCGAAGGGCGCCTGAGACTCGATCCGTGTCGCCGCTCGCTTTGCCGCCCCGCTGTCGAGCTTGGTGATGATCTCGGCGACGCTCATGCGGCCCTGAGCGAAGGGCTGGCCGTTGAGGAACACTGCTGGCACGGCGAGAATGCGCCTGGCCTCAACCTCGGGCTGGAACAATGCGCCATCGATCATGGTGGCAGTGACGCGGGGATTGAGCACCGCCATGACGTTCAAAGCCTGCACGACCTCGGGGCAGTTCTGGCAACTGAGCGATACGTACACCTCGAAGGCGTAGTCGCCCTCGAGCGCACGAATCTGTTGCACCGTGTCGCTGTCGAGTTTCGGGGGATGCCCGCCACTTTGCAGCAGGGCGAGCACGAGCGAAGTGAACTCGTGTCCCGTCGGGACGCCCGCGAAGCGGATGCCTGCGGTGCGACCGACCGGACCGACGCTGAAGGACGGCGTGCGGATCGACGCGTCGCCGGGTGCCTCCTCCCGCAGGGATACCATGTCCGACAGTGCCGCGATTTCCTGCAGCAGCGTGCGCATGTCCAATCCGGCAGGACTGTCATCAGCGGCCATCACGATTTCGACCGGTTGATTGATCCGGCCGAGGTAGCCCTGCAACTGCTGTTTGAGATGGGTGTCGAGCATGGTGGTCACCTGCGGTGGGAGGTTGGTTGTCGCAGTCGGCGTCAGATCTTGCCGACCAGATCGAGCGATGGCGCAAGCGTCTTGCTGCCGGGGGTCCACTTCGCCGGGCACACCTCGCCCGGGTTGGCAGCCACGTACTGCGCCGCCTGAACCTTGCGCAGCAGCTCACGCGCGTCGCGACCGATGCCGAGGTCATGGATCTCGGCCACCTTGATCACACCCTCGGGGTTGATCACGAAGGTGCCGCGCAGCGCCACGCCGTCCTCTTCGACCAGCACGCCGAAGTTGCGGCTGATGGCCTGAGTCGGATCGCCGACCATCGGGTAGCGGATGCGGCCAATGGTCTCCGACGTGTCGTGCCAGGCCTTGTGCGTGAAGTGCTTGTCGGTCGAGACGCTGTAGATCTCCACGCCGAGCTTGCGGAACTCGTCGTACTGGTCGGCCAGATCGCCGAGTTCGGTCGGGCACACGAACGTGAAGTCTGCGGGGTAGAAGAACACCACCGACCACTTGCCCTTGAGATCGGCGTCGGTGACTTGAATGAACTCGCCGTCGTGGTAGGCGGTGGCCTTGAACGGCTTGATGGTCGTATTGATTATGGAAGTCATGGCTGGTCTCCTGCGTTGGTTGTGAAACGGGTGTTGATCCGTGGAGCGCAAGATAGTGTCGGCGTTGATATTCATCCAATCGATTGTTTTTGTTGTAACGATAGGGAAGACCTATCAAACGGGTATCGGCGGACGGTCGCGTGGAACCACCGCCCTTGAAAACGGTCTCACGGGTGGCATTTTCCACCTGCACCCTGCATAAGGTTCCCCAGTCCCGATGCGCAACCGCAATGAGCGTCCCGCCAATCCCATGATTCGCCTGCTGCCGATCCTGCTCTTGCTCGGCGCAGCCGTATTTTTCGTGGCGTCCATGCAACGGCGCGACGGCGGTCCGCGCGACGGTCGGACATGGCGGCCGCGTGCGCGCTGGGGCAAGCGGGGCGTCGGGCAGCAGGGATTCGCGGCGGATTACGGCCCGCTCGACTTGCGTGCCGAGGATCTCGCCGGTCTGCGCGATGCCTACTCGGGCGCGCCGCTGGATCTGACTCGCGCGCTGGTGCGCTGCGCCCCGTGCGGGTCGTGCTATCACGCCGACAGTGCGGCCGTTCTCGTGCGCGACAACGCGGGTCGGTGTGCCTCCTGCGGCAGCGGCGACCTGCGCCCGGTCAGCGTGCGGCGCGACTGACGTGGCCTCCGACCGCTACCTGCGGCACGCGCAAATCGATTGGTTCTCGCAGCCTCAGCTGCGTGCCAGTCGGGTGTTGGTCGTTGGTGCCGGGGCCATCGGCAACGAGGTCGTCAAAAACCTCTGTCTGCTGGGCGTCGGTGCGGTCGATGTGTGCGACTTCGACACTGTCGAACTCCACAACCTGACGCGCAGCGTGTTCCTGCGCGAAAGCGATATCGGTGGCGGTAAGGCCCCAGCACTGGTTGCGCGCGCCGCCGACCTGAACCCGGATGTTGCACTCGGGTCCATCGACGGAGACTTCTGGGAGTGCGTCACGCTCGGTCAGCTCGCGCAATACACCTGCGCGATCAGCGCGGTGGACAACTTCGAGGCGCGCCTGCGACTCAATCAGATGTGCCTCGCAGCCGGTGTCGATCTGGTCAACGTCGCCATCGACAGTCGATACGCCGTCATCGAGAGTTTTCCGTTCGCCGCCCACTGGGGCTGTGCCTGTTACGAGTGTCATCTGCCGGAGAGCGTCTACGCGCGGCTGGCGGCGCGCTATTCCTGCGGCGGCCTACGCCGACGGGCGCAGTCGACCCGGCAGGTGCCGACCACCGCCATCACTGCCAGTGTGGCCGGGGCCGTGGCGGTATCGGTCGCACTGCGGCTGGGTCCGGCAGGGCAGGGCGGACCAGGCGCACGCCGTGTGCTGCTCGACACCATCGCGGGTACCAGCACCGTGACCGACCTGCAGCGCAACGCGGAGTGCGCGGGCTGCGAACGTCTCACCCAGCGGCCGCAGCGGCTCGAGCCGGTAGACGGTGAGTCGTGGCCGTTCGCCGCGTTGCAGGCGCTACTGGTACAGGCGCCCTCGCAGCCACCGCCGGTGCTGCAGCTGAGCGATGCTCTCATCACTGAGTTCGAGTGCGCCCGCTGTGGTCCGCGACCCGAGGCTGCCGATTATCTCGATCGTCGCGCAGCAGCCTACGACGACTCCATCACCCACTGTACGTCCTGCGCGGAGCCAGCCATCCGCGTCGCGGTCCGGCAGCGCTTCGAACTGCCGGAATTCATCGCGCGTTTCCATGGCAAAACGGTGCCGGCCAAATTCGCGCTGACCGTCATCGACGGGCGGACGGTGTGTCTTGATTTCGAACAGGAGAGTGCAACATGTCCAGTGAACTGAGCCTCATCGTGCGCACCGCAGACCAGACGCGACGCGCCGAACTGAGCCTCGATGGCACGTCGACGGGTGCCGACATTCTGCAGGCAGCGGTCGATAACTGGGCGCTGCCGGCGGACACGGATTACACGCTGGTCAATGCGACCACGGGCAAGGCCTTGACGCCGGGCGAGTCGCTCGCCCATGCCGTGCGGCCCGGGGATGTGCTCGAAGTACAGCCCGTGCTGGTGGCCGGCTGAGCTGTGCCGACGCGGTGCAGCGACCAACCTCACCGGTGCAGCGATGACCAGCAGCGTACGATTGCGGGCAGACGTCGCGGCCTTGCAGGCGTTGGCGAGTGCCTCGCGCGGACGCGTCGAATTCGAGGTGCTGCCGAGTGAGGCGCGACCCGAGGCGCTGCTGCATCTGACCTGCAGCACGGCGGGTTCGGCGCGCTATCCCGTCCAGCGTGAATCGCGCGTGACCATCCACATCGCGTTGCCCGAGCGGTACCCGTTTCAGGCCCCGGTCGCTACCGTGCGTACGCCGATCTACCATCCGAACGTGTTTCCCTCCGGGGTCATCTGCCTCGGCACACGTTGGCTTGCCGCCGAGGGGCTCGACTTGTTCGTGCAACGACTGCTGCGTCTGGTGACTTTCGACCCGCTGCTGGTCAACACCGCATCACCGGCGAACCGCGAGGCGGCCGCCTGGTACGAACGGGCACTGCGTCAGCATCCGCAGGCCTTTCCCTCTGATCTGCAGGCCACTGCGCAAGCGGTCGAACGCGTGGTGCGGGCCTGTCCGTCGTGCGCGCGCCAGCTGCGTCTGCAGCGCGGCCGCACCGGTAGCGTCCGTTGTCCGGCCTGCGGCGCGGAATTTCAGGCGCAGACCTGATGGCACCGCCGCTACGTTGGACTGAACAGACTGCGCAGTTGCCCTTGCAGCCGCTCGCGGCGCTATACGCGCGCTGGCCGCAGCTCGCTGCTGGACCTGCTGCGACCGATGCATTGCCGTGGGTAGGTGTGGCTGCGAGCGCCCGCGCTACGGTCCTGCATCATCTGCGCAGCACGTTGCACGAGCAGGGCGGACTGCTGGTGGGTGAGGTGTTTGTCAGCGACCAGTTCGAACTCACTGATCCGAAGGCGATGAATGCGACGCGTGCGGTGGCGGTGACGCGGGCCGTACCCGCGCTCGAATTCGCAAGCTCCGCCATCTCGCTGCGCATGGAATCGGGCGTGTGGGAACGCGCCCGCACCGAGCGGCAGCCTCGAGAGATGGTGGTTGGCTGGTATCACAGTCATCCCGGGTTGGGAGCATTCTTCAGTGCCACCGATCGTCGCACTCAAGCGGCATTCTTTCCCCATCCCTACAGTGTCGGTTGGGTGATAGATCCGCTGCGGGCCGAGGAGGCCTGGTTCATCGGTCCTGACTCCGCTGCAGTGCGCGGCGCCATGCTGGGCTAACGCCCAGCCTGGCAAGGCCAGTGAGAGGGTTGCCCGCTTCGAAAGGTCAGCGCAGGAAGGCGGAGCGCAAGAACGCCAGCGCAGGAAGGCCAGCGCAGGAAGGCCAGCGCAGCAAGGCCCGCGTACATGCTGCGCGCCAACATCTGTCAAACCACGATCATTCCGGTTCATTCCGTGACGCAGACCTACCCATCTGGGTAGCGACACCCGGCAGACCGTTTCATTTAATACGGCCCAAGGCGCGATCCGCGCTCAAACATGTTTCGGTCGAAGGAATGATCATGACAACAAAAAGAAACATCGCTCTGGCCGCACCGATCGCACTGATGTGTCTCGGCAGCGCTGCTTATGCCGCACCCGTCGCGCAGAAGTCGAAGCCGAAACCGGCACCGACCGTCACGCTCGGCGCCTCGGCCTCGCAGGTGGCCGCTGGCGGAACGGTGACGCTGAATTGGTCCAGTTCCAACTCGACGTCATGCCGCGCCTCGGGCGGCTGGACCGGCCCGAAGAAGACCGGTGGTCGTGAGACGGTCACGGTCTCGGCCGACAGTTCCTATTCGCTCAGTTGTTCGGGTCTTGGCGGTACGGCAATGGCCACCGTCCAGGTGAGCATCAGCAATGGCAACGCCATCGCGGGCGGCATCTGGCGTGGCACCGATCCCTCGACGGGCGGCAAGCTGATCGGCATCGTGACCGAGACCGGCAATTTCGCCTTCCTCCGCGACGACGGCAGCCAGTACTACGGTACCTTCCACACCGTCGGGAACGACCTGGCCGGCACCTATCTGGGTGCGCTCCCGGTCGGTTCGACCTACCCTGACGGCAGCAACTACGGCACGGGCACCGTCAGCGGAACGGTCGTCTCGCGCAAGACGATCAGTGCCAACATGAGCTTCACTACGGCCGCCGGGACGGCAGTGCCGATCGGCAGTGCGACGTTCGCCTACGACAAGATGTACAACAACGGCTCCTCGTTGGCAGACATCTCCGGCAACTACACCAACACGGCCGACAAGTCGATCATCAACATCAACAAGGACGGCACGATCTTCAGTCAGAGCCCGTCGACCGGTTGCGTGGTCAACGGCTTGGTGAAGATCATCAGCGCGACCTACAACGCCTATGACATCAGCTACAGCTTCTCCAGCTGCACGGGTCAGTACGCGTTCCTCAACGGCACGACTGCCGTTGGACTCGGCATGATGGATCGCACCACCGAGCCGCGCGTGCTGCGCGTGGGTGTGCAAAACGACGCTGCCCACTACGTCATGACGGGAGCCTACCCGCGCAAGTAACCCTTGCTATAAGAGCAGTGACGGTAGCGACTGGATGTCGCACTGGAGGGCGATGCGGCCAACAGGTTGCATCGCCCTTTTTATTTTTTCGCGGTTTGTGGCGTTGGTTATTTCGCGGTCTGTTGCGCTGGCCGAGGGTGATGCGTGAGGCTGCGTGAAAAAATCAGCCCCGGCAGCATCGGCAGCCAAAAACTCAAGCCGCGAAACAGCAAGGTGGCCGCCAGCCCGGCCGCGACCGGCACGCCAGCGAGTCGCAGCGCAGTGACCGCGCCCGCTTCGAACGTACCGAGTCCTCCCGGCATGAATCCCACCGAGCGCAGCAGCGAGGCGACCATGAACGACGCGAATACCGCGGCGAACCCAGTCGGATAGCCAACGGCACGCAACAAGGTCCAGAGCGTCGCCGCATCGAGCATGATGATCGTCGCATGCAGCGCGATTGCGCGGATCAGCAGCGCTCTGTCATGGACTGTGGCGGGATCGGCATCACGAATCATGGCTGCCGCGCGTCGGATTCCAGTGGGTGCTGCGGTCTGCCCTGCGCTCATGCCTCCCGTGCGGCCTGGTAGCCGCCAGACGCTTGCGATCACGGTCGAGGCGAACACCAGCAGCAGCGCGGCGGCGATGAGGAGCGGCCATGTCACCTCGTGCAGTCGCGCGAGCACCAGCAGGGCCAATACCAGGCCGGCGGCGTAGGTCAGGTAGAAGGACAGGATGTCGACCGCGATCACGGACATCACTGCGCGCCGCGCCACCGCACGCTGTTGCAGCGCCTCGACCACGACCAGCGTGCCGCTGACGCCAACGGTGGGCAGGGCCTGATCGACGAACAGCTTGGCGAGGCTGAGTCGATAGGCGTCCGGCCAGGGCAGCGACGTGCCCGCGCGGCGCAGCACCGTACGCCAGACGCCGGACTGCGCGAGGTAGGTCAGTGCCTGCAGTACCAATGCCAGCATCAGCCAGCGCGGTTCGGCCTGCTCGGCCAGAGCAACCAGCTCCCGTTCTTCGGTCAGATGAAGGCTGACCACCACCACGGCCGCGAGCGTCGCCAGTCCCAGCAGCCATGGGAACCAGCTTCGGTGCTGTGGGTTCACGGCACTCAGTCCTGGGTGGCGTTCAGGCTGTGCAGCAGGCGATGCGCGAAGGGTGCAAGCAGGACGGCGGTGACCGCAACGAAGATCAGACTGCTGTACAGCGCGTAGAGCGTCGCGAAAATCTTGGCCGCCGGACTGCTCAGGGCAGCTGCGGGTCCCATGCCGGTCAGGATCATGGCCGCATTGAGCATGGCATCGAGCCATGGCAGATGCTCCAGCCAGTGATAGCCCAGCGTGCCGATCAGAAGCGATCCGAGGATGATGCCGACGCAGGTGAGGGTGTGACGCGACACACGGCGCAGGAAATGCGCCATCGGCAGCAACGGTTCACTGTGACGCTCGTACATGGGCCCATTCTGTCCCAAAGCGCCCGCGGATTGCATCCGTCACAACCGCAGTCCCGTCGTTCATCGGGGGCAGTCGTGGCACTGGTTCAGACGGGGCCAGTTCGGTCGCCGCGGGCCCGCTCGTCGCGGGTGCCGACGGTGATGAGTCGAGCGGCGAGTGCACCGACGGCACTAGTCACGCCGCAGCTCACGATGCCATACCACGGCCATGCCAGCCTGATGTCGAGCAGGGGCAAGCCGAAGACCACGACCATCGTTGCCGCGATGCCCGCCACCAACCCCAGCAGCGATGCGGCGGGATGACGCCGCGGCGAGAGCGCGAGCAGAAACAAGCCGAGAATCACGCCCGTCGTGACCGTCGCCACGCTCAGGACGCTGCTGACGACCGCATTGGCACCGCCGAGTCCGCTCACGCCGACCGCGATCTGCAACGCGGCGAACAAGATCGTCGCGGCCCGCGCCATGCGCAGCGCCCGCGGATCGTCGGCCGAGCCACCGGTGACGGGCAGGATGAAATCGGTCAGCAGTGCAGAGGCAGAGGCATTGAGCGAGCTCGACAGGGTCGACATGGCAGCCGCGAGCGTACCGCCGAGCACCAGGCCCACGAGGCCGGTCGGTAAGTGGTGCACGATGAAGTCGACGAACACCGCATCGCTGCGTGTGAATGGGCTCGCCGGTGGATGCTGCAGATAGTAGTCGTGCAGGCCGAGGCCGATTACCAGAAACAGCGCAAACTGCAGCAGCACCAACGGGCCGCTGATGAGCAATGCCTTGCGTGCATCGGCGAGGCTGCGCGCACTGAGATAGCGTTGCACGATCAACTGGTCAACGCCGTGGCTGCCGACCGACAGCACGGCGCCTCCGATCACCCCGGCCCAGAACGTGAAGGGGTTACTCAGATCGACACTGAAGTCGAACAGCCGCAGGCGGCCCTCGGCGGCGGCCTGAGCGAGCACCGTCTGCAAGCCGGTACCCTGTCCCGTGGCGCCGGTCAGCGAGTGGCTCAACACGACCGCGGCTGCGAGCGCACCTGCGACGTAGACGAAGAACTGGATGACATCGGTCCAGACCACGGCGCGCATCCCGCCCACCGCCGTGTAGATCAGGGTCGTCAGGCCCACCAGCAGTACGCAGGCCGGCAGTGGCCAGCCACAGATCACCTGCACCACCAGGGCCGTCAGGTACAGCCGCAATCCGTCGGCCAGTGTGCGCGTCACGAGAAACAGACCACTCGCGAGTGTGCGCACGGCGGGTCCCGACCGTACCCGCAACACGTCGTAGGCGGTGAACATCTCGCGCTGGAAATACAACGGCAAGAGCAGATACGCAGCGATACTGCGCCCGACGATGTAGCCGAGTGGCAATTGCAGGAAACGCAGATCGCCGGTCGTGCCGGGCAACCCATTGCCATAGGCAATACCGGGCACGCTGAGAAACGTGGCAGTGCTGGTCTCGGTGGCGACGATCGAGATCAACAGGGCCCACCACGGCAGGCTGTGGTTGCCGAGCAGATAGTCGCGCGTCGACTGCTGACCGCGGCCGAGCCACACGCCGAGCCAGACCGTACCCCCCAAATAGAGTACGAGCAGCAGCAGGTCGAGAGGCTGGATCTGCAATGACATTGTTGTTTTCAGGACCACGAAAGACTGTGCGACAGGCGGACCGATGCTAACGCACGACCGCGGCCGCGGCGACAGCGCTGCACGCCGGCGCGGGATCGGGCGATCAGCATCGTGCAGTTAGTGAGACGGGGTCGACGCGGGATCAGGCCCGGGTCGGTCGCGGTCCGGGCGGCCCCAACGAGCGAGCGCATTGCATGCCTCGAGCGATTCGGTTAGCGTCCGTCGGAGAAGAGTGCACGGAGCCGAGTGCTATGGTTTCGTGCCATTGGGGGACTCAATGCCACGCAATTCGTCGTTGTCCTGCGCCATCATGGCGATTCTTGCCTCTCACGGCGTCACCGCTGCGGCCGCTGACAAGACGTCGGCCGCCAGTGGGCAGA